>Ga0187779_10001727_pt1 | contig 13615 bp, 12 predicted proteins | sample 1015_Q2_SP10_10__FD_132435 | JGI IMG/M metagenome (GOLD analysis project Ga0187779, IMG submission 132435) | Tropical peat soil microbial communities from peatlands in Department of Meta, Colombia - 1015_Q2_SP10_10_MG | ecosystem: Environmental > Terrestrial > Soil > Wetlands > Peat | place... | reverse complement strand
CCGTGACGAGTTCATGCAGGGCATGAAGGACCGGAACATCGGCACCGGCCTGCACTACCGTGCCGTGCACCTTTACCCCTATTATCGCGAGCAGTTCGGCTTCAAGCACGGCGATTTTCCGAACGCCGAGACCATATCAGACCGCATTGTGAGCCTTCCGCTCTTCCCCGCAATGACCGATTCGGACCAGGACCGTGTCATCGCGGCCATGGACGATCTGTTCAGGAGGAAATGACCATGGCAAAACCCTATGTCAGCGTGGTGGTTCCTGTCTATAATGAGCAGGAGAACCTCGACGCCCTGTTCACCCGCCTCACAGCCGTCCTCGACGGACTGAACAGGCCGTATGAGATCCTGTTCACGAACGACGGCAGCCGAGACCGATCGGGAGCGATGCTGAAAGAATATCACGAGCGCCGCCCCGACCAGGTACGGGTCATCGATTTCAACGGTAATTTTGGCCAGCACATGGCCATCATGGCGGCCTTCGAACGGGTGCGTGGAGACGTAGTCGTCACTCTCGACGCAGACCTCCAGAACCCTCCGGAGGAAATCCCGAAACTCCTTGCCGCAATCGAGGCCGGGCACGACGTGGTCGGCGGCTACCGAAAGCACCGTCAGGACACCTTCTTCCGGAAGTACGCATCGAAGATCATTAACGGCATTCGTGCCAAGATCACGAACATACGGATGCGCGACCAGGGGTGCATGCTTCGCGCGTACCGGAAGAACATCATCGAAAGCATCGTCGCGAGCGAAGAGACATCGACCTTTATCCCGGCGCTCGCGTACAGCTTTGCCGCCAACGCCGCCGAAGTGGAAGTCGAGCATGCGGCACGAACCGCAGGGGAATCCAAGTACCGGCTTTATGATCTGATCCGCCTGAACTTCGACCTCATGACGGGCTTTTCAGTTGTCCCCCTCCAGGTCTTCACCCTCTTCGGTATGGGCGTATCGGTGCTGAGCACCTTGTTCGTGATCTACCTGTTCATCCGGCGGCTGATAGTCGGACCCGAGGCCGAGGGCGTGTTCACCCTCTTCGCTATCCTTTACTTGCTCGTCGGAGTAGGCATCATGGGGCTCGGCATCATCGGCGAGTATATCGGCCGCATCTACAAGGAAGTAAGGAAAAGACCCCGCTTCGTCATCCGCAAGGTCTATGAGAAGATTGATACCAAAGAGGCAGGTACCGGTGAGTAGGCCGAGCATACTGGTTTTTGCCTATCACGATGTGGGCTATGAATGCCTTGATCTTTTGATCCGCGGAGGCGAGAACATCATCGCTGTCATCACCCATGAGGACAATCCGAACGAGCAGATATGGTTCAGGTCCGTATCTGCTCTTGCGAAAGATCACGGCATCCCCGTCCATACGCCGGAGTCCGTTAACACGCCGGAGTGTGTCAGCCGCATCCGCACCTTGAACCCGGACCTGATATTCTCTTTTTACTACCGCAACATGATCAAAGAAGAGATCCTCGCCATCCCGCGCCTCGGTGCGTTCAACATGCACGGCTCGCTCCTGCCCAAATACCGCGGCCGCGTGCCGATCAACTGGGCCGTGCTGCACGGTGAGAAGGAGACCGGCGTGACGCTCCATTATATGGTAAAACGTGCCGATGCGGGCGATATCGTTGATCAGCAGGCTGTACCCATTGGTCCCGAGGACACGGCTCAGGACGTTTTCAGGAAAGCTGTCAAGGCCGCGCGTCTCGTTCTTGAGCGCCGGATCGATGATCTTGCCGCAGGCACTGCCCCGCGGCGCAAGCAGGATGAGTCCCTGGCAACCTATTTCGGCGGACGCAAACCGGAGGATGGACGAATCGACTGGACACAGGACGCCGACAGGATCTATAATCTCATACGAGCCGTTACCCATCCTTATCCCGGCGCGTTCAGTCTGTTTGGCGGGAAGAAACTGTTCATCTGGCGTGCGCGGGCGGTCAAGGGCAAAAGAGGAAGACCTGGAGAGGTCGTTTCAGCGGCTCCGCTCATTGTGGCCACGGGAAACGGAAATATCGAGTTAGTGGCTCTGCAGTGGGAGGGGAAAAGAGAAGAATCCTCTGCGGTTGTCCTCGGTCTGGAAGTCGGCCAAATCCTCGGAAGCTGAATTCAGAGATCATCCGCTTTAAGAGAGCATAAAAACAGAAATGGAGTGAACATGACCCTCAGAATCTTGATCCTCGGAGTGAACGGATTCATCGGGAACAGCCTCACCGAGCATATTTTGAAACAGAAGGACTGGGAAGTCTTCGGAATGGACATGTCCTTCGACAAGCTCGATCAATGCCTCGGGCATGAACGGTTCCACTTTGTGGAAGGCGACATCACTATCAATCGAGAATGGATCGAGTATCACGTCAGGAAGTGCGATGTGGTCATCCCCCTGGTGGCCATCGCCACGCCCGCAACGTACGTGCAGGACCCCCTGCGTGTGTTCGAATTGGACTTTGAAGCCAACCTCAATATCGTACGCAAATGCGTGCGATACAGAAAACGCGTGCTCTTTCCGTCCACATCCGAGGTGTACGGCATGTGCTCGGACCAGGAATTCGATGAAGAATCGTCGAGTCTCGTTCTTGGTCCGATCAACAAGCCGCGCTGGATCTATTCTTGCTCCAAGCAGCTCATGGACCGCGTTATCCACGCCTACGGCATGAAGGAAGGGCTGAAGTACACGCTCTTCCGTCCGTTCAACTGGATCGGCCCGAAACTCGATAATATCCTTGAACCCAAGGAAGGCAGCTCGCGCGTGCTCACGCAGTTCATCGGCAACATCCTTCGCGGAAAAGACATCCAGCTGGTCGACGGCGGCGCACAGCGGAGAAGTTTTACCTATATTGACGACGGCATCGACGCGCTGATGCGCATCATCGAAAATAGGGACGGAACAGCCGACGGCCGCATATTCAATATCGGCAATCCCGCGAATGACGTGTCGATCCGCGAACTTGCTGAAATGCTCATCGCGCTCATCAAGACCTATCCAAAATACGCAAAGCTCACCGAAAACGTCAGGATGATGACCGTAAAATCCAAGGAGTACTACGGCGAAGGGTACCAGGACATCCTGACCCGCGTGCCCTCTATCAAGAACGCGGAGAAATACCTTGGTTGGAAGCCCGTTACGGACCTAAAGACAGCCCTGCGCAAAACGCTCGATTATCACCTCGGTCGGCCATCGCAAGAGCTCGATGTTTAGTCAGCATGCCGGAAAGATGAATGGACGAAAATCTCCTTGCCATTAAAGTGGATGTCGATACCGATCGTGGCACGCGCATCGGTGTTCCCAATCTCATTGCCCTCTTCGACGAGTTCGGAGTCCAGGCCACATTCCTCTTCTCCCTTGGCCCCGACAACACTGGCCGCGCGATCAAACGTATTTTCAGGCCTGGGTTCTTGGGCAAGGTGAGCCGTACGAGCGTGGTCTCGACCTACGGCATCCGCACGCTCCTAAACGGCATTCTGTTCCCCGGTCCACATGTCGGCCGACGCAATGAGAGCGTGATGCGTGAAACGCGAGACAAGGGCCATGAGGTCGGGATCCACTGCTACGACCACATCCGCTGGCAGGACGGACTCGCGAGAATGACACGCTCCGAGGTCTTCGAGGAATTCGGCAAGGCACGGAAGGAGTTTGAACGGGTTTTTCGGGAGCCTGCGAGGACCGCAGGCTCCGCTGGATGGCAGGCAAACGGGTTCAGTCTCGCGGCCTATGACGACGCCGGCCTTCTCTACGCGAGCGACAGCCGCGGTACTCATCCCTTTTTCCCGAGGGCAGACAACACCGTGTACAAAACATTGCAGATACCGACCACGCTCCCGACGCTCGACGAGCTCCTCGGGCGGCCGGAATACCCTGAAGACCGCATTGTTGACCATTATCTGTCGCTGCTCCGTTCGAGCGGTCCGAACATTCTGACAATCCACGCTGAGCTCGAGGGGATGAAAAGACTTGCTCTCTTCCGATCGTTCCTGGCAAAGCTGCAGGCCCGCTCGGTCAAGATCGTAAAAATGAATGACCTCGCCAGAGACCTCTTGAAGAACCCATCAGCAATACCGATATGCGGCCTCGTCGCCGGTACGGTCGAGGGACGGAGCGGGACGCTCGCAGTCCAAGAGCGTGGCAGCACTTAATTGCCGCGTCCATAGTCTGACTTTTACGGGATTCTTTTAACCTCAGGAATTCCCCAAAACTGGCCTAGAAACCCGAAATCCTTCAGATTTTTTTTGACAATCCACCCATATTCCTTTATATTTAAATCAGCGTTATCTCTCACCTCACTTAAATACATCTAAAGGAGTTTTCATCAATGATCCCGACCGTAGAATGGAAAAACGGCATCGTACGGATGCTGGACCAGACGAAACTGCCCCTCGAGACCGCATACAACGAGTGTAAGGATTATCAGACAGTCGCACGCGGGATCAGGGAACTGTGGGTGCGCGGTGCGCCCGCGATCGGGGTTGCCGCGGCTATGGGACTGGCACTTGGCGCCCGACAGATACCGGCATCGACCTTTGATGAGTTCTGGCCGAAGTTCGAAGAGATCTGCAGCCACATGGCGTCCACGCGGCCCACGGCGGTGAACCTCTTCTGGGCCATCGACCGGATCAAGAATTTCGTGCAGGAGAACAGGGACAAGGGAGTCGATGCCATCCACGATCTGCTCGTTCAGGAATCACAGCGCATGCTGGACGAGGACGTCGAGACGAACAAGAGGATTGGCAGCTACGGGTCGGTATTCGTTGCCGATGATGACAATCTCATCACTCACTGCAATGCCGGTTCGATCGCCACGGCTGGATATGGGACGGCCGAAGGCGTGATGCGTGCTGCTGTGGAAGAAGGAAAAAAGATCCACGTCTATGTCGACGAGACCCGTCCTGTACTCCAGGGCGCGCGCTTGACGGCATGGGAGCTCATGCAGGAAAAGATCCCCTGCACCTTGATCACGGACAGCATGGCCGGCTATCTCATGTATCACGATATGATCGACCTCGCCATTGTCGGCGCCGACCGTATTGCCAGAAACGGCGACGTGGCGAACAAGATCGGCACCTACAGCCTTGCGGTGCTCTGCAAAGAACATGGCATTCCTTTCTACGTGGCGGGTCCGCTCTCCACCATTGATTTCACCATGGAATCGGGATATCAGATCCCCATCGAAGAGCGCGACCGCCGTGAGGTAACCCATATTTTCGGCAAGGTCCAGATAGCCCCTGATGGCGTGAATGTGGCGAATCCGGCATTTGATGTGACCCCGGCGCGCTACATTACCGCCATCATCACAGAAAAGGGGGCGTTCCATCCAAAGGACATCCACAAACTCGCCGACGATAAAGCCGATCCGGAGAAATTCAGGATTCGATAGAGCGGCTCTGGTCATGTTGATTTAGCCTGCAGCTGTGCGGCACTATATTTCCGTTCACCAGGAGCGAGGAGGGCTGTATGAAACAGACCGTTCTCCACCAGAAGCATCTCCAGTTAAAGGCGAAAATAACGGAGTTCCAGGGCTGGCAGGTCCCTTTCCAGTATACTGATGTGCAGGAAGAATACCAGGCGGTGCGGACCGCTGCGGGGCTGTTCGATGTGGGTTATCTGGGCAGGATTGAGATAAGCGGCCCTGGAGCCCACGCCCTCATCCAGAAGGTGTTCACGAGAAATACGGCAAAGATTGCCGAGGGCACTGCTCACTACGGATTCTTATGCAATGAATCCGGCTTTATTCTCGATGACGCTGTAATATTTCGTCTTCTTGATTCATCGTCAGGCAGTCGCTACCTGCTCTCCACGAACGCCGGAAATACCGACAAGGTGCTCCGATGGCTTCAGCGCCATGCGGCTGATGATGTCCAGATAAATGATAATACCCCCGTCTCATCCCAGCTCTCGCTCCAAGGACCGCACTCGTTCCACATCCTCGATAAACTTGCCGGATCTCACCTGAAAAAATTCAAGCCAAGGAGTGTCAGAGAACTGACCATCGCAGAAAAACCGATCGTGGTATCGAGAAGCGGCTATACCGGAGAGCACGGCTACGAATTCTTCGTCCCTTCGATCCACGCAGACAGTTTCTGGGACACGATCCTGGAGGCCGGTCAAGAGGCAGGGATCAGACCCTGCGGCTTCGGCAGCCGGGATCTTCTTCGCCTGGAAATGGGGTATCTCCTGTACGGAAACGATATCGATGAAACGCGTACGCCTCTCGAGACCGGCCTCCTGTCGCTCATCGATTTCAAGAAGGACTTCATCGGCAAAGACGCTCTGATCAAGATTAAAACCGAAGGTGTCAAGCAGACCCTCGCTGGATTCTTGCTCCTTGAAAAGGGAATTCCCCGAAGCGGGGGCAGCATTTTTTCCGAAAACCGCGAGATCGGGGTCGTGACAAGCGGGAACCAGTCACCTCGCTTTCGGAACGGCTTCGGGCTTGGCTATGTCGTGAGCCGTTACGCACAGCCTGGGCAGGAAATAGAGATAGAGGTTCGCGATCGGGAGATTGCCGCCAAGATCGTTGAATTGCCGTTCTACCGGAAAAAATAGCACCGCCTCGCGTCCGGCCAGAAATCATCATCCAATGAAGAAAGATACTTTTAAACGATCTATCCTTTCTTTCATCTCTCTGCTTATTATTGCCTCTGCGGCTCACGCCTGGCACGATAGGACCCACATGGCAGTAGCCAAGGCTGCAGGATATGCAAACTGGTTCAATGCTGCCGGTGCTGATATTACGAAGATAAAGGCTGGGGCCATCGAAGAGAAAAATCACTACTACAACAATTACAATAACACGCCTGTTACGGACAAGGTCGTTCTCGACCAGGTTAAGGCATACAACAGCCCCTCGGATGATGAAGGGCATCTGTACGGCGCCATAATCGCATCCCTCAGAGATTATCAAAAAATAGAAGCTGCAGGGAAGTATGCCGAGTATCACATGGCCTTCGCCGTCCACTATATCGCGGATCTTTCCCAGCCGCTTCACAATGTTCCCTACGACGAATTTAATAAAACCCACCATGCTGCAAATGACGGCATCGTTGACGATGATATCCTGGACAAGATCAAACAGATAGAAAACAACATGTATGATATCAAGTTGAGCAGAGATAGTTTTGAGTCAGATCTTGCGAAGGAGATCGCAAGAATCGCTAATATATCCAGGCGCCTTGCGATTCGAATGAAAGCAGAAAACCGAGATATGACGAAAGAGGAGGCTTATATTCAGCTCGGGCATAGTGCTTCACTCCTGAAAGCTGTCTTGAACACCTTATCTAAATGAGGATACGTCTTCAGATGATGATCGAGATCCGGCCCCTGCCGTGCCTGTAGGCATTATGACCGCTTCCTCGCAATCAAAAAGCGTTTTATTTCATTTGTCTCCACCTGCTTCCCTCTTTGTGCCTTTGAGCCTTTGTGGTAAAATATAGCATGGAAACCAAGAAGGCCGTCATCCCGGTCAAAGGCATGACCTGCGTCAACTGTGCAGCAGCCATCCAGAAGGATATTTCAAAACTTGCAGGGGTCATGAACGCAAATGTAAACTTTGCGAACGAGAAGGCTGTTGTCGAATTCGACCCTCTGACCGTCGGTTTGAACAGGTTCGTAGAGACCATCCAGGATCTGGGATATACGCCAGTGACCGACAGGGCAACGATCCCAATAATCGACCTTGACGCGTCGCGGGTACAGGAGTTGGAACGCGTCATAGCAGCAATTGATGGTGTGCTGAAGGTTGCGGTAAACGCCGGCGCCGAAAATGTGGAAGTGGACTATGTTCCCGGACAGGTCGGGCTCCGTGATATCAGGAGGGCCATGGAGAAGTCGGGCTTCCGACTCCCGCAGCAAGAAGAAGGGCGGTCGGCGCTCGACATCGAAAAAGAGGCCCGTGAGAAGGAACTCGGAAATCTCCGTACCAAACTCACCGTCAGCGCCGGACTCTCCGCCCTAGTGCTCATCGGAAGCTTTCAGGACATGCTCCCCTTCATTGCAGTCATTCCCCCGCAGACCATGTGGTTCATCCTGTTCCTGCTCACCACGCCGATACAGTTCTGGGCAGGACGTCATTTCTACCAGAACGCATGGGCGTCCATCAAGCACGGCAGCACGAACATGAACACCCTGGTTGTCGTGGGAACGAGCGCGGCTTATGCTTACAGCACGGCGCTCACGTTCTTTCCCTCGGCGCTCGGCCATTACGGGAGCCATGGAGGAGCGTACTTCGATACGGCAGCTGTCATCATTACCCTGATCCTGTTCGGCAAATACCTTGAAGCCCGGGCAAAAACGCGCGCCGGAGAGGCCATTAAAATGCTTATTGGCCTCCAGCCCCGTACTGCCCGCGTGGTGCGAGAAGGGAAAGAACAGGATATCCCCATCGATGAAGTGGATGCCGGGGACCTTATCGTTGTCAGGCCCGGGGAAAAAATCCCTGTCGATGGCGTCATCCGGAGCGGGTATTCGTCGGTCGATGAGTCAATGCTTACGGGAGAGAGCCTCCCCGTCGAGAAGAAAGTGAGCGATATGGTGATCGGAGCGACCATCAACAAGACGGGGACGTTCACCTTCGAGGCAATCAAGGTCGGCAGAGACACTATGCTTTCCCAGATCATCCGCATGGTGCAGGAAGCGCAGGGCTCCAAGGCGCCGATCCAGCGGCTTGCCGATTACATTTCCAGTATCTTCGTGCCAACGGTCATCTCCATCGGCCTGGTCACTTTCATCCTTTGGTATCTCTTCGGATCGGCGGAGACCCGGTTTACCTTCGCTCTCCTGAATTTTATCGCCGTTCTCATCATTGCCTGCCCTTGCGCTATGGGGCTTGCAACGCCTACAGCCGTCATGGTCGGTACCGGAAAAGGCGCGGAACAGGGCATCCTCTTCAAGAATGCCGAAAGCCTGGAGCGGGCCCAGAAGATCGATACCATCGTTCTCGATAAGACCGGAACGCTCACGCGAGGCGAACCACGGGTCACGGAAGTGATCAACGATGGGATAAGCGAGCAGGAGATCCTTTTCTTCGCCGGATCTGCGGAAAAAGGCTCCGAGCATCCGCTCGGTGAAGCCATCGTACGCGCCGCACTTGAAAAAGGTATCCAGATCGAACATGCTGACGAGTTCGAGGCTCTGCCCGGTCACGGCATTTGGGCGAGATTGAACGGCAGAGAGATCGTTCTGGGAAACGAACGTCTTATGGCGGGGAGAAAGATCGATTTCACGTCATTCATGAAGGCAGCCGAGGACCTTTCGTCCCGCGGCAAAACACCCATGTTCGTGGCCGTTGACAGCAAGAGCGCCGGGATCATCGCGGTCGCGGACACGCTCAAGGAGCATTCGCAAGAGGCGGTCTCAGGCCTGAAGGCCTTGGGCCTCGAGGTCGTGATGCTGACCGGTGACAACCGCCGTACGGCACAGGCCATTGCTGATGAGCTAGGCATCAATCATGTGCTGCCGGAAGTCCTCCCTCAGGACAAGATGGACATTGTAAAAAAGCTCCAGGCCGAGGGGCGCGTCGTGGCCATGGTCGGAGACGGGATCAATGACGCCCCTGCCCTTACTCAGGCAGATGTCGGCATAGCAATCGGCACGGGCACAGACGTCGCCATCGAGGCATCAGACATCACGTTGATCAAGGACGACCTCCGCGCGGTCGCGACGGCAATGCGGCTCTCACGGCGAACCATGAACACTATCAAGATGAACTTGTTTTGGGCGTTCTTCTACAATGTCATCGGCATCCCAGTCGCCGCCGGAGTCCTTTATCCGTTCTTCGGCATACTGCTGAACCCCATGCTCGCTTCTGCGGCCATGGCATTCAGTTCAGTGAGCGTTGTGTCGAACTCGCTCCGGTTGAGAAGCTTCTCTTAATCGTTGACATCGTCACGGGCCTGAAGGAAGGGGCTTTGCGTGGCAAGTTGATAAAGCGGCCGTCATGCTCTTTTTAGAGCTCGCAAAAAGATCTGCGGGCTTTTCAGCTTTTTCATTGTATTCACGGTGAAGCAATGAAGTTCATCGCCGACATCATGCTGGGCAGGCTCGCAAAAAGGATGAGGCTGCTTGGATTCGACGTTCTCTATGATCGGACGCTCGATGACAACGAGATAATCCGCGTCTCTCTGGAACAGAACCGCGTTATCCTGACTCGAGATACAGAGCTTGCAGGGCGTCCCCTTGCGGCAGGCTGCGTATTCATCAAGCATGACACCGTAGAGGATCAACTCAACCAGGTCCTGGATGCGTTCATGATCGGATCAATCCCCGGTCGCCTCACACGCTGCTCCGTGTGCAATGACCCGCTTCTCCCGGTCACAAAGCAGGACGTAAAGGACATCGTTCCCGAATACGTATATGGCAACTACAGTGGTTTTTTGCGGTGCGCCGGCTGCGGCAGGGTCTACTGGGAAGGGACGCACGTGAGCAAGATGAAACTGCCACGCTGATAATCGAATCAGGAATGCCAGTCCGGGAGGGTGAAGGAGGATTTTCATCGGCTGAAAACATACAGGAAGAAGGATGAACACTTTTGAATATCAAAGCCTATCCGAATGCGGGCCGGCTTTGCCGGACAGGCAGTGCGTCATAGGAAGTGATAAATGAAACCGACATCAAATGTTCTCACTGTCGCGTCCAAATTAACGGGCGTCCCCTCATCAAAGGTGATCGACGTGCTTGTAAATCCCACGTTAAAAGAAAGCTCCGGGAACACATAGATATCGACGCCGAATCCCAATTGACCGCCGGTACCCTTAATATCACTGCTGTTTTGAATTTTATACCCCCCGACGCCAATCATGGCATAGGGCTCAAAATGGCTGCCGGTGAGCGGCAAATGCAGTTTCGCGTCTATTGTTCCACCTTTGAAGTCTGCAGTCTGGTTCGTACCCTTCATGTCAATGTTAGATTTAAAAAGCGTTCCTTCGATCGAGAAATATCTCCCAAAGCCGTAACCGCCGCGTAAACCCAATCCATTACCTGAATCTAAATTTGTATCGCCTGAAAAGGAATCGAAAGGGATATATATACCCAGATACAATCCTTCTTTTGCCATCGCTGGCGTGGCGATCAGCGTTAAGGCCGCAGCTAATGATAAGATAAACTTCCTCATGAAAATCTCCTTTCGATCATGCCTTCATCATCGCAGCAATGAATGTCCAGCAGGGGTCATTGCGAAGGTCATTGCGGCATTCCTCCTGACAGATAGCTGACGGCAGAAGACTGACGCCGGTTGTTCATGATGAAGCAAGCAGGTCATTCAGCAGGGGCTAATGGGGATTTCACAGGCGGAGTCGGTGCCGGCGTCGGTGGTGGAATCGGTGGCGCTGATGGCTCGGGCTCCAGCTGAGGCTGAGGCGCCCCCTGCTGGGGCAATACCGCCTCCCCCTGCTGCGGTTGCGGCTTCGGCTTGGGCTTCGCCGGCCGCGGCTGTTTCACGGGGAGCTGCTGGTTTGCGATGCCCGCACGGGTAATGGCAAGGTCTCTGATCACGGTTCCTTTAGTCCCTTTTACGGTCAGTTCCTCGCCGTTCAGCAACAGCTTGACCGCGCTCACGTCGCTGTAACTGAGAAGGAACATTTCGTCGGCGCTCCAGATAAGGCTCTCTCCTTTTTTGAGAACTGCTTTCTTCTGGGGACTGGTATCCGTCCGGACAAGGAGCCACGTATCTTCAAGGGCCACCACCTCAAGATAGAGTTTGTCCGGCCTTCTCGCTTGTAATTGTTCAAGGCCCTGAAGCGTTCCGGTCGGGGCAGAAACCGTGACGCTCGATTTTTCTGTATGCTTGTTGGCCGGTCTCGACGTGAACAGGAAAACGATGAGCAATACGGATATCGCCCCGCCCCAGACGAATGGTTCAATCGGCACTTTCCTGGCCTTCTTTGCTTTCTCAGGTTCAGAAATGACAGCCCCTTTTTCCTCTTCGGCGGGTGGCGCAGCAGGAGCCGCTGCTTGTGGCTTAAGCTCAGAATATCGTTTTATGACCTCGGATTCCTCGAGGTTTAGGAACCGTCCGTAGTTCTTGAGAAAACCTCTAACGAACACTTCGCCGGGAAGTTTGGAGAAATCTTCCTCTTCGAGAGCCGTAAGGTAGTTGACACTGATCCTGGTCTGCTGTGCCGCGTCCCGTATATCAATGCCCATTAACTCACGCGCGTCACGCAGATATTTTCCTAACGTGCCCATCCACGTCACCTCAGGGTATTGATATAGTCGTTCGCCTTCTTGGCGACTTCAGTTCCGGGAGCAAGGTCCGCCGCTTTTTTGAACTCGACAAGCGCCGACTTCTTGTTGCCGTCCTTCAGGAGCGCAACGGCCAGGCTGTACCGCAAATATGCATTCTGGGGCGCCATCCCTACCCCCTCCTGGAATACATTGATAGCGTCTTTTACCCGTCCGGCCTCAAATAATGCCGTTCCGAGCTTGTAATTGGTCAATTCGAGGTTCGCATACCGCTTAGACTCACGGTACGCCTCGACGGCCTTCTCATAATTTTTTTGTGTCATGTACATATCGCCCATGTTGAGATAGGGCAGATGCGGAGTGGTATAGAGCTTGTTATCAAGAGCTTTTTTAAAGGACTTCAGTGCTTCCTGCCATTTTTCCTGTTTTACGTAAACGACCCCGAGCGCGTTGTATGCCTCGGAAAACTGTGGATCCAGGCTGATCGCTTCCTTATAGTATTTTATCGCCTCTTCCGGTTTTCCCTCGGTATCATTCAGTACCCCGAGGTAATAATAAGGCATTTTGTAGGAACTGTCCGTCTGCAGGGAACGATGGAATTCGACCGATGCAAGTTCGTAGTTTTTTTCCTGGAAATGAGCCAATCCCTTCTGAAAATATCCCTCGGCCATCTTTGATTTGTCAACAGGTGTTCCGGTTGTGACGCACCCTGCAAGCGCCAGAAGCAACACAATCACGAACGTTTTCATATCGCAGACATTCCTTTCAAAATGATGACAAAAGACGTGCGAGCGCTTCCTTATCTCTGCTCACAATACCCGTGATGCTGCGGATCTCTTTATTCAGCTGCGCCTTGGGTGCTTTTACGACGCCGGCCTTGACGGCCCGCTGGATGACATCTTCCGGCAGCTTCGCAGAAACTTGCTGGGCCGCCTTTGTCGGTGCGGCTGCCGGTTGTTTCGGAGGAATTGGCTGTACCGACGGCTGCAGAGAAGGCTCCGGCGCAGAAGGTATCGGGGTTGTCTGTACGGGGGCAGCCGTGGCAGAGACCTCCTGGGGAGGAGCGATTGGCGCAGCCTGCACAACAGGGGCAGGCTGAACGGAAGCCGTTGCTACAGGAGCAGCAGGGGCGGGAACTTCCTGAGGAGGAGGAGAAGGAACTGAGGGCTGTTCCGATGCCGCTGACGCAGCCGCTTCGATTTGTTCCGACGGTTTGGCCTCAATCTGCTTTTTGAGATTGAAGATGGCTTGGTCGTCAATCCAATGGTTCTTCTCCTCCGCCGACATTTTCGTAATGTCTATTTCGTCGAGCAAGGCCCCGAGCCCTTCGGCAAAACCGCGCGCCTCTTCGTCAACGGAGTTCATATCCTCTTCAGGAAATGGATTGGAAGAATGCGGATAGAAAAGCCTTCGGTTCGTATCGAGGAGATGAAGACCGAT
>Ga0187779_10001726_pt1 | contig 13616 bp, 14 predicted proteins | sample 1015_Q2_SP10_10__FD_132435 | JGI IMG/M metagenome (GOLD analysis project Ga0187779, IMG submission 132435) | Tropical peat soil microbial communities from peatlands in Department of Meta, Colombia - 1015_Q2_SP10_10_MG | ecosystem: Environmental > Terrestrial > Soil > Wetlands > Peat | place... | reverse complement strand
GCAAAGGCGATCTGCTCCTCCGTGAACTTCGTCTTCCTCATGGCAAAATCCTCCCTTTCTCAGGTATCTAATTTTGCCAGAAAACTAACTCTTTCCGCGGATCAGTTTTTGGGGTGAAGGTCCATCCTCGTGGGGATTGTTTTGGGGGAGGACAATGGCACACCAGTCGATACTTCTCAGTACGCGAAAAGACCAGTTATGCCCGATTTCACAGCAGCTCCATGTCCCGACAATCCGCGAGGTCTTACCCAAATCAATGGGAATTTATACCGGCATACCACAGGATCTGGATTAGCAGTTCATAGCGGTCTGGTTCTAATAACGAAAGAGGGAGCAGTGGTAATTGATCCCGCATTGACCTGCACTGCAACGTGGTTGCGCGACGAGATCAAGACCCGTTTCAACATGCCGGTGAAGTACGTGATTTATACCCATGCCCACGCTGATCATATCAGCGGCGGTCAGATATTTAAGGAAGATGGGGCAATTGTAGTAGCACACAAGAATGCGATCGAGCCGATTGTTGGCGAAAAGTTGCCTGTTCCTGTCCCAGATCGAATCTTTGACAAGGATATGACAATCACCCTCGGAGACGAGATGGTGAAATTGCATTACGTGGCAGCCAGCCATTCCAACAGCATGATTATGATCGTGTTCCCCAAATACAAAGCATTGCAATGTACGGATGTCTGCGAGAGCCATTCAATGCCCTACAATGATTTTCTTGATTTCTATTATGACGGTTGGATAGAAACGCTGAACTGGGTGTTGGAACAGGATGTGGCTGTCATCGATGTGGGACATTACACTCCCGCCACCAAAGAAGATGAACGAGCCTTGCGTGACTATATGGTTGATCTACATCAACAGGTGCTCGACCTTGTACGTCGTGGCCAATCGTGGGATCAACTATACCGCAATGTGAAATTCAGCGATGAAACGAAAAAGTGGATTGGCTACGAACAGATGCGCATCCTCAACATTTTGGGGATGTATCGTTGGGTTTCGAACCACCGGCGCGGTGAGTGGTGATGGTTAGATCGTGCTGAAAAAACGTGTTTACTTCTTCTTGTGCATTGCACAATATGCTGATTTCCCGACGGCGGCTTTCTTGCACTTTGTTCCCTGCTTAGTCTTTCCGGCACACATTGCTTTCTTTGCGGTCGCCATGCTCTCCTCCCGGTGATGAATTATTTTAGTAAAGTATAGCAGGAAATGACCAGACTGCAAGTAATCTTCAGCTTAAGTATCATAGGGGGTTGCGGTCTCCACCAATATCTCTCACCTGAGAGATTTCCGTGATCTTCTTGGTTAAGAACGATGACCACTTTAGGAGAATCCATCAGTGGGGCTGCTGCACGAAATTGATTAATTCACGGCTCTCATGCGTGTGAATAAGACCGTCTTAGGGTCTCGATAATCACCGAAGGTGGTTCAGCTAATTACAAGAGAGACGATTTCCAAGAGAAGTCTGTGGCAATCCCTCTCCTTTCCGAAGCAAACCGCTGATGGTTGATATAACTGAACTGTTACATATCTTAGGAATGCGCGTAATCATTATACGCAAGCATTTGGAGGATTTTCGTAATTCTGTAACGCTTGCTGAAGATCTTAGGCATTACTTTGATGATGAAAACAGATCGTTTCCAATTGAGAGAAAAAAGCAGGCTGGCCATGCGGAACGCAAAAAGTAACCGGTAGCGAAGCTTTATCGGATCAGCTTCATTCTGCTGAATCCAGAAGCCCAGATCTCCGAAATATCTGAGCTTCCGATAGATCGATTCAAATGAGAAGATGCTCTTGTTCACCTTTGCGAATCCTGCCAGGAGATCCTCAGGACTCAAATTCGCCGGCCTGAAAACGACATTCTTTGTGTCATACTTGCTCCAGTCCTTATGGATGATGCGTCCTTCCATCTCAAATCGCTTAAAGAGCTTGGTCCCGGGAAACGGCGTGAGAATGTTAATCATGGGCTCCAATATATGGGCCTCTTCGATAAAGGCGATCAATTCATCAAAGGACTCCAGCGTATCGAAGTCATAACCGACGATAAATGATCCGAGTACCAGCAGGCCGTGTGATTGTATCCTATTGATCGCCTCCAGGTAGTTGTGCTTCATATTGACGCTTTTAGACATCGCCGACAAATTCTTTTCTGAAATGGATTCTAAGCCGACAAAAACAGAGCCGCACCCCGCCTCCTTCATCAGTTTCATCAGGTCCTCATGCCGGGAAAGATTGATTGATGCCTGACAACCCCATTTGATATTTAGCGGCTTCAACGCCGTAAATAGCCTGCGGGCATAAGGTATGTCCGCGATGATATTATCGTCCGCAAAAAATATCGCTTTCCCCTTGCTTTTGTAGCGTCCACTTACGAGGTTCAGGGAAGTGATTTCCTCTATGACCGTCTCAACTGGTTTATGCCTGATCGTCTGCCCGTCGTAGGCGTGGACGGAACAGAATTCACAATGAAAGGGACAGCCTTTCGTAGTTTGCACGAAATCATTAATATATTTTTTGCTATCGAGGAGCGACCTGTCCGGGGGTTGAACGACTCCTAAATCTGCAAGCCCGTCAGCCTTATAAGTCCTCTCTAGGACGCCTCGTTGGGCGTCGCTGACAAGTTTCGGCCAGACGTTCTCCGCTTCGCCTATTACGACGGCGTCGCAATGGAGCATCGCCTCTTCCGGGCACATGGAAGGGTGTATCCCTCCCAGCACCGTCTTGGCACCGGCCTTACGAAAAGTTTCCGATATCTCATAGGCCCTGTTGGCGTGCATTGTCCTGACGGTAATGCCAACTAGGTCAGGGTTCCATCCGTAATCAATATCTTCTATATTTTCGTCGAATACCCTCAGAGCGTGTCCTTGAGGCGTTAAAGAAACCAGGGTGGGTATTGCAAGCATGTAAGAGTAATATTTTCTTGAGAGCAAGAATTTGGAAAAGAATTTGTAATCGTAATAGCTCTTTTCTTTTTCAGAGAAATTCCGGGGAATAACAAATGCTATTTTCATAACGACCTCAACTCAGGAAGTATGCAGACTTGCAGCATTACGGAAAAACACTCTTAGCATAGCCAAAGGGGTGATTTGTCCCGTACCATACCACAGAGAGAGTTCAAAACGATGTCAGATCATTTCTTCGGCTTCTTCCTGTGACATGCACGGATGGAGTCAAGTCAAGGAGTATTACGTTACGTCGGGAATACGCATATTTTAACCTGCTCATATAGAAACGGATGGATATTGATCCTGCTATCGGCTGATACTTCGCAAGTCGTCTCATTTCCCGTCATATTGGATCGTGACTTTATAGGCAATGTGCACATTGCCTGAAGTGAGCCCATCTCCTTTACAATCCAGCTTCCCTGCTCTCGATAATGCATGATTTCTCACCATCGATGCAATAACCAGCTCCAAATCAAACCCCTCTATACAATCTTTGCAATCCGTGTTCAGGCATTCAACCTGAAAATATGCATGACTGTCTGATGAAAAATTGAGCGTCCTCAATAAGGGAAGCGTCATCATTCCCTTCCTGGTGTGTCTCATGTCCACTACGATGCGTGAAACTTCCGGGAAGCGTTTCGAAATAAGACCTGCCTCAATCCTGCGACGGGCCCTCTCCATCCTTGCATCATTTTTTTGACGGTGGTTCATCTTCTTACCTTTCTGAGTCTATGATGCCCTGAGTACCATCACCATTTGTCGGCCGTCCATCTTCGGAAGCGATTCCACTTTGGCAACGTCGCCCAGCTCCAGCGCCAGCCTGTTGAGAACAGACGTTCCCAAATCGGTCCGGCTGAATTCCCGTCCTCTAAAGCGAATGGTCACTTTGACTTTATCACCGTTATCTATGAATTTGCGTACACTCCGTTTCTTGAACTCATAGTCATGTTCGCCAATCGAGGGCCGCATCCTGATTTCCTTAACCGAGATATTTGTTTGCTGCTTTTTCGCCTTCCGCTCTTTCTTGCCCTGTTCGAATTTGTATTTGCTGTAATCCATGATCTTGCAGACCGGCGGTTCGGCCTGGGGGCTGATTTCGACGAGATCCAATTCCCGATCCCCGGCGATCTTCAACGCCGAATCAATATCCATGATGCCTATTAGTCCTTCTTCAGCGACGACCCGTATCTCCTTCGATTTTATGGCTCGGATCTGGGTGTTTATGCGAATCTTGTCAACTGCCCGTACTGGTACTCTTCTTTGATTAACTATGGCTTGTCCTCCTTGTGGTTATTCGTCGCCGCACGTCCCGTGAAAGAAGTCCGGCACATCAATAGTGTAGCACGTCTAGAGGGAAAAACAATTAACGACGCCGGCGCAGGACCGCCCTCGGGTGCCGGGCAAGAGCCCCTGAACTTTCCTTATCCCCGGCTGGGGCGGGTTTCTTATAATCAAAACCTTTTTGAAAACGGCGCTCTATTTTGTCTCCAATCGTACGCTCGATAATGGCAACAATCTCCTCGTCTTCATGAGTGATAAATGTAAAGGCATCGCCGGTCCGGGCGGCCCGGCCAGTTCGACCGATCCTGTGAGTGTAGGCGTCCGCGGTATCCGGAATATCGTAGTTGATGACATGGGATATGGTTGAAACGTCTATCCCTCGTGCAACGATGTCGGTAGCCACAAGAATCTGATATCTCCCGTTTCTGAAGCCGTCCAGGGCCGCCTGACGTTTATTTTGGGAAAGGTTACCCTGTAATGATGCTGCTCTGAAGCCCGCTCTTTCAACCTGCAGGCCGAGGCGCTTGGCACGATGTTTTGTCCGGGTGAAGATCAAGACAGATTCAGTATCCGTTTCCCGAAGCAGTTCGAGTAGAAGCGCTGTTTTCAGATGCTGTTCGACAGGATAAAGGGCATGAGCCACGGTGTTAACAGGCGCGATATGACCGACCTGCACGGTCACGGGCCTTTGCAGAAGGTCATCAGCAAGTCTTCGGATATCTTTCGGCATAGTTGCCGAAAACATAAGGGTTTGACGCTTGAGGGGGATGTGCTTGATTATTCTCCTTATGTCGGGAAGGAACCCCATGTCAAACATTCTATCCGCTTCGTCGAGGATTAATATTTCGACGTGAGACAGATCGATCATTCCTTGACCGATATGATCGAGCAGGCGTCCAGGGCAGGCTACCACAATTTCGATACCAACCCGTAATTTCTCTGCCTGCGGCCCAAGTCCGACGCCGCCATACACCGCAGCGCTCCTGAGCCGGGTTGCTTTTCCAAGAATGCCTATAGTCTGGTGAATCTGCTCGGCCAATTCGCGTGTTGGCGCGATTACAAGAGCACGAACCCGTCCGCGCGCTCCCTTAATCAGCCTGTTTAGTACCGGCAAAACGAAGGCGGCAGTTTTCCCTGTGCCGGTTTGTGCGAGGCCCATTACATCACGGCCCTCAAGGACAGGCGGTATTGCCTGAACCTGGATGGGCGTTGGCGCGGTGTAGCCCGCATTTCTTATCCCTGCCGTGACACGGGGGTGTAAATCAAATCTGTTGAATTCCATCAAGTCTTCTTGTCTCTCTTTCTGTGCTCGGGGGAAAAAGGCGGGGTGTATGGAGGCCTACAGTGACGCAGTTTTCATCCGGGACATTCTTTAATTTGTTAACGCTTGCATCTTTGTCTTTGCTGTGTCAATTACCGGGTAAATCGGTCTTCAACGAAATACCCTAAGTTCTTGCGGAGGAGACAGACTGTCTCAGGAGAGGTCTCCTATATCTTTGAGCTTTCAATCTTTTCCTGAGCGCTTCCCTCCGTTTCCTTTTTTCTTTTACGGAAGGCTTTTCGTAGAACCTTCTCTGCTTGATCTCCCTGAACAAACCGTCTTTCTGAAGCTGCCGTTTCAGGGCCTTGAGGGCGTTCTCAATATCGTTTCCACGAACTTTGATTTCCAAAATACCCTATCTCCCTCTTGTCTGACCCCTTCTTCCGCCAAAACTGTCCCTCCCGCGGCCCCCGCTAAAGGTGCGCTTATCGCGCGGCTGCTGTGGTCTTGCCGCCGCTACGGTAAGGGTCCGGTCTGCACACGTCTTACCATTGAGCTCGGCAATCGCCTTTTGTGCGTCTTGTTCACTTGCCATCTCAACAAATGCGAAGCCTTTAGGTTGCCCGGTGTGTGCATCTGTGGTTATTTTTACAGATTCCACCTCGCCGCATTTTGAGAAGAGTTCCCTCAGGTCATCTTCTGTCGTCTTGTACGAAATATTCCCGACATAAAGCTTCTTTTCCACGGGACCTCCTTTTTTTAATTGTTCAAATAAAAAACCCCAGAGCGCTTTCAAAGTCTCTGAGGTATTCATAGCTCCAAAAGATGCGCATTAATTATAACTTTTCCGATCTTAAATTGTAAAGCAAGGGGGACCCGGCCATTAGGAGTTCAAGCGCATCCTGATCTTCCCGCCGATAACTACGTTAGCCATTTACTAAATCGGTTTTTAAAATAAATGTGAGGTCTCGAACCTCGCACGTTTGAGGTTATTGCCCTCAGAACAACCCACCATGAAACAACCTGTCGCTACTAAACGTTTCATAGTCGTCATAAGGATCTTATTCTACTGCGTACAATTGTATCATGATTCTAAAGAGGGTGATATAGGAAGAAACTCCTTGGGGTCAGAAGTTCTTCTTTCGTTTTGATTGCGTCATGAACGCTGTAAACTCAACCCAGTATGACCAATGCTGGTAATCGTAAGGCTGTGAAAACAGTGCCGACGTGATGTCGTCGGTGAAGCTGAGATGCAAGAGTCCTCCAGCACTCAGCACTTTTGGAACCTGATATAATAACGTTGGTTGTAACCGGAAACAAACGTATATAGGAGGAACAGATGTTAAGTATGCAGGATTTAATGGTTGTACTGGCTGTAGCTGCTGTTCTATTTGGTGCAAAGAGATTACCCGAGATGGGCAAAGGCATAGGTGAGGCAATGAAGAATTTTAAGAAAGGATTGTCGGAACCCACTGAGGTGGATGTTACTCCCAAGAAGGACGAATCCTCTAAGCAGGAGACAAAAAAAGAGGACAAATAGATACGTCTTAAAATGTAGAAGTCGAAACTTGACCATTCAGACAACGTCAGACTAAGCAATGATTCATCCTGAAAGCGGCATCTTTTGGTCCTGATCAAGTTGTGCAGAGTATAATTGAAAATCAACGCTTGTGCTTTTCATACAGTGGCGTCTATCTATCACGGCTTAACACCATGACTTCTTCTCGATATAATAAGATCAAAGACAAGGGGAATCTGTGCTACACTACTGATGTATTCAGGACTTCTTTCACGGGCCGGCAACGATAATCAAAAGGAGGACACCCTATAGTTAATCCCAGGAGAGTACCCTCACGGGCAATTGACAAGACACGTATAAACACCCAGATCCGATCCATAAAATCGAAAGAGATAAGGGTCGTCGCCGAAGATGGCCTAATAGGCATAATGGATATCGATTCGGCACTCAAAATCGCCGGGAATCGGGAACTTGATCTCGTCGAAATCAGTCCCCATTCGGTACCGCCAGTCTGCAAGATCATGGATTACCGCAAGTACAAATTCGACCAGGGGAAAAAAGAGCGGAAGGCCAAAAAGCAGCAAACAAACATCTCCGTGAAGGAAATCCGGATGCGGCCTTCGATTGGCGAACATGACTTCGACTTCAAGAAACGCAGTGCACGGAAGTTCATTGATAATGGCGATAAAGTCAAGGTGACAATCCGCTTCAGGGGCCGGGAATTTAGCCGGACCGATATGGGAATGTCCGTTCTGAACAGGCTCGCTCTGGAACTGGGAGACATTGCTAAAGTGGAATCCCAGCCGAAGATGGATGGCCGGCAGATGGTGATGTTTTTAAGAGCATTCTAAATTCCTCGAGGTATTTAGGACAACAATGTCGGAAGATGCACAAGCGAGGCCCTTGAACTCATCTCAAGATTCGAGGCCGTCACTACAGGCCCCAAGGGTCCTTGATCCCCACTCTAACAGGGTCTGCTGATGACTCTAATTCTTTAACCTTGAATCGATGTCCCATCGAGAGCATACTCTCGGCTCTCACAGGGAGTGCCATGTCTTCCTGACATCTTTGGTTTGAGGTAATGCTAAATCATTGAAGCGTTCATACCGAAATGAACACATCCATAAATTGGTATAAATTAACCTTCAGCATGGGGTAGTATAATATGGTGGTTATGTCGGATTCTTTACTATTCTCAGCCCAAAAAGGTTCTCCTGCTGCCGTGCAAGCCTTGATAGACAAAGGTGCTAATGTCAACGAAAAAGACCATCAGCGAAGGACAGCCTTGATGCTGGCTTCACAGAATGGCCACTATAATGTCGTTATAGCTTTGTTGGCCAAAAACGCCCTCGTGAATGAAAAGGATAATCACGGTGTGACAGCCTTGACGTATGCGTCTCTTGCTGGCCATGCCGATATAGTGAAAGCACTATTAAACAAGAAGGCCGATGTTAACGCAAGCATAGCTCTTCTGGCTGCGGCAAGTAAGGGTTACACTACGGTTATAGAACTTTTACTGTCTAGAGGAGCTGAGATCGAATTCTCTAGTGGGTCTAGTGGCACAGCATTGATTGTTGCGGCGAGGGAAGGTCATGCTCACGCGGTGAAATTATTACTAGCCAAGGGTGCCAATGTAAATGCTCAAACCATCTATGGTGAGAGAGCTTTAATGGCGGCAGCAGAGAAAGGCGATACGGTTTCCGTTCAGTCCCTTTTGGCTAAGAATGCTGACATGAATAGTAGAGATCAACATGGCAAGAATGCATTGAACTACGCCGTAGAGAATGGCCATGAAGATTTGGTGCAATTGCTAAGGAAAGCCGGCAGCAAACCCTAATGCGGCGAATATGGCCAATAACAGCAAAGGAGGCATACAATGGGAGACAAAGGCAGTGAGAAGGACAAAGTCGAGGGCCGGAAGCAGGAGGCAGCCCAAAAGGCGAAGGATCTATAAGTGCCAGGCTAATGCTTGCCAGTGAATCCCTTGAACCCCGTCTTTCTTTCTGAATCCCGCAGTAGTTTAGATTCGCAATAACTATCAGGTAGCCGGTGTACAACTCGACCACAACTCCACCTGCGGCAACTCCGATGCTATGCAGACTTCAGGACAAATCTCAATAATGAGGACTATCCTAGCCATGCGCATTGAATACCGATAAAATCACGCACCGCGGGGCATTCCTTTCAAAGCATGAACCTGATAATTCAGCGGTCGTGAGACGTCAACAACTGTATGCATGTTTTGGGAAGAACTCTTTAGGGTTTGCGCTCGCGGCTACCTATCGGTTAGGAGGGGAAGTCGATAGTCATCAACAGTTGAAACTCGCGGTGACTACAGGAAGAAGCAAAAAATGTTATGTGGCGCCTCTAACGGATCTTTTTTGAGCAGAGTACGGGATGAAATACGCCTTGAAAGGAAAGAGAGCCTCGCGGCAACATTTCTTCCTGAACTCGAACCTGTACAATTTCTTTCAGAGATGAAGTGTTCAAACAGAAACACTCCTCTAGTCGAAGCTGATGCTATGAGGGCTTCGTGTTGATCCTCCCCCGAATTGATAGACACACCTAATAATTTGTAGTATTGGACTGGAGGTGTTTATGGGGGGGAGAGGAATCGTCATTTCAGTCGTGAGTTCAAGAGGGACGCAGTACAGATGGTGACGGAGAAGAGGATGCCGGTGGGCAAGGTAGCGCGGGAGCTTGATATTCATCCGAATCTGCTTCATACGTGGAGGAGGAAGTTTCTGAAAGAGGGGGATAAAGCCTTTGTCGGGAAAGGACGGGTAACGCCTGAAGAAGCGGAAATCAAGCGGATGAAGAAGGATCTGGAGAAGGTGAAAGAGGAGAGGGACATTTTAAAAAAAGCCCTGGCCTTCTTTTCCAGGCAAAGCAAATGAGATATGCATTCATGCAGGAGCACCGGGACCAGTTCAAGATAGAGGGCATGTGTGAGGTGATGAGTGTTTCACGAAGCGGCTATTATGCATGGAGGAAACGGATACCGAGTAAGCGGTATAGGGCCAATACTGAGCTTATAAGGCAGATACGGGAGGCTCACGTATCGAGCAGAAGGCTTTATGGAAGTCCGCGGATCACAGCGGAACTCCATGAACAGGGGTTCAGATGTGGAAAGAACCGGGTAGCCAGGTTAATGAAGGAAGAGGGGATACGGGCTGTAGTGAAGAGGAGGAGATTCAGGAGGACGACCGATTCACGTCATGATTACGCATTGGCTGCCAATTTACTGATTGACCGCCATCAAAGCCAATCGGTGTGGGTAGCTGATATGACCTTTGTGCCTACATCAGAGGGATGGTTGTATGTGTCAGCAGTGATGGATCTGAAAAGCAGGCGGGTGATCGGCCTGTCCATGGGGAAACAGATCTCACAGGAGCTAGCCAGTACCGCTATCAGAGATGCGGTGGTGAGGCAGAGCCCCCGCACTGGGCTAATCCTTCATTCCGATCGGGGCAGACAGTATGCAAGCCATGCGTATCAGGAACTACTGAGCGCCTACGGCATTACACCGAGCATGAGCAGAAGCGGCAACTGCTATGATAATGCCTTCATGGAATCGTTCTTTGGAACACTCAAGAAGGAATTGGTCCACGGTGAGCGGTACCGGACCGAGTCCCTTCTCCGTGAGCTCTATCATATGCAGACCTCATGTCGTACTCTGGATTATTGATGTGGGATTTTAGTAACACAGTGCCTCTATTCTCTGCAACATCATGTGACATTACTAGCAAAAAACATGTCCTATCCTCGGAATGGCAGACCATTCTCACACTCCCAGATAGCTAGATCTTATTGATTATTGGCCGGTCCCTAAGACAAATTCCCTCTGAAAATAGGAATTTCTTCCAATTACCTTTCCCCTTGCGCTGTGATATAAATAAATCAGGAAGACAAAATCAGAGAGAAGGGGGTGAATGACATGATGGCAGAAGAAGGACATAGGGTGGGAGAAGGCATCTGGAGTCTGGCAGCAGCACCTTTTGTGGGTCTTTTGTATGCCATAGCGCTGCCATTTATCGGTATTGCAACCATGGCGGCTCTGATAGGGAGAAAGGTTTTAGGAGGTGTTATTGCTTCGGTCGGCAATCTCGTGAGCTTTGGGTGGAGACCTGTTGAAGCCTATTTGGGCGGAAAAAAGATTTCGAAGAAAAAGAAGGAGGGCTAAGATGAATACACTTTTTGATTTCATAACTCATGTTAAGAATATAGAATATCTTCTTGCCGTAGGGTTCATTGCATTGTTCTTGATTGTCAACGAACTTCTAAAGGCAAAACCGTTTGGTACTCTCAAGGCAGTATGTCGAGAGGATGCTGGTTTTGTGAAGGCAAATCGTTCTGAGGTTTTCAGTACGATTAAGAAGGTTGCATCTGCTCCGTTTATTGGATTGGCGTATGTTGTTGCACTTCCGTTTGCTATGGCATATGCCATAGGTACTGGTCTAGCCAGAACAGTAGCACCAGCATTTTCGTTTGGTTGGAGACCTGTAGAAGCCTATTTCACAGGTAGAAAAAAGAACAAGAAAGCAAAGAAGTAATAGTTTCCTTGCCCCGGGGGAGAGATTACTTCACTCCCCTTTTTTATGCGTTGAACCACACACCCTTTTATTTCATCAGGCCTCCTTGAGATGTGATGATAATAATGTCTTATCACTTATCCTGTTGTAGAATAGTCTTTATAATAAGACTGAGGAGGCAAACCGATGTCCCTATGGAAAGGCAAGGTGACTGTTGATGACCTCAACAAGAGGTGCGAAAATACGTTGGTTCAGAATCTTGGAATCGAATTTATTGAAGTCGGAGATGATTACATTAAAGCATCTATGCCCGTCGATAAGCGGACTATGCAACCCCTCGGAATGCTACATGGTGGGGCATCTTTAGCCCTAGCTGAATCTCTAGGGAGTGTTACAGGGTTCATGTGTGTTGACAGGGAAGAACAATACTGTGTCGGGATGGAAATCAATGGAAACCATATAAGACCCGTACGTTCAGGTCGTGTCTATGGGGTTGTGAAGCCTATTCACATTGGCAGGAAGACCCATGTATCGGAAATAACCATAAGTAATCAACATGACAAGTTGGTATGTGTATCTAGGATAACTTTGGCGATACTTAATAAAGAAGAGAAGGTTTGCTGAAGATCTGGCAGCTGGCAGAGATCGAGTTGGTGAAATGATGTAAAGTAGACTCGAGGAAGGAAAAGGCACGAAGCCCTTCCTTCCTGATTGATCTATCTCATTGGCAGATTACTACACGAAACCTTAATTAGTCCAATTCCCAAAACCCATTCAATTCCAATAGAAACACTGTCATCTAGCAAGAATGCTTCAGTGTCGGTTCCAGGAAGACATCGAGAGAACTGGGGATCAGCCAGTTCAATTACTCCAGACGATAAGTTTCACCCTGTATAATGCTAAAAACGTGCAGAACGGAATAGTCAGCAGACGTTTCGACGTCTTCCTGTAAATCACACTGTCAAGATTTGTCACTGACAGAAGGTTACTTTTTGAATTTGACACTGGCCGCCCTGATGCTGGCAGCGCACTTCGCCTCCTCTTAATTAATAGGTAATCGGAATAGGTAACCGGCAGCGCAACAGCAACTCCTAAAGCCTCAGCCTCATAACACGCGCATGATTCTCGGGGTTTAATGCTGCCACTGACGAACCAACCATAGAAATTCATGCCGCAGGGTGCGACGTTCTTTTTGAGATCCAATGAGTCAAGAATATCTCAGTAATCTGGCGAAGCAATCTGACGAAAAAATTGAAATCATCGAGGACAAGAGGCCAAAGTTGTCCCCCGGAAGCGTTATTTGGTCTCTTTTTGATGAAATTTCAATCAAAGAAACCAAATTGAATGTTCTTGCAGAGTTGCTAATCTCAGCAATTAGGTGTTAGGTTTAATCAAGAAAACTAGTGTAGCCAGAAGGAAGTCTACAAGATGGACTATAACATGTCTAAACATACAAATCCGAACCTACGCGAAAGGAGGACGCCATGACCAAAAGTAGTGTTATAGAACGAGGCAGCGAGCAGGCAACCGACAAGACCGCTATCATGCCTGACCCTTCGCAGTTCAACACCGACCGCACCTATCCCGGCCGGTGGACGATCACATTCAGCAACCCGCCGATCAACATGTTTGTTCCCACAACGATCGTCGAATTGGGAGCGCTAATGACCGACCTCGAGTCGGACCCGTCCGTGAAGGTCGTAGTGTTCCAGTCGGCGAATCCCGATTTCTTCATCGCCCATCTCGACGTATCCAAGGCAGCTGAACGGCCAGAGGTGCTGGGGTTTTGGCGTGACTTTGTGCTGCGCCTCTCGTCCACGCCAATCGTGAGCATCGCCAAGATTCGCGGCCGTACGCGGGGCATCGGCAACGAGTTTGTGCTGGCCTGTGACATGCGCTTCGCCAGCCGGCAGAACGCCGTATTCGGAAATCCTGAGGTCGGCGTCGGACTGATCCCAGGCGGCGGCGCGCTGGAATGGCTTCCGCGCTTGGTCGGCCGCTCGCGCGCGCTTGAGATCGTCCTTAGCGCCGACGATTTCGACGCGGATATCGCCGAGCGCTACGGCTGGGTG
>Ga0187779_10001725_pt1 | contig 13617 bp, 12 predicted proteins | sample 1015_Q2_SP10_10__FD_132435 | JGI IMG/M metagenome (GOLD analysis project Ga0187779, IMG submission 132435) | Tropical peat soil microbial communities from peatlands in Department of Meta, Colombia - 1015_Q2_SP10_10_MG | ecosystem: Environmental > Terrestrial > Soil > Wetlands > Peat | place... | reverse complement strand
GCGGACGCGCTGTACGCGGTCACGGGGTCGAGGCCGAGCGCGACGGCGACCTCGATCTTGCCGTCCGTCGCGAGGTAGTCCGCGCGGCCGTCCTTGTGGATCTGCCAGTGCATCGCAGTCGCGCGCGGACCGAGCTTCTGCATGCGGTACATGCCGACGTTGCGCGTGCCGCCGTGCGGATCCTTCGTGATCACGGCCGGCAGCGTGATGAACGGCGCTGCGTCCTCGGGCCAGCAAGTTTGGATCGGCAACGCATCGAGCGTCGCGCCGTCGCCCGTGAGCACGATCTCCTGGCAGGACCCGTGCCGAACCGTGCGCGGCTGCGAGTCGGCGATCGACTTCAGCTTCTGCAGCCCACGGACCTTCTCGACGAGCCCCTGCGGCGGCTGCATCTCGAGCACGTCGCCGATGCGCTCCCCGACCGCGTCGAGAGACGGCGAGTCGAAGGCGAGGCACATGCGGCGCTCGGTGCCGAACTGGTTGATCAGCAACGGACGGTCCGAGCCCTTCACGTGCTCGAAGAGGAGCGCCGGCCCGCCCGCCTTGACGGTGCGATCGACGACCTCGGTGATCTCGAGCGCCGGATCGACCTCGGCCTCGACGCGGACGAGTTCTCCTTCACGCTCGAGGAGCGCGATCCAGGCGCGCAGGTCGGCAGGCGGCGCCATCGGGATCAGTCTATGGTTGCAACGCGCGTGCGACGGCGCCGTCGAGCGAGAGCGCCCTACCTGCCGCCCGCGACGCCTCGAAACCCGCGCCCGCCCCGGACAGCAACGGCTTCCAGAGCGGGTCGTGCGCGCTCCAGCCTGCAATCGGCCGCCGCGCGTCCTCGGCCTCCACGGCGCCGAGGAGCCGCCCCGCGAGCTCGTCGTCGTCCTGCTCGACCGCCGAGCGCGCGACCAGCGCGAGGGCGTTGACGATGCCTATGCGGTCGTCGATGCTGCGCGCGAGCCGCAGCGCCTCCCGCGCCGCGTCGCCGGCGTCGCCGGGGCGCCCGAGCGCCAGCAGTGCCAGCCCCTGCGAGCAGCGAAGGCCCTGCTCCCACCACGTGTACCCCGTCTCCTCGCAGAGCGCGATGCCGCGCTCGTAGAGCCCGAGCGACTCCGCCGGGCTCCCGCCTCTGCGAAGCAGGTCGGCCGACAGGGTCAGGCACTGCGCCTCGCCCTTCTTGAACCCGCGCTTGCCGAAGAACGCGAGGCTCTCGTCGCAGAGCTCGCCGGCGCGCTCGGCGTCGCCGAGATACGCGACGTTTACGGCGATCCGGTGGCGGACGATCGCGACGCCGAGCTCGTCACCGAGGACGCGATACTCTGCGAGCGCCCGTTCGTACGCCGCGACGCCCGCGGCCGACCCGTCGATGAAGACTGCGCAGTTCGCGAGGCACCGCATCGCGAGTGCGTGCAGCGCGGGCGCGACGGGCTGCTGCGCCAGCAGCGCCTCGAGCCAACGCCGCCCCTCGAACGGGTCGCCGGTCGAGGCCCAGAAGTTCTCGAGGGCGACCGCGAGCTCGAGACCGAGCTGCGTGCGCCCGGTGTCGACCGACCACTCGAGCGCAGAGCGGATGTTGTTCCGCTCCGGCAGGACGAGGTCGTGACGCATCGGCCCCTCGGCCTCGATGTTGAGATTGGCCCGTCGGGCGAGCTCGAGGAGGTAGCAGGCGTGCCGCATGTGCGTCTCGTCGGATCCGTTGCCCGCCTCGAGCTGCTCGAGCGCATACTCGCGGATCGTCTCGAGCATGAGGAATCGTCCTGTGCCGACCGGCTTGAGCAGGCTTGCCTCGACGAGGGCGTCGATGCCGTCGACATCCGCGTCCGTGACCGACTCGGCAGCCTCGAGCGAGAACGTCGCGAACACGCCGAGTCGCGCGAACAGCGTCTGCAGGTCCGGATCGAGCAGCTCGTAGCTCCATTCGATCGTCGCGCGCAGCGTCCGCTGGCGCTCGGGCGCGTCCCGCCGACCTCCGGTGAGCAGCGGCAACCTGCGGTCGAGCCGATCGAGCAGCGTGATTGTGTCGAGCGACCGCAGCCGGGACGCTGCGAGCTCGAGCGCCAGCGGCAGCCCGTCGAGCCGTCGGCAGATCGCGCGCGCGGACCGATCCGGGACGAAGTCGGGCCGCACAGCGCGCGCCCGCTCGGTCAGCAGCTCGACGGCGTCGTCGTCGGGCAGCGGATCGAGCGGGTACTCGCGCTCGCCCTCGATCCTGAGGGGCGCACGGCTCGTCGTGAGCACCTTGATTCGTGTGCCGCTCGAGAGGATGTCCGCAACCCTCGGCGCGGCGTCGAGGAGGTGCTCGAAGTTGTCGATCAGCAGGAGAGCGTCACGGCCTCCGAGGTCCGTGGGCTCGCGGACTCCGACCGTTGACGCGATCGTCTTCGGCACGAGCTCGGCCTCCCGGAGGCCGGAGAGCGGCACGAAGAACACCCCGCCGGAGAACGCCTCCACCAGCTCGGCGCCGACCTGGAGCGCGAGCCGAGTCTTACCGGTGCCGCCGGTGCCCGTCAGGGTGACCAGCCGCGCGTTGTCCGACAGCAGGCCGACGAGGTCGCCGAGCTCCTGCTCGCGGCCGACCAGCGGACTTGCCGCGACGGGCAGGTTCGTCGCGTTGAGGCTACGGAGCGGCGGGAACTCGCCGTCGCCGAGCTGCCAGATCCGCTCGGCCGCGGTCAGGTCCTTCAACCGGTGCTCACCAAGGTCGCGCAGACCTTCGCCGCCCGCCAGATCGCGCGTCGACTGCGAGACGAGCACCTGGCCGCCGTGACCCGCCGCCGCGATCCGCGCCGCCTTGTGGACGTCCATGCCGACATACCCCTCGTCGGTGACGACCGGCTCGCCGGTGTGCAGACCCATCCGCACACGAACCGGGCCGCCCGCAAGCGACTCCTGTCCCTCGCATGCCGCCGTCAGCGCATCACTCGCCCGCGAGAACGCGACGAAGAACGCATCGCCTTGCGTATCCACCTCGACGCCACCGCGCGCGGTGAACGCCGCGCGCAGAGCACGGCGATGCTCCGACAGCGCATCCGCATAGGCATCGCCGAGCTCCAGCAAGAGCCGCGTCGATCCCTCCACGTCCGTGAACAAGAATGTCACCGTCCCACGTGGCAGCTCTTGCACCCGGTCATCATGCTCCCCGTGCGCGTCTTCGTCACCGGCGGCGGGCTCGGGTTCGTCGGCCGTCACGTCGTCCGGGCGTTGCACGCCGCAGGCCACGACGTCTGCGCGGACTGGGTCGACGTCCGGGACGCGAGTCGCCTCGAACGCGCGGTGTCGGGTCACGAGGCCGTCGTCCACGTCGCGGCGCTCTACAGCTACGACGCTCCGGCCGTCGAGCTCGAGGCCGTGAACGTCGAGGGGACGCGAAACGTCATACGTGCGTGTCGGCTAGCCGGCGTCTCGCGCCTCGTCCACACAAGCACCGCGGGGACGTGCGGGCCGGTGGCCGGCCGACCCGCGACCGAGCAGGACGAGCCTCCCGACTGGGAGCTGGTCGTTCCCTACAAGCGCACGAAGCTCGCCGCGGAGCGGCTCGTGCTCGAGGCCGCGCACGACGGGCTCGACGCGCTCTGCGTCAACCCGACCACGCCGGTCGGCGAGGGAGACGACGCGCCGACGCCGACTGGGCGCATGGTCCGAGGAGTGGCGACAGGTCGTTACCGCGCCGTGCTACGCGGCACGGGCCTCAACCTCGTGGACGTCCGCGACGTCGCCCGCGGACACGTACTCGCACTCGAACGGGGCTGCACGGGAGAGCGATACCTGCTCGGCGGCGCGGACCTGACGCTCGAAGAGGTCTTCGCGGCGATCGCCGACGCGGCCGGACGCCGCCCTCCCTCGCTTCGACTCCCGTATCCGGCCGCACAGGCACTCGCACTCGTGGGGCTCGCGAACGCGAACGAGGTGCGCCTTGCCCGACTGCCTGCCTGGTTCTCGTCGGCGAAGGCCGAACGCGAGCTCGGCTACCGGCCCGGACCGATCGGCCCCGCGATCGAGCGAGCCGTCAGTGACGTGCGCGCCGACGATGTCGCAGCCAGTGCGTCGTCTCCCCGAGGGCGATCACCGCGATGAACACGAGGCCGACGATGAGCATGCCCGTGACGACCTTCTTGCCCTCCACGGCCGCGTCCTCTGCGGCGAGGAACAGGTGCAGGAGCGCGAGCATCCGGGCGCGACTCTAGCGCAGTCGACCGTCGTGGAGCTCGAGTGAGCGCGCGACCGGATCGTCCCCCGCCGCCTGCTTCGCGAGCTGCTCGAGCGGACCTGGATCGTCCTCGAACCGCAGCGCCGTACGCGCCTCGTCGAGCTCGCCCTTGCCGATCAACGCCGCGGTCGCCGCCCAGAGTGCACCGTCGCCGGGGATCCCGTCGGCACGCATGTACGCGGAAATCGCGATCAGCTCCGCGAGGTCGTCGACGGCCTCGACCGGTCCTCGCTCCTCGATCCGCACGAGCCCGTGCGCGTAGAGGTAGTCGCCGAGGAGCAACGCCGTGTCGCGGTCCTCCGGCCCGAACAGCCGCGGCCGTCCGTAGTGCAGTAGATACCCCTCGTAGATCGTCTCGATCCCGAGCGCGTACCGCTCCTCGCCGAGCTCCGAGAAGACCGGCTCGCGCTCCTGCTCGCCCGCAGGACGGAGCGCCGCGGTCCAGAGCGGGCTCTCCCGGCCCGCGTCGGCCGCGATCGTGTCCCAGAGATCAGCCGGCGAAGTCCGCAACTGCCTCGATCGTACGGTCGATCTCGTCGTCGCGGTGCGCGAGCGAGAGAAACATCGCCTCGTACTGGCTGGGGGGAAGGTAGATGCCGTGTTCGAGCAGGTGACGGAAGAGCGCGGCGTAGCGGTCCGCGTCGCCGCGCTGCGCGTCGTCGAAGTCGCGGACCGGCCCGTCCGTCATGAACATCGTCGCCATCGCGCCGACGCGCTGAACACGCGCGTATCGACCGAGGCCCGCCTCGAGCCTCGTGCCGCGCTGTTCGAGCGTGTGGTAGACGCGCTCGTCAAGCCGGCGCAGGACCGACAAGCCCGCTGCGGTCGCAAGTGGGTTCCCGGACAGCGTCCCGGCCTGGTAGACGTCGCCGGCCGGCGCGAGGTGGTCCATGATCTCCGCCCGCCCGCCGACCGCCGCGAGCGGCAGGCCGCCGCCGACGATCTTGCCGAGGATGGTCAGATCCGGCAGCACGCCGAAGCGCTCCTGCGCGCCGCCGCGCGCGACGCGGAATCCGGTGATCACCTCGTCGAACACGAGCAGCGCACCGGATGCATCGCACAGCCGCCGCAACGCGTCGAGGTACCCGTCCCGCGGCGGGACGACGCCCATGTTCCCGGCGACCGGCTCGACGAGGATCGCCGCGAGCCCTTCGCCGTACCGCTCGACCGCAGCTGCGACGGCATCGGCGTCGTTGTAGGGACAGACGATCGTGTGCTCCGTCGTCGCCGTCGGCACGCCCGGGCTCGACGGAAGACCGAGCGTCGCCACGCCTGAGCCCGCGCTCGCGAGCAGCGCATCGGAGTGTCCGTGGTAGCAGCCGGCGAACTTGACGATGCGGTCGCGTGCGGTGAAGGCCCGGGCGAGCCGCACCGCCGTCATCGCGGCCTCCGTCCCCGACGAGACGAGCCGCACCTTCTCCACGGATGGAACCGCGGCGACGATCTCGGCCGCGAGCTCGACCTCAGCCTGCGTCGCCGCACCGAAGCTCGTCCCGCGCTCCGCCGCGGCCTGCACCGCGGACACCGTCTCCGGGTCCGCGTGACCGAAGATGAGCGGCCCCCAGGACATCACCCAGTCGAGAAAGCGCGCGCCGTCCTCGGTCTCGAGGTACGCGCCGGTGCCGCGCGCGACGAAGAGGGGCTCGTCGAGCCCGACCGCGCGCATCGCGCGCACGGGCGAGTTGACGCCGCCGGGGATCAGCTCGAGCGCGCGGCGATAGAGGTCGCTGCGCGTGCCTAGAGCCAGGAGGCGAGCTCCTTCGTCCAGTACGAGACGACGATGTCCGCGCCGGCGCGCTTGATCGCCGTCAACGACTCGATCGCCGCCTGCCGCTCGTCGAGCATCCCCCTGGCCGCGGCGGCCTTGATCATCGCGTACTCGCCCGAGACGTTGTACGCCGCGAGCGGGAGGTCGAACTCGTCGCGGACCGCCCGGATGACGTCGAGGGACGGCAGAGCCGGCTTGACCATGAGGACGTCCGCTCCCTCCGCGACGTCCTCCTCGCACTCGCGGATCGCCTCGCGCACGTTGGCGGGGTCGAGCTGGTAGCCGCGCCGGTCGCCGAACGCGGGCGCAGACTCGGCGGCTTCGCGGAACGGGCCGTAGAACGCCGACGCGTACTTCGCCGAGTACGCGACGATCGACGTGGACTGGAACCCGCGATCGTCGAGCGCCTCGCGGATCGCACCGACACGGCCGTCCATCATGTCGCTGGGAGCGACGGCGTCGGCGCCTGCCTCCGCGTGGCTGACGGCCGTCCGCGCGAGCAGCTCCAGCGTCTCGTCGTTGTCGACCTCGTCGCCGTCGAGCACGCCGCAGTGACCGTGCGACGTGTACTCGCACAGACACACGTCCGTGAGGAGGACGAGCTCGTCGGACCGCTCGCGGAGCCCGCGGAGCGCACGCTGGACGACACCGTCGTCCTCCCACGCGCCGGACCCCAGCTCGTCCTTCTCGTCGGGGATCCCGAACAGGATCACCGCGCGCACGCCGAGCTCGAGCAGTGCGTCGGCCTCGCGGACCACCGACTCGACGGAATGGCGGGCGAGCCCAGGCAGCTCGTCGTTGCGCATCGGCTCGGGGCCGACGAACAGCGGCATCACGAAGTCGTCGAGCGACAGGCGCGTCTCGCGAACGAGGTTGCGCAGCGCGGGCGTCCTCCGCAGCCGCCGCAGTCGAGTCACCGGGAACGAGCTCATGGCAACAGCGTAGACGCGGGCCTGCTCACGCGAGCAGCCTCGTGCTCGCGAGGCGGGCGAGGCCGCCGAAGATCGCCCCGAGCCCGGCCAGCCACACGAGTTCTCGGAGCACCGTCGTCCAGGGGCTGGCGTCGTAGAGCGCCGAGGCGAAGTAGCGCACCGCGTGCTCGAAGGGGAGCGCGTCGCTGAACCACGCGGCGGCCGGCGAGACCTGCTTCGGGACGAGACCGAGGAAGACGATCGGCATCACCACGAGGACGGCGACGAGCGACGCGGTCCGCGCCTCCCGCGCGAGCGCGCCGATGAGCGAGCCGAGCGCGCCGACGCTCGCACCGGCGAGCGCCAGCCCGACGGCGAGCAGCGGCAGCCGTTGCCACGGCTCGCCACCGACGACGCCGCCCGCCTGCACGATCACGCCGAACACGAGCGTGATCGCGAGACCGAGTGCGAGCGCGACCACCGCGGCCAGCAGCACCTTCGCCCAGACGAGCTCGCCGAGCGAGACGAGGCCGCGGGCCAGACGGCCGACGGCATTCTCGTCCCGCTCAGCCGCGAGCGCGCCCGCGGCGAGCAACAACCCGAGGAACGTGATCGTCAGGGCGAGCGCGTATGCCTGGACCTGCGCAGAGAGGAGCGAGCTGCGCGACGCCTCCGGCGCGCGCTCGAGCCCGATCGGATTCGCCGTCGCCCCCAGCAGGCTGCCGGTGTAGCCGAGTGCGGCGGCCGCGATCCTCGCGAACTCCGAGACGCGATCGCGCTGCGGTGAGCGAGGGAGCTGCTGCAGCAGCGCGTGCATGCGGTCGAGCCCGAGCACGTCGTACGAGACGCCGCCGAAGCTTGCGCGACCGCCGTGCTGGATGAGACGCACGTACCTCAGGTCGGTCGCGACATACGCGGACTGGAGACGGTGGTTCAGCGCGTAGACGAGCGCCTGGAGCTGCTGCGTCACCCGCGGCGCGATCCCGCCGTGCGTCGTCTGGTAGACGAGGCTCGGCGGCGAGAGCCCGCCCTTCAGCTGCGCGAGGAAGCCGGGCGGCACGGTCAGCGTTGCGACGACGCGACCCGAGCGCAGCTGGCGGCTCGCCTCAGCCGGGGACAAGCGCACGAGGTGGACGTTCTTCCCGACCTCGTCGATCGCGCGCTGGATCTGGAACGTGTGGCCGGCGATCGTGACCTCCTGCGGGAGGTGGTCCTCGTCAACGAGCGCGACGCGCGGCTTCGAGCTGCCGTAGCCGGCGACGAGGCCGACGAGTCCCGCGACGAGCAGCGGGTAGACGATCAGCAGCCCGACCAGGATCGGCGATCGGCGCAGCACGAGGAGGTCCTTCGTCAGCACGAGGCGCACACGCGTCACGAGAACGCCTCCTCCGCGTACTCGAGCCGGTAGTCGGCCGGCGTGCCCGCGAAGGTCAGACGCCCGCGTCGCAGGACCGCAACGCGGGTGGCGTGGAGGTCCAGCTCCTCGAGGTTCTGTGTAGCGAACACGACCGCGCCCCCTTCCTCACGGACGACGTCGACGATCTCCCATAGACGCTTGCGCTGCCCGGGATCGAGCGACGCCGACGGCTCGTCGAGCAGGAGCACGCGCGGGGATCCGAGCAGCGCGATCGCGACGTTGAGACGCTGACGGTTGCCGACGGACAGCGTCGACGCCGGACGGTCGGCCGGAACATCGAACTGCGCGAGCAGCTTCTCTGCCACCGCGCGCGCGTCGCGCTCGCCCTCGAGGCGTGCGAACAGCTCGAGGTTCTCGCGCGCGGTCAGGCGCTCGTAGTAGGCCGGCCGCTGTGGCACCCAGCCGACGTCGACGTCGGAGGACCGCTCGACCGTCCCGTCGGACGGCTCGAGCGCTCCTGCCAGGATGGAGAGCAGCGTCGACTTGCCGGCGCCGTTCGGGCCGACGAGCGCGAGCGACTCGCCGCCCGTGACCTCGAGGTCGGTCGGCTCCAACGCCACCTGCGCGCCGAACCGCCGCGCGACGCCGCGCGCACGCAGGAACGGCTCGGCAGTGCTCACCGACGCGCTGCGACCGACGGCGGCTCCTCGCGCTCGAGCTCGACCTCGGCCGGAGGCGCACCACTGCCCTTCCACGACTCCAGCTCCATCCGCTCGGAGAAGAACTCCCAGAGCGCTCGGCCGGCGGCGAGCAACGGCAAGGCGACGAGCACACCCGGGAGCCCGTAGATCTCCGCGCCTGCGAGGAGACCAAAGATGACGAGCAGCGGGTGAAGGCGCAGTGCGCTGCCCATGACGTTCGGAATGACGATGTGTCCCTCGATCTGGTGGATCGCGAGGAACAGCAGCGTCACCCAGATCGCCGACACGGGGTGTACGACGAGGGCATAGATGATCGGCGGGATCGCGCCGAGCCACGGACCGAGATACGGGATCAGCTCCGTGATCGCCGTCCAGGCGCCGAAGAGCAACGCGTACTTCTGCCCGCCCGGCAGCCAGCCGAGCACGCCGAGCAGCCAGATGCCGACGCCCGCGCTCGTGCCGATGATCAGCGAGACGAGCGCCTGTCCCTTCACGTAGCTCGTCAGCGAGTGCTCCATGCGCAGGAGTAACGGCTCGGACCCAGGGTGCGGGGGGAACCGCCTGTCGATCGCACGTTGTAACCGCGGGAAGTCGAGGAGCATGTAGACCGACACGACGAGGATCACGATCGCGTCGAAGAGCAGCTTTCCGATCGAGATCGCCGCGCCTTCCGCGAAGTTCACGACCTTGTTCGTGTACTTGCCGACGTCGTGTCGCCGGATGTCGCGTGTGAGCCTGTGGCCGCGTGTCTGGACGTTGACGCCGCCGAGCTTGTGCGTGTCGAGCCAGTGCTGCAGGCGGTCGATGTCCGTGTCGGCGGCGACCTGGCCGGTTTGTCCGTTGACGACCGTAAGGTAGGTATTGACGCGTTTTGCAGCCGTCTTCGTCTCGTTCACGACGACGGTGCCGATCGCCGCGAACGCCGCGACGAGGAGGAGGATGAAGACCAGGTACACGATCGCAACCGCGAATCCGCGCGGCATGCGGACCCGTGCCACCGTCCTGACGACGGGGCTTAGCAGCAGCGCGACGAGCAGCGCCACCAGGAAGAGGAAGACCACGTGACGCGCCGCCCCCGCCACCACCCACAGCAGGATCAGGAGCAGCGGCAGCGTGACGAGCTGGATCCAGCGCGGGATCTCGATCTTCGGCGCGGGAGACGCGCGCATCGCAGCGATCGTAGCGCCGTCGTCGTACCCCTCAGACCGCCCGACTGGGACTGGTCCTGGGCGGAAGACGGCGCCCTGGCCCTGGACCGTCACGAACTCTGGGTGGATACCCAGGTTCCGCCTAGATCATCACTGTCACAAAGTCCGGACAGAGCGAGGTTGAAAGCGGGCAGGCCGTTCGTTACCGTCCCGCAGATGCCGGCCCCGTCCACGGATGCGGCGATCCGGCGTGCGCGCAGACGCCCACGGTCGCGCCGCGCCCGCGCGACCCCGCGCTTCCACCGGCTGGTGGTGCTCGCGGTCGTGATCGGCGGCCTGCTCGGAACGCTGCTCGTCGCAGCGTTCGGCCACGGTGCCTCCCGCGTCGCGCCGGGCGCGCTGCCCCCGCCGGCGAGCCGGCTCCTCCCTGCGGGGCCCCCGACGCCCGTGACTGTCGCGCTGCGCGGCGGCCTGCGGATCCAGATGCCGATACCGCAGAGCCGTGTCACCGCGATCGGCTACCACTCGACGACCGACGGCGCGCTGGCGCTCACGCCGCTCGGCCGACAGGGGAACGAAGGAGCGATCGCGCGGATCGCGCACGGCCTCTTCGGCGGAGGCGGCCACGGCGGCTTCGTCTACTACCAGCTGAACGGCGGCGACCCGGACGTGCTCGACGTCGGCGCGCCCGCAGGCACGAACGTGTACGCGCCGGTCGACGGCACCATCGTCGGAATCTCGCCCTTCATCCTCGACGGCCGGAAGTACGGTGCACGCATCGACATCCAGCCGACGGCGGCGCCGTCGCTCGTCGTCTCGATGACGCAGCTCGCTCCGGACCCGGCGCTGACCGTCGGCTCCACCATCGCCGCCTCCACCACGAAGGTCGGCAGGGTGATCGACCTCTCCGGCGTCGAGCGTCAGGCCCTCGCGCGGTACACGCAGGACGCCGGCAATCACGTGGCGATCGAGCTCGACCCGGCGGCGACGCTCACCATTCCCTGAGCCGATGAGGATTCTGTTCGTCGCCGACGTCGTCGGCCTGCCGGGGCGACGGGCGATCGAGCAGCGGCTGCGCTCGCTGCGCGACGAGCTCCGGGTCGACGTCTGCATCGTCAACGGCGAGAACATCGCCGACGGGATCGGCATCACGCCGAAGCTCGCCGACAAGCTGCTCTCGTGGGGAGCGGACGCGATCACGCTCGGAAACCACGTCTGGCGCCGCAGCGAGATGGTCCCCTATCTCGTCGAGAGCGACCGTGTGGTCCGTCCCGCGAACATGTCGAAGCTCGCGCCCGGCCGCGGCCTGACGTTCGTCCGCGCAGCGGACGGGACGGAGGTCGCCGTGATCAACCTGCTCGGCTCGCTCTTCCTCAATCCGCAGGTCCATCCGTTCGAGGTCGCAGAGGCGCTCGTCGACGAGGCCTTGCAGCGAACGCCGATCGTCTTCGTCGACATGCATGCGGAAGCGACGAGCGAGAAGGTCGCGCTGGCACGGATGCTGGACGGGAGGGCAACCGCGGTGGTCGGCACGCACACGCACGTGCAGACGAACGACGCGCGCGTGCAGGCCGGCGGGACCGCTGCAGTCAGCGACGCGGGCATGACCGGGCCGCACGACTCCGTGATCGGCGTCGTGCCCGAGCTCGCCATCCGCCGCATGCGCACCGGGATGCCGGTGCGGTTCGAGACCGCGTCCGGCGACGTGCGCATCGAGGGCGTGCTCGTCGAGTGCGGTGCGGACGGCCGGGCGACGAGCTGCGAGCTCGTCCGCGTTCCGGTGCCGTGACCGCGACGCGGTACGCGAGCAACGGCGACATCCACATCGCATACCAGACCGTCGGCGAGGGCCCGATCGACCTCGTGCTCGTCGGCGGGTCGGTCACGAACCTCGACGTGCTCTGGGAGGACCCCGACTACCGCCGGTTCTGCGAGCGGCTCGCGTCGTTCACCCGGTTGATCCTGTTCGACAAGCGAGGCATGGGCCTGTCGGACCGCGTGCGCATCGGCACGCTTGAAGAGCGGATGGACGACGTCCGCGCCGTCATGGACGCCGCCGGCTCGGAGTCGGCGACGTTGATGGGCGTCTCGGAAGGCGGACCGATGTCGATCGTGTTCGCGGCGACGTATCCGGAGCGCACGCGCGCGCTCGTCCTCTGCGGCGCCGAGGTCAAGGAGGAGACGACCGACGAGTGGCCCTGGGGCGAGGCGACGCGCGCCGAGTTCGACGAGGCCGTGCAGGTCGAGCGCATCGCGGAGCGCTGGGGCAAGGGACTCAGCGTCGAGTACTTCGCCCCGAGCCGCAAGGACGACGAGCGCCTGCGGGAATGGCTCGGCCGCCTGCAGACACACTCGGCCAGCCCGCACGACGCCGTCGCGCTCATGCGGATGGCGTTCGCGATCGACGTGCGCGACGTCGTGTCGAGCGTGCAGGCCCCGACCCTGATCATCCACCGCAGGGGAGACCTCGTCTGTCACGTCGAGAACGGACGCTGGCTTTCACGCAACATCGCGGGGTCCCGCTACGTCGAGCTCGCCGGCGCGGATCACCTACCCTGGATCGACGGCGAGGAGATCCTGGCCGAGGTCCAGGAGTTCCTCACCGGCGTGCGCGAGCCGGTCGAGCCGGAGCGCGTGTTGGCGACCGTGCTGTTCACCGACATCGTCGGCTCCACCGAGCGTGCGCGCGAGCTCGGCGACCGAGCGTGGCGCGACCTGCTCGAGCAACACCACGCCGCGGTTCGGCGCGAGCTCGAGCGGTTCCGCGGCCACGAGGTCGACACCGCGGGCGACGGCTTCTTCGCGACCTTCGACGGGCCGGCGCGAGGAATCCGGTGCGCGAAGGCGATCGTCGGCGCCGTGCAGGACGTCGGGTTGGAGGTCCGCGCCGGCCTCCACACCGGAGAGGTCGAGCTGGCCGGCGAGGCCGTCCGCGGGATCGCCGTGCACACAGGCGCGCGCGTCGCGGCCCTCGCGCAGCCGGGCGAGGTGCTCGTCTCCGGAACCGTGAAGGACCTGATCGCGGGATCCGGGATAGACCTCGTCGACCGCGGCACGCACGAGCTCAAGGGCATCCCCGGGGAGTGGCGCGTCTACGCCGCCGCCTGAGCGGCGTCCCGCGGGAACAGCACGACGAGGAGCACGACCATCACGATGTCCCGAGCGAGAACGAGCCACGACGCGAGCGCGTCGAAGTGGTTCGCGAGATCCCAGTAGCGGTACGGGAACCAGAGCTGTGTGAGGACGAGCGCGAGCGCGAGCAACGCCGACGCGCGCAGGCCGCGTCGTCCACCGACGAGCGGGACGACGGGCACGAGCCAGATGAGGAACTGCGGCGAGAAGACCTTGCCGAGTGCGACGAACGCCACGAGCGCGGCACCGCTTGCGAGGACGAGGCGTTCCTTCGTCGCACGTCCGCGCGCAAACACGATCCAGGTCGCGACGAGCGCGGCCGCCTGCAAGGCGGACAGCGCGAGTTCGAACGCGTGCGGTGCGCCGCCGACGAGGTTCTGGGAGCCGTGGCTCGTCGCCATC
>Ga0187779_10001724_pt1 | contig 13620 bp, 12 predicted proteins | sample 1015_Q2_SP10_10__FD_132435 | JGI IMG/M metagenome (GOLD analysis project Ga0187779, IMG submission 132435) | Tropical peat soil microbial communities from peatlands in Department of Meta, Colombia - 1015_Q2_SP10_10_MG | ecosystem: Environmental > Terrestrial > Soil > Wetlands > Peat | place... | reverse complement strand
ATGTTCGACCTCTGCGAATGGTTCGATCTCGATCTCGCGCAACCGGCAGTCGGCGGCTACGTGAATCATCCCATCACCTCGCCCGTCGACGGCTCGCTCCTGCGCTACACGAACTTCGTCGAGATCATGTGCCCGTTCTTATCGCGGCGGGCGCTCGCGCTCTGCGGCGATACGTTCGGCCGGTCGGTCTCCGGTTGGGGTCTCGCGCGCATCTGGACGGCCTTGCTCCCATACCCGGAGTTCCGGATCGCGATCGTCGATCAGGTGCGGGTGCTCCATACCTCGCAGACGCGCAAGGGGACGCTCCGACCTGTGCTGGACGCGCTGGGCGTGGACCCGAGAGTGGAATTCAACGAGACGCTGGCGCGATTCGGCCTGTCGGATCAGCCGCCCGTCGAGATCGGCAGGCTGTCGCTGCGCTGATCTGGTCGTCGCCGCGGTGATCAGCCCGCGGCTAGGTCGCCGATATCAGCACGGCGAGCGCCGTGACGATAAGAGGCACTTCGATCAACAAATCCGGGTGCGCGAGCACGAAGGTGCGGGCGTCCGTCGGGCGAGGCTCGTCGGGGGCGCGTCGGCTCGACAGCAGCGAGTGGAGAAACATGCCGAGCACGATCGGGATCGGGTTCAGCCATACGTCCGACATCATCAGTCGCGCGGAGTAGCGCGAGGCTTCGTAACAAATCAGGACCAGTAGCGATAGAGCGAGAAGCAACCAAAGACGGGTGACGGCATACCTCTTCAGGAACGGCGACCACGACGAATTACCGGCGGAGGTCTGGTACGCCCTAAGACGTCGCGAGGACGCTGCGAACCGGGACCACACGGCTTCGAACAGAAGCCCCGTGAGGAAGCCCACCAGGATGTCGCCTACGAACCCTTTGAGGTACCCGATAGGACTGAGAAGGTGCGTCTCGGCATAGATCATTTCGGCGACCGAATAAGGGATCGAGCGCGCGCCCACGACCGGCCGGTTCACGACGCGATCGGGCAATCCGAAGACCACCGGTCGTCTCGGATCGATCTTGATCTCGTCCCAACCGCCACGGAGACCGGGCGGGCCATTCCACGTCAAGGGCGTTTCCACGTCCTGGAATTGCCAGAACCGAGGGTTGTACGGCCGGCCGAGATCGGCCGAAAGCAGCGACCGCAGCGAGAAACGTGCAACCCACGTGGGGTCGCTCTGTTCCGATTCGTCGCGCCAGTTGCGCCAGCTCTCCGGGCTCTTCACCGCGTCGCAGTTCCGGAACATCTCGTGCAAGGCGGCGGTCCGGCGCTCGAAAGCGGACGCGCCTCGCTGCGGCACAGCCCGCGCGTCGGATTTCAACAGTCCCTGTGCCGCCACGATGCCCGCGGTCTGCGAGTCGACCGGATAGAAGCCGTTGTTTCCGGGGTTGTCCCAGACGGCGAGCTTGACTCCCGCGCGACAACGATCTCTCAGCCAGGCGAGCCGTTGCGGACTGAGCTCGGCCGCCGTGCTCACCGGGCCCACGGTCCAAACGACGACGATATGATTCCGAGCCGCCGAATCGAGCGTCTTCCCGAGCTCCGAAAGCTCGGTTTTGAGGGCATTGAACGCCGGCTTGTTGTAGTCCTCGACGAGGCTCTCGTCCATGGATGCCGCCGGTCCATCGTTGACGTCGAACGTCATGACGAAAGCGGACGGCTTCTGGTCGAGGATTCTCGTGATCGCCGAACGGAGGTCGGAGAGCGGCATCGGGTCCAGGACGCCGGCCAGTGCAGTTCCCAGCCCGGGCGGCACTATGATCACCTGAGGAATCGGAATCTCCTCGGCGGCCGCCGACGCATTGGGGAATCCGAATCCGGGCGGCGGCAACCGATCCTCGGGTGGCGATGCCGAGCCCGGCAGCGTCCATTCCGCCGATAGCAGGATCATGTAATAGGCCTGTGCCAATCCTTCCACCAGCCGGATCGACCCCGAGTGCTCGAGCAAGACGACAGCCGCGGATATGGCTGCGGCGACCAGCAGATGGTGGAGCAGCCGGTATGCGTGGACGGCGATCCCGGTAACGGGGTGAACCGATTCCGCTTGCGTCATGTTTTGGGAAAGGTCGCCGCGTAACCTTTGCGTGCACCGCGTCTTCGCGATGGCCCGATAGATTACCGCCTTGGCGGATCGGACGCGACCGATCGCCGTCGTTCGGTCGCTTCGAAACAGCCGGCCGCCGTCCTCCGAGGAAAGCGGAGACGCCGAGAAGCGGTCGTTGCTCGCGCAGGCCATGGCATTTCGCAGGCGCAAGCCTGCGCGGCCAAGCGGGCATCGAGCCGGCCCCGCGGGACCGGCACGCCGGCCGTGCTTATGCGCGCACGACCGGCGCTACTGAAGGATCAACGCAGTCGATGGAATCGCGAGAAGCTGCGAGTTGATCACATGGATGTCGGACGTCTCGCCGAAGCACTGGAGGCGCACGTCCGATTGTGCGCCGGAAGTCTTGATCGCGATGTCCATGATGAATCCGTCGACCTGCCCGCTCTGCTCGCCGCCCGGAGGAACGTTGTGCTGCGATCCGTCCAAGTCGCCGATGCCGAAACCCTGAAAGATGCAGCTTCCGGTCTGGGTCGTGCTTCCGTCGTTTCGATAGCGGAACTTCGCCCATGCTGGCCGCGAGACCGAGCGCCAGGGAGGCGGGGACCGACCTGGGGACCTTCAGAGATATGCCGTGGCTTGCTCCCGAAAGATCGACTCGAGCGGCGATCGATGTGACACGGATCGCCGTCTCGCTTATGCCTGTCGATCGGCGGGTTTATTCCCGCGAGGAAGCGAGCCGGACCCGCTAAGCAGGGGTTCTGGCAGCCGCTTGCGAACAGCCGATGAGCGCTAGCGATTCGAGACCGCAAAGCCGCGGTCGCGCATCAGAGCATCGGTGTCGACATTCCGGCCGCGGAAGCGCCGAAACGCTTCGTCGGGCGCGACCGAATTGCCCACGCTGAGGATCGTCTCAAGGTAGCGCAGCGCCACGGTCTTGTCGTAAGGGCCTCCCGCCTCGCCGAACGCCTCGAAAGCGTCGGCGGTCAGCGTATCCGCCCAGATGTAAACGTAATATCCCGCCGAATAGCCGTCGCTGGAAAAGATGTGGCCGAACTGCGTGGGGCGGTGACGCATCACGATTTCGCCGGGACAGCCGATCTCGGACAGGGTCTGCTTCTCGAAGGCCGCCGCATCGATCGTATGGCCCGGCGTTGCGGCGAGATGAATCTTCATGTCGTAGACCGCCGCGGCCAGGTATTCGACGGTCGAGAAGCCTTGATTGAAGTTCCTGGACTTCTCGATCTTGTCGACAAGGCGCGCGGGGATCGGCTTGCCCGTCCGGCAATGCAGCGCGAATCGATCGAGAAGCTCCGGCGTGGGCAGCCAGTGCTCGTTGAGCTGGCTCGGGAACTCCACGAAATCGCGCTTTACGGAAGTGCCTGCAAGCCTGGGATAGCTTACGTTCGAATTGAGGCCATGCAGAGCGTGGCCGAATTCGTGAAACATGGTGACCGCATCGTCCCACGAGATGAGCACCGGTTCTTGGGGGTCTCCTTTCACGAAGTTTTCGTTGTTGGAGACGATGGGCGTGACCTCGGTCCTGAACTTTTCCTGAGTCCGATACGCGTTCATCCACGCACCGGAGCTCTTGCCCGCGCGCGCGAACGGATCGAAGTACCACAGCCCGATCCGCTTGCCGTCGCGCGTGACTTCATAGACGCTCATGTCGCGATGGTAGACCGGCACATCGCCGACCTTCGCGAACTTCAACCCGTAGAGCTCCTCCGCCGCCCAGAACATGGCCTCGCGAATCTTCTCGAGCTGCAGATATTGGCTGACCTCGGTTTGATCGAGGTCGTATTTCGCCTTGCGCAGCTTCTCCGCGTAATAGCGATAGTCCCACGCGTCGATCCTGACCCCCTCCCCCTCGGCGTCGGCGATCGGCTGCATCTCGGCGAGCTCTTCGCGCGAGCGCGCGACCGCGCCCTTCCATACCTTCATCATCAAGGCCATCGCCGCGTCCGGCGTCTTCGCCATGTTGTCGTCGAGCACCCAATGCGCGTGGCTGGCGAATCCCAGCAGCTTCGCGCGCTCGGCGCGCAACTCCAGGATCTCGGCGATCACCGGCTTGTTGTCGTGATCGCCCGGATTGTCCCCGCGCATGGTCCACATTCGCCACGCCTTCTCCCGCAGATCGCGGCGGGAGGCGTAGGTGATGAAGGGCTCCATCGAGGAGCGAGTGTTGGAGAATAGCCATTGGCCTTTCCGGCCCTTTTCCGCCGCGGCTCGAGCCGCCCCTGCGCGAAGGTTGTCCGGCAATCCGGCGAGATCGGCTTCGTCCTCGATGACGAGGGCGTAATCCTCTTCGTCGGCCAGCAGGTTCTGGCGAAAGGTCGTGAAGAGACTCGCCAGCCGCTTGTTGATCTCCTTAAGGCGGACCTTTTCCGCTTTGCCGAGCGCGGCGCCTCGACGAACGAAGCTCGTGTAGACGACGTCGGCGAGCCGCTGCTGCTCGGGCGGCAACTTCGCGCGCATCTCGTAGACGGCTTTCAGGCGCGCGAACAGCAATTCGTTCTGCACGATCTCGTCGTCGAAAGCCGAGAACGCCGGCGCCAACTCGGTCTCGACCGCTCGCAACCGCTTGTCGTTCATCGTCGACGTGTAGATCTGAAAGACCATTCTCGCGCGCTTGTAAGGGCGGCCCGAGTCTTCCAGCGTCGCGAGCGTGTTGTCGAAGGTTGGTCCGGAGCTGTCGCCCGCGATGGCGGCGATCTCCACCCGGTTCAAGTCCATCGCCTTCATGATCGCGGGCTTGAACGCCTCGACGTCCACCCGGTCGAAGGGCGGAAAACCGCCGTGGGGTCCGGTCCACGCGTCGAGGATCGGATCGGCCCCTTGGTTCGCCCCGGCTCCGGGGGCGTCAGTCGTCATTGCGTTGCCGGCAGCCTGGCTCAGCGCGAGCGCCGCCGTCGATGTGAGAAACGAGCGTCTGCGCATGAAGATTCGTCAACGTCTCGGCCGCGCAGCGTGACCCGCTCTGCAGGTCGCTCCGGGCCGCGAACGCGCGGCCCGGCGATCCTCGACCGATCAGCTGCAAGCCTTGTTGCGCGCGGCGCGTGCGCCCGACGCCTTCGCTTGCGACTCGCTCATGTATTCGCCTTCCTTCGTCTTGCCGTACCATTCGTCGCCGCTGCAGTGATAGACCTTGGTCGACGTATTGACCCAGACCTTGCCGGCGCCGCCGCCCGGTGCGGCTTCGGCGCGCATTCCCTCCGATCCTTTCTTCGTCGAGGCCGTGGTCGTGCTCGACGACTTCGGCGCGGCTGCGGCAGGCGCCGGGGCCGCGGCCGGCGCGGCCGTGGCGGCCGGCGCAGCCTTCTTCTCGGTCGATTTCGCTTCCGACTTCTTTTCGGTTTTCGACTCGGACTTGTTCTCGGCAAACCAGCTCTTGACGCCGCCGTGACCTCGGCAGGCGCCGCGCTTCGATTCCGCGGACGTATAGCTGCCGTCCTTGCATTCGCCCGTGGAACCCGCGGGTGCCTGGGCGAGCGCCGATGTCCCGATGGCGAGCCCCGCCAAGAACGCAAGCGATGTAACGAACCCGACTGTCTTCATTTCAAATACCTCCATTGGAAAGATCGATCCCGGCGAGCTGAATCGCTTGGCCGCCACCTTCAACTGCTTCTTAGGGAAAGAGGCGGCGAAACCGCGGCGAGCACGACGGCGGTCCGGAAATACCGCACGGAATTGCTCGTGGATTCCCTGAAAAGCTGTTCTTGTTGCAGGGCTAACTTTATTCCCACAGCCGGGAATAATCAATTTGTAGCCAAAGCGTTCAGCAAAGCAGCAGCGCTGTGTTCCGCGACCGCTATTTGCCCACGGGACATGGTGCTATCCTGCACGCCGCCAGCAGGAGTGCCGCAGCAGCGATAGCGGAGCAGGCTCGATTTGCACAGGTTCAAGCGACGCGCCGACGGCCCACGCATGATCCCGGAGCGCAGGCGACTGACGTACGCCCTGCTGCTTTCGCTGCTGATTCACGCGTTGCTGTCGAGACTGACCTTTGGTGGCCAGGGACTTTGGGTTCCGGGCATCCGCTTCCCCTGGCAGGATCGAAGGATCGAGGTCCCCGATCTGCGTGTCGCATTGGATCCGGCGCAGGTCACGGCGGCGCGGCCGGCGGTGACGCCGGAGCCGATGCAGCAAGCTCCGGTCGAAAAGCCGAGTGGCGGTGCGACGAAGTCGACGCCGTCCGCGTCGAGCGCGCCGGCTTCGCGACCGACGATGGCGTCGATCGTGCCGAAGGCCGATCGCAACGCAGACGCCGCTCCACAGCCGGACGCCGCGACCAATCCTGCACCCGCGCAAGTGCCGCCGCGGGCTCAGCGGTCTCGGGACAGGATGACGCCGTCGCTGCCCCCGGCCGTGATCGCCGTGCCGCCGACCGACGAGCCCACGTGGGCCGTGCCCGCCACGCCCGCGATGCCCCCGCCTGTCATTGCGCCAGCGCCGAGCGCTTCGAGCCCGGAAGCCACGGCGCCATCGCCTCGAGAGGGCGCCGAGGCAGCGTCCGAGCGTATCGGCCAGGAAGCGCCGGAGCGACCGAAGGAACCGGCGAAAGCCGATGCTCACAGTCAAGAGGACCAACGGCAAGTCGAAGAGCCGGAGGCGGCACGGCAGGACGCCGCAGGCCGTGAAGAAGCGCGGACCCGGAGTGAGCGCCTGAAGGCCGAACAACAGGAGTTCGCAAGGCAAGCGAGCGAGCTGCAAGAGGTCGCTCGCGCCGAGGCGGCGCGCATCGCGGCTGCACGCGCCGAAGCCGAACGCGCTGAGGCCGCTCGCGTCGAGGCTGCACGCGCTGAAGCCGAACGCGCTGAGGCGGCACGAGCCGCGGCAGCGCGCGCCGAAGTCGAACGCGCAGAGGCCGCACGAGTCGCGGCAGCGCGCGCCGAAGCCGAACGCGCAGAGGCCGCTCGCGTCGAGGCTGCACGCGCCGAAGCCGAACGCGCTGAGGCGGCACGCGTCGCGACAGCGCGCGCAGAGGCCGCACGCGTCGCGGCTGCGCGCGCCGAAGCCGAACGCGCAGAGGCCGCACGAGTCGCGGCTGCGCGCGCCGAAGCTGAACGTGCAGAAGCCGCGCGCGTCGAGGCCGCGCGCGCGGAGGCCGAACGAGCTGAGGCCGCGCGAGTGGAGGCCGAACGAGCTGAGGCTGCAAGACGCGAGGCCGCGCGTCGGGCGATAGGACGACAGCTGGACGAGGAAGCTGCCCGGCGTCAGGCGGCGACGGCTTCAGCGGCGCCGTCACGCTCGCTGCCCCCTCCGTGGAACCTACGTCGATACAAGCTCTTCGGCCGCACGGATCCCAACGAGGAAATCATCCTGTACGCGCAAGCCTGGGAGCGGAAGATCCAGCTCAACATGACGTTCGACATGGTCCGCGAAGCGGCGAAGCAGCCTCACACCGATCCTCTCGTGACGGTGGCCATTCGCAGCGACGGCTCGGTGGAGTCGGTTAACTTCGTCGTATCCAGCGGCGTGCCCGCCATCGACGACGCGATACGGCGCATCGTCGACAGCCAGAAGCCTTACCCGGTATTCCCGCCGAGCCTCGCCGCTGAGTACGACGTGATCGAGATCCGCCGGACGTGGTACTTCGACATGGCGATCCGGCTGCACTGATCGGACGGTGGCAGGCGTCGGGCAATTCTCGACCCGCTGGCCTGGCGGCCGAAGTGTCCAATCCTCTATTGCATCCATTCGGTACGCGCGCGGCCGTGGTTGCTCCCGTGCCACAGCCAGGCCGCCGTGATTGCGAGTAGCGCTGTCGCCACGGCATCGGTCAAGGCAAGGGCATCCCAGCCGGCCCACCGGATCGGGCCCAGGACGCGGACCGCGAGGGGGCCGGCGATCTGTCCCGCAGCAAAGGCGACCGTCATTCGAGCCAGCAGCGGCGTCGGATTGCTCGGGCACTGCTCGCGCGCGAGTTGCAGCCCCGCCATCGTGGCAACCATGAACGTGCCGCCGACGAACACCGCCGAAGCCGCGAGCGCCCACAAGGCCTTCGTCGCGAGCGGCAGAGCCGTGCCCACCGCCATCGCACCCTGCGCCAGTGACCACACCCGTCTGCGAGGCCAGCCGGACAGCAGGCGAGCGGCTGCACCAACGGACAGCACGGAAGCCAATCCGAAAATCGGCCACGTGAGTCCGAAGACCAGCGGATCCGAAACCTGTTCCCTCGCCATGGCCGGCAGGAACGTGGCGGGCACGATGTACCCGAAGCCGATGGTGCCATAGCACAAGACGAGCGGCAGCTTCCCGCCAGCTTCGGCTTCGCGCAGCAAGGGCCTCGGGTCTCTTGCCGCGGGGGCCGCGGTTGGTCGTTGCGATCTCAGCCATGCCAGGACGGCGAACGTACCCAGGACAGAGGCCGCCCCCAGCTCGAGCCAGAGCGTCTTTGCCGATTGGCGACCGCCCAGCCAGGTGAGCATGCCCGTGAGCGCGATGCCCAGACCCACGCCGGTGTAGACCCACGCACCGACATTCGCGGCCCGGCGCCGTGCCAGCTCCGCCAGACACCAGCTGCTCGCGCAAACGAGCACCCAGGCGCTGAAGACGCCTGCCGCCGCCCGCAGCAACATGCCCGGCAGCGCCAGCGAGGCACCGTCGACGAATGCCCCAGCCAGCGTCGTGAGAGCCACCCCGCAAAGTCCGAGCGAGAGACCGAGCCGCGGCTTGAAGGAGAAACGCGCCGCGCTGAGAGCCCCGACGAGATAGCCCGCGTAGTTGGCCGCCGCCCATTCGGCGCCGGTCAGTGCGCTCATGGTGCCGTCGCGAAGCATGAGCGCCAGCAGCGGCGTGAACGCGAAGCGCCCGATTCCCATGGCCACCGCGAGGCCGACGACGCCGATTGCGACCACCGGCCAGATCGCGGACGCGTCGAAAGTCTTCGCCGAGCGTTCGAAGTTCATGCCGTGCATTGAACACCGGATCTGTCGTCTTGAATAGTGAATTATCAAGACGTACACTTCCTCATATGAGAATGTTTGATCTCGACGATCTCGAAATCTTCCGCAGCGTCGTCCGGGAGGGCGGCGTGATGCGTGCCGCCACCCGGTTGCACCGCGTGCCTTCGAACATCACCACCCGCGTCAAGCAGTGCGAGGAACGGCTGGGGGTCAGGCTGTTCCGACGCCAGGGTCGCGGCCTGAATCTCACCGACGAGGGACGCGTGCTGCTGGTTCACGCCGAACGGCTGCTGCAGATGGCCGAGCTTGCCGAGCACGAGATGAGGAGCGGCGTCGTGCGCGGCCTGCTGCGGCTGGGTTCTCTCGAAAGCACGGCTGGCGCCAGGCTGCCGCCGGTGCTGTCCGCATTTCATGCCCGACATCCCGACGTGACGGTCGAGCTTCGCAGCGGCACGACCGATTCGTTGCTTCGCCGGCTCGAGCGCTTCGAGATCGAGGCGGCCTTCGTGTCGGAACCGTTCGAGAGAGGAGCGCTTTCAGCGTTACCGGTGTTCGAGGAGGAGCTCGTGCTGGTGACCGCCAAGGGGAGCTTCGCGCCTCGACATGCACGCGACCTCGGCGGAAAGACGCTAGTCGCCTTCCCGCATGGCTGCTCATACCGGCGTCGCCTGGTCGAATGGCTGGCCGAGGCGGGAGCGTCGCCGCAGCGATTCCTCGATCTCGCTTCGTACCACGCGATCGTCGCCTGCGTGGCCGCCGGTACTGGCGTCGCCATCGTACCGGCCCACGTTCTCGAACACGCCGTGCTGGCAACCGAGCTGCAGCGTCACCCGTTGCCGGCGCGTTTTCGCGTCAACCGGACGCATCTCGTGTGGACGGGAGAAGCGAGTGCGGCTCTGTGCGCCTTCATCGAGCTGCTGCCCGAGATACGAAGACCCGCACGAAGAACGAAGCGGCAGAGCGCCCGCCCCAGGCTCCGGCAAGCGTGATAAAATTTATCCTCTCGATCGAGGCGAGCGAAGGACAGGAAGGCAGCGTTATGACACCGCGAACGCGCAGAGGAGATCTGGTCTAGGACGCGGGCTCGCACGCGTGTCGGCAGCGAAAAAGTGCGGCTCGCCCGCACTTTTTTGTTTCTGGAGAACCGAAAATGCCCGAAGTCCGATTGCCCGACGGCGCCGTCAAGGCCTTTCCGGCGCCCGTTTCCATAGCCGAGATCGCGAAATCGATCGGCCCCGGCCTCGCCAAAGCCGCGCTCGCGGCGAAGGTCGACGGAAAGCTCGTCGACACGTCGTACGTGGTCGACCGCGATGCGTCGGTCGCCATCGTCACCGAGAAGGATCCCGAGGGCGTCGAAGTCCTTCGGCACTCGACCGCGCACCTTCTCGCCTACGCGGTGAAGGAGCTCTTCCCCGACGCGCAGGTGACCATCGGCCCGGTGATCGAAGACGGCTTCTACTACGACTTCTCGTACAAGAGGGCCTTCACGCCCGAGGACCTGGCCGCGATCGAGGCGAAGATGGCGGAGCTCGCGAAGAAGGACGAGCCGGTCGTGCGCAAGCTCATGCCGCGCGACGAGGCGGTGGCCTACTTCGAATCGCTCGGCGAGCACTACAAGGCCGAGATCATCGCCTCGATTCCCGACAACGAGCCGATCTCGCTCTACACCGAAGGCAAGTTCACCGATCTCTGCCGCGGCCCCCACGTGCCCTCGACCGGCAGGCTCAAAGTCTTCAAGCTCACCAAGCTCGCGGGCGCGTACTGGCGCGGCGATGCGCGCAACGAGATGCTGCAGCGGATCTATGGCACCGCGTGGGCGAAGAAGGAGGAGCTCGAGCAGTACCTGCACCGCATCGAGGAAGCCGAGAAGCGCGACCACCGCAAGCTCGGGCGCCAGCTCGATCTCTTCCACCTGCAGGACGAGGCCCCGGGCATGGTGTTCTGGCATCCGAAGGGATGGACGATCTGGCAGCAGGTCGAGCAGTACATGCGCAAGGTCTACCAGAACAACGGCTACCAGGAGGTGCGCGCGCCGATGATCCTCGATCGGAGCCTCTGGGAGCGCTCGGGGCACTGGGCGAACTACAAGGAGAACATGTTCACGACCGAGTCGGAGAAGTGCGACTTCGCGATTAAACCGATGAACTGCCCCGGGCACGTGCAGATCTTCAATTCCGATCTGCGCAGCTACCGCGATCTGCCGCTGCGCTACGGCGAGTTCGGCTTCTGCCATCGCAACGAGGCCTCGGGCGCTCTGCACGGCCTCATGCGCGTGCGCGCCTTCACCCAGGACGACGGACACATCTTCTGCACCCCCGACCAGATCGAATCGGAAGTGACCGCGTTCAACCGGCTGGCGCTCTCGGTGTACAAGGATTTCGGATTCGAGGACATCTCGCTGCGGCTGGCGCTGCGCCCCGAGAAGCGGATCGGCTCCGACGAGACGTGGGACCGGGCGGAAGCCGGCCTGCGCGGAGCGCTTCGCGCCTGCGCCGCGCAATGGACCGAGCTTCCGGGCGACGGCGCGTTCTACGGCCCGAAGATCGACTACAACTTCCGCGACTCGCTGGGCCGCGTCTGGACCTGCGGCACGATGCAGGTCGATTTCCAGATGCCGGAGAGGCTCGGCGCCGAGTACGTCGCCGAGGACAACACGCGCAAGATCCCGGTGATGTTGCACCGCGCGATCGTGGGTTCGCTGGAACGCTTCATCGGCATCCTGATCGAACACTACGCGGGCGCGCTGCCGCTTTGGCTGGCGCCGGTGCAGGTCGCGGTCCTCACGATCACCGACCGCCAGGTGCCCTACGCACGCGAAGTGCAGACGGCTCTGAAAGAGGCCGGCTATCGCGCCGTCGCGGATTTGCGCAACGAAAAGATAACTTATAAAATCCGGGAACATAGCCTGCAGAAGCTGCCGTACCAGTTGATCCTGGGCGACAAGGAGATGCAGGCGAAACACGTGGCCGTGCGTACGCGCACCGGTGAAGACCTCGGGGCCATGCCCCTGGAGGCCTTCATCTCCCGCCTCAGGAATGAGGTCGTTCGGCGCTGACCGAAAGCGCCGCGGGAGCAACGGGACGCGGGCACGGCCGGTCTTTCATTAACGGCAGGAGAACGCAATAGCCCTGGAAAAAGCGCAGCGAATCAACGGCGAGATCACCGTCCCCGAGGTTCGCTTGGTAGGTGCAGACGGTGAACAACTCGGCGTCGTGGCGATCGCGGATGCGATGGCGCGGGCGGAAGCGGCAGAGCTCGATCTGGTCGAAATCGCGCCGCTCGCCAAGCCCCCGGTGTGCCGGATCATGGATTTCGGCAAGTTCAAGTACCGGGAAGCCAAGCGGGCGCACGAGGCGAAGCTCAAGCTGAAGCAGATCCAGGTCAAGGAAGTGAAATTCCGCCCCGGGACCGACGAAGGCGACTACAAGATCAAGGTGCGCAACTTGATCCGCTTTCTCGGCGAGGGCGACAAGGCGAAGGTAACGTTGCGCTTCCGTGGGCGGGAGATGGCGCACCAGGAGTTCGGCGTGCGTCTCCTCGAAAGGATCCGCGGCGATCTGGAGCCCTACAGCGTCGTCGAACAGTTTCCGAAGCTCGAAGGCCGGCAAATGGTGATGCTGCTGGCCCCGAAGAAGGCGGCACCGAAACCGCATCACCCGAACAAGCCTGAAGCCGGTCAGGCGCCCAAGGAATCGAAGGCGCCCAAAGCCTCTCCCTCGGAGAGCACCGCGGTGGGCAGCAAATAGAAAGGCGGCATCATGCCGAAGATGAAGACCAAGAGCGGCGCGAAGAAGCGCTTCCGCGTGCGCGGCAGCGGCAGCATCAAGCGCTCGATGGCGTTCAAGCGCCACATCCTTACCAAGAAGTCGACCAAGAACAAGCGGCAGCTGCGCGGCTCGACCGGCGTCCACAGCACCAACGCGGACTCGGTCAAGGCCATGCTGCCGTACGCGTAAGGAGATCGAGCGATGCCACGAGTCAAGCGCGGTGTGACCGCCAAGGCGCGGCACAAGAAGATTCTCGCCAAGTCCAAGGGCTATCGCGGCCGTCGGGGCAACGTCTACAGCATCGCCAAGGAGGCGGTGATGAAGGCGGGCCAGTACCAGTATCGCGATCGGCGCAACCGCAAGCGCGAATTCCGGGCGCTGTGGATAGCCCGCATCAACGCGGCGGTGCGGGAGCTTGGCATGACCTACAGCGGCTTCATGAACGGGTTGAAGAAAGCGTCGATCGAGATCGACCGAAAGGTCCTCGCCGACCTCGCCGTCCACGACAAGACGGCGTTTGGCAAGATCGCGGAGCAGGCCAAAGCCTCTCTGGCCTGAAGGCAGCAGACACACGAGGGAGGCGACGGGCGCCTCCCTTTTTTTTTGGTGCCATGGACGAAGTCGAGTCGATCGTCGCGGCGGCGCGCGCCGAGTTCGGCGCCTGCGCCGATGCCGCGGCGCTGGAAGACGCGAAGGCGCGCTATCTCGGCAAGAGCGGCAAGGTCACCGAGCTGCTGAAGTCGCTCGGGCGCCTGCCCGCCGCCGAGCGCCCCGCCGCTGGCGCGCGCATCAACGAGGCGAAGAAGACGCTGGAAGCCGCGCTCGACGCGCGGCGCGACGAGCTGGCCAATGCAAAGCTCGCCAAATCGCTCGCCGCCGAGGCGCTTGACGTCTCGCT
>Ga0187779_10001723_pt1 | contig 13625 bp, 15 predicted proteins | sample 1015_Q2_SP10_10__FD_132435 | JGI IMG/M metagenome (GOLD analysis project Ga0187779, IMG submission 132435) | Tropical peat soil microbial communities from peatlands in Department of Meta, Colombia - 1015_Q2_SP10_10_MG | ecosystem: Environmental > Terrestrial > Soil > Wetlands > Peat | place... | reverse complement strand
GCCGGCAAAGCCGGCGTCCTCTCGAGGGGTCGGGCGGCGGCTGCTGCGAGCGCGGCCGGTGGTGGCTGCGCCATCCCCGTCCACGAGAGGTCGGCCGCCGGGCGGCGGTTTCAACCTTCTCCAGGCAAGCGGTCCAGGGCCGGAGCGAACGCGGAGCGTTCGCGAAGGCCGGATCCACGCGCGCGGGGATGCCGGAGGCACCACCGCGCGCGCTACCCGGCTCCGCCGCCCCTCGGCGCAAGAGCCCGGGCGGCTTTGCCGCCGGGCGCTCTGCGGAGCACTAACCAGACCGCGCGAAGTGCTGCGCACTTCGCGCGGCACGCGCAAGCGTGGCGCGGACGATCGTGCCCGCCATGGCCGGATTCTCCTGCAGCCGCCGCAGCGAATAGCCGTACCAGTGCTTCCCGAACGGGACGTAGACGCGGAGGCGATGTCCCGCGGCGACGAGCTCGCTCGCCCGCGACTCCCGCACGCCGAGCAGCATCTGGAGCTCGTAGGCGTCGCGCCCGAGCCCACGCTCCTCCACCCGTCGGAGCGCCTCGCCGATCAGCCATTCGTCGTGCGTCGCGACCCCGACGTAGGCTCCCGCGTCGAGCAGCGCGTCGAGCGAGCGGACGAAGTTGGCACGCACGGCGTCGGCGTCGGTGAAGGCGAGCGACGGCGGCTCGACGTAGATGCCCTTGCACAGACGGACGTTCGGCTTGAGGTCCGCGAGCGAGCGCACGTCGTCGAGCGTGCGGCGCAGGCGCGCCTGGAGGACGACGCCGAGATTGTCGTGCCCGGATTCGCGCAGCTCGCGGTAGAGCCGTAGCGTCTCGTCCGTCGTCGACGAGTCCTCCATGTCGATGCGCACGAAGTTGCCGTGGGAGGCTGCGTGCCGGACGACGTCCACGAGGTTCTCGCGACAGAGGCCGTAGGAGAGCCCGAGCCCGAGCGCGGTCAGCTTCACGCTGACGTTGGCGTCGAGCCGGCGCTGCTGGATCTCCTCGAACACGTCGCGGTAGGCCTGGGCGATTGCACGCGCCTCGTCCGCATGCGTGATCTCCTCGCCGAGCACGTCGATCGTCGCCAGCAGCCCCTCGCCGTTGAGCTTCTCGACGGCGCGAACGGCGTCCTCGAGCGTCGCGCCCGCGATGTAGCGGGCCGAGAAGAGCTGCACGACCGGCTTGGGCACCGCCGGAAGGAGACGGGCAATGCCTGTGTCGAGGAGCGTCAACGTTCGCGCATGAAGCCCTGGCGGGCGGCGCTCACGAGCGCCACCGCCTCGGGGAACAACACGCGCATCGCGTCGCGCAGGGCGATCGTCTGCTCGTCGACGCCGCCGGTCGTCTGCACCTGGGCGAGCGCGGCGGCCGTCAGCTCCACCGCGGTGTTCAGCGTCAGGGTCGCGAACTGCTCCCGCTGCGCCTCCTGGACGTGCTCGGCCTGCTGCTCCGCGAACTCGCGCAGACCGCGCATGAGCTCGTCGGGGTCGCCCCCGAACGGGAATCCGAGTCCACCGCCTTCCATGGCCCGAGTGTAGCCGCCGGGTTCAGCAGAGCGGAAGGCTGTACCCCGCCTCGACCTGCGCCGCGAGCTCCTCGACCGCGGGTAGCGCCTGCTGCATCGCGGCGGCGAACGGGGAGCCGACGTCGTCCGAGAAGGCCCGCTCGAGCCTGCGCGAGGCGGCGCCGAGCGCGTCGAGGTACGCCGCGGTCGCGAGCCGCGGCTCCGGCTGCAACGTCGACTCGAGCGCCTCCGCCGCCGCTTCCGCCTCCTCGATCCCCTCAGGCGCCTCGACGGCGCGCAGCTCCGCGAGGCGGTCGCGCAGCCCGGCCAGGTTGCCGCCGCCGGCGAGCTCTTCCGCGACCTCGCAGAGGGCTGCGAGCGACACGGCCTCGCGCACCCGGCGCCGGCTCTCGACCGGCCGTGCCTCGCCGTCGAGGGCAAGCCATGCCTGCCCGGTGGCGGACTCGAACGCACAGAGGTAGATGCGGCCCGCACCGTCGGGCTCTGCGGCGAGGACGCCGGTCAGGTGCTCCTCCGGCGCGGCGAGCGCGGCCGCGACGGCTGCGATGCGCTCGAGGTCGTCGCTCAGCGCCATGACGGCAGCCTAGAGCTCGAGCCAGGACGACGGCTGTGCCGTCTGGCCGCGCTCGGCGGCGGGGCGACGAGCATCATCCTGGCTCAAGCTCTTAGACTCGCCCCGTGGCCGAGCTCTCCGCGAGGACGAGGCACGCGCGCGAGCTGTTCGCACCGCTCGGGCCGACGTACGACCGGTACGCGCGGCTCCTCTCGTTCGGACAGGATCCGCGCTGGCGCGCGTTTCTCGTCTCGCGCATCCCGGCCGGTGCAGAGCGGGTGCTCGATGTCGCGACCGGGACGGCGGCGGTGGCGATCGAGCTGGCGCGGGCTGCGCCCGGGCGCACCGTCGTGGGGGTCGACCAGAGCCCGGAGATGCTCGCCGCCGGCCGTGCCCGTGTCGAGCAAGCCGGCCTCGGCGGGCGGATCGAGCTGCACGAGGGACGTGCGGAGTCGCTGCCGTTCCCCGACGCGGCGTTCGACGCGCTCACGTTCACGTACCTCCTCCGCTACGTCGACGATCCGGGCGCGACGCTGTGCGAGCTGACGCGCGTCGTGCAGCAGGGCGGCACGCTGGCGATGCTCGAGTTCGCCGTGCCGCGAGGGGTGTGGCGCGCGCCATGGGAGGTGTACGTGCGGGTTGCGCTGCCCCTCGCAGGAGCAGCGGCTTCACGCGGCTGGCGCCGGGTCGGACGGTTCCTCGGCCCGAGCATCCGCGGCTTCTACGACCGGCTTCCGCTCGCTGCCCAGCTCGATCTGTGGCGCGCGGCCGGCGTCGCGGACGTCCGCTGCCGCCGGCTCAGCCTCGGTGGAGGCGTCGTCGTCTGGGGGACGCGCGCGTGAGCAGCGGCGGGCGTCCGGCGTTCTACGCCTTGAGACCGGGAGGCTGGCGCGACTACGTGACGTTGCTCCATCCGCCGTACACGCTCTGGCATCTCTCGTACGTCGCATTCGGAGCCGCGCTCGCACGGACGATGAAGTGGGGTCTCCTCGGCTGGACGGTGCTCGCGTTCCTTCTCGCCATGGGCGTCGGCGCACACGCGCTCGACGAGCTGAACGGCCGCCCTCTGCGTACCAGGATCCCGGGACGTGTGCTCGGCGCGCTCGCCGCGTGCTCGGTGGCGGGCGCGTGCACGATCGGCGTGGTCGTGGCAGCGCACTCGACGCTCTGGCTGCTCGCCTTCGTCGTGTTCGGCGCCTCGGTCGTCGTCGCGTACAACCTCGAGCTGTTCGGCGGCGTGCTCCATTCCGATCTATGGTTCGCCGCCGCCTGGGGCGCGTTCCCCGTCCTCACCGCGTATTACGCGTCGACCGAGCGGATTCGCGGGGAGGTCGCCGCAGCTGCGACGTTCGCCTTTCTCACGAGCCTCGCCCAGCGGCGGCTCTCGACGCAGGTACGTCTCGTGCGGCGCCGCACGGCAGCCGTCGAGGGACGTCTGACGCTCGAAGGCGGCGAGACGCTCGCCGTCGACGCCGACCTGCTCGCCCGCGCCCCCGAAGTCGCCCTGAAGCTGCTCTCGGCGGCGATGCCCGTGCTCGCCGGGGCGCTCTTGCTGGCCCGCATTCCGTGAGAAGTGCTGCGCACGTCGCGGGTCTCGTACGATGGAGCGATGGCGGTGACGACCATCTTCGACGTCCTCTTCGCCGCGGCGACCGTCGCCGCGGTGCTCTCGCTCGCCGGAGTCGCGCTCCGCATGGTGTCACGGGTGGTCGCGACCGCTGTTGCGTCGCTCGTCTCGAGTGCGGCCGTCGCCGGCTGGGCCTTCTTCGCGCTCAGGGCGAGTCATCCGCGCGAGCTCGGCGTCGCAGCCGGCGGCCTGACCGTCGCAGCGCTTGGCGCAGTCGGCTCGCTGCTCCTTCGAAGCGCACTCGTGCGCGCGGATGCGACCGACGCCCACCTCGCGGCCGCGCAGGCGCGGCTGCGCGCCGTCATCGACGAGGAGGCGACCGAGCGCGCAGCCGAGCTCGAGCGCACGCTCGCCCGCGCCCGCGCCGACTCCGTCTCCCTGCTCGTCGAGGAAGAGCGGCGCATCGCGGACGAGCGCCGCCGTGCGTTCGCAGAGCGCGAGCGCGAGGTTGCAACGTCGTTGACCGAGGCGCTGACGACGACGCAGGCTCAGGTCGAGCAGCGGCTGGCCGGTTGGGCGCAGGATCTCGATCGCGCCGCCGAGACGACGAAGGCCCATATCGCCGAGCTGGCGCGGCGGCAGACCCAGCTCGTCGCCGACGTGGGGCAGCGACTCACGGCCGACGGCGACCGGCTCGCGGCGGAAAGCGAGAACCAGCGGGCCGCGCTCGTGCGGATACGCGCCGAGCTCGACAAGGCGATCGAGGAGGTGCTCGGAGCGGCGCGCGCCGAGATCGAGTCGCATGCCGCCGAACGGCGCCGGGCGCTGCACGAGCTCGACGAACGGATGCGCCGCCGCGAGCGTGAGTTGCTGGAGCGCATCGAGCGTGAGGAGGCCGAGTCGGCGCAGCGCATCCGCGCCGGCTTCGAGGACGTGCAGCGCCGCCAGATCGAGCAGGTGGAGCGCATCGTCGAGCGTGCGACCTCGTCGTACTCGGAAGGAGCGACGCAGCAGTTTGCAGAGCTCGTGAAAGCGAGCCGCGAGGACGCCGCGCGGCGGCTTTCACGAGAGCTCGATCGTGCGGTCGAGGTCTTCGCACGCGAGGCCGAAGCGGTGCTCGCAGAGCGGCTTGCACACGTCGGCGACGCCGGGGCTCAGCGGCTGGAGCGGCGGTTGGCGGAGGCGGCCAAGAGCCTCGAGCGCCAGCGCGACGAGTGGATGGCCGGACTCGACGACCGCATCGCCGGCCTCGAGACGGACCTCCGAAGACGGCTCGAAGAGCTCGGCGCGGACACAGAGGCCGAGCGGGCCGTGCTCGAGGCGCGGCTCCAAGAGCTGGTACGGCGGGTCGAGGCCGCCGGCGCGGTGCAGGGCCGTTCCTGAGCCGAGCCGGCGGCCCGCCAACAAAGGACGGCAGGGTTCGTCCAAAGGACCACGAACGTACGGAGCCATGAATGAGATGACCGAGATCGCGGAGCCGGAGACGAACGAGCGCTCGAAGGTCGAGAGCTGGCGTCTGCACGTGCTGATCGAGGCCGGGTATCCGTTGCCGCTCGCGGAGCGCCTCGCGGCGAGCGAGGCCGACCTGCACGTCGCGGTCCATCTCGTTCGCAACGGCTGCACGCACGCCACCGCGGCCGAGATCCTGCTCTAGCCGGTCTCGCAAAGTACGCTGGCGGCGTGAGCAGGGTCGAGCCGCTCCCGTACGACGATCGCACCGTGTACTCCGTCGGTGCGTTCAACCGCGGCGTCGCGCAGTGGCTCGGACGCCTGCCGACGGTCTGGGTCGAAGGCGAGGTGACCGAGCTCCGCCGCCACGCGCGCTGGGCGAGCGTCTTCCTCACGCTCAAGGATCCGGTCGAAGGCTCCTCCGTCGGCGTGACGATGCCGCGGGGCCAGTTCGACGGGTTGCGCCTCGAGCTCTCCGACGGCGAGCGCGTGCACGTGTACGGCAGGCCGGAGCTGTTCGCGCAGCGAGGCGACTTCCGCCTGCGCGCGCTGACCATCGAGCGCTTCGGCGTCGGCGCGCATCTCGCCGCCCTCGAGCGGCTGAAGGCGAAGCTCGCCGCGGAGGGGCTGTTCGCGGCCGATCGCAAACGGCCGCTGCCGTTGCTGCCGCGCCGGATCGGGCTCGTGACCGGCAACGACGCCGCCGCGAAGCGCGACGTGATCACGACGATCCAGAGCCGCTTCCCACCCGCAAACGTGGTCGTGGCGGAGACATACGTGCAGGGTCCGCGCGCCCCGCTCGAGATCGTCGCGGCACTGCAGGCGCTCTGCGAAGAGGCGGGCATCGACGTGATCGTGCTCACGCGCGGCGGCGGCAGCTTCGAGGATCTGCTCCCGTTCAGCGACGAGCGCGTCGTCCGGGCGGTCGCCGCCTCCCCGGTGCCGGTCGTCTCGGCGGTCGGCCACGAGCAGGACACGCCGCTCTGCGACCTCGCTGCCGACGTCCGCGCGTCGACGCCGACGACGGCGGGCAAGCTGGTCGTGCCCGAGTTGACGGAGCTCCTCGGCCGGCTCGAGCGGGCGCGGGAGTCGCTCGCGCGCTGCACCCGTCGCACGCTCGAGCGTGACGCGTCGCAACTCGACCGTGCCGCGCAGCGACTGCGAGCCGCGCCCAGGCTCGCTCTCGAGCGCGAGCGCCGGCGTGCCGACCGCGCGCACGACCGCCTCCGCCGCGCGCCCGCGCTCGCGCTCGAGCGCAAGCGGGCCGCGCTCGAAGCGACGGCGGGCAAGCTTGCAACCCTGTCGCCGCAGGCGACGGTCGCGCGCGGCTATGCGATCGTCCGCAGGGGCGCGCGGGTCGTCCGGTCGAGCGCAGACGTCACGCCGGGCGCACGCGTCGACGTGCAGCTCGCCGAGGGCGGCTTCGGCGCCCGTGTGGAGGACACCCGGGCGTGAGCGGCCCCGCGCCGACCTTCGAGCAGGCACAGGCCGAGCTCGAGCGAATCGTCGAGCGGCTCGAGCAAGGGCAGGCCTCGCTCGACGAGGCGCTCGCCCTGTGGGAGCGGGGCGAGGAGCTGTACGCGTTCTGCCGCGAGAAGCTCGACACGGCGCAGGGCAAGGTGGAGGAGCTAGCCCGCCGCGTCGAGCAGGCGCGTCCCGAGCCACAGGCCTAGCTCGGCAAGATCGTCCCGCGCGCGGGCCGGATCTCCCGAGAGGGAGACGCTCTCGACGGCGGGCAGCGGCTGCTCGACCGTGCCGCCGAAGACGACGCACGGCACACCGGCGTCGACGCAGCGGCGCGCCACCTCCGCCGCGATCTTGCCCTCGGCCGTCGTCGCGTCGACACGGCCCTCGCCGGTCACCACGAGCGAGTGCCCGAGAGGGTCGAAGGAGACGAGGTCGAGCACCCGCGGAGCTCCGGGCACGAGCTCCGCGCCGAGCGAGGCGAGCGCCGCGCCGAGCCCGCCCGCCGCGCCGGAGCCCGGCAGCGCTGCGAACGGAGCGAGCCGGACGTCCGCGCGGAAGCGCGCCTCGAGCTCGGCGACCTGAGCGGGCGTGGCCCCCTTCTGCGGGGCGAACAGCCGCGGCGCGTCGTAGAGCGTCGTCCGCACGTCGCAGAGCACGGTCGTCGGCGCCGGCAGCGAGTCGAGCGCCTCGAGCAGGCCGGCGCCGGCATCCATCGTCGCCGTGCCGCCGAGCCCGACGAGCAGCTCCTCCGCCTCGATCCCGGCGAGCACCTCACCGAGACCGCGGCTCGAGGCGTGGCGCACATCGAGGCGTAGCGGGTCGAACGGGATCACCTCGGCCGCCTCCACGACGACGGCGGTGCCGCGACGCCCGAGGCGCACCGTGCGCCTCCCGCCGAACGCGTCGTGCACGGCAACCGGCCACACCTCCGAGCACAGCGCGTCCAGCGTGCCCTCGCCGCCGTCGGCGAGCGGCAGCGGCAGGCACGGGACCCCGGCGAGAGCGAAGCCCCGAACGAGCGCCGCCGCCGCCTGCCGCGCCGGTAGCACGCTCTTGAGGCTAGCGGGACACGCCAGCGCGCTCGGCGGCGACTTCCGCCTCGTCAACGTCTCCGCCCATGTCCGCCTGCGCGGCGCTCGGCATGACCTGCAGCATCGCGAACGAGAGCCCCTCGCGTGCGAGGAACAGCAGCCCGACGCCGATCCCCACCGACGCCTCGATCGCCTGCAGTCCGAAGCCGTAGGCGATGCCGCGGCCGTAGGCGATGCCGTAGCCGACGAGCGCAGAGGCGATCGCAACCTGCACGAGGCCGACGTTGCCGGGCCAGAACGGGAAGATCGTGACGACGTTCATCAGCAGAAGCACCACGCCGGCGACGGGGAGAGGCGAATGGATGTCGAAGGCGCGCATGGCCGTCCACACAGCCAGGATCTGGCAGACCCAGCCGCAGATCTGGAAGAAGATCGCGCCCGCGGCCCCGACCGGCGAGCGCATGACGCCGAGGCCCTGACGTCCCATGGCCAGCACGCGCCGCACCGGTCCGCGGCCTTCCGGAGCGAGCTTGTGGGGCCTGCGCGCGCTGACGAACGCGAACGTGAACAGCCCGACGCCGACGCCGATCACGAACAGCAGGCTCGCCCTCGCCGAGTTCGGGATGTTCGCCGTCGCGACGACGTAGAGCACGAGCAGCACCACCGGCACGACGTCGAAGACGCGGTGTGCGAAGACGGTTCCGACGAGCGTCGCCCACGCGCCCCTGCGCCGCTGCAGCTTGCGCGTGAGGACCGCGACGCGCGCGAGCTCGCCGATCCGCCCAGGCAGCACCGCGTTCGCGAAGAGCCCGACGGAGAACGCGGAGAAGACGAGCAGCGGCGCCGGACGGGGCGGCGTCATCGCGGAGTGGATCACGATCGTCCAGGCAAGCGCACGCACGACCACCGACAGGAGGTTGAGCGAGATCGCGACGGCGACCCATTGCCACCTGACCGTCGCGAACGCGTCTCCGATCCCCGTGAAGGTCGGGCTGCGCCACCAGATCAGCGCCGCGACGACGGCGGCGACCGTGGCCCCGACCGCGAGCCTGCCGGCGAGGGATGTCGGCAGCCGCGGCCTGAATCGAGTCACGACGACGCCGCCATGGCCGTGACGCTCTCGATCGCCGAAGCGTAGACCTCGAGGAGGCGCTGGGCGATCGCGTCCCAGGAATACCGCTCCCGTGCGAGCTCGCGGCCGGCGGCGCCCATCGCCTGGCGGCGCGGCTCGTCGGCGAGCAGCGCCTCGACGGCGTCGGTGAGCGCCTGCGCGTCTCCGGCCGGAAACGTCGTGCTCGTCTCCGGAGTCATCACCGCACGGTACCCGGTTATGTCGGACGCGATCACCGGGGTCGCGCACGCAAGCGCACGCGTGAGCACGATGCCGAAGCTCTCGCCGCCGAGCGACGGCGCGACGAGCGCCTTCGCGGCGAGCAGCTCCTGGGTGAACTGCTCCTGCGGCAGGAAGCCGAGCACCCGGATCCCGTCGTCCGACACCCGCAAGCGGGTCATCAGCAGGCGGACGCGCAGCGGATCGGCGCCGACCACGTGCAGCTCGGCGCCGGTGCGGCGGCGGATCTCCGGCCAGGCGTGCAGGAGAACGTGCAACCCCTTGCGTGTCTCGTGACGTCCCGCGAAGACGATCCGGTGCGCGCGCCCGCCGGGGTCCGCCGACGGCGGAATGAGCACGCCGTTGGGGATGATCTCGTACTCGCCCGGCAGCCAGCGCTGCGCGGACGTTCGGGCGATCTCGGAGACGGCGATGCGATGGTCGAGCCGTTCGGCGAGGAAGCCCCACACCGGCTTCGCGATGCGCATCCACCCGAGGTCGCCGCTCGCGTGAAACGTGCCGACCATCGGCCCGTCGAACGACGCGAGCGTGGCGATGCACGGGATCGGCGTCATCGGCTCGTGCAGGTGCAGCACGTCGAACCGCTCGCGCGCAAGCGCCTCGCGGATCCTGAAGAACGAGCGCGGGCTGAGGATGATGTTCGGCAGCGTGCCGTTCGCGGGCACGATCACCGAGCGTCCGATCGGGATCACCTCGGCGGGCGGATTGCCGTGCCTCCCGTGCCGGGGATGGAGAACGCGCGTGAACTGCCCGGGCGGGTCGTTGCCCATGATCGTCTTCACCTCGCAGCCGCGGCGGCGGAGCGCCTCGGCCTGCAGCTCCGCGTGCTCCACGACGCCGCCCCAGAACGACCACGAGTACGGGACGATGATGCCCACCTTCACGGCGTCCATTATCGTCGGCCGTCGTGAGCCCGGTCTCGATCCTGCGCTCGGTCGCCCTCATCGAGAGCCGGCTCGCCGAGCCGGTGGCGAAGCCCGCCTAGTGCGGTTGCGCTCGCCGCACGACCGCGAGATCCTCCGGCTCGCGCTGCCGGCGCTCGGCGCGCTGGCGGCGGAGCCGCTGTACGTGCTGGCGGACACGGCAATCGTCGGCCATCTGGGGCGGCCGCAGATCGCGGCGCTCGGGCTCGCCGGCGCGGTGCTCTCCGGCGCGTTCACGATCTTCAACTTCCTCACGTACGGGACGACCGCGGTGGTCGCACGCGCGTCCGGCGCAGGCGAGAAGGAGCGCGCCGCGCGGCTGGCGGCGCAGGCGCTGTGGCTGTCACTGGCGATCGGGGGAGCGCTCGTCGTGGTGCTCGAGGCCGCAGGCTCGCCGCTGCTGCGGTCGCTCGGCGCGCACGGCCACTCGGGCTCGCTCGCGCTCCTCTACCTCCGCATCGGGACGGCCGGGCTGCCCGCGGCCCTCGTCGCGCTCGCCGGCCAGGGCTATCTGCGCGGCGTGTCGAACCTGCGCCGCCCGCTCGAGATCGTCGTCGTCGCGAACCTCGCCAACCTCGTGCTCGAGCTGCTCTTCGTCTACGGCTTCCACTGGGGGGTTGCCGGCTCCGCGGCCGGCACGGCGATCGCACAGGCCGGGATGGGGGTCGCCTTCGTCGTCGAGCTGCTCCGTCCGCACGCGCCGTCACGGCGGCCGAGCGTGCGGGAGATGCGGCCGATGGTGCGCGTCGGGCGCCAGATCTTCGTGCGCACGACGGCGCTGTACGCGTCGTTCCTCGTCGCGGCATCGGTGCTGGCGCGGATGGGAGACGCGCAGATCGGCGCGCACCAGATCGCGTACGAGCTCTTCATCTTCCTGGCGCTGATCCTCGATGCCGTGGCGATCGCAGGGCAGGTGATCGTCGGGCGGATGCTCGGCGCGGGCGACGCCGAGGGCGCATTCGCCGCGGCGGCGCGCATGATCGCCTGGTCGGTCGTCCTCGGCGGCGCCTTCGCGGTCGTGCTGCTGCCGCTCGCACACGTGGTTCCGCGCGCGTTCACGGCCGACCATGCGGTGCTCAGGCAGGCGGCGTTGCTGTGGCCGCTGTTTGCGCTGATGCAGCCGCTCGCCGGGGCCGTGTTCGCGCTCGACGGGATCCTGATCGGCGCAAGCGACACCCGCTACCTGATGTGGTCGATGCTGGCGGCGAGCGCCGTCTTCATCCCGATCGCCGTGCTCGCGCTCGAGCTCGGCTGGGGCATCGTCGGCGTGTGGGCCGGCCTCGACGTGCTGATCGCGGCCCGGCTCGCCCTGCTCGGCGTGCGTTTTGCGGGCCGGCGCTGGGCGGTGGTCGGGTGGGGCTGACGAGCCAGTAAGATCGCTCGATGACCGGGCTGGCGGAGCTGCACACCCATCTCGGCGGCTCGGTCTCGTCCGACATCCTCTGGACGCTCGCGCACGAGCAGGGGATCGCACTTCCGGTCAAGGACTACTGGGACTTCGACCAGCTCGTCACGGTCAGCGACCCGCGCGGCGTGCCCGACCTCGACGCGCTCGACCAGATCTATCACTGGACGGAGCTGATCCAGTCGAGCCCGCTCGCGGTCGAGACCTCCGTGCACGGTGCGATCGGCGGCGCGTATCGCTCGCAGGGGATCACCACGCTCGAGCTGCGGTTCAACCCGATGAAGCGGAACCGGGGCGGCGAGCGCGACCTCGACCACATCATCCTCGCCGCGATCCGCGGGCTCGACCGTGCGAGCCTCGAGTATCCCCAGGTGCACGCGGGCCTGATCCTGATGATGGACCGCACCTTCACCTCCCGGCAGAACGAGGTCATCGTCGAGAAGGCGATGCGGTGGGGGTCGCGCGGAATCGTCGGCGTGGACATCGCAGGGCCGCGTCCGGGGCACGAGCGCTACGACTACCGCTCGGTGCAGCCGATGGTCGAGGAGGCCCGCGGGGCGGGCCTCGGCGTGACGATTCACGTCGGCGAGGAGGGTGGCGAGCTCGGGCGTGAGGAGATCGGCGAGGTGCTCGAGGTGCTGCGTCCCGACCGGATCGGCCACGGCATCCTCGCGGCCGGCGACGAGGCACTGATGCGTGCGCTGCGTGAGAGCGAGGTCGTGCTCGAGATCTGCCCCACGTCGAACCTGCTGACGAAGGCACTGCCGGACGAGGCGGCGGTGCGCGACGTCTTCCGCACCTTCGTCGCCCACGGCGTCCGCTTCACGATCGCGACGGACGGACCCGAGATGATGCGAACGCACCTGCGCGACGAGTTCGACCTGCTACTGCGTACCGGCGCGCTCACGCGGGAGGAGCTGGACGAGGCGAACGCGCGCGGCCACGAGGCGAGCTTCGTCCGCGGCGGCTTTCGCTCGGCCCGGGTCTAGGCCTCTAAATACTCCCATCGGCCGATGGTCGGCTGCGGGCGGTCCGCGTACCGTCGCCGACATGAGGAGCACCCCCGGCAACGCGTCTCTCGAGCTGACCGAGCGGCAGCGGCAGGTGGTCCAGCTGATCGCTCGCGGCTGCTCGAACGAGGAGGTCGGACTGCAGCTCGGCATCTCCGCGCGGACGGCAAAGGCGCACTGCGATGTGCTGCGGCAGAAGCTCGGGGTGCCCCGGCGACGGCAGATTCCTGCCGCTTTCAGGACGCTCACGGGTGAAGACCCCCTTTCCCGCGAGCTCGCGCCGGCCCCGGCCGGCGTTGGGGGCTGACGGCAACCGCGCCCGGCGCTCTCGCCCCGGGCGCGGGCCCCCTTCCCAGGGGGTCGATTGCCGTCCACAATGGGCAAAGCGGATGTGAGGACAGCGACCAGGGCTAGGCGTCGGCCCGGGCAGGCAGGCAGGCATGGTCGAGGGCACGGTCAAGGCGCACCCGCGGGCGCACGACTTCACGATCAAGCGTCCGCGGCTCACTCGGCTCCTGGACGATTCGGGGGCGCGATTCCTCCTGCTCGTGGCGCCTGCCGGCTACGGGAAGACGACCCTCGCACGGGAATGGATAGAAGGTCGGGAGGGCGTGATCTGGTACGGCGGCGGGCCGGCGATGGCGGACGTCGCCGCACTGGCCGCCGGAGTCGCCGAAGCGCTCACATCCCGCGACGAGGTGGCGGAGCGCGTGCGGATCCTCGCGGCGCGAGGGCAGCCTGCCCAGGGGCTCGCCAGGGCCGTCGCGGCGGCGGCTCGGATGGACGCCGGCCTGGTCCTCGTCATCGACGACTATCACCATGCTGCGGAGTCGCCGGACGCGGACGGTTTCATGGCGGACCTCGTGTCGTTGACGCAGTTCCGGCTGCTGCTTACGAGTCGCGTTCGGCCCGCCTGGATCACGTCGCGGATGGCCGTCTACGGAGAGGCGACCGTGCTCGAAGTCGGCGACCTCGCGTTCACGGACGAGGAAGCCGAGGAGGTGCTTGCAGCAGAGGGGCAGGGGCCGCAGGCGGCGATCGTCTCCCAGGCACACGGCTGGCCGGCCGTGATCGGACTCGCTGCGATGCGAGGCGCCGCGGCCGATCCCGATGCCGGACTGCAGGCCGAGGACCTTTACGACTACTTCGCGGAGGATCTGTTCCGAAGCGCTTCACCCGAGTTGCGGAACGCGTTGTTCCTGCTCGCGCTCGGCGGAGACGCGAGCGTCGAGGTGACGCGGGAGCTGCTCGGAGCCGAGCACGACAAGCTCGTTGCGGAGGGGGCGGAACGCGGGTTCCTGAGCCGCAGCCGGGACGGCTCCGTGGCGATCCATCCGCTACTGCGCGGGTTTCTCGTGGC
>Ga0187779_10001722_pt1 | contig 13633 bp, 12 predicted proteins | sample 1015_Q2_SP10_10__FD_132435 | JGI IMG/M metagenome (GOLD analysis project Ga0187779, IMG submission 132435) | Tropical peat soil microbial communities from peatlands in Department of Meta, Colombia - 1015_Q2_SP10_10_MG | ecosystem: Environmental > Terrestrial > Soil > Wetlands > Peat | place... | reverse complement strand
CAGATGAGACTCGGTTCAACGTTTGGGCTTACGACATCCATCGAACAGAACCTCGCCTCTCTCATCGTATCGAAAGTAGAAGGTATTGAAAAAATTCGTTTTGTCTCTTCGGGTACGGAAGCGGTGATGAGTGCTGTGAGGCTCGCGCGTGCTTTTACACGAAGAAAGCTGATTTTAAAGTTTAATGGAAATTATCATGGACACTCTGATGGTTTTTTACTCTCTTCCGGTTCTTCTTTAACCCATGGAATATCTTCCCCTTCGTCGCTCGGGGTACCCGAAGAGCTCATACAACAGACCATTTCTCTGCCATACAATAACTGCGATGCTTGCCTTCCCTTTATCAATGAAAATTTAGCGGCGGTCATTTTAGAACCTATTGCGGGAAATATGGGAGTTGTCCCTGCCCATCCTTCCTTTCTCGATTTTTTAAGAAAAAAAACCAAAGAGTGTGGAGCACTACTCATTTTTGATGAGGTTATTTCTGGGTTTCGTGTAGGAGAAAAATCGGCACAAGGTCTTTACGGAGTGATTCCTGATCTTACTTGCCTTGGCAAGATTATCGGTGGAGGTTTGCCTGCGGCAGCTTTTGGAGGCAAAAGGGAGATCATGGATCTTCTCGCGCCGATAGGACCTGTTTTTCAAGCTGGAACATTGTCAGGAAATCCGATCGCTATGCGTGCAGGATTTGAAACCCTCTCTGAACTCGACACTCAAAACTATGCTCTTTTGGAAGAGAAGATGCACAGTTTGACCGAGCCTATCCGTGAAAAAATAAAAAAGAACAAGCTTCCGCATACCCTTCACCAGCAAGGCTCGATGTTTTGTCTTTTCTTTAATTGTCCTTCGGTTTCATCTCAGGAAGATCTTCATACATTAGATGAAGCTCAATTTAGATTGTTTTTTAAATATCTTCTTCAAAATGGGGTGTATATTCCTCCTTCTCCTTATGAGAGTTGGTTTATCAGTATCGTTCATAGTGAAGAACATTTAAAGAAGACGCGTGATTTGATTTTAAATTTTATCTAATACCAAATGAATACAATTCTAACGCTCTGGACTGGTGAAATTGAAAAGTACACCCCTAGCGAACCAGAAAAGCTTAATTTGCCTTTACAGGTTCCTCCTTTTGCGATCGGTGGAAGGTGGTATCAAGTCACACTTCTTAAACGGGATGATGAAGGTGTTTGGATTGAAAATGAACCTGAGACCTTTAAAAAGGTTCAGGAAAGAGTTTTCGAAAACGAAGGATATCTCTTTAGAATTCGCAAAGATCGCGTTTTAATAGGGGATGGAGATGAAAAAGCATCACCCATTTCTCATCCTGAAGACAAAAAAACTATCTATACTTATTGCTCTCCTAGAGGATATAACATCTTAGTCGAGTATGACGAAGAGAAACAACTTCTTCAAAGAACACGATTTAAATATCACTATCTCCAAGAGGGAGAAGAGGATTGGTCATATAAGGATGGAGAAAAAGTCATAAAGTGGAAAAATGATGCTTTATTTGTAAATGATATGAAAACCCAGGAGGAAGGAAAACATTACCCCTATGTTGATTCGGATGGATTAAAAGTTTTCTACGCTTTTTACGAAAGAAAATGCATGAAATATCACCATTATCAAGAAAAAGAGGCTTTTCTCAATCAAGATACAGGAGATCTCTATCGAAAGATGGACTCCATCGATAGGATTCGCTTGAAAACTTTGGGAGGATTATTCCTCATCCCTTTCTATATTATCGGAGTGATAGTTGCGAATATTCTAAAAGGGCTGGTAGATATTATCTATTTGCCTATTTTAGCTCTGGCAGGTAGCAAGTCTTTTAAAGAAATTCCTTTAGAATATGTGAAGAATATATGGAACATATTCCGCCCTATTATCTATGGAATCGGAATGGAGATCGGATCGATATACGCCCTTTATGATCCTTTAGAAGGATTAGCGAGAATTGGTAAAATGGAAGCAGACTTAAAAGATCCCCACACTCGTAAAGATGACATTCGCTATATGTGGTTACATAAAGAGAGTTTAGGAAGTACTTTATTTTGTTATCTCTGTTTTCAAAAAATTGGTAATCTTTATAAAGATAAAGTGGGTGATAAATTTAAATTTTATATTTACAAAACAAGCTCGATCGTCAACAAAGATGCATAAAATTATTGATTATTTTATTAACGCCTGTTATAATTTAATTTAAAAAGAACTTAAAATGACAGTAGAAGTTAATAAAATTGATGCTTTTCTTTCGCCTTGGACAGGGCAAGTTCAAAGACGTAACCCTTCAGATCAGGAGTGCGCTGATTTAGGAATAAAGAAAGAGGTGCCAGATTTTGCGATCAATGAAAGATGGTATGCGATTACCGTCCACAAATCCGAAGAGGTTTTCACTAAAGATGAGAATGGAGTCTATATAGATGGAGATCAAGAGATATCCGTCGAAGAAGAATATCTTACCATTGAAAATGGCTCATTCTTTTGGGGAGATGTCACCGTTCGAAGCAAAAAAAGTGGAAAATTTAAATGTGCCGATAACAGCGGAATGCACATCACCTTTTGGGTAGATGAGGAAGGGAAGCTTCACAAAAAGTCGACATTGAAAATTCTTTTCGATCATTGGACAGGGGATTATTATAGGCTCGAGGCGATGGAAGTTACACGTATGAAATGCCTTGAGAGTATTTTGGGGGTCCCTTTTCACGTCGTTGGCGCCATGGCGGTAAATACAGTTGTTGCTGCGATAAGTCCTTTTTATCTAACGATTCATGCGTTAGTAGATCTCACTCAAGATCTTTTTGATGAAAGTGATGACGCGTGGGATAATTTTCGAAAAAAGGTGAGTCAAATTCCCTCTGAATGTGGTCAGAACGTTTGGAACATTATCCGTCCCATCATCTATGGCATTCCTAATATCATTGCTCTTGCGTATGGTGTCATTCATCCCCTTGAAGGGAAAGCTAAGGTAAACAAATTGGAAGCTCTTTGGAAGCAACCTTATACCTTTAGGGACGATATTCGTTATCTCCATAAAAAAAATCGAGAGATAAAAACGTTCTTTTTAGACTGGTGTTTTCAGCAGCTGGGAAATATTTACGAGGAAAAAGATGGCTACTATAAAGTGCATATCGAAGAGTGCAAGCCAATACCTACTCTTTTTACAACCTATAGAGCATTAATTCGCTAGGACTCTTCTTCGAAGGGTTCAAAATTCATTAATCTGCGCACTTCGTTTTGAGACTCCGCAATTAAGATCTTATTTTTCCCGACCTCCACTAAATAGAGCATCGTTTTAGGGCTGAGAGGCCTCTTTTCCATGATTTTGATGACTCGCAGAGCGCTTCCTCCCTGAAATCGTGAGGAGAAGATTTTTTTAATAAGGAAGACTGCAAAGAAGAGAAAAACGACCATTCCTACGAGTACAAGGATCATCTTCCAAAATGTGGCTTCATACGAAGGAGAGGGAACGGGCGGTATGGGAGGTGGGGTTTCGGGTGTCTGAGAAACATCTTGTGCGAAGACAAGGAAAGGGAAAAAGAAATAGATAGATCTAAAAAGAAACATCCTCATATTCTGCATCTTAAACGGATATCTATTTATATGAAAGGCTGGATTGCATTAGATATCGATGGGACCCTTACCGAAGGCATGGAGCCTATTTCTGAAGAAGTAGCCTCTCACTTGCGTTCTCTTTTTAATGAAGGATGGAAAATCGTCCTCGTGACAGGGCGCACTTTTTCATTTGCCGAAAAGGCGCTTATTTATTGCCAATTTCCTTATTTTTTCGCTGTTCAGCATGGAGCGGACCTTTTAGAAATGCCATTAAAAAGGGTCATCGAGAGGTACTACCTTCCACATGAGTTATTTGCCGTCCTCGATGAGATTTATAAAAATGAACCAGAAAATTATTTGGTGTACGCAGGAGTCGATCGAGGTGATTTTTGTTTTTATCGCCCTCATCGATTTTCCCAAGAGCTTCTCCACTATTTTCTAAAGCTCAAGCTTCTTTCAAAGGAGAGTTGGAAAGAGGTAGAAAATTTTGACGAGGTATATCACTTCTCGTTGGTCAAATGTCTTGGAAGTGAGAGGAGCATGTATCGCATCAAAGAAAAGCTCTCTTCTAACCCTCAAATCACCTCTATTGTGATTCGTGATCCTTTAAATCCCAAATTACATCTCAATATGATCACACATCACGAAGCAACGAAAGGAAAAACATTACTCCGTCTTCAAAAGAGCTTGAAAAATAAATTGCCGATCATCGCAGCAGGTGATGACTGGAATGATCTTTCGCTATTGGAGGTCGCCGATGTAAAGATCGTCATCGAGACAGCACCGAAAGAACTGCTCGAAAAAGCGGATATCATCGCTCAAAGACCTAATAAGAGAGGCATTATTCCTGCCCTTCAAAAAGCATTGTCCCTTAAGAAAAGTATTTGATAATTCATTTCCCTCGAGAAAGTGATCTTTTCGGTGACTTTAAAACGATACGTCTCGCCAATATGCTCGTCCCGATATTGGCTTCGTCGGATCATTTTAAATTCCCTCGAAAATCTCTTTATCTCGAAGGAAAGCAATTCTCAAATACTTTCAAAGTAATCGGTTATTTTCTGATTTAAAGTGGCAAACATTGGGTTTTCGCATATCGCATTTTGGATCTTTTTCATATTTTCATGCTCTTTTTTTAAAGCAGGATCTTGAGGACGATTTTTAGTGTATATTGTTATAAAAGAGAGATAGGCAAGGCTTGTCTCTAAAAGACCTTTTTCAACAGTATTGAGCGATGTAAGGTGATTTTTATTTAAAAAACCTTTTTGTCTAAGGAATTGTATTTCTTGAATAAGTGATATTATTTCTAATAAATGATTAGATCTTTCATGTGTAAGCATTGATCTTTCAAAAAGAAAATCTGTTTCACTCTTTTTTATTTTTACATAGTTAGATTCCAGATCATATTTAATAGCAATCATCTTATTTTCAATTTCACTGTCTTTTAAATAAGCATAAATATATCTCTTTAGAAATAGAATACAATATTTTTTTGGGATAAGATTGAAAACATTCTTATGAAAATCTTCAGAATATTTTTTAAGAGCAGAATCGGAGTTTTCAAACGCTTTTAATCCATCTTGAATATCTTTCAATGTGAGCGTATTCCCATTCTCCTTGGCCGTCTTGAAGGCCTCTTTTTCCTTAAAAAAATCTAAAATAGGGCAGATCAGAAGATTGATGATCTCATATATTTTCGTATGGTTTGAAATAGAAAGTAGGTCTTTTAGGAAATTGAGTGGGATAAACCTTTGACGAAATACATGAAAAAAGCCGGGGTATTTTTTAAGGGGCTCATACTCTTCTTCGTCGGTGGGATCTCCCTCTTCGATGATTTTTTCGAGCAAAATGGTAAACTGTTCAATCTCTGGAAGAGGGGGGATATAAAAATTGGACTTACTTTGAGAAAAGAGAACAGGGTGTACATCAAATTCAAGAAGATCAGAAGAAAGATCTAAACAACGGAGAGAGAGGAATTCAATGGCTTTTTCAATAGAAGGAAAATGGACCCAAAAGGCTTTTAAACGATAGGCTTGGTTACGGCTTCCATAAAAATCAACAAAATCAACGAAAAATTCATGGTTGTCACTTCTTTTGATCATCACGGAAAAAGTAAAGGTCTCTATTGCCAAAATGGCCCCGAGCTTATTTTCATTAGAAGGAAGTTGACCGGTCAGATATTCGAATATCTTCTTAAATGTTTCAGCAGCTTCTTTTTTCTTAAGAGTTCCATGAAACGATTCCATATCGAGTAATACAAGCTTTGGAAAGTAGGGGAGGATCTCCTGAGTCCAATTGAGATGTTGTCCATAGGCATATTTTTGAAAAGAACTAAGAGTTTTAAGGGTCCGAAGAAAATAAGTAAGATCTTTATAATTATTGTTTGCTTCTGCTAATGCGACATCTATCTTAACGGTCTCTTGTGTCAATAAGCTAATGAGAGAAATCGCACTGGCGCAGCCAGAGATGGATTTGCCATAGGGAAAATCCAAAAGGGTTTTGGTGCCTTCATATACGATCGCTCTTTCGAATGATTTCTGGATGAGCTCTCGCAATTTACCGGGAGGGACTAAAGATGAGACTTCCATTTTTTGGTTAAGATTTATTTGAGAGGAAAAAGATACTTTTTTTGCTGCTCTATCTGCAGCTCTCTTGTTTTCTGCAATATTTAAAATTTTTTGTGGGTCCTCTTCTTTACAATGAGAGAGAAGAAGGAGGAGAGCCTCTTTATCAAGACCGACTTCTACACCCAATTGAGGCATGGTTTTATTGTTCAGCTTAAGATTTGCATCTGCTTTTTTTTCTTCGATCAGCCATTTTAGAAAAGAACAGGAGTATTTTTGTAAAATAGCATTGGAAAGAACTGATTCCCCTTTAGCCCCCGTTTGGTTGATATTAGCTTTTGCATTAAGTAGATCATTAATCACCTGTCTGCAATTGTCTTTTAATGTGGGAGCGAAAACTATCGCACATCTTCCCTCAAGATCTTTAAGATTGACATCTGACCTGGCGATTAGAAATTGGATTTTTTCAAGTGAAAAATCACATATAATAGCACGCATTAAAGGTGTGATTCCTCTGTTATCTTGTGCATTTATAATAGTTCTACCAGAAGCTGGATCTGTTTTTTCCCACAGTAAAGAGAGTACATTCAAATCGGCATTATATTTTATAGCCAGGGAAAGAGGGCATTCGTCATTTTTATCTTTAAGATTAAATTTTAAGTTTGGGCATTGGAGTAATTGCTCAATGGCGGCACTATTGTTACCTTTTGCGGCATACATTAAAGCGGTTCTGTTATTTTTATCGACTGCATTAATGTTTTCGCTCTTTTCTACAAAAAATCTTAGCTGTTCTTTATCTTTGCAATAAAGCGCTGCATACATGAGAGTGTTTCTCTGATTAAGATCTTTCAGATCGATGGGTACTCCATATTTTATCAGTAAGTCTATGCACTGAGTTGCATTTGCTAATAGTGCATGATGAAGGAAGCTCATTCCTTTATCGTCTTGGTAATTGATTTTACACATGTTGAGTGTGAGAATTTCCTCGAGATCTGCTGAGTTATTTTCTTTAATGGCTCTTAAAATCAAATCACGAAAAACTTCTGTGTTAAAATGAACTTTTTTTCCTGAATGAGAGGCAGTGACAGCTGCTAAAGATGACATTTTATCTTTCCAAAAAGTTAACTTGATGTTTACAAAGAATTAATGAAATTTATTTTTATTACAATCTAAAAATGCAATTTTTCGTATACTAGGAGGAGAAAATTCGAAATTCCTTTCAATGTTAAGAGTTCATGAATTAGCCCTCGTTTGGGGGAGAAAAAGACAGAGCAAAGCGACCACCTTCTTGCATTTTAATCCTCACGATCCTTATGGGGATGGTAAAGATGTGATTCCCTTTTATGAGAATATCCTCTTTGTTTTGGCTCTTCTCCGTTCAAAAATGATTGAACAGGTCGAGGAAGCAAAAAATCTATTAGAGAAACTTCTTCTATTCGAAGTGGATGGTCAATTCCCACGCTTTCTGCACGAATATCCACGTTGTTTTGACCAGTGTTTGAAAGAAAAGTTGGTACGCCCTTTTGCATTAATAAAGAGCCATTTTGAGCCCGTTTTGGGAAAAGAACTTAATGAAAAGTTAAAGCCATTTATCTTTCCTTTGCCTCCTTTGATCACTGATTACCATCCAGGACTTGGCTGTTATATGGGACCTTATGAGGAGATATGGCAAGAAAGAGGGGAGCCAGCTCTTACTTTCCATGATCTTCAAGGCAGTTCAGAAAGTGGTCATTTTCCCTCGCGTGTTCTTTCAGATCATCCTCTTCACCTCCATGGCGTCTTGGTGGAGCCTTTTTGCCCTAAAGAGAGTATAAAAAGAGAAGAGTGGACCCTTTACCAGACGCAAAATTATGCTTATAGCGTTCGTAAGCAGTGGAAGGAAGATGGTAAGGGGGCATCCAAAGGATTTCATCTATTTGCGCTCCTTTGGGGAAATGGCGGCCCTATCCATTCACTCGTATGTCAGAAGAAGAATGAAATGATTTCAAATGCTTCAGAGAAAAGCATTCAGCTTCTCTTTACTTTACCAGAGCAAATCCCAACCGAGGGAATGGATCGAATGGAGGTTCTCTTTTATTGCGATAAACAATCAGACATAGCTCTTTTCATCAATCAAGAGAAAGCCACAGCTTTTCAGATGCATGAAACTGTTGAAATCAGGAGTCCCTCTTTGGACATTTGCATGACCTTTGAAATTGTAGAAGGGGAGGGGACGTTTTTGGGGCATCTTTTTCCAGCGAATAGACCTTCTCAGTGTCTTCCTGCTGATCAACTTCGCTTTTCAGCGTATGACTGGCAAATTGGACTTCGAACCATCAGACGCACTTCACGTTTGAAATTGGCAGTTAAGATTAAGCTAAACTCTTCAGAGTAGGACTATCGATGCTTAGTCCCATGGCATGTAGGCCATTGTCCACATAAAGAGTCACACCAGTAATCGCAGAGGCAAGGGGAGAGAGCAGGAAAGCAGCTGCCATGGCGACTTCCTCCGCATACATCTCTTTCGAGAGGGGAGCATTTGCTTTAGAATATTCGATCATCGCACCGATAAATCCGATCGCTCGAGCCGCGCGACTGGCAAGAGGCCCTGCAGAGATCGTATTGACCCTAATTCCCCACTTCCGACCTCCTTCCCAGGCGAGCGTCCGCGTATCGCTCTCGAGAGCGGCTTTGGCGGAGCTCATTCCTCCTCCGTAACCCGGAACAGCCCTTTCGGAGGCGATGTAGGTCAAGGAGAGCGCGCTTCCACCTGGATTCATGTGAGGTCCCAAATGGGCGAGCAGACTGATGAATGAGTAGGCAGAAGAACTTAGGGCAGCTAAGTAGCCTTGCCTTGAAGTTTCTAAAAGAGGTTTTTTAACTTCAGGTGCGTTTGCTAAGGAATGGACGAATATGTCGATTTTGCCGAAATCATTCGCGATGGCATGAGCGACTTCCGCGACTGTATATCCCGACGCTTCTTGATATCGCTTGTTTTCGCGGATTTCTTGAGGCACATCTTCAGGACGATCGAAAGAGGCATCGAGGGCATAGAGTTTGGCATATTCCATAAGCCGCCCATCGGAGAGCTTTCTCGAAGCATCGAATTTCCCCATTGACCAGGAGGTAGTGAAAATTTTAACGATCGGAGTCCAGGTACCGATAATGATCTCTGCGCCGGCTTCTGCAAGAGCTTTCGCAATGGCCCAACCATACCCCTGATCGTCTCCAATGCCTGCTATAAACGCTTTTTTTCCCTTTAAATCGATCTTTAACATTTTATCCTCGGTCTAATGGGAAAATTTATAACATAGTAAGATGAGAAGGGGCAAGGCTTTATTTTTTGCCTTTGAGCATCATTCTCTTCCACCCTTCTGCGGTGAGAATTTTTTCTTTTTTGACCGTCTCGGGTTTCGGTCTACTTTCTTTGATGGGCTCTTCTTTTTTCGCCTTTACCTTTTTCGGAATAGGGGGTGATTCAGCTTTTTTTTTAGTCTTTGACTTTTTAAAAAACTTGAACATAAAAACCCGTATTTTGGTTTTTTATCCTTTTGACGGAAGAAAAACTAGGACTTTAGGCCTAGGATGAATTCTGCTTTTCTTAAATTCTTTGATTCTCTATTCTCAATTTTTCAAGCTCGAGAACCAAGAGCCTGAATTTAAACTTAGTACCGCCGGAAGGGCGGAAACTTAACGCCTGTGGAGACATCATCCTCGTTAGGGGCTGAGCCCAGGAATCTCGGCATTTTAGGGCCGAGAACTTCAAGAAAAAATGAGTTACACAAGTGTGTCTTAAGCACCGGTTCCCATGAAAAATTTTCTAAGTACGTCTATAACAGTAATTTTCTTTTTATGAGCGTGTCTTTTACGCTTTCTTTTGTGAACATGATGTTCATGATGCTGATGATGAGCTCTGTGTGCATGTCTCATAAATATCTCCACATAATTCCCCTTAAGGTTGATTCTACCTTTTAAACAGCCATTTGTCAATTTATTTTTTGTGATTATTTGTTTTTGAAGTAACTGGTAAAATAGGGCACATGACTGAAATAGATATTTTTTATGAAGGAGAGCTATCCACTCGCTGTGTGCATCTCGATAATGGTGCCATCATTCACACGGATGCTCCAAAAGATAATCGCGGAAAAGGGGAGCTATTTTCTCCTACCGATTTTTTTTCTGCCTCTCTTGGCTCGTGTCTGCTCACTGTTATGGCCATTCAGGCCGAGAAATGGAATGTGGACTTGAAAGGGGCGAGAGTAAATGTGAAAAAAGAAATGGTTTCTGGGAAAGAGAGACGGGTTAAAAAACTCTGTATTTCTTTTACTTGTCCTGCTAATCCTGCTGTGGAGATTAAAAAGCAACTGGAAGAGGTGGCGCGACACTGCCCTGTGCATCGAAGCATTCATCCCGAAATTGAGCAGGTATTTCTCTTTGAGTGGGGGAAAAGTGAAATTTGAAGAGCTTTCGCCCTTTGAAAAGTATATTCAGGAGCATTCAGATCGCATCTTTCTAATCGCTACTCCTCTCGATACGGAAAGAAAGAAGATCATGCAGAGAGTGACCTCGCTCCTCGCTCAAAAAGAGCAAGAACTTCACCCCATTACCTTTGAGTCTCATGTCTCTTTAGAAAGTTTCTCTGAGGCAGCTCAAAATCGCCCCCTCTTTGGAGCGACGTTGATCATCATCGATGGTCTCGATCGAGTAAAAAAAGAGGTCAGAGAAGAGATTGCAAAAGCCATTCTTTCCAATGATTCTTTTTTTCTCTTTGGAGCCGCTCATCTTCGAGGTGTATCTGAGCTCCCATTAAAGAAGATCCCCACTCTAGATCTCTCTCATGAAAAGCCCTGGCAGCGCGAGCGACGTCTTTTAGAGACGTGTGTGAGACATGTAGAAAAAGCCGGCAAAAAACTTCATCCCGAGGCTGCAGCTTTTTTGCTAGAGCAGGTAGGGGGAGAGCAAGGTCTTTTAGAAATGGAGCTAGAAAAACTTCTCTCTTTTACTGGCCTCCGCACAGAGATTACTTTGGAAGATGTGAAGACGCTTGCCAGTCCTTCCTCTTCTTTTCAGGGTTGGGAGGTATCAAAAAGGCTCGTCTGGGGAGAAGAGGAGGTCGGTTTTTTCCTTTCAATGGTCTTAAATCTCGACCCTATCTCTCTTCCACAACTCATAGGGCAGATCCGCTATTTTCTTCAAATGGGGGAGCAGTTAGCTGAGAATGTGGAAAAACCAGCTGAGCTTTTTCCTCATCTCAACCCTTCGACTTTGGAAAAATATCACGCACAGGCAAAAAAGATCGGAAGAGGCCTTTTTCAGAAGAGGCTCATCGCTCTCAATGATTTAGAAATCGCTCTTAAAATGAGCAATGTCGATCCTTCCATTCTTTGGGATCTTTTTATCGGCAGGTGGAAATGACCCTTTATCTTTTACCAAATCTACTCGGAGATACAGCTCCGCAGACCAGCCTCCTCCCTTCAATGGGAGAAGCTGTTCGATCATTACATGGCCTGATTGCAGAGTCGGAAAAAGGAGGTCGAAAATTCCTCAAGCAGTGGATGGAGCCAGGAGGAAGAAGACTGGTAGAGATGCCGCTGCTGTTATTAAATGAACATGTTCACGATGTTCAACCCCTGTTGCAGCCTCTTCTAAAAAAAGAAAACTGGGGCCTCGTTTCCGACTGCGGATTGCCATGCCTTGCAGATCCGGGTTCCACCCTTGTATTAAAAGCGCGAGAGAAAGGAGTCATTATCCGCTATTTTATAGGCCCTTCTTCCATCTTTCTCGCTCTTCTCCTCTCAGGGCTTCCCGCTCAGGTCTTTACCTTCCACGGCTATCCTCCCAAACTATTGCCACCATTAGAAAAACAGAAAACGCATCTCTTCATCGAGACGCCTTATCGCAGCCAAAAATTTTTCACCCAGCTTGTTACCACCCTCCATCCCTCTACACTCTTATCGGTCGCCGTAGATCTCACACTCCCCACAGAATACGTCGAAACCCAAGAAGTTAAAAAATGGGGGCTTGAGTCCCTTCCCGATCTTAAAAATCGCCCTTCCATTTTTTTAATATACCCTTCTTAAAAATTGGAAACTTAAGATCAACAAGAACCTGACTAATTTGCACGGGATTGCAAAAAAGTCACGACTTTTTTGCAATGAAGGAATATTTATACAATTTCGGAAGCGACATGATCATAAAAAAGAAGACCTTTTTCTGTAAGTCGGAAATGAGAGTCTTCTTGAGTGAGCCAACCTTCTTGTACGAGGCGGTGGAGGGTTGCGAGGCTTTCAGGTGGAAGGGGATAGTGGGTTAGATCTACTCCTTTGAGGAGTCGGAGGTGGATGGCGATCAGCTCGTGGAGGTTGTGTGGGTAGGGAAGCTCTTCTTCGAAATCGATAGGGAAGAGGCCTTGGGAGAGGGCGTCTGCATATTTAGTCAGGTGAGGAATGTTGCGAAATCTCTTCTTTCCCCAGTAGCTAAAAGCAGATGGGCCGAGTCCGAGAAAGGGGCGCCCTGTCCAATAGCTGCTATTATGCTCAGCCTCGAATCTCTCTTTTGCAAAGGCGGAGATCTCATAGCGATGTAGGTTCATTGCTTCAAGCGCGGATATGGCGTAGTTGAGAAGAAAAAGGCTTAAAGACTCATCGGGCAAAAGGGGAGTTAAAGTCTTGCGTTTTGCAAAAAAAACAGAGCCTGGCTCAAAGACGAGATTGTAAAGAGAGAGGTGAGTGAGGGGCAAGTTCCGCACTTCATTGAAAGTGTTAATCCAACTCTTCTCAGTTTGCAAGGGAAGATCGTACATCAAGTCGATCGAGATGTTTTTAAATCCTGCTCTCTCAGCATCTAAAATGGCGTTTTTTGCTCTTTTCCCATCATGAGTGCGTTGCAGTTTCGAGAGCAGTTCTTCATCGAAGGATTGCACCCCTATGCTAATCCGGTTGATGCCGCACTCTAAAAGAGATCGAAAATAGTCGATATTTGCATCCTCTGGATTGACCTCAAGAGTGATTTCAGCTCTATTTTTTAAGGGGCATTTGTCAAGAAGGAAGGCATAGAAGTCGGCTGGCAGCTTGGAGGGAGTCCCTCCACCAAAATAGACAGAAGTGACCTCGTTAAATAGGGGAAGGCGCATCTCGAGTTCACGTGTTATCGCAGCCTTAAAAATTTCTTGTAGATCTTCTTTATTGGGGAGAACGTAAAAATGGCAATAGGGACATTTATGCTTACAGAAGGGGATATGAAAATAAAGGCCTACCATTCTCCTGCATCTGGGTCTTCGAGGACGCCTCGGCGCCATCTATTGCGATCACTGAAGGGGTCTTCGTCATCTTCTTCTTCTACGGTGGCGAGCTCCTCCTCTTCTTCTTCCTCGAATTCTCCCGTAGTGGCAGCTGTGGACTCCGTTTCAAAAGACTCGGTCTCCATGTCAAATCCAGCATCGGTGAGCCCCTCTTCCATGATATCGATATCTGGCATGCTATGAGGCTCCTGGAAGGCTTGGCGTCCAGGTGTGCGTTTCGGAGCGACATACTCTTCCAACT
>Ga0187779_10001720_pt1 | contig 13637 bp, 10 predicted proteins | sample 1015_Q2_SP10_10__FD_132435 | JGI IMG/M metagenome (GOLD analysis project Ga0187779, IMG submission 132435) | Tropical peat soil microbial communities from peatlands in Department of Meta, Colombia - 1015_Q2_SP10_10_MG | ecosystem: Environmental > Terrestrial > Soil > Wetlands > Peat | place... | reverse complement strand
CGGGCGTGTGGTACGAGGTCTCCCACATGGGGGCCCGATAGCCGACGGGCCGCACGCCTGTCACCGCGTCAAGCGCCTCGAGGCCGCGGAGCAGGTACCGCTCCTCGGCCGCCTCGTCGGCGCCGAGCGGCTCGTGGAGGTACCCGTGATGGCCGATCTCATGGCCGGCGTCGCGGATGGCGCGGACGGTGTCGGGCCAACGTTCCGCGGTGTAGCCGGGCACGAAGAACGTGCCCCGGACCTGCCGTGTGGCGAGCAGGCCGAGCAGCCGCGGCACCGCCGTCCGCGGCCCGTACGCCTGGTGGGTCATGACCCCCAGGCGGCGCGCGGCGGTGGGAGCGCCGGCGAGGACGGCGCTCTCCGCGTCCACGTCGAAGGTGACGGCGGCGGCCGCCCGGATGCCGGGCGGCCAGAACGCCTCGCTCACGATGGCAGAGCGCTCACGAGGTGGCGACGGCGGTGCTCTTGCTGTACTGCTCCAGGGCCCAGTAGACGAGACCGGCCACGACGAAGCCGGCGAAGTAGGCGATGTCGGCACCGCCGAGCGCGGTGGCGATCGGTCCCTCGAACGGGATGCTCGTGTTCATGAACGGGATGGAGACGACGAAGCCCACCACCAGCGCGATGAGGGCGTTCAGGCCGGTCGGCAGGAGGCCGAAGGCGACGGCCTTCGAGCCGTCGATGACCCCCCGGCGGCGCCGGCTCAGGTCCACCAGCACGATGGCCGCCCAGGGGCCGATCCAGTAGGTGATGAACAGCAGGTAGTTCTCGAACGTGGCCTGGAAGTTGGCCTGGTACAGGTACAGGGTGGCGAGGTAGCTGAGGACGCCGACCACCAGGGCCGACACCGGGCGGGGCACGTGGACGCCGGCGGCCAGCAGCGACAGGGAGCCGGTGTAGTCGTTCATGGCGTTGACGGCGACCGTGCCGAAGAAGATGGCGATCATGGCCAGCGCGCCGATGAGGCCGCCGCCGAGCAGGGCGTTGATCTGGTGGACCGGGTCGGTCAGGGTCGCGTCGAGCGCCCCGAACACGGCCAGGCCCAGGATCTCGATCCAGGCCGCGGAAAGGAACAGGCCAAGGAAGGTGTAGCCGAAGACCCGCGTGCTTGACGAGGCGCTCGGCAGGTAGCGGCTGTAGTCCGAGGCATACAGGGCCCAGGCCAGGTTGAAGCTGCCGGCGATGGTGGTCATCAGGACGAACGTGCCAAGGCCGGAGCCCTGGCCGTCGGCCAGGCTGAAGTTGGCCTTGGACAGCACCGCGATCGTGACGACCCCGAACAGGATCGCCAGCCCGAGGGCGGCGTACTTCTCGAACGTGTGGATGGCCTCGTAGCCCACGACGCTCAGGCCCGCCTGGCACAGGACAACGATGAGCAGGCCGACGGGGAACGGCACCGCGCCCCCGGAGATGACATCGATGGCGTATGCGCCGAAGAACGCGTTGATGGCGTCCCAGGCGATCGTGCTGAGCCAGTTGATGACCGCCGGAACCACGATCGCCTTGCCGAAGGGCAGGCGGGCCGCGGGGATCTGGGCCATGCCGGTCCGCGGGCCCATCGCGCTGAGGACGCCCACCAGGGCGGCGCCGATGAGGTTGCCGACGACGATCGCCAGCAGCCCGTCGGCGAAGCCCAGCCCCAGGATCGGGGCGAGCACGCCGATGGCGAAGGCGGCGGGGACCAGGTTCGGGGTGAACCACACCGTGAACAGCCGCCAGACGGCGCCGTAGCGGGCCGCCTCGGGGATCGGCTCCATGCCGTGGCCCTCGATGGAGAGGTCGCCCTCGCCCTTGGGCATCGAGTCGCGCATGAGCGCCTGGACCGCCATCCCTTAATCCTCCTGCTTGGTGAACGTGATGGGCACGTCGCCCTCAGCCCGGTGCACCACCGCGCGCGCCGGCTCCGTCTCGGCCACCACTCGACCGAGCCGGACCACCCAGCGCGCCACGGGCCGGAGGCGGATCGCCTCCGCTTCGTCGGCGCAGTCGAAGACCACGAAGTTCGCCGGTTTGCCCTCCTCCACCCCGTACTCGACCTCGGCCGCCCGCGCGGCGTTGTCGGTGACCATGCGATAAGCCCGGAACAGCTCGCCCCGCCCGGTCATGTGGCCGACGTGCACCAGCATCGACAGGGCGTCAAGCATCGAGCCGCGCCCCAGCGGATACCACGGATCCATGATCGAGTCGTGGCCGCAGGCGACGTTGATGCCGGCCGCGTCCAGCTCCTTGACGCGCGTCATCCCGCGGCGCTTGGGGTACGAGTCGAAGCGCCCCTGCAGGGCGATGTTATCGAGCGGGTTGGCCACGATGGTCACGCCCGCCCGCTTCAGGATCTGGAGCAGCTTGAAGGCGTACGCATCGTTGTAGGAGCCCATCGCCGTCGTGTGGCCGGCGACGACCCGCCCCTGCATGCCCTGCCGCATCGTGTCCGCCGCGACCACCTCCAGGAAGCGTGACTGCTCGTCGTCGGTCTCGTCGCAGTGCAGGTCGATACCGACGCCCGTCTCGTGGGCCAGTTCGAACAGGAAGTGGACCTCCTCGACGCCGTCCTCGCGGGTCCACTCGTAATGGGGGATACCGCCGATGACGTCGCAGCCGAGACGCATCGCCTCGCGCATGAGGGCCTTGCCATCGGGGAAGGACAGGATGCCGTCCTGGGGGAAGGCGATGAGGCGCAGGTCGACGACGTCCCGCATCTCCTCGCGCAGCTCCAGGAGGGCACGCAGGGCGGTGAGCCTGGGGTCGCAGACGTCGACATGGGAGCGGATGAGGCCCGTGCCCTGGGCCACCTCCCAGAGGATCGCCCGGCGCGCCCGATCCTTCACGTCGTCGTGGGTCAGGTGCGGCTTGCGCTCGGCCCACGTCAGGATGCCCTCGATGAGCGTGCCCGACTCGTTGTGGCGCGGCTCGCCGACGGTCAGGACCGCGTCCAGGTGGACGTGCGGGTCCACGAGCGGCGGGGAGAGGAGGCGACCCTCGGCCTTCAGCTCACGGACGTTCGAGCCCGTCGCCAGGAGCGTGCCGGCAGGGCGGATGGCCTCGATGCGGCCGTCGGAGACGGCGACGTCCACGAGCTCCGACGCAGTCCCGCCGGCCCCACGCGTGGTGGCGCCGTCGACGCGTGTGGGATGGAGGCGGGCGGCGCGCACGACGAGATCCACGCCAGGCTGCTCCCCATCCGAGCGCCTCAGTGCGACGCGATGCCCACGCCGCCACGGGCCTTGCAGTGTAGCGTCGGCGGAGAGCCGTCTCGGGGTGATGGCGCACGTCCTGTCCGTCTGGTCCACGGGCCGCGTCCGCTCGGCGCCCCGAGGGTCGAGAGCCACCGCTTGTCGCCCGTGTCAGGCCGTGCTGGTCGCGGTCGGTGACCTAAGCCCGAAGGTCGTTCGCAGGACTCATCGGCCCTCCTGGGTCCGCGCCGTCGCTGTCGGTGAACAGATCCAGGCTCGATGGTCGTCCGAAGGTGCTCGTCGACCCTCCTGGGAGCAGATTCGTTCACTGGCAGCGACCGATCGCCCGGCTGAAGGCATCCGGAACGCTCACGCGAGCGCTTCGGAGGCGAATCCTTCATGCCAGTGACGATCGCCGGTCCGTGGACAAGAACGGCTGCTATACGATGCGGCCGTCCGACCGCTCACGGTCCCACCGCTGACGGATCGAGGGAGGGTACCCACGGAGCCGAACGATCGACCCGACCTCGTGCCTGCGCAGCCCGGTGCGCCTGCGCAGCCCGGTTCGCCGCCGCTGATGCCCGAGGCCACGCCGCACGCGCCCCCGGCACCCGAGGCCCTGCCGCCCGCCGCCGTGTCCGCGCCGCCCACATACTCACCACAGCCCCCGGCGGCACCGACCTACGTCCCGCCGTGGGCCCCGCCACCGCCGCCGTGGGTCCCAACGCAGCCGGGATACCCGCCGCAGCCCGGGATGCCGCCCATGCCCCCACCGGGCATGTACGTGCCGCCGGCCACCTCGTCGTGGGTGCTCCCGACGGAGCCGATCCCGGCCGGGCCGGCGCCGGGCATCCTCTACGCGGGGTTCGGCGTGCGGTTCGTGGCGTACGTCATCGACTGGGTCATCCTGGGTTTCGTCAGCGGGATCATCTGGTTTGCGGCGCTGGTGGCCGGCATGAGCGCGATCGGTGCCGACCGCTTCTCCTCGCTTGACACGGTGGGCGGCACGCTCACGGCCGATCAGATGTCGACGGCGCTCGCCTTCGCCCAGTACCTCTACGGTGGCCTTGGCCTGGCGTGGCTTGCCACCGCGCTGTACTTCATCGTCATGTGGCATACGGGCGGCACCCTGGGCATGCGCGCACTCGGGCTGCGCGTGGCGCGGGAAGAAGACGGCCGGCCGATCGGGTACGGACGGGCCACGGCGCGCTACCTGGGCTACCTCGTCGACTGGATCGCCCTGGGGATCGGGATGCTGTGGGTCGGTATCGACCCGCGCAAGCAGGGCTGGCATGACAAGATCGCCGGCACCTTCGTCGTGAAGCGCGCCTGAGGTGGCGAGCTGGGCCGGAGGGCCGCGACAGGATGCGGGGCAGGGCCAGGGCGGCCAACCCGCCTCGTGGTGGGAACCGCCGCCACGCGTCTCGCTGCCGCGCCGCCCGATCGGCAACCTGATCCGCACGGCCTTCGAGGCCTACGGCCGATCGTTCGTCCCGTTCCTCTGCCTGTCCGGGCTGGTGTACGCGATCGCCGGCCTGGTGCTCGTCCCGGTCGACCTGCGCCTGGCGGACATCGTCGGCCAGATCCTCGTGGCCACGCCCGTGTCACCCGGCGCCGACTACACGGCGTACCAGGCCCTCATGACCCGGGTCGGGCCCCAGGAAGCCGCGCTGTCCGTCCTCGCCGCGATCGTCACTGCGGTGATGCAGCCGCTCGCCCTCGGGGCCGTCATGGCCGGCACGCCGGAGGCGGCACAGGGTCTGCCGGTGGGCTTCCGCACGTCGTTGTCCCGGCTCATGGCGCGGTTGCCCCCCCTGCTCGGCCTCGCCCTCATCTTCGTGCTGGTGCAGGGAGGGCTCGCGATGGCGGCCGCGGGCATCCAGCTGGAGGAGCCGGCGATGGTCGCGTACGACTCCGCTGGGCTGCCCCAGTTCGGCACCTCGCTTGGCGTCTTCTTCCTGTTGGGTCTCGTCGCGATCTGCCTCGCAGTCGTCGGGCTGTACCTCTACCTCCGCTGGTCCGTGGCCATCCCGGCCATCGTCATCGACGGCCTGGGCCTCCGGGCCGCCATCGCCCGCAGCGCGCGCCTCACCGAGGGGTCCCGCTGGTACATCCTTGGCGCCCTCATCCTCATCCTCCTGTTGCAGCTGCTGTTCAGCCTCCTGATCGAGGTCATCGCCGCGATCATCGGCGCGGCCGTGGGGGCCGCGTCGCTGGCCGGGGGGACCCTCGCCACCGGCTCGGGCGGCAGCCTCTCCTTCAGTGCCGGCTTCGGGGCGCTGGCGGGGCGCGCCACGGCGTTCTCCTCCCTGGTGAGCCTGTTCCTCGGCGCCATCTACTACCCCGTCATCGGCATCGCGATGGCCATCCTGCGGAGCGACTTCATGTGGCGAGCCGATACGATCGCCCAGCTGCAGGCACCGCCGCCAGGCCCGTGACGACGGCTGGACAGGCGCCGACCATCGTGGTCCCGGATCCCAGTCTGGTGCTCCTCATCGGCGTCACCGGGTCGGGCAAATCCACGTTCGCGGCTCGCCACTTCCGACCGACCCAGGTCCTGAGCTCGGATGCCTTCCGCGCCCTCGTGGCCGACGACGAGAACGACCAGGAGGCCACGGCGGATGCCTTCGAGCTGCTCCACCGGGCGGTGGACCGCCGGCTCGCCCGGCACCGCCTCACGGTGGTCGATGCCACGAACGTACAGGCGTCCGCGAGGCGTCCGCTGCTCGACGCGGCCCGCGACCACCTCATCCCGGCGGTGGCCGTCGTCTTCGATCTCCCGGCACGCGTGACCGCGACGCGCAATGCGGCGCGCGCGGGTCGCACGGTCCCCGCTGCCATCCACCAGCGCCAGGGGCGTGCGCTCCGACGCTCCCTGCAGGAGCTGCCCCGTGAGGGGTTCGCGGCCATCTGGCTCCTGCGCTCCCCGGAGGCGATCGACCGGACGATCGTGGGCTCCGCCGGCTCGTGATCGCCCTGCTCGGCGGGCTGGGGGCCGCCATCTTCTTCGCGACGTCCACCACCTCCTCGAGCCGCTCCGCACGGCTCATCGGGGCGCCGGGGGTGGTGGGCTGGATGATGCTGGTCGGCCTGCTGGCGACCCTCCCGCTGTTCCCGCTGACCGGGGCGCTCGACGTCCACCTGACCTCCCTGGACGTGCTGCTCCTCGTGGTGAGCGGCCTGACCAACCCGCTTGGGCTGGTGCTGGAGTACGCGGCCCTGCGGGTCGGCCGGGTGGGACTCGTGGTCGGGCTGGTGTCGTCAGAGGGGGCCGTGGCGGCGGTCATCAACATCGCGGGCGGGCAGTCGGTCGGCCTGGCGGTCGCTCTGGCCCTGGCCGTGATCGCCGCCGGTGTGGTCGTCATCGGGCTTGCCAGCGAGGACGTCGGCGCACCGTCGCGTGATCCGCGCGTGGCCACGTTGCTGGCCCTTGCCGCGGCCGGCTGCTTCGGGGTGAACCTGGTGACGGTGGGTCGCCTCGCCGCCGACCTGCCACTGCCCTGGGCCATGACGGCCCCGCGGGTCGCGGGCGTGCTGGTCTTCACGATCCCGCTGCTGGCGCTGCGGCGGCTGCCGCGACCGGGACGGGCCGCGCCGCTCGTCATCGTGTCGGGCCTGTGCGAGGTCGCCGGGCTGGCGGCCTTCGCCGTCGGGTCGCGGACCGACCTGACCGTGGCGTCCGTCCTGACCTCGCAGTTCGCCACGATCACGGCCATCGCCGCCTGGGTCGTCTTCCGCGAGCGCCTGACCACCTGGCAGATCGTGGGCGTCACAGCGGTCATCGGCGGCGTGGCCGTGCTGGCGCTGCTCAACGTCTAGGACGCGTCCCGGCGGGGTGGCGGCGCCGCCGCGCGCCTCATACCATCGCGCCATGGTGGTTCGGTGAGCGAGGAGCGACGGCTCGTCACGATCCTGTTCGCGGACGTCAGCGGCTCGACCGCGCTGGGCGAAACGCTCGATCCGGAGGACCTGCGGGCGCTCCTGACGCGCTACTATGCCATCGCCCGTGACGTCGTCGCCGAGTACGGCGGCACGATCGAGAAGTTCATCGGCGACGCGGTCATGGCCGTGTTCGGGCTGCCCACGGCCCACGGCGACGACGCCGAGCGGGCCCTGGGGGCGGCCCTGGACCTGCGCGACCGGGTGCGGGAGGAGCCGCGGCTGGGCGAGCGGCTGCCGATCCGCCTGGGCGTGGCGAGCGGTGACATCGTGGCTCGCCGCGACGCCGCGGCGGGCGAGGACTTCCTGATCACCGGCGACGCCGTCAATGTCGCGGCGCGCCTCCAGCAGACCGCCGAGCCCTGGGCGATCAAGGTCACCGACCGCACCGCCCGCGCGGCGCGCGGCTTCAAGTTCGGGCCGCTGGCCGACATGGACGCCAAGGGCAAGTCACGGCCCATCCCGTCGCGTCCGCTGCTGGGCCGCGGACGAGCCGAGCGGGCCCGCCTGCCCATGATCGGTCGTGACGCGGACCTGGCGCAGCTGGAGCTGGTCGCCCGCCGGGTCTTCACCGAACGGCGGCCGTTCCTGGTCACCGTCGTCGCCCCGGCCGGGACGGGCAAGACCCGGCTCGTGGAGGCCCTGCTGGAGCGCCTGCCGGAGCTTGGGCCAGCCGGGACGGTGGCCACCGCGCAGTGCCTGCCGTATGGCCAGCGTCTCACGTACTGGCCGCTCCGTGCGGTGCTGCACCACCTGGTGGGAGCCGACGACGACTGCTCGCCGGCCGACCTGCGGCGGGCCGTCGAGGACTGGCTGGCCGACCACGAGGTGCCCGACGCACAGGCCGTGGGCAAGGCCCTCCTGGCCACCGTCGGCGCCGGGGACCTGGAGGTGGTCGACCGGGCAGCGATCTTCGCGGCGTGGCGGACGGCGCTGGAGGTGGCAGCCGTGGGCGGTCCCCTGACGCTGATCCTGGAGGACCTCCACTGGTCCAGCGACAGCCTCCTGGACCTGCTGGAGTCGCTGGTCCAGCCCCGTGCGGACCTGCCGATCCTCATCGTCGCCATCGCCAGGCCGGAACTGCTCGACCGGCGTGCCAACTGGGGCAGCGGCCGGCGCAACGCGCTGTCGCTGGCCCTGGAGCCCCTGCCCGCACCCGACGTCGCGGTGCTGGTGGAGCACCTGGTCGAAGGCGCCCCGCCCGAGATCGTGGAGGAGGTCGTGGCGCGAGCGGACGGCAACCCCTTCTACGCGGGGGAGATCGTGCGCGCCCTCGTCGAGCGGGTGGGCTCGCCGCTGGAGCCGACCGCCGCCCGTGAGGCGCTGACGCGGTTGCCCGACACGGTCCAGGCCACGCTCTTGGCGCGGCTGGACCTCCTGGACCCCGATGAGCGGCGGGTGCTCCAGCTGGGCGCCGTCTTCGGGCGGTCCTTCTCACCGGCCGGCGTCACGGCGCTCGACGCAGGGATCGGTGCCGACTGCGACGAGGTCATCGAGCGGCTGATCGACCGCGATCTGGTGCGCCCGTCCGGCCACCAGGACCTGGCCTTCCGCCACATCCTCATCCGCGAGGTCGCCTACGGCATGCTGCCCCGCGCCGAGCGCGCGCGTCTCCACGCGCATGCGGCAGAGTGGCTCATCGCGCGCGCCGGCACTCATCCGGAAGCCGATGCCGAACTCATCGCGGTCCACTCCCGCGAAGCGGCGACCCTGGCCACCGCCCTGGACCTGGAGGAGGCGCCGCACCTGCGCCGCCGGGCGGTGGAGCGGCTCGAGGCCGCCGCCACCGCCGCCGAGAACGCCGCGGCCAACATGGAGGCGTTGCGGCACCTCCGCGCCGCGCTGGAGCTGGCGACGCCGGACCGTCACCTGGATCTGTATGAGCGGATGGGCGACACGACGGTCCACGGCGACATCAGCATCGACGCGCTGACCCACGCGCTCGAACTTGCCCGCGCCACCGGTGCCCCGCCGGACCGGATCCTGCGGATCCTGACCGGCATCCTGATGTTCCACACACGGTGGCAAGGTTCCGTGGCCGGGCGCCCCACGGTCGACGCGCTCGACCGGCTCTTTGCCGAAGGGCGCGCCCTCGTGCCGCAGGTCACCGACCGGGCTACACGCGCCGCATTCCGCACGACGGAGGCGTTCCGTCCCTTCTGGGTCGAGGGTGACGGGCGTCGCTCCACGGATGCCGAGCTCGTGGCGGCCGAGGCCAGCGCCCGTGAAGCCCTGGCCGTTGCCGTCGAGCTCGATGACGTCGGTCTCCAGTCGGCCGCCCTCGACGCCATCGCCTCCAACGCCCAGCTGCGGGGCGACTTCCGTTCCACGGCGGCCGTTTCCCGCCGTCGCCTGGGGTTCGGCGACCGTCTCTCGATCGCTGAACGGATCGATGCCGCCTGCATGGTGGCGTGGGCCGACGTGTCGCTCGGTGACTTCGCCGAGGCCATCGAGGTCGGTGAGGCTGCGGCGCGTCTGGTACAACCGGGGCAGGTCGCGAACTGGGCGCTGCACCTCGCCTCGTGGCGGACCGTTGCGTACGGCATGCGGGGCGAGTGGGATCAGGCGCTCCAGACCGCCGAGCGGGCGCGAGCGTTGTGGCTCGAACTGGAGCGCGTCGCCGCCGGCTATGCGACGCGCGGCTTCCACGCCGCGCTCCAGATCTGCCGCGCGCGGCGCGACGACGTGGGTACGACGCGGTGGCTCGAGGTGCTGGAGGAGATCATCGGCCCGTTCGATGACACGCAGTACGGGCCCCTGCAGCTGGCCATCGCCCTGGCGGATGCGCCGGAGGTGGAGCGGCTGCTGGGCGCGCAGGAGATCACCATGGTCGGGAGCGAGCTGGTCCTGGCGGGAGTCGCCCTCCTGTGCGACCAGGGCGTGCCGCCCAGCCTCGCCACGATCGAGCGCCTGACCGGCACGACGCCTCCACAGGCACACGCCGTGATCGCGGAGCTGCACCGGGCCCGCGGCCTGCGATCCGCCGATGCGGCGTCCCTCGCGGCCGGCCTTCAGATCCTCCGCACGGCCGGCGCACGCCCGGCCATCGGGCGGGTGGAGATCGAGCTCGGCCGCCTGACGGCGGATGGCGTGCTGGTGGAGTCCGGGGCGCGGATCCTGTCCGCGCTCGGGGACGTCGACCAGCTGGACCGGTACGGCCTGTCGGCCTAGCCGCCGACGCCCCCGCCGGCCCGGGCCGGGCGGGGTTCTGGGCTACGATTCGGCGGCCCGATGTCCACTCAGGCCGTAGACCGGTCGTACCGAGCCCTGCTCGCCGTGCCCGCGTTGCCGCGGGTCCTGGCCGGCATGTTCGTGGCTCGCCTCAGCCAGACGGCGGTGGGCATCGCCCTCGTGCTGTTCACGCTCGATCGGTTCCACTCGCCGGCGCTCGCAGGCTTCGTGACCTTCGCCTCCATCTTCCCCGGCCTCGTGGTCAGCCCGCTGGCTGGGGCGATCCTGGACCGCCGTGGCCGGACGCGGTTCATCGTGCTCGATTTCCTGGTCGCCATGAGCTCGCTCGCCCTGATCGGGGCGCTGGGCCTGCTTGACCTGCTGCCCGCGTGGCTGCTGCTGGTGATCACGATCCTCTCGGCCCTGACCCAGCCGTTCAGCAGCACGGGTCTGCGCAGCCTCTTTCCCCTCCTCGTGCCGCGGCACCTGTGGGAACGGGTCAACGCGGTCGATTCGAACGGCTACGTGGTCGCCTCCATCTTCGGGCCGCCGGTCGCGGCCGGACTGGTGGGCTTCCTGGGCGGCCCGGTGACCCTCATCCTCATCGGCGCCACGTTCGGGTTGGCGGCCCTCATCCTGGTCGGCAGCCCCGACCCGCGGACGGAGACGACCACGAGCGGCCACCTCCTGCGGGACGCGTGGGACGGGGCGCTCTACACGTGGCGCAACCCGACGCTGCGCGGCCTGGGCTTCTCGATCGCGGTGCTCAACCTGGCCGGCGGCACCGGCGCCATCGTGCTGCCGCTGATCGTCTTCGACCGGCTGCACGGGAGCGAGCTCCTGGTGGGCCTCCTGTTCGCGGTCAGCGGCGTCTTCGGCTGTGTCGCCGCCCTAGCATCAGGGCGGCTCGACACGCGGGGCGTGGAGTGGCGCCTCCTCGTCGTGCCCATGGCACTGTACCCGGCGGCCACGGTCCTGCTGCTGGCGACCGGCAGCGTCTGGCTCGTGGCGGCGTCGATGGCCCTCACCGGCCTGCTCAACGGGCCCATGGACATCGCCCTGTTCACGATCCGGCAACGGCGGACCGACCCCTCGCTGATGGGGCGCGCCTTCGCCGTCTCGATGTCGCTGAACTTCCTGGGCTTCCCCATCGGTTCCGCCATCGCGGGGGTCGTGGCGTCCGTCTCCCTGGAGGGCGCGATCGTGTTCGCGGTGGCCGCGTCGGCGCTGGCCGCCGTGCTGGCCGCGACCCTGGTGCCGCGGACGGAGGTCGGTGCCGGGTTCGCCTAGGAGCCCAGCACCTCGCGCTTGGCCTGGCTGAACTCCTCGTCGGTCAGGGAGCCGTCCTGGTGCAGGTGGGCCAGCTCGCTGAGCCGGACGGTCCGGTCGGCTCCACTGGCAGCGGGCGTCAGGCTGGGCTGCGGAGCGGGCGCCAGGGGGGGCGGGGTTGGCGGCGTGGTCGTCGCCGCGGGCAGCGGCGGCGTTCCCCCGGGACCGGCACTCGCCGGCGATCCACGCCGGCGTCCGATCAGGAAGCCGGCCCCGCCCACGAGCGCGGCACCCAGCAGGCGCGGTCGGCGGACGACCACGATGCGACGTCGGAACATGTCGAACGGCTCCAGCTGCGAGGATGCGGTCCCGGGAACGATGCGCCCCACCGGCCTGTCGCGCAAGCCGGGGAACCGTCGGGGCGGGCCGGACGTCGGTAGGGCATGGGTCGACTCCGGGCGGCGCGCCCCGCTCCCTTCCTGGTCGGCGTCCTCGTGCTCATCATGGCGGCATGCTCGGCCGTCGGGACCGGGACGCCGGGCCCCAGCGGGTCGGTCGGTCCCTCGCCCAGCAGCAGCCCGGGCGGCTCGGGCGCCCTGCCAGGCGGTGAAGTCGGGGCGGGCCTGCTCGTCAGTGTCACCGAGGTCGGGGGCCTCATCAGCCCCGACGCGATGTACCAGCGTCTCCCCGACATCGCCGTGTACCGCGACGGGCGCGTCTTCCAGCCGGGCGCCGTGCCCGCCATCTACCCCGGCCCGCTGCTGCCTCCCCTGCTCCAGACGATGATCTCGCCGGCCGGCGTCCAGGCGGTGCTGGACCTCGCACGGCAGGACGGCCTGGCCGACCACGATCAGTCGTACCTCACCGGCATCGGCGCCGACATGCCCGACACGATCGTCACGGTGGTGGTGGACGGCAAGGCCATCATCAGCCGGTTCGCCTCGCTGGGGGCCTCCGGGTCCAGCCTCACCGATCCGGCCGAGATCGCGGCGCGGGCGAAGGCCACCGACTTCATCTCGCACCTCACCGGCTACCCCAGCCTGGTCACGCAGTACCAGGTCGGCCAGTCGCAGCCGTATGTTCCGGCCACGGTGCAGATCGTCGCCCGCCTGGGTGACCCCAGCGCCGGCGTGCAGCCGTCCATGCTGGCGCGTGAGCCGCTGGCCTGGCCGCTGGCCGCCCCGCTCTCCTCGTTCGGCCTCGCGATCCCGGCCACGGCAACGCCCCCTGCCGTGGCTCGTTGCGGCACCGTCGCCGGTGACGATCTGAAGCTCCTCTGGCCGCTGCTGCAGCAGGCGACGCAGATCACCGGCTTCTCCAGTGGCGGCGCGACATGGCGCGTGACCCCGACGCCGCTGCTGCCCGGCCAATCGGACATGTGCATAGGCCGAACGGACCAGTTACAAAGTCAACCGTAGGCGTACGCTGTCGGGGTGGACCAGCCGGCCGGCACGCGGTCGCGCGTCGAACTGATCGGGACCCACCTTCGGGTCGAGGGCTCGATCGATCTTGGACGCTTCACCCGCGTCTCGGATTACGTCAACATCCTGAGCGGGTTCTTCAACCTCCAGGACGTCGTCCTGCTGTCGAGGACCGGCGAGCCGACCCGCATCAACTTCCCCGAGTTCCGCGTGCGGCTCGACGAGATCGCGATCGTCGGGCAACAGGATCCCCAGGCCAACCCGGTCGGCTCGGGCGCGTGGGGCGACACCGTCACGCCAGTGGCGGCGCCTGCGCCGGAGCCGCCCAGATCGTCGATGTTCGAGGGCCACGGGGAACGCCAGACCGGAGAGGACCCGTGGGGCGAACGGCCGGCGGCGGAGAACCCGTGGGCCGAACGGCGAGTGGGCACGCCCGAGGTGAGTTCCACGGTCTTCACGGGCCGTCACGACCGTGACGAGTCGGATGAGAGCCAGATCGACACGGAACGCCGTCGTCTGGTCATCAGCACCGACGCCCACATCATCTACGGCGCGGCACACCTCCACCACGAGGCCTCGATGATGGCCTTCCTGGACGCGACCGACCCGCACTTCATCCCCATGACCGATGTCCGCGTCCGCTGGCTGGCCGACCGACGCCTGGCCG
>Ga0187779_10001719_pt1 | contig 13640 bp, 11 predicted proteins | sample 1015_Q2_SP10_10__FD_132435 | JGI IMG/M metagenome (GOLD analysis project Ga0187779, IMG submission 132435) | Tropical peat soil microbial communities from peatlands in Department of Meta, Colombia - 1015_Q2_SP10_10_MG | ecosystem: Environmental > Terrestrial > Soil > Wetlands > Peat | place... | reverse complement strand
GGTACCGGATGGGCCGCCGGATGTGCACTCATTGGCTGCATCGTCGGCTGCGCGGTCGCCGGAACCATTGCCGATCATCTCGGAAAGAAAAAAGGCCTCGCGCTGTGTGCTGTTTGTTTTGCACTTTCTTCCGCTGGAATTTTCTTTGCCGCGAATATGCACCAGTTCGTGGTTTGGCGCTTGATCGGCGGCCTGGGAATCGGCGCGGCTTCGGTCATTTCTCCAAACTACATTGCCGAAATTGCTCCCACCCGGGTTCGTGGCCGCTGTGTGACCTTATATCAGTTAGGGATCGTTGTGGGCATTCTTGCGGCGGTGTTTGTGAACATGCTGATTCAGCGAATGGGCAACGAGGCATGGAATACTTCCGTCGGCTGGCGCTGGATGTTTTTCGCGGGCATCGTTCCCGCGCTCCTGTTTGGCGGCATGATCTTGCCGGCGGTCGAAAGCCCACGCTGGTTGATGAAGATGGGCCGGAGGGAGGATGCGGTCCGCGTTCTCACCAACATCAATGGTGCTGAAGTCGCGGGGCGCGAGGCTGCCGAGATCGACAGTTCATTAGCCATGGAAGAAGGCCACATCTCAGAACTCTTCAACTCGTTCCGCAAGCCGCTGCTGCTGGGAATTATGCTCGCTGGGTTGCAACAGATCAGCGGAATCACGCCGGTTTTTTCATACTTGCCGGAAATTTTTCGTGCCGCAGGAACGGCTACGGGCGACGCCTTTTTCCAATCGGTTCTGGTGAGCCTCATCAACCTGTTATTCACGTTGTTGGCACTCTGGTTGGTCGATCGTGCCGGAAGAAAGACGCTCATCCTCGCGGGTACTACACTGCAATTCATTTCCTTTGCTTTAGTCGGCTGGTTCTATCACGTTCATGGCAGCGGTTTGGCCGTGCTGATCTTTGTGATGAGTTTCGTGGCTGGCCACGCCTTTGGAAATGGCGTGGCTTGCTGGGTCATCATTTCGGAAATCTATCCTACGAAGGTTCGCGGACGCGGGATGTCGATCGCCACCACCGCATTGTGGCTGGTCGGCTATCTTGGCAACCAATTGTTTCCGATCATGCAGAAAGATCTTGGCTCCGATGGCACGTTCTGGTGCTTCAGTGCAGGGGCGTTGCTCACGATCATCCTCGTCGGACTTCTGGTTCCGGAGACGAAGGGGCGTTCACTCGAAGAAATTACCCGATTCTGGACCTCACAGCAGAAGGAAGCCACCATTGCACATTAGTCAACCTTTTCAGAGAAGACTCGGAACTGGTTTTCCGGCTGGCCGGGAACATTCGTCTGGATCGCAAACAGGCTGCCAGCGAGGCGATCTCCCGGCGGGGCTTCAATCTTCGCAGTCGTGACGTAGAGAGTTTTCAGATCCGGGCCGCCAAATGTGCAAGTCGTAATATTCTGCACTGGCATGTCGACGATTCGATCGATTTTGCCATCCGGCGCAATCCGCACAATGCATCCTCCGAAAAAGCGGCAATTCCAGAGACAACCCTCCGAGTCCACGGTTGAGCCATCGGGCAACCCTCGATCAAAATTATCGAGAAAAGGACGTTCATTGGAGATCGCCCCTGTCGAACGATCGTAGTCATAAACGCGCACGACATTGGCAAGCGTGTCACCGAAGTAGAAGCGCCGCTGGTCCGGACTCCATGCCAGCGTGTTCGCGATTCCAATCTCCTTGCGCCAGACGCTCACTTTTCCGCTAGCATCGAGTCGAAAAAGGCAGCCGTCCTGCCCACCCGCTTCGCCTGCCGAGCCATCAGGATTCACGTTGTTGCGCATCGAGCCCAGCCAGAGACATCCGCGGGGATCCACGCGAGCGTCATTCAGGCGAATCCTGGGCCAGCCATCCAGAACGAAAATGGGATCGTGCCGGACATCGCTCGCCGGTTCCCACAGAATCACGCGTGACCCTAGAATCACGGCCAAGACTTCGGGGCGGTCCGTCAGGGTGAGCGCCGTGACTGGCTCTTCGAAGAACCAGGTCCGCACACAGTGATCGGCAGGGGTAAATCGATGCACCAGGAAGCGGTTGATATCATTCCAGTAGACAGCTTGGTGCGTGGCGTGCCAGACCACGCCTTCACCGCAAACATCGCCGGTAGGAGCCACACAAACGGGTTGGCCGATCGTTAAATCGGTCATCGCAAATCGATCCCCGACGGAACGCATATTTTCGCACAACTTGATCATCCCACTTAACCGGCCGACAAACCGGAACCTGGGTTCGGGACATGCTCATAAGTGCTTGAACTTCTTGCAAAGCGTCGAGTTAGACAACTCTCCATCAAACTCACGTTTTTAGAGTTAAAATTCGTGGCCCGTACTAAACGGTCAGGAAATTGGGCAGATTTAAGGTTCTTCTAGCGAAATGGGCGTTCGCAAAATCATTCATGTGGACATGGACGCCTTCTATGCGTCGGTCGAGCAGCGCGATGATCCGCAGCTTCGCGGACAACCCGTCATTGTCGCCTGGAAGGGCAATCGCTCGGTTGTTTGCGCGGCATCTTATGAGGCAAGGGCTTTCGGTGTACGTTCAGCCATGCCCTCAAAGACGGCAGAACGACTCTGTCCAAATGGTATCTTCTTTGTTCCTGACTTTACCAAGTACCGCGCTGTTTCACGCAGCGTGCGGGAAATCTTCAAGCGCCACACCGATCTGATTGAACCCCTGTCGCTCGACGAAGCCTATCTGGATGTAACTGCCAATAAGACAGAGCTACCCACGGCAACGCTCGTGGCCCGCACTATCCGGGAACAGATCCGGCAAGAGTTGAATCTGACGGCTTCCGCTGGAGTTGCGCCAAACAAGTTCTTAGCAAAACTCGCCTCTGATTGGAAAAAGCCGGATGGGCTGTTCGTGATCCAGCCAGAAGAGGCCGATGCCTTTCTAACTCCGCTACTTGTGGGGCGGCTGCCGGGAGTGGGGAAAGTCAACGAAGAGAAGTTGGCAAAACTGGGAATCAAGACAGTCGGCGAGTTGCGATGTCTCAAGCGAGACGACCTTGAATGTGAGTTTGGCCGTTACGGCGTACGTCTGTACGAACTTGCTCGCGGCATCGACGAAAATCCGGTCGTCCCAGACCGGCCCACGCAATCTATATCTGTCGAAGACACGTTTCAACACGACGTGCTGCTGGCAGAGACTGAACCCATGATCCGGCAACTGGCAGAAAAGCTCTGGTCAGCATTAGGCAAAGAATCGCGCATACCGCGGACAGTCGTGCTCAAGATGAAGACGAAAGAGTTCAAGATTCTCACCCGCAGCTTGACGCGCGACCACCCCCCTGCTTCCTGCGATGAGTTAACCGACGTCGCCCTTAAGCTACGGGAGCGTGTGAATCTCGGACCGCAGCAACGCTTCCGGTTGGTCGGCGTGGGTCTCAGCAACTTTCGAGATGCACAACAGACGACGTCACAATCTGTTCTTTTTGAGTGAACCCGTGTTCAGTCCGCAGCCGCCGCACTGGGCGCCTGCTGCTTCATCATCTCTTCCATTCCTTTCTTCATCTCTTTGGTGGTCGGTTCGGCTTTATGAGTGCCGATCATCCAAGTGTAGCCATCCGGATCGACAATGGTGCCGACGCGATCGCCCCAGAACATGTCCATCACTGGACCCTGGCTGGCGGCGCCGAGTTTCGTCGCTTTGTCGACCACTTTGTCCACGTTCTCGACATAGAGGTACAACGCTGCTGGGGACGCGCCGATGTCCTTGGCGGTGCGTTTCCCGAAGGCAGCATTCGCCGGTCCCAGCATGAGCACTGTGCCGCGCAAGGTTAGTTCTGCGTGCATCGGCTTACCATCAGGGCCGTTCATGATGCCGCGCTTCGTGAACCCGAGTGCTTTTTGGTAAAAACTGACTGCGGCAGGAATGTCCGCAACGGTGAGCGCAGCCGAGACAGCGCCATACGTCTTCTTATTCAACGGATCGATCTTCTTCTTTGCCATAGCGGCTCCTTTCATGCGGGACATTGTACCGAAAAGCAAGGAGCTTCCGCATGTGCGGGGAAAAGCTGGTCACATTTTGAACAGAAGGAACTGGTGCCTGAGAATCACAAGCATTAGCGTCGACGGCTCGAAGGTTGAGTTGTTGCTACCGTGAACTCATTTACTTGAATACTCTGCCCCCGAAATTTGTAAAGGCAATTACTCATCCCGCCTAGCAAGGCAGCCGGTTTCGTTGGTAAGATTGTCAGCGAATCCCAAAGTTAAAGGCACCGTTGGAGTATCGATTTCTCTCAGACATCGGCTAAAATGTTCGCACTGGAGAATTCAACATGATTACGGACCCAGCCTCCGCCATCAAAAGAGAAGTTCTTCAATTGATTGACTTGCAAATCGAGACCTTCAAACAACAGTCGCCTCTGGCTCCTTCCCAACTTCAAGACTTCCGCGCCCGCTGCGACGAGATCCAAAGTCTCTACGCAGAGCTGGATCGAATCGGTCGGGCCAAGACCCTAAACCTTACCAGAGCGTCATAGGTCTTCTTGGTCGTAGCGGGCATACCTGTAGAGATCTCTTAACGAACCTGCGCCGCGCACGCTGTGGGAAACCATAATACCCGCTACTGTGTCGCTCGTGGGCGGTGGTACGGTTGACGGTTCCGCGTTTTTTTCCTTCCCGGTCTGCCGTACCCTGATCCCCGATACAATTCTTCTTAGCGCATACGCTTTCGCGGGGGATATTTCAGGTAGCGATACAGCACGCGATGTCTGATTTTGGCAGGATCTTTCCGTTGAGTTCCGCTGATTAGTTTGTTTACCGGCAAGAAGACAGATTGGTAATACCGTTCCACGCACCCATGACATCGGACCGGGCGGAGCAGAAATAGCAGAATCGCTCTTTCCCACGATCCCCGAAACCTTGAGGCATACACGTTGAAGTTGCCGCAGTACGGGCAAGGTCTGACTTTTCTCCTGCGCATAGATTTGTGATGCCCGCGTGGGACATCGGGCTGCTCGTGATGGCAGCTGCGGCCGATTTTCAATTTCTTCGATTCTTCGATGTCGACCTGTCGTACGAAACTCACAAGATCGCAATTAATCTTTGAATTCGTCATACAGCGATTACCTGATCCGAATGTCAGGTGGAGAATGCAAAAATCTGTGCGTGAATCGTGTCAGCAGTGTTGGTTGGGACGCATGGCAACACCAACCAATTAGTTCTTGGGCGGCACGGCCGTAACCGATCCAGCGCTGTGTACAACAGGAGCGGCGGAGGCGCATCTGCGCCGCTAAGCAACGCAAGTTGTTGAAACAGTCAGCTAGATGAACCGAAAAGGGCACACACAACGTGCGCCCTTCTTGGAGGGTGGTTTTTGAGCTCTGAAAAACATTCCTCTAGTGCAGTTCCGCCAGAATTGTGACTTGCGTAGCACTCTCATTCTGTGCGATCTCCACTTCGCGGCGGCTCTTGGAAAGTTTGTGGCCTACCCTGCTCCCTTCCATCCAGATCTCGGAAAGGAAATACTGATCGCCGTAACGGGTGAATACGAGTTTTGCCTGCCCGGGAGCCTGCGAAGCCTTAAGCGACAGGCACGGAGTCGCTAAAAAAATGCTCGACTTCTGCCCTTCGCCGCTGATCGCGATCGCGTGGTCGACCGTCTTCATGGAGCGCAACATATATTCACCGCTGGGAAGCGTTCCTCCGGTAACCACAAAGTTGAATGGAACATTCGCCTTCAGATTGATGGTCTGGGCATACGCAGATGCAGTGGCCAGCAGCAGGCCCAGGCCGAATACCGCACACAGTTGCTTTTTCATAAAATCCTCCTTGCTGACGGTGGAAGCGCGCAAGATGGGCTTGCTGCATTTGCCGTTTTGGATTTTGCAACGGCTTGAAACCGTCAACACTTTTCTGGTTGCAGGTCAGGTGCCACTACGTGGTGAAGCAACGACAGCTCCTTGCCTAAGGATGCATAACTCGCAGATTCTCTAGTGCTGGAACCAGGCGTCCCGCCAAAAAGAGTGGATTAGCAAAACGGTTTTCAGGAGACGTTGCTCATCATCGAACGGTTATCGCACATACTTTTTTCAGGATCCGGCAGGCTATCGGTGCGTCAGCCAGTTCGTCTTCAGCACGTGGAAGTCCTTGCCGTTCTTGAGAATCAATCGGTCGAGGACCGATGCGGAGTCGATTGTGGGTTCACTCTATCCAAAAAGCTACGGTGTATCTGAATGGTGAGACTGGTATCACGGAAGCGCGGTGCGCCGATGTGCTGGTTTGGATGCCGGAGGGATGTCGCCCTTCATATTCAAGTTGCGCATTAGCCGGTGAAGGTAGTTGGGATGTAAACCCAAGGATTTGGCGGCGCGAGTGTAGTTGTTTTGATTCTCTTGCAACGCTTTATTGATCAGTTCGCGCTTCGTTGCGGCGAGTTTCTCATGAAATTGCCCGATGGCTCTGTCGCCCGGTTGCGCTTTCTCCAATACTGTTTCAGGCAAGTCCTCCGGCATGAGCATCTCATCGCTACCCAGGATTATCGCCCGTTCGATCGTGTTCTCCAGTTCGCGAACGTTGCCGGGCCAGTCGTAGGCAACGAGATAGGCTTCTGCTTCTCGGGAAATTCCCTCTATTCGCCGCGATGCTTTCGCCGCATGCTTTGCCAGGAAATACTCCGCTAGTTGCAGAATGTCTTCGCGCCTTTCGCGCAGCGCGGGCATTACGATCGAAACCACGCTGAGCCGATAATACAGATCCTGCCGGAAATTGCCCTTGCGAACCTCCTCGGCGAGGTCCCGGTTCGTGGCAGTGAGTACGCGAATGTCAACCGGAATGGAATGCGTGCCCCCCAAGCGATCTACCACCCTTTCCTGTAGTGCACGTAACAGCTTGCTTTGCAGCGCGGGTACGAGTTCACCGATTTCGTCCAGGAAAACAGTTCCTCCGTTTGCCAGTTCCAGCTTGCCTTTCTTTAGATTTGCAGCACCTGTGAATGCGCCTTTCTCATATCCGAACAACTCGCTTTCCATCAGCGTTTCGGGCATGGCGGCGCAATTGATGGCAATGAAAGCATTGTGGGCTCGTAGACTATTGCGATGAATGGCCCGCGCGACCAGCTCTTTCCCAGTGCCGCTTTCGCCGCAGATCAGTGTGATCGAGTCCTTTGGGGCGACCTTCGCGATCATTTGATAAATCTGACGCATTCGCGGACTGTCGCCCACCATGTCATGCTGCACATGAATCTCTGCCCTCAGACGGCGATTTTCCGCCTGCAGGCTTTCTAGCCGGCGGGCGCTCTCCAGTGCCAATGCCGCGACCGTCCCAACAGCAGCCATCAGCCGCAACTGCCCGGCATTGAACATAACTGCTGGATCGGAGGTATCCACGTAGATCACACCGCGTACCTGATCGAAGACTTCGAGCGGAACCGCCAGCAACGCCCGTACCTGCGCGACACGTGTGTGCTCCTCCATGCTGGCAGGCATACCTATGCCATTGCTAAGAACAGCCACACGTTGCCGAACGACACGGTCGATCACAGAGCGGCTTACCTCAACCTCGCGTTCCGCTCCTTTCCGCAGGTCCCAACCTATGACCGCACTGAAATTTCCGTCATCTCCAAGCGAGAGTATGGCACCGCGCTCCGCGGGGACGATCTCGGCGACCAAGGCAAGCAAGTGCTGCTCTAGCTCTTCCAGTTCTTGAATCGAGTTGACTGTGCGGCAAACCCGCAGAAGATTGTTCCAATCGTGCGCCAGGGTCGTGCGCGACGAAAGCGTTTCCACGGCTTCAGGCTCCTTGAGTGCCAGAATCTCTTCGTGGCTGAGGATCTGCGTGGATCCACTGGAGAACTCAAACTCCCCTATCGTGAGGGGACTGTCCCCGCCCCCACTATCCGCCAACCAGACAATGAAAGCGGAGTTGCCGATCTTGATCTCGTCACCGTTCTGGAGAAGGCGAGACGAAACCGGCAGACCGTTGACGAGCACAGTGTTGCATTTGCCAGGAACTTGAATCCGAAACTGCTTGCCGTGTTTCCTGACTACACAGTGGTGAGCTTCAACGGTAGCATCTGGAATGGGAACGGTATTGTACGGATTGCGGCCTAAAGAAGATTCGGCTGAAAGAGCAAAGCTTGCCCCCTTCAGCGGACCAGCAATCGCTTCCAGTCTGGGGCCCATCTCACTCATCCCCGGCTATCAACAATCCACCGAGTATAGACCGGTTCTCGGAAACGCTGCCAGTCGCGAAAACACCGTAAAGACCGCGAGTAATAGTGTCGGCAACAGCAAGGGAGACGATCGAGTCGAAAGCTCGTTTGTACCCATTGGTGCTGCCGACATTCAGGGTGGTTGCTTGAGGGAGTAGTCGTACGGTGGCCAGCTTTGCTAAGCTTATTTCCCCGTTCCAGGTTGTTTGGGGCTCAAGGCGAGCATGTATCCACGATCCTTCCATTACCATCGCGCGGCATCCTTGAAAGAAGCAGCAGTGTTGCTTTCGCAACTTGGGGATGAAGCTCGGCCGCTGGCTGGTGGACAGAGCTTAATCCCGCTGATGAAACTGCGCCTGGCTAGTCCTGCGCACCTGATCGATCTCAACTTCGTTCCCGGCACCTCCTATATAAAGGGAGAAGCCGACACCCTGCGTTTCGGGGCCATGACGCGCCATGCCGAAATCGAAAACTCCGAGTTGGCGCGTAAGGTTCCGTTATTGCACGACTGCGCGGCCGGAATCGCGGACGTACAGGTTCGGAATCGAGGCACCATTGGCGGATCGGTGGCGGAGGCGGATCCGAGCGGGGATTGGGCTGTAGCCCTCGCAACACTGGATTGTGAAGTTGGCTGCATCGGGAACAACGGCGAGCGAACCGTGCCCTTAGGAGATTTCATTACCGACGCTTACACGACTGTGTTGGAACCAGGTGAGCTAGTAAAAGAGATCAAGGTCAAAGTTCCCGCGAAAGGAAGCGGCGGAGCTTATCTGGCATACAAGCGGGCTGCGCCGGTTTATGCGTCTGCGAGCGCTGCCGTACATCTCACGATGGATAAGGACGTTTGCAAGGATGTGGCGATTGCCCTGGGTTGCGTAGGGCTGACGGCTATCAGGGCAAAGGAAGCTGAGGCTGCGCTTCGTGGCCGGGCGGTTACCGAGAAATCGGTAGCAACGGCAATGGAGGCAGCGCGGTCTGCTGCCGATCCCCAGGCTGATATGCGAGGTTCAGCAGAGTACAAGCGCACTTTGGTCGCTGCGCTGGTAAAACGGGCAATCGACGTCGCAGTGCGCCGTGCGCGAGGAGAGCAAGTCGAAGTCGGTCCGATCTATGCCTGACACAATCGAAAAAGTTGCGATTCGGGTCCAGGTAAACGGGAAGCAACGTTCGCTGGAAGTGGAACCCAGAACTTTGCTGGTGGAAATGCTGCGCGAGCAGCTCGATCTGACCGGAACTCATGTTGGTTGCGATACCACGTATTGCGGCGCCTGCACCGTCTTGCTCAATGGTGCGGCGGTAAAGTCTTGCACGGTGCTCGCAGTGCAGGCGGATGGAGCAGAGATTACGACGGTTGAGGGTCTCGAAAAAGATGGCCAACTCCATCCCATCCAAAAAGCATTCAGCGATGCATTTGGTCTGCAGTGCGGATATTGCACGCCTGGGATCATGTTGTCTGCGCTGCAATTGTTGACCCAAAACAAGCAGCCTACCGACAAACAGATGCGCAAAGCCATTGCCGGCAACACCTGCCGCTGCACCGGCTATCAAAATATCTTCAAAGCCATTCGGCTGGCTGCACAAAACATGAGGGAGTTATAGCGTGGCGATCAAATTGGATGGCGCCTTCGAGGTTATGCGTAGTCCGGAGAAGGTCTACGAATTCTTGGTGGATCCCAGTAAGTTCGCTCCGCTGCTTCCGGAATTTCGCGGCATGTCGATGCAAGATACGAATCATTTCACGGTAAAAGTGAACGTCGGCATCTCTCACATCAAAGGTGTTGCCGAAGTGAAGATGGAACTCGCGCAGGTTGAGCGCCCAAAGCGAGCGCAATATAAAGGACAGGGAACGGTCGCGGGCGGAAGTGTCACTTTCACGGCGGGTTTTGATTTGTCACAAGTAGATGGCGGTGGCACAAGAGTTGCCTGGCAGGGCGAGGCACAAGTCTTTGGCCGCTTGGCATCCATCGCCGGAGGTTTACTCGAACCGCTTGGCCGCAAGAACGTGAAGAAATTGATTGACGGTTTGCAGACGGCGTTAACGCAGGCTGAGCCGCAGGCTTCGGGCCAGCAGGACGCAGTTCAGAGCAGCTCGCAACCAAATTAAGGAATGACATTGCAGAACGGTGACCGAAACTGGGTGGGTAAGCCTCTGCCACGGAAGGAAGAAGGGCGCCTCGTCCGCGGGCGAGGGAAATTTACCGACGACATCAAGTTGCGCGAGATGCTGTACTTGAATTTTGTACGCTCGCCCTACGCGCACGCCAAGATCGGTAACGTCGACACCTCGGCCGCGGAGGCTTTGGCTGGGGTTGTGTGTACCTTGACTGGTGCTGAGATTGCACCTCAAACCCAACCGTTCATAGAGATTGGACCCGAGCCTTTCGCCAGGATTAAGGATTATCCGCTGGCGATCTCCAAGGTGCGCTACCAGGGAGAGCCGGTGGCGGCCGTGGTCGCCGAATCGGCCGCCCTCGCCGAGGACGCCGCCGAGCTTGTGCAGGTCGATTACGAACAGCTTGAGCCGGTGATTGATGCCGAAGACGCACTTACGGGCAAGAGCATTCTTCACGATGAAGCTGGAACGAACCGCGTCTGGAACGGCGTGTTTGAGTATGGGGATGTCGACAAAGCGTTCAAGGAAGCAGCATACGTCGTCAACATCGACCGGATGCATTTCCATCGGTTCTCCAGCACGCCGCTTGAGAACAACGTGATCATTGGCGAATGGGATCCGAAAGACGAGCGCATTTACTATTCGTGTAACAATTCTTTTCCGTCCTTTGCGATCCAGTTTCTCGCTGCGCACCTGAATGTACACATCGATCGCATACGCGTTGAGACGTTCGATATCGGTGGCAGCTTCGGTATAAAAATTACGAGCTATCCTCAGATGGCAGTGTGTGCCCTGGCTTCAAAAAAGGCCGGTGGACGTCCCGTCAAGTGGGTTGAGACCCGCTCAGAGCACATGACCTCGAGCGCGCACGGAAACGAGCGCACGTTTCGCGATACTCGGGTTGCGCTGGATAAGAATGGAGTCGTCACGGCCATCGCGTCGCGGCACATTGACGATTGTGGCGCTTACCCTCGATACGAACCCCTTGGCTGCGTCATCTGGTCACAGGTTGTTCCGGGTGTTTACCGGTTTAAGAACACGCGCATCGATTTCACCCAGGTGGTCACGAATAAATGCCCCGTCGGTCCGAATCGCGGCTACTCCCGCATGCAGCACCTCTGGTTTCTGGAGCGAGTCGTGGATATTTGCGCGCATGAACTGGGCATCGCGGCCGATGACATGCGACTCCGCAATTACATCCAGCCCGCTGAGTTTCCATACACCACCCCAAACGGTTGCGTCTACGACTCGGGGAATTATCCGAAGATGCTGGAAATCGCTAAGAAGCGGATCGGCTGGGATGAATGGAAAAACAAGCAGGCGCAAGCGCGAAAAGAGGGTCGACTAATCGGAATTGGGATTGGAACCACGTTGGATTCAGGAACGAACAACTTCGGCCAGTCGCAAATTGTGAATCCCGGATTGCCGTATTCCGGTAACTCACAAGGCGCAAACTGCAAACTGGATATTTACGGCGAGGTCGTAGTTGCGGTGGGGTCTTGTCCCCAAGGTCAAGGCCACGAAACCACAGCTGCACAAGTTGTGGCCGACGTTCTGAATATTCACCCCGATCTGGTAACCGTGCGCACGGGATTCGACACGGAACGCAACGTGCACACCGGATTTTCGGGGACCTACGCGAGCCAATTTGCCGTTTCCGGCCTTTCTGCCGTGCATGGTGCTGCGCAAAAACTAAAAGCAGAAATGAAGCGGCTGGGCGCATTTGCGCTGCAAACGAATGAAGACGACCTCGAGTTCGGAACGGGAGCGCAGGGGCCGGAACTCCGCGCCAAAAGCAATGGGAAGTCGATCAACTACTGGGCTCTTGCTAACCTTGTCAACGCCAATAGCGCTGCCCTTCCGCCCGAGCTGTATGAGATCACTTTGAATTGCCGATACATTTGGCGTGCTCCGTTCAAGGTCCCGGACAAACAGAAAAAATACGGGAATCTCACGCTGACCTATGCGTCGCAACTTCACATCGCGGTGGTGGAAGTGGAGCGCGACACATTTATTCCGCGGATTCTTGATTATGTTGCCGTAGACGACTGCGGAACGGTCATCAATCCGCCGATCGTAGAAGGACAAGTCTATGGAGCTACCGCGCACGGGATCGGCGCGGCCTTGCTCGAGAACTGCGTGTACGATTCGGTGGGTAACATGCTGACCAGCACTTTCAGCGACTACACACCGATTACCGCGATGAACATGCCAACCGTCAAATATGACCACATCGAAACGCCTTCTCCGCACAGTTACAGCGGAGCGAAAGGTATGGGTGAGGGTGGGGCCGCTCCCGTGCATACACTTTCTGCCGCTTTGCAGGATGCACTGTTTGCGAATGGCGTAATCATCGACGACTCGTACAACAACGCTGACCGCTTGTTCCGTGCACTGGTAGGGAAAGAAGTCGCGCAGGCAGAGCAGTTGGTGAAAGTGGAGAAGAGGCTGTAGCTCACGCGTAAGAGGACCAGGGAAAACACGCTTGAAGAAAATCTGTATCGTGGGATGCGGCGCAATCGGAAGTTTATATGCTGCCCATTTGGCTCGAGTTGCGGAAGTCTGGGCCTTTGTGCGACGGAAGGATCATGCTCGTGCTCTGAATCGGGAGGGGCTGAGGGTTTCTGGACGGCATGAGTTTCACGCCCAGCTCAAGGCAACAACAAACCCCACTGAAATTCCTGATTGCGACCTTGCCATTGTGGCGACAAAAGCGACCCAGGTTGAAAACTCGATTGCGCCTGTCGGCATGCGTTTTGATCGCGGTGCAGTCATTTCGGCACAGAACGGCTTGGGTAGTGAAGAAATCATTGCCCAGCACACAAAAGGGCAGGTGATTCGCGCTACAACATTCATGAGCGGAACCAAGCACAGCGACACTCATGTGCAGTACGAACTCGATACTGCGACTTGGCTTGGGCCTTTTGAGCCGCGGCATACACCGTCTGCGGTGGTGCGCGAAGCCGCTGATCTAATCAATAAGAGCGGACTGAAAGCCGAGGCCCTCCTGGATGCTCGTCCTGCACAATGGTCCAAACTGATCTTCAACGCGTCCGTAAATGGAGTTTCAGCACTGACTGGACTGCCGCATTCGCCGCATTTTGCCGACGAGTCACAATTTTCGGAGCTTGGACATCTGCTGCACGATCTGATCAACGAGGGGAAGCGGGTGGCCGCTGCCGCTGGTGTAGAACTGCACGAGGATCCTTGGGAGATGAACAAGATCGGCGCCCAGACTAATCATCCGCCCTCGATGCTGTACGATGTGCGGCATCAACTTCAAACCGAAGTTGATTTCCTAAGTGGCGCCATTGCTCGTGAGGCGCAACGTCTTAGGGTTGTGGCGCCGCTGCACACCGCAGTTTATCGG
>Ga0187779_10001718_pt1 | contig 13640 bp, 15 predicted proteins | sample 1015_Q2_SP10_10__FD_132435 | JGI IMG/M metagenome (GOLD analysis project Ga0187779, IMG submission 132435) | Tropical peat soil microbial communities from peatlands in Department of Meta, Colombia - 1015_Q2_SP10_10_MG | ecosystem: Environmental > Terrestrial > Soil > Wetlands > Peat | place... | reverse complement strand
CGCTTCTCGATCACTTTCGAAATCCGCGCAACTCGGGCGATCTTCCCGGCGCCACGGCGACGGTAGAAGTCACGAATCCCGTTTGCGGAGATGTTCTGCGCCTTGCGGTTCGCCTGGAGAAGGGCCGCATCGCCACGGCGCGCTTTCGTGCCCAGGGCTGCGTGGCTTCGATTGCCGCGAGTTCGGTTCTGACAGAGCTTCTAACTGGCAAATCATCAACCGAAGCGCTGGGCATCACGCCCAACCACATCTCCGAGGCTCTCGGCGGCCTGCCACCCGCCACGTTTCACGCGGCCCAGCTTTGCGCGGACGCCGTCGCCGCCCTGCTGCGAGCGACTTCCTGAGCGGCCGGGGTCTAGTCCTTGCGTCGCATCGCCTGTTTTAGGTCTTCTCGATCGTTGAGGTTCAAAATTACGCCTTCCTCCTCGGTGGGAATCTCAACGATGTCGTCCGCGTGGGCCCAAACGACTTGCCGGGCGCCTAGTTCGGGTGAGGCCGCGAGCAATTCGCCATAGAGGGTCGAGCGGAAAATGACCGGATGCCCGCGGCGTCCGCGAAACATCGGCAGGGCAATCAATTTCCCACTCCTGTCGAATGCTTCGATCAGCGCGGCGACCACGGCTTGGGAGATGAGCGGATGATCTACCGGGCACAGAATCAATCCCTCGGTGCGATTGGCCGGAAGACTTCGAATCGCCGCTTGGACAGACGACAGCTGCCCCTTCTCCCACTCCGCGTTCACGACCACACGCACCCGACGGCCGCGCAAAAGGTGGCGAATTTCCTCGACGTGAGCACCCAGGACGACGCAAGTAATCTCAACGCGGGGATGCTGCGTTGCTGCGAGCAGATGTTCGAGGAAGGTCCCGGCCCGGTAGGGAAGCAATGCCTTGGGCGAACCCATGCGTCGCGACTCGCCTCCGGAGAGGATGGCCGCGGCGAGCGGCCTTGGGTGAGCGACCGCGGCAGGCGTCGACAAATCAGTCGTGGGGGACGCTGGCGGCTTGCGCTCGCCGGAGCGATTTGTGCGGCAGGTTCTTCGCGTTGCGGCGCACCGCGATCAGCTCGCCCGTGATACTGACGGCGATTTCTTCGGGTGAAAGCGCGCCGATATCAAGTCCGACGGGCGCGTGTACACGCGCAAACTCCTCGGCCGAGTAGCCCTCCTTTTCAAGCGCCTTATAGACCGACAACACTTTGCGCTTGCTGCCGATCATGCCGATGTAGCGCGCCGAAGTCCGCACGGCCCACGCGAGCACGCGCATGTCGTCTTTGTGGCCCCGCGTCACGATGAGCACATAGCTCGACAGGTTGGGCTTGATTTTTCGGAAGGCATCTTCAAAGGTCGTGTAGAGTTCGCCCGCCATCGGAAACCGCTCGGCGTTTGCAAACTGTTGCCGATCGTCGGCAACGGCGACCGCGAAGCCCGCGGCGTGGGCCGCGCGCGCGACTCCGAGGGAAACGTGCCCGCCCCCGAAAATATACAGAACGGGCTGGGGCAGGATGGGTTCAACGAAAACCTCGAGCGAACCGCCGCAAATCAGTCCCGCGTCGTAGGCGGCTTCGTGGTTCAAATTGAATGTCATCTTACGCGGCTGCTCGGCATGCATCACTTCTTTCGCCGTGGCCCAGACCTCCGCCTCCACACACCCGCCACCAATGGTGCCGGCAATCGAGCCATCCTCGCGCACGAGCATCCGCGAGCTCTCGTAGCTCGGAATCGAACCGTTCGTATGAACGATCGTCGCCAGCGCCCCTCTCTGGCCGGCTTTGCGCATCCGCACAATTTCTTCGAAAAGATCCATCGCTTTTTCTGAGCGTACGTCGGTCGCCCGGCCCTGTCAATTCCTTGTGCGGGTGGCAACGGGCACAAGAGCACCGGCGTAGACGGGAGCCTGGCGACCCGAGGTTTCGTTGTCTGGACACGACCGCATCGCGATGCTACTTTAGCGCGCTCATCGAAGTGGGAGGCTTTCATGAAGGCTGTCGTTATCACCGGCCACGGTGGCCCGGAAGTTCTGCGGTACACCGACGTTCCCAAGCCGTCCATTGGCTCGCACGATGTCCTGGTTCGGGTCCGCGCCTGCGCGCTCAATCATCTCGACCTGTGGGTCCGCCGGGGTCTCCCGGGGCGCTCCGTTCCGTTTCCGCACATCCCGGGCAGCGACATCTCGGGCGAGGTCGCCGAAGTAGGGGAAAACGTCAAAAACGCTCGCGTCGGCGATAAGGTACTTCTGGCTCCGGGCATTTCTTGTGGCCAGTGCGAGGCGTGCCTCGGCGGCCGCGATACTTTCTGCAAAGACTACGTGTTATTCGGCTCGACCGTCCACGGCGGCTATGCCGAATTTGTGAGGTCGCCCGCCGCGAACGTGATTCCAATTCCAGCGGGCCTCAGCTTTGAACAGGCCGCCGCAGTCCCGCTCGTCTTTCTTACGGCTTGGCACATGCTGTTGGACCGCGCGCAGCTTAAACCCGCCGAAGAGGTGTTGGTGATCGCCGCAGGCAGTGGCGTCGGCAGCGCGGCTGTGCAGATCGCAAAAGTGACGGGCGCGCGTGTGATCGCAACGGCCGGTTCCGATCGCAAAGCGGTCAAGGCGAAAGAGCTCGGCGCGGACGACACCTTGCTGCACGTTGGCGAATTTGCGCGTGAAGTGAAACGCCTCACCAATGGCCGCGGGGTGGATGTGGTTTTCGAGCACGTCGGCGCAGCCACCTGGGACCAGAGCATCTACAGCCTCGCGCCGGGCGGCCGTCTCGTCACGTGCGGTGCGACCACCGGCTTCGAGAACAAAATCAATGTCGGCTATCTTTTTGCTCGCCAGCTTTCGATTCTCGGCTCCTTCATGGGGCCCAAGTCCGACTTATTTGCAGTGCTCGAGCTGTTGAAGCGCGGCTTGCTTAAACCCGTGATTGATTGCGTGATGCCGCTTGAACAAGCGGCGGAAGCCCACCGATACCTTGAAAATCGCGAACAGTTCGGCAAAGTCGTTTTGAGGGTTCCGTGACGTTTCTGTTGACTCACTGCTGGCACATCGGTTTGACTGAAAGCTTCGCGACTTTGTCTTGCGGCTAGATCCATGCGGCGCGAAACGACGAGCGTATCCCAAGAGGACTACCTCAAGGCTATCTGGGAAATCGTCCAGGAAGAGCAGGTGCCGATCAGTGCACGACTGGCCGAGGACCTGGGAGTCACCCCACCCGCCGTTACCGCCGCCCTCAAGCGCATGGCACGGGCAGGCTACCTTCGTGTACAGCGCGACGGACGCATTCAGCTGACCGCACGGGGGAAGGGAACAGCCCAGCACCTGGTCCTTCGGCATCGTCTCGCCGAAAAACTTCTGACTGAAATTATCGGTCTCGAATGGTCGCGCGCGCACGAAGAAGCGGAACGTCTGGAGCACGGTATTTCGCCGGAAGTCGCGCGTCTATTGCTGATGCGTTTCGGGCGGGACAGTCGATGCCCGCATGGTGTCCCACTGTTCGGTGGTATGTCACGTCTTCGCCGCAAACACGGGGCCGTGCGTCTGTCGGAAGCGCAAGTAGGCCACGCCTATGAGGTGTTGCGGGTGTACGAGAAGGATCCCGCGTTCCTCGAGTTTCTCGAGCAGCGTAGCCTGCGCCCATCGGCCCGTATTCGGGTCCTGGGTCGGGAGTATGACCAGACGATGTCGTTGACCGTTGCCGGTCACGGTCCGGCGCGCATCCATCTCGGCAAGCCTGCCACCGAGCGCGTCTGGGTACGCCGCCTGCCATGACCCTCTGGCCAGAACCGATCTTCCACCGTGCCGACCGTGCCCTGCGGCCGTGATACGCTGGCGCGTCGATGTTCAACGCCATGCACTACTACTGGATCGCCGCCAAGGGCTACCGCTTGCGGCCGTGGAAGTCGCCCTACATTCAGTGGCGTCTGGAAACGTTCTTTGGTCACGATGCGGCCGACCTCAGCGCCGGCAAGTTCTTTCACCTACTGTGGCGCGAGCGCCATCGCCTGGAGCATTTTCTCGATTGGGTCGCGCAGCGAAGAGCGGCGCAGCGAACCGCGAAGTGAGGGCTGCGCGAATCGTTGAATCAGAGTAATAATCTCGGTAAGACGGCAAGGGGGCCACATGCGAAAACCGACAAAGGATTCCGTGAATCGCCGGGATTTTCTTCGTACCGCCGCAGCGGGCACAGCTGTTTTCGTGGCGCAACCGACCGTCGCGAAGGCGGCGGCACCGTCCCCTTCTCTCCCCGCCACATCGGCTCCTCCGCTTTTGAAAGCAGGGGCCGCCGACGTCGCATCGAGCGTCGCAGTGCTCACGGTCGATCGTCCCGGCTCTGATTTCATGGTGGATGTGCTCAAGTCGCTGGATTTCGAGTACGTGTGCGCCAATCCGGGCAACTCGTTCCGCAGTCTGCACGAGTCGCTGATCAACTACGGTGGCAACCGTGGACCCGAGTTCATTACCTGCTGCCATGAGGAGTCGTCGGTCGGCATGGGTCATGGTTATGCGAAAATTGAGGGCAAACCGCTGCTTGTCTGTGTGCACGGCACGGTGGGCTTGCAGCATGCGTCGATGGCGATCTACGACGCGTTTTGCGACCGCGTTCCTGTTTACATCATCCTCGGAAACTTCTCCGACGCCGCTCTGCGTTTTGGCCAAGTCGATTGGACCCACAGCGCACAGGATCCGGCCGCGATGGTTCGGGACTATGTGAAGTGGGACGATAATCCCATATCGCTTGAAGCCTTCGCTGAGTCGGCCGTGCGGGCGTACAAGATTGCCACAACGCCTCCCACCATGCCGGTCGCTCTGGTGGCGGGCCACGCGCAGCAAGAGCATCCCATCCCTGACGGCATGAACCTCGCCGTGCCCAAACTGACGATGACCTCGCCACCCACGGGCGATTCCGGGGCTGTTCGGGAAGCAGCTCGCCTGCTCGTGGCGGCCGAGAATCCCGTCCTGGTAACTGACCGCGTCGCACGGACGCCCGCAGGCCTTGCGGCGATGATCGAGCTGGCCGAAACGTTGCAGGCCCCGGTGATTGACCGCAACGGCCGGATGAATTTCCCGACCCGCCACCCTCTCAACATGACCGAGCGCGCCGGCCCCACCGTTGCTGCCGCCGACGTGGTCGCGGGACTCGAGTTGACCGATTTCTGGAGTGTGGTGAATTCGGTGCACGGGCAGGTCTATCCGGAATCGCAGCGGGTGACCAAGCCCGGCACCAAGCTGATTAGCATCACTGCCAACGATCTCTACCTCAAGAGCAATTACCAGGATTTCCAGCGGTACGCGCCGGTCGATCTTGCGATCGCGGCCGATGCCGAAGCGACCCTGCCGTCACTGATCGAAGCCGTGAAACGCCAAACTACCGAGGATCGCAAACGTACCTTCCTAGAGCGCGGCGCAAGAATCGCCGAGGCCCATCAGCAGGTCATGCAGGCACAGCGCGACGCTGCAACGGCCGGCTGGGACTCTAGCCCTATCAGCACGGCGCGAATGTCCATGGAGCTTTGGGCGCAAATCAAGAACGAGGACTGGTCCCTGGTATCCAATTGCCAATTTGTCAGCCGCTGGCCCCTACGTCTGTGGGACTTTCAGAAGCATTACCACTACATCGGCGCTGAGGGTGGCTATGGCGTGGGCTACGGCGCCCCCGCTTCGGTCGGAGCTGCGCTGGCAAACCGCAAACATGGGCGCCTGACCGTCAGCATCCAAAATGACGGCGATCTGATGTTTGCGCCCGGCGTGCTGTGGACTGCCGCCCATCACCGGATCCCCCTTCTGATCATCATGCACAACAACCGGGCCTACCACCAGGAGCTGATGCAAATTCAAGTGATGGCCAGCCAACACAACCGTGGCATTACCAATGCAAGCATCGGCAGCGTGCTGATCGATCCGGCGATCGATTACGCGAAACTGGCACAGAGTATGGGCGTGCACGGTGAGGGGCCCATTTCCGATCCCAAAGATCTAGCGCCTGCCATGGCCCGCGCGATCGACGTCGTCAAGCGCGGCGATCCGGCGCTCGTCGATGTAATCACGCAGCCTCGCTAGTTTTACCAGGAGATGCCAGTGCGCCTTTCGAAGGTACTTTTTATGGGACTTGGCCTGTTGCTCGCTACGCGCTGCGCGCAGGCACAAGCGCCTGCGGAGAAGCCAGGAGGTTTGGTTGCCAAAAACGTCGATAGCGGGAGGCGCATGTTCGCCAACGCAGGCTGCGGGGCCTGTCACGGAACCCAAGGGCAGGGGACATCGCTTGCACCGCCCATCGCCCCACCCCCGTTGGAGGTGGGAGCGCTGATTGCCTACACTCGCCAGCCGACGGGCAAGATGCCTGCTGTTCCTGTCGCGACGGCGTCGGATCAGGATCTTACCGATATCTATGCATTCCTGATGTCGGTTGCGCCGCCAAGCTCCGCGGCCCAGGAACTGAAAGGGAACGCCGAGAACGGGAAAAAACTGTTCCTTGCATACGGCTGCTACGAATGCCATGGACTTCAAGGCGCAGGCGCTGCCATTGCGCCACGCATCGGGCCACCCGCTCTGAGTCTTGCGGGAGTGCTTCGCTACGTGCGTGCGCCGACGGGCCAGATGCCACCTTACACGGCCAAGGTGGTTTCTGATCAGGACCTTGCCGATATCTACTCGTTTCTGAAGACGTTTCCGCCGCCGCTGCCGGCCCGCAGTATTCCGCTGCTCAATCCGTAGCGCTTTCCAAGTTCGTGATGGACAACTCAGCGGTGGCCAAGCGTCGACGGTCTAATGTGATTCGGTCTGGCTGGATATCCTGCGTTGGATCACGCGCTCGAAATCGGGGAAATACCGGCCAATAACGGTGAGATCGAATCGCGCGAGGATCGATTCCTTCGGTTCCTTTTCAAGCAGGAACCCGAAGGAACGCCGGACGAGTTCTTCAGGTTCGATCTTTCCCGCCGTGAGGCGGCGACAGTCAGTTCTCTTTAGAGTGACGCGATGTGATGTAGAGCTCTGGCCATCGGTCACGAGGACCTGAAACTCCTCGTCCCCGATTCTCTCGATCTCAATCTTCGAGGTCATAGCTTGTCTGCCACGCAAGAGGCACATCCCTGCTCGTGTGTAGCCTAGCAGCGAGGAAGTGCGTGTCAACAACGAAAACGGCCGACCATTTCCGAAAAAGCCGAAAAACGCTCAACTGCTAACCAGGCTGTAGATCAAGATCGCCAGGACGACTGCGGTGGTAAAGACGTAGAGCCAGTCTCGCTCGATCGCGAACTCGACTACCGAAAACGCGACGCGCGCAATCGGCGTCCCGATGAGCAGGAGCAGGCCGAGCTCAATCAGGCCAGGGCCATGGCCGGAAAGCGCGTCCCGGACGATATGTCGAGCGTAACGAAAATCGGCTGGCTCACCATGGAAGACTTTGTACAGGGGGGCTGGACCGCGATGCTGCATCAAATAAAGGACTCCGCCAGCCAGTACGACCGCCGCCGCCAGAATCACGCCGGCGCGGAGCAGGTGGCTGAGGACTACGGCGAAGTGTGCGTTTCGCTGTTCGGTTGCTTCCGCCATTGTCTGAGACTCAACGCCTTGCAAAAAGACGAGCCAACTCTACCGGGAGGTTAGATTTTCCCTCCGACTCCTTTCGAGATCATTTCGACCGCGATCGCGGCGATGGCGACACCAAACACGATGCGCAGCGTACGCACCTTCGCGCCGGGCAGGATCCGCGCGCCGAGCAGCGCCCCCGCAGCCACACCGAGCATCACGGGCATAGACAGTCCCGGATCGACGTAGCCGTGGTGGAGATAGATCCCTGCGCTGGCCGCGGCCGTTACGCCGATCATGAAATTGCTCGTGGTGGTGGAGACCTTGAAGGGGATGTGCATGACGCGGTCCATCGCTAGCACTTTCACTGCGCCCGAGCCGATTCCGAGTAAACCAGAAAGCACGCCCGCGACGTACATCAGCCCGAAGCCGGCCGGTACGTTGCGAACGTAATAATCCAAGCGACCCCCAGGAGTTGGATAGCTGCCGTCAAGCTTCAAGCGACCGGCGAGAGCATCCGGATGCTGGGTGCCGGAGAGGTCCCCCTGGGGGCGGATCGATGTCCAGGCCGAGTACAGCAGGACCAGGCCGAAAATGGCGGCAATTGCCCCGGTGGGGATGCGCGTCACAAGATAGGCGCCTGAGAGTGCGCCGATGGTGGTCGCCACTTCGAGCAGCATGCCAACGCGCATGTTCGAGTAGCCTTCGCGGAGATAGGCGGCTGCGGCACCCGAAGATGTCGCAATCACGGAGATGAGCGAGGCACCGATGGCGTATCGAATGTCCACATGGAATAACAGCGTCAGGAAGGGAACGATCACGACCCCACCCCCGAGTCCGGTCAGTGAGCCAAGCAGTCCGGCGAGGAGCGATCCGAGGGCTACCAGAAGAGTGAACTCGAGCGTCGTCGCGTGCACATTTTAGGCTAACAGTGGCTGAGAATGTGTCAAGCGGGGAGCGAACGGAGAGTTCCCCCTGGCGACTCACTCCGCTCAGCGAAGCGGTGCCGCCGTAGGGTGAAGGAAACCGAGAAACAGAAGCTGACAGGCGGTTCGGTTCGAGCTAGGCGTATAATGAATATACGGCGCATCCATGCGCACTCAGCAACGTATCCCGGACATAACCTCTTACCACGAAGCACGGTGGTGGGAATCGGAGCCGAACGGCAGAGTTCATTGTTATCTGTGCCCGCGGCATTGCCATATCGGTGAGGGCCAGGCCGGCTTCTGCTTCATCCGCGCGAATGAGGGCGGCAAGCTCTATAGCCTCGGCTACGGGCATCCGGCCGCTGTACAAATCGATCCAATCGAGAAAAAGCCGCTCAACCATTTTCTGCCGGGCACTCGAGTTTTTTCGATGGGCACGGCGGGCTGCAACATGGGCTGCTTCTTTTGCCAGAACTGGGATATTTCGAAATCGCGGGCCGATCAAGTGAGGGCGGCCGATCTTCGGCCGCAAGAGGTAGTTGCCCTCGCAATTCGCAACGGCTGCCCGTCGATTGCTTTCACTTACAACGAGCCGACGATCTGGGGAGAGTACGTGATCGACATCTGCCACGCGGCGAAACAGCGTGGCATCAAAACCGTCATGGTGTCGAACGGCTACATCACCCGTGAGGCATTTCACGACATCTACGACCACATCGATGCAGCCAACATCGACCTCAAAGCGTTCACCGAGAATTTCTACGGGCGAATCACCCTCACGCACTTGCAGCCGGTGCTCGAAACGCTGCTGTGGCTGAAGAAGGAAACAGGCGTGTGGTTCGAGATAACGAACTTGCTGATTCCCACGCTCAACGACGCCCCCTCGGAGACTCGCGCGCTCGCCGAATGGGTGCTGGAGCATCTCGGCCCAGACGTGCCGCTGCACTTCACAGCGTTTCATCCAGATTTCAAATTGCGCGACAAACCGCGGACGCCGCCGGAGACCTTGCATGCGGCGCGGGCCACGGCACTTGCGGTGGGACTGAACTACGTCTACGAAGGAAATATCCATAGTGGCGGAGCGCACACGTTTTGCCCCTCATGCAAGAGGATGCTGATCCGACGATCGTGGCATGACGTGCTGGAAAACCACCTCCAGAAGGGTTGCTGTCCGAATTGCGGGTTGACGATTCCAGGACGATGGACGAATTCGGTGGTGCCTGAAAGCGCAGGGGCCCATGCCCACGACCTAACCATGGAAGAGCGATACGGAGATTTGAATCTCTGATGGCGCCGACGCTCACAGCCGCAGCGCGGTTTCTCATCGAGCAGAACTACGAAGCGTACACACCCGAGCAGCATGCCGTGTGGGCGGAGCTGGTGCGCCGGCGGCGTCCGCAGATCGACCGGCACGCATGCCGGGCGTATCTGGAGGGGTACGAGATTTTGGGGCTTCGGGACGACGAGCTGCCGAATCTTCGAGCCGTCACGAGGCGACTCAAGCCTCGCACCGGATGGAGCACGACGCCGGTGAGCGGGTTTCTGCCGAGCGATGCATTTTTTGAGATGCTCGACGCGCGGTTGTTTCCGACAACGACGTGGATTCGCAGCCGTGACTCGCTCGAATATACTCCCGAGCCGGACATTTTTCACGATGTCTTCGGCCATGTCCCGATGCACACGCATCCTGTATTTGCGGACTTCCTGCAACACTATGGAAACGTCTGCGCGAGAATCAAGGACGGCGGGACCTTGGAGCGGCTGGGGCGACTCTTCTGGTACACGGTCGAATTTGGGCTGATTCGCGAAGACGGGGAAATCAAGATTTATGGCAGCGGCGTCATCAGCTCGCACGGTGAGTCAACCAATGTGATCGAGGGGGGCTGTCAGGTGCGCGACTTTTCCCTTGAGGAAGTGCTCGCGACGCCGGTGAAGGTGGACCGCATCCACTCCGTCCTATTCGCCATCGACAGCTTTGATGAGATCTACGAAGCGATGCACGAGGCCGAAAAGCGCGTGCTGGCACATTCCTAGCGCACCCCGTTCTCGAAGCGCCCTCCTGGAAACGCCACAAACCGATTGACACCGAAAATGGCGCGTGTTAGTCACGCTGTCGCCCGATTTTGAGGAGAATCTCGCCCGTGCGTTTGCTGCTGCCACCCAGGGTAACGGAAAAGAGCTTCCAGAGAGCGCTGGACGCGTTTGCCTCTGTGGTCGGTAAACCATGGGTGTTGGCGACCGATCTAGATCGCGAAACGTTTATGGATTTCTACGCTGCAGGCGACGCGGACGAGCACGTTCCAAGCGCGGCGGTGGGGCCTCAATCGGTCGAAGAAGTACGGGCGATTGTTCGCATCGCCAATGAATACAAGGTGCCGTTGTGGCCCATCTCGCGCGGGAAAAATCTCGGCTATGGCGCCGCGGCTCCGTGCCTTACCGGGACCGTTGTCGTCGACCTCGGGCGCATGAACAAAATCCTGGAGGTCAATGAGCGTTTCGGCTATTGCTTGATCGAACCCGGGGTCGGGTTTTTCGATCTGTTCAATTACTTACAGGCGAACAACATCAAGCTGTGGATGTCGGTACCGGCCAATGCCTGGGGCAGTGTGGTAGGCAACGCGCTCGAGCGCGGCTACGGCTACACACCGTACGGAGAAAACACGCGCAATATTTGTGGGCTAGAGGTTGTGTTGCCGAATGGCGACCTAGTTCGCACCGGTACGGGCGCGATGGCGAACAGCACGTCGTGGCAGCTTTTCAGGTATGGCTATGGCCCGTCGTGGGATCAGCTCTTTGTGCAGTCCAATTTCGGAATCGTAACGAAGATGGGCATGTGGCTGATGCCCGAGCCGGAAGCGACCCTCGGTTTGAACATTCAGCTGCCCAATCCGGATGATGTGGGCTGGGCCGTTGACGAGCTGGCGCCATTGCGGATGAGAGGCGTTATCGAGCAGAGCCCCAGCATCGGCAATTCATTGCGCTTTGTGGCGACGCGGACGCAGCGCAGCGAGTGGTACACGGGCGAAGGCGCCCTGCCGGACGCTGTCCTGAGGGAGATTCTAAAGAAGAATGGCTTCGGCTGGTGGACGATCAATTTGCGCCTGTACGGCTACGAGGAAGTGAATGAAGTGCACGCTCGGATCATCAAAGAGGCATTCCGAAGACACATCCAACAGGAGATTGAAGTCGTGAAGTGGCGTCGCGGCGACCCAATCGAGAATTCCGGTGCTGGTGTTCCGAGCACGCAAGCCCTACAAATCGTCAACTGGCGGGGCGGCCGCGGCGGGCATATCGGGTTTTCCCCAGTGCTTCCGGCCACGAGCGAGCACGTGCTGAAGCAATTTCACAGCACCAAGAGAAGATATGAAGAGATTGGCGTCGATTACTATGGCTCATTCACGCTGTTCGAGAGGTACACCACGAATGTCAACATGATGGTCTATGACCGCGACGACCGGGAGATGACGTCCAAGGTGCGTGCGCTGTTCAAGGTGTTGATCGCCGACGCTGCGAAGGAAGGCTATTCGGAATATCGGACCCACCTGTCGTACATGGATGATGTCGCGCTGACATTCGATTTCAACAATCACGCCCTGCGGCGGCTCAACGAGGCCGTAAAAGACACACTCGATCCCAACGGGATTCTGGCGCCAGGCAAACAGGGCATCTGGCCACGCGCTCTGCGAGCAGACCGGGCTTGAGACGAGTACCCACTTCCCGCTGGCGCGATCTACTGGCCAAACGGGCGCTGCTGTGCGCGGCCGTGACATGGCTCGCGGTGGCGGGAGTGCCGGCTCATGCGGGCGACGATTCGGCGCAGCAAGTCAAGCAGGGGAAGAAACTATTTGAGCAGCGCTGCGGCTTTTGCCATCTCGCCGGGGGAACGGGTACGATCATGCTCGCCCGGCGCCTGGGGAAGGAACGCTCCCTTTTGTCCGAGCGTACGGACTTGTCCGCTGAGTACATTCAGAAGATCACGCGAGTTGGAATCAACAGCATGCCACCGCACAATCGGATCGAGGTACCCGACAGCGAACTCAACCTGATCACGACCTACCTGACACGCCCGGCGTCTGCGCGCACGGCCGCGGATACCGGATCGACAAGCGGAACGCCATGAAGCGGCGCGAGTTTCTGAGGAAAGTCGTGACCGTGCCAGCGGTCGTCGCCGCAGCAGAGTGGTTTGCCGGCGATCGGACGGTCGGCGTGAGACCGGTCGGGATCACCGCCGTCGTGTACGACGAGCGGTACGCTGATTGCAGAAGCTTCGCGAAGGCCCTCGAAAGGCACGGAGCGGTGTCGTTCGCCACAGCCGGAGATGCGGCGAGCCTTTGGCATGGCGCCCTGCGGGTCAATCTCGCTCGAAAAGGCGGCAGCGTGGCAGGAATGACCCCAGATTCGGATTGGGTGGTTTCCCGCACTTGCGGCAGAGAACAGGGTCTCGAGGCAGCCTACGAAGGTTCACACGACTGCCGCGCCTCGGACCAGTTGCTTCATCGGCTTCTAGGCGGCAGCGCTCGACGGGAAGTCTGTGCTGAGCTATGGTGCGGAAGAAGTCCGTGGGCCGAGTCAGTTGCCAGCGGGCTCGTGCACTTTTCGAGCCAGAACGGAATCTGGGTCACGAGCGACGTCGCGGTGGCGACCGATGTGGTTGTCACACAGAGCTCACCCGACCATCCCGGCTATCTAACCACTTGGCTGCTCCGTAGAGCGACGCTCCGCGGCTAGTTCTGATTTTGAAAACACACTCTTTATCGGCGAACAGTCCGCTGCAAAGTGGTCCATCCCGGCGACCGGTGGTTACCGCGCATCAGTAGGAGGAAGAGAAGAGGTGTGGCGCGAGTCGTTTGGGAGAGTCGTAGAGCTTGGATTCAGAAGACGCAGGCGGTGAAGCTTGGTGCGCAGCCGGTCTGGATCAAGCCCGGCGGACTGGCAGACAACTGGGAAATCCTTTTGGTCCTGGAAAAGGTATTCTTCGGCTTGACGTTTCGAGCGGAGAGGACCCGAAATCCACTCTTGAATGACTGTTACGATTACAGCCTGCCAGAGGCGCACTTCAAGGCCTCGCGGCGTTTCGCTCAGTACCCATGCACTTGTGGCCATTGTTCCCCCGTGTGCGCCGGGCCAGGACCGGCGGAGACCGTCCCGGCAAGGGGCAACCACCTGGCCAAAAGGTTCTGTGACTGCGACGTTTCTCTTT
>Ga0187779_10001717_pt1 | contig 13651 bp, 16 predicted proteins | sample 1015_Q2_SP10_10__FD_132435 | JGI IMG/M metagenome (GOLD analysis project Ga0187779, IMG submission 132435) | Tropical peat soil microbial communities from peatlands in Department of Meta, Colombia - 1015_Q2_SP10_10_MG | ecosystem: Environmental > Terrestrial > Soil > Wetlands > Peat | place... | reverse complement strand
TTCTTATGGACTTGTGCTATTTGCGAACCAGAGTGCGATTGGCTGATGAAGTCATGTTCGGTTATATTTCCTTTGACCCTAGCAATCTCTGTTCCAGAGTTGTCCTCAAGCCACCATTCTGATCCAATGAGTTTCAGCATCTTCTTCTTAACAATTGCAACGAGACCTTGAGAATCATAGATCTCGAACGTAGGTCTAACAGTCAGAACTTTGCCCCGCATCTCGCCTAATCGTGACCCGTCGGGAGACTCGAACCAGAATTGTGGCCCCCAGCTAACAATTCTTTTTTTAGCGTAGGCTATGAGATTTCCATCTCTATCCTTTATCCCGAAAGTATCGCGCATTGCCAGGATCTTCTGTTCAATGATGTATTCGCTTCCAGAGAAGCCGGCCCCCGAGGGTGATCGAACCGTTTGGCTCGTTTGGGCAGTGTCTACTCTCGAGCCGCAATTCGTGCAGAACTTATCACTCGTTACGATGGGTTTCCCACACGATGGGCACTGCATACGAGGTCGGTTTGCGAGAACTCATGCTCCTTTTAAAGAGTTTACAGCTCGGGAGCAATATAGCCCGGCTAGGAGTGTAGGTGCAGTTCGAGCTTATATCTCGTCTTTTCACGACATCTTGCAAGATACGGCTATGGTGGAGAGAACTCGCACGAGACCCAAGGCTCTCGTCTCTTGGTCCTCGGGTAAGGATAGTGCAATGGCTCTCCACAGAATACTAGACTCAAATGAGTTCGAAATCATCGCAATTCTCACGACCGTATCAGATACTTTCCAAAGGGTATCAATGCACGGGGTAAGAGAGGAACTACTGGTTGAACAAGCGAATTCAATAGGTCTCGCCCTAGAGAGGGTTAGAATACCCTATCCTTGTCCGAATGAGATCTATGAGCTGAAGATGAGCAATCTACTTCAAGACTACAAATCGCGAGGAGTCTCTCACGTCGTGTTCGGTGACCTGTTCCTTGAGGATATTCGCAAGTATCGTGAGGATAAACTGCGTCAAATTGGTCTAACGCCTATCTTTCCGCTCTGGAACAAGAATACGACGGAACTCGCAAGGTCAATCATACGAGCGGGCTTCAAGGCGATCATTACATGTGTTGACCCAAAGAAGCTCGACCCAAAGTTTGCCGGTCGGCATTTTGATGACATGTTCCTAAGTGAAATCCCCGCTAATGTTGATCCTTGTGGCGAGAATGGGGAATTTCACACGTTTGTATTTGACGGACCCATTTTCAGGAATCGAATAGATGTGAACGTGGGAGAGAGAGTTGTCAGAGATGGATTTCAATTCGTCGACTTGCTGCCAGGCAAGTAGGATAGTTACTGATTTTTCGGTTTTCTCTTAACAATCAGCGGGATCAACAATACGAGAATAAAGACGAGAATGATTGACCAGGGGATCCAAGCGGGCATCGCAGGTTCAACGGTCACATTAATCGGTACTCGCTGCGACCAGTTTCCCGCGCTTGCAACGACATATGCCGTGAAGCTTTGAGGCGCGGCTGCAGGCGTCGCCTCCACCGTAAGGAGCGCTAGACTTGAGAATTCGCTATTCACGCATGATGGAGTGAAAACAGTAACAAAACCTGAAGTCGGAAAATCTTCAGCTCCGAAACAGACGTTTCCGAGGGTTGAAGGCCAATTCGAGAGCTGCAAGCTGACGTTCGCGCTGTCACCCACCTTGATGACAACGGACGAGGGAGTGATGGTTAGTGTCGGTCCTGCTTGTTGAATTCGCTCACTATTTGCTGTTACTGGAACGATGCAAGTATTCGCTGCGGTGAGAAGTAGCGTAATCATAATCAAGTTGGAGCGGTTCATCTTCTTCCACAAGATCTGCGACGGTATAGAACCAATGTTGCAAGAGCTAAAGTAGTTATGATTGTGAACATCGGACTGAACTGAGACTCTGGCATAGGAGTGGAACTAATCTGGATTGTTGCGTTACTAATTGTCTGATAGTCGAGCAAGTAAACGCCGTTGGTGCCTCCGGCGCGTATAACGTAGACGTGAATTTGCAAAGGCCACGTCATATTGGTCGCCGGGGTAGTAACAGGATTCACAGCTGTTACGTTAAAATCGGTGGCGTTGTGGCCAATCGGAGTATCACTTGAAGATATGATGTAGTTCGATTGAAGATCAACTATATCAACCCTCACAGCGTAGTAATCTTCACCATTCGAAGCGCAAGAACCGAGAACAGTGGTCTGCACCTGAATCTGTCCACTGGGCGCAGCCTGCGCTGGGTAGTTGTATGAAACTCCGGTGACCTCACAACGCGCCCCTGACACCAATGAACCAATTAGGATAAGTTGAAGTCCAAGAATCAAGGCCGAGGATATCGCCGTCTTGAAATTCAACAGGCATCGTCCGTCCTGAATCACCACCCGTATATGAATTCCTTGAGAGTTGAATTTGCAAGCCTTTGCTCGGCAGACCGGGGCACGTCTAAATAGTCATTGACACTAACATGTCAAAAAACGTCTCGCAAAACTCACAGATTCACAATACCTAATACTTGGCATTCCCATACATAAGGTGGGCAGTTCTCAATGCCTGTAGAACGGAACGAAGCCTTGCTATGCGCCGTTTGTCGGGAGCCTGTTCTAGAAGTGTATGACTCTGGCGGTAGCACCATCGGTTTCGTTTGCTCTAAATGCCAAATCAAGTTTCTCGCAAAAGACGCTAAGGGTCTCATTCTCATAGCATGAACCGGCTGTCGGTTTTTCAGCTAGATCACTTAGGTACAAGAAAACTCCATATTTCCTTGCACGCGTTCTTTCCTGCATGGTCAAGCAGATTCGGTTATATTATTCTGGGATCCAGGTCCGTGATCTTTCGCGGTCGTTGAAGTTCTATCGTTATCTTGGGCTTCGTATCAGACACCGAGGCACGATGTCACATAGGGGTAAATGGGTGCATCTAATTGATCCGCAGACTCGACAAATCTTGGAACTGAATTGGTATCCCAAGAGCAGTAGATTCTATGAGAAATATCGAAACGGAAGTGAACTCGATCACATTGGGTTCATAGTTGACGATGCAGTTAAGTGGTTTAATTTACTTTTGAAGCGCGGTGCTAAACCCGCCGTCGAACCGTTTGGTGACGCGCATGAAACCTTGGCTTACGTGAAAGATCCTGACGGAATATGGATTGAGTTGATCGGCCCCGGTGTAAAAAAGAAGCCTAGTTGAAATAGGCCGCTGGATCCTGTTGAAGCTTACTTCAGGCCAACTTTTTTCGAGTACTTTACAATCAGGAATATTACTATTGAAACGATCAGAAAGTCTACGATCACACCGACAAAGTCGCCGAGTGCGAAATTCATACCGCTGCCTACTGGCAGCGAGAATACTGCCTTGCGCCAGTCCCCGCCTTCCATGAAGGCGCCAGGTATTGGCATGATAATGTCACCGACCAAAGCAGAAACAACCTTGCCAATGTAGGTTCCCATAATGAATCCGACTGCTAAACCTATAACACCCGCTTTGCCGATGAAATCGATAAACTCTGCCCAGACTCCTTTCGGCGGTGGAGGCGGAGGTTTTGGAGTCATTAGCTCTCTAATCTTCTTCAGCTCGTCAAGAATTTCCTGTTCAAGGGCCATAACGATTTACCTAGCGAGATCTACTCCGACAACAATTTAACACATACGATCAAACCCTATGGATCGAGACAGGAGAAGAGATTCTCCGGTCGAAACTTTCATCATTGCGAAAAAAATTCAGCCGCTTATATCTACATCGAACTGTATGATGAAGAAAGAATTATAAGGAAAATTGTTCAAGTCGCGATGACGGTCCATGGGTAGGATGTACATCGTTCTCAGCGACGAAACCGAACGAAGACTCAGGCTTGCAGTCGTAACGGTGTTCGGTGGAAAGAAAGGGGATCTCAGCGGAGCTATAGAAGAAGCTGTAAAGCAATGGCTTGAGAAGAACGCGAACGATCGGAACATAAACCGATGGCTAAAACTACAACTAGGTAAGCCCAAGAAGCGTTAATGAATTTCTGATTTCTCAACCCCATTTATCATAATTCGGCAGATGCAGCTATTAGTTGAAACTAACGGTGCTGAACCGGATTAGGAATTGTCGGGTTACGTACGAATCAAATAGGAATTTAGCTCAGCAATCCATAGGGTATCTGAAACTCCAAATTCCTAGGTTCTGTTAGTTCGCTTTGTCAAACGCAAGGCCGCAATTTATACAGAACTGTGATCCGGGCTCGCGCTGAAATCCACATTGCGTGCAGAATCGATTCGGATACGCTTGGTTAGCACTAGGGGCGCTGAGGCCCCAACGGATAGGCGATAGGGATAGTGCTTTCCTTATCAGACGCAAGAGCATGATCCAACTGATTGCAGTCATAATGAGCAGGCCTGCTAATCCTGACAATCCCTCTAAGGTGAATGCGATCGTATCATAGAGGCCATGGAGTACGATGGCAATCGCTAGACCTGTGAGAATCAGTTTTCGTTCGCGCTGCTTGGAGGTTGAACGGAGGCTTTTCGCCATACCGAGGTAAAATCCCATGATTCCTCCATAAGCGGCATGACTCGGAACTGACATAAACGCACGAATAAGAGCTGTTGAGATAGTCCCGAAACCCATTACGTAGAAAATATTCTCTACAGTTGCGAATCCTAAGCCTGCCGTAACTCCAAATACTATCCCGTCCATTACTTCATTGAAGTTCGCAGAATCGTACGCCTTTGCTCGAACTGCAAGATATTTCATAGTTTCTTCGATAACTGCAACGGAAAGAAACGTAGTTGCGAGAATATTGTTGAACCCGAGTAGGAGTTCGATCAGAGTGGCAGGGATGATGCCTAATGCTCCAAGAAGGAAGGTTATTCCAATTAGGCGCATTGGCTCGCGTTTGTATTTGTCTCTCACAAGAACATATTTCAGCAATAGTGCGGCGGGAGCTACGGCAAGCAGGAGCAACAGAAGTAAATCCGCGATTTTCTATCTCTCCAATTTGTCGCAGAAAAGATCTGATTCAATCTAATAAGCTGGTTTAGAAAGTGAGCGAGTGATCGGTTGCGTCATTGTTATCACGAAGTGATGCGGTGGAGATCTTCGGGAGTGTCTACGTCCTTCAAAACCTTATCAGAACCTGTCTCAATAAGTCTAATTTCGCTTTCGTGGTTCTTAACTACCGATTTTAGGCCCTGTGTTTCCTCACCAATCTCAGAAACTTCTCTGAATAAGCTCCGATCCATGAGGATCGGGTGGCCGAACCTTCCTTCATGAGATGCTACTAGGATTATTCCGCCTTCTACAGTATAGGAGTCGACAACCTTGTCTATTGCGGTGGAGTCTATGTCTGCTATGTCCCCTGGCAGGATCAATACGGCTTGGGTCTCGGGATCAATCTCTTTGAGTCCTTTTTTTAGCGACGAGCTTTGACCTCTCTCGTACTCACTATTCACAACGAGTCGGCATCGTAGGCCTGCCAGGGCCTCTCTGATCTTTCTCTCATCCCATCCTAATACAACTAAAGTTTCGTCGACTTTCGAATCTAGAGCAGCTTCTACTACGCTTCTTATCATAGGCTTTCCTCGGAAAATAGCCAGGAGCTTGTTTTGTCCTCTCATTCGTGTCGATTTGCCGGCTGCCAAAACTATGAGCGTTATCACTGTACGACACCCGTTATTGGAACATTGGGAGGAAGTTCGCCTCGCCAGGTTTTGCTAAGACTTGGCCGTCTTCGCAGATTATTGATCCTTTGCGTATGGTCATCCTGGGCCATCCTTGCAATCTCCACCCTTCATATGGGGTCCAGCCGACTTTGTAGTGAAGATCGCTGCCTCGAACCGTGCGTTTGGCTTTCAAGTCAATTATGACTAAGTCAGCATCTGATCCTTTTCGGATTGCACCTTTCTTCGGATAAAGGCCAAAAACTCTTGCGGGGTTTTCACAGGCAACTTTCTGTAGTCTAGCCATACTAATTCGGCCCTTGTTCACTCCTTCGCTTAAGAGGACTGGTAACATGGTCTCTATTGTCGGTACGCCTCCCCAAGCTTTCCAAATATCTCTCCACCCAATCTCTTTCTCGGATCGTTCTCCAGGAGCGTGCTCAGACGTCACCAAGTCAACCGTTCCGTCACGTAAACCATTCCAAAGTGCTACTAAATCGCGCGCTGTCTTGAGTGACGGATTCATCTTCAAGTATGGACCCAGCTTTTTCATATCTTTTCCAGTGAGAGTGAGATAGTGAGGACAGGTCTCTACAGTCACGTTGATCCGTTTGTTCTTTGCTTTCCTTACCAAGCATACGGCTTCAGCGGTTGAAACGTGGGAAATGTGAAGTCGAGCGCCTAAATCTCGAGTCATGTGAATAACTTTCTTGACCGCCTGCTCTTCGACTTCGTTAGGTTTCCATTCCAAATGTGCTAAAGGGTCCTTTCTTCCTTTGGCAATGAGTTTCTGAAAGTTCTCGTTTGCCAATTCTTCATCTTCGGCATGCACGTTCAGAATCGATTCGAGCGCGTGCGTTTCATGTAGCAATGACATCAGAGTGTGATCATTGGCATAGTATGGTTTGCACGTGAATGTTTTGAAGGATCTGACGCCAATTTCAGCGATTTCTCTGATATGATTAGAATTCTCGAGGTTCATCATTCCGGCGTGCAAAGAAAAGTCGATCAGAGATTTCCGCTTTCCGAGGCTGATCTTGGCTTTCACTCTCTCAGCGGTATCAACGGGCGTGGAGAGGATCATTTCGATTACTGTTGTAACTCCTCCAGCTGCGGCAGAAGCTGTTCCGGTTGTGAAATCTTCACGATTGGGGAACTTTGGATCATGTAAATGTGCGTGAGCGTCGACGAGGCCAGGTAGAACAAATCTGAGTTTAGCATCGATTTTTTCGTCGAATCGAGTAATCTTTCTCTTACCAAATGATTCTATCTTGCCTGATTCGATGATGATGTTCGCTTTGACCAGCAATCCATTGACGAATATTCTTGCATTTTCGATAAGTGTCGTCATCTGAATTTCTCTCGTTCAATGCTTCTGAGATTATGTTCGATTGCTTGCACAATAATTATTGGCATTAAGTGATACATAGGGAAATATGTCTAAGCTGGCATTGCCAGTGTCATAATTGATACTTAAACGGGTTACGTGCTATAAGATCAGAATCGGTTCCGATAATTTGAATATTCGATGCTACTTTCGTAAAATGGGATAAACTTGGTCGATCTACTAATCAAGAACGGAGTTATCGTAACAATGGACTCCGATAGGCGCATTCTCGAAGGGTACTCTTTAGCGATTGACGAGGGTCGAATAGTCGAAATCGGAAGGACCGACGATCTTCAACGAAGGCATTCAAATGTTGAGTTGGTTGACGCGACAGGTCAAATTGTAATGCCTGGTCTCGTATGCAGCCATACACATCTCTATGGAATGCTGCTGAGAGGTGCTTCACTGTCTGTTAAGCCACCATCAGATTTCACACAAATTTTACAGCGAATATGGTGGCCTGTCGATGAGGCTATGAACTATGAAGACGCGTACGCGAGCGCGCTTATAGCATCAGTGGAATTTGCTAAATCTGGTGTAACCCTTTTCGCGGATACTTATTCTGGTCCAAACTCGATTCCTGGAGTGCTTGATAGAATTTACGAAGCTGTCGAGAGAGTTGGAATACGAAGTTTCATCTCGTTTGAGGCAACAGAACGACATTCGACAGATGAGGGATGGACTGGTGTGAAGGAGAATGCTCGTTTTGCAGAGATGATCTCAAAAAAACACGACTCGAAGACGAAGGCGCTCTTTAGTATTCACGCCTCGTTCACTGTATCGGATGAATTAATCCGCGAGGTGAAGAAGATTGCTGAGAGGTATCGTGCTCCGATTACTATACACGCCTCAGAAGGACTAGTTGATCTACATCATAATATGGAGAACTACGGCAAAAGAACCATAGAAAGATTGTCTGATGTAGGACTGCTCGGTTCAACGGTAGTATTGGCACATTGCGTACACCTGAATTCCAAGGAAATCGACCTAATCGCCAGAACCAATACAGGTGTTGCTCACAACCCAATGAGTAACATGCTGAACGCGGTGGGAGTTTCACCAGTTCAACAAATGATCGCACAGAAGGTCACAATCGGATTGGGAAACGATGGCTACATCTTCAACATGTTCGAGAATATGAGAACCGCTTTCCTGCTTCATCGCCTGAACAGCAGAGATCCCAACGCAATTGATTCGTATACCATTCTAGAAATGGCAACCATAAACGGTGCAAGGCTTTACGGAATGCAGAAAGAGACTGGTTCGATAGAAGTCGGCAAGAAAGCGGACATCATTCTGATCAAACCGAATCTTCTACCAACACCACTAACCTCAGAAACGGTCGTAGGCCATATCATCAACACGGTAGATGCCGATGATGTGGAACACGTATTCGTCGAAGGAAAGCAAATAGTCAAGAATAAACGACTCTTGTCATTCGACGAACAAGAAGCTCAAAGAATATCGCAGGTAGCCGCCAGCGATCTCTGGACCCGACTCAAAGCAACTCCTGCCCAGATCGATCACATGCACAATCCGTAAGATGACAAACGAAAAATGGAATACAAACACGTTGTAACTTCGTTTCTACAAAGAGACCAACTAATCCTGTTGTTACGGAGGAGCCGTCAAGTAAGAACCTACCAAGGGAAGTGGGCAGCGGTAAGCGGCTCCCTGAAGGAGAATGAGAATCCTCGTGAACGAGCCCAGATCGAGATAAACGAGGAGACTGCTCTTACTCCGAGAGATATAACGCTGGTCCGGATTGGCGAGCTCCTGCGAGTTTACGACCGAGAGAAGGATACTGTGTGGATTGTGCATCCATTTCTCTTTACTACTCTCAAATCAGAAATCAGAGTTAACTGGGAAAATTCGGAATATGAATGGGTGGACACTGACGATATTACGAATTTTGAAACGGTACCGAGCTTAAGGGAAGCGTTTGATAGAGTCAGATGGGACCTAACTCCTACTGCGAGCTTATCCAGAGCTATCGCAATCGTGGACGAAATAGACAACGATAGAATGAATGGAGCAAGTCACCTTGGAAGAAAAGCCGTTGAAGGAATACATATCGCGGTCCAAGATTCGATCGCCGAAACTAAGAATGACCTGTTTAGGGACATACTCATGGTAGCGACAAGATTGCGCCATGTACAACCTACAATGGCGCCAATAAAGAACACCACAGGAAGACTGCTGCATAAGATTGATTCAGCTCGCCAAACCTCTAAGTCAACTGTCGAGTATCGAAAACTGATTGAACAGATGGCGCAAGAAGAAATAATCGAAAATGAAAATGCAGCAGAACTGGTTTCCAGAAACCTACGCGACATCATCGCTAGGAAAAATCGAATTCTCACGCACAGCTATAGCAGTACAGTGAAGCGAGCAATTCAACTGTGCCCTAATAGAGGGCTACATATCTACGTTACAGAATCAGCGCCAGGATTTGAAGGCAGAGCTCTCTCTCATGACCTGGCAGAGTTAGGGTTCAATTCGATCGTGTTGCCCGACACAGCAGCCTCCGCCTTTCCGTTTCAATTTGACGCGGTCGTGCTCGGCGCCGATAGTGTACTGAACGATGGTTCTATAGTGAATAAAGTCGGCACGAAAATTATTGCTCGAACTGCTCAACAGTCTCATATTCCTGTTTACATTGCTGCCGAGAGATCTAAACTCGATTGCATGCACTTCCTCGGTGTCCCGCTAATTCTTAATGAAACGTTCGACCTCACTCCAGCTGATTGCATCACATCGATCATAACTGAAATAGGAGAAATGAAACCTATCAAGGTGAGAGAACAAATCGAGAGCTTAGTAGGGGAACTTTATACTTAGCCCTATCACGTAAGTTAAAGTCTGTTTTGAGGATTGGTGAATGAGCGGAATCCCGGAAGTGAACATCGGAATACGGAGACTCGTGCACGCGATCTTCAGGTCGCAAGGAATGCTCCGTGAATACTTCACTGACCTCTTTCCATATATGAGAGAGGCAGTCCGCAGATTCAACCTTGAACCAGTCTGGGACAAAGTGTACGCGGACGTTGTGACAGGAGATTATGAGCTGGATCGACTCTGCCTTTTCTTAGACAAACTATACGTGGAAGACCGAACTCTCTTCGCCTCGTTCCTTAGTTATGTAATTAAGGAAGTGCTTGATCGATTTCATGAACCAAAAGAAGATCTGAAGAAGGTGTTTCAAGAATTGAGTAATCTAGGATATGAATGGAATGGCAAGACACTTGCCACTTTGCAACCATGACTTGAAAACACTACATTCAGATGAATGCGAGAACTAGCCTATCGAACGAAATGGATGTAGAAAAATCAGAAAATGGGGAGTACCCCATCACTGACAGATCATTAGACAGTTGCCGACATGGTGTTCTCCGCGTGGGTATCCGAAAGTTGCTGGAGTCAGTGGTGTTGGACTAGTGTATACATAACCCAGCGGAAGGCCGTAGTATGCATAATTGCAGGCCGTTAGAGGATACGTATATGTCGGGTAGCACGCGCTCTGATACGGAGAGTAGTAGGGGTACAGAGGGTAACAGCATCCACATTGACACATAGATCTTACACCTTTTTAGAGCAGCCACGAAACCGCCAATTAAATGTGCGCCAGCAGAAGCACGCACGTGTCAATCAACGTGAGGAAGAATCATGGTTCGCAGTCTCCGATTTGCGTTCATTACGCGAATCCAGTGTTTAGCAAGGCCCCGCGTCGATAGCCTCATAATTAACCTAACAAACCATTCGACATAATCTCCTGAGCTACTAAATAGTGAATTGCGAATTCGGATCTGAGAAATTGTCCTCGTTCTTTGTGTAAGTTGAGTTATGTATATTCATGTGACATATCAAACTATTAGCTAGCCTAAGCGTACTCGGAAGAGGCTGAGATGAAACCAAGAGCCGTTATCTTCGATATGGACGGAACGATAACACGTTTCAACATCGACTACGTCGGAATGCGACGGGCGGCTCTAGCCGAAGTCGAAAAGATGAATTTACGTACCCCTGACATGACCGAGCAACTATATCTCTATTTTATACTTCAGAAAATAAAGGCAACAGCTGACGCACAGACATACGAAACCTTACGGAAACGACTTTTCAGACGGCTTGAAGATATTGAACTTAAAGCCGCACGAGAGGTGACGCTTTATCCCGGTGTCGTCGAGACCCTGCGCGAACTGAGAAATCGTCAGATCAAACTTGGTTTGGTCACGAATAATGGTCGTGCGGGCACAAACCTCACGTTGGATCGCTGCGGGATAAGTACTCTCTTTGAAGTTATTGTAACGCGAGATGACTGTCAAGAAATGAAACCTGATGCAGCACCAATTATCAAGGTGCTCGAAGAAATTAAGGCAGGAGTCGAAGAAGCATTACTCGTTGGAGACGGAATAATGGACATAATTGCGGCGAAGGCAGTTGGATTGCGTTCGGCTGCTGTACCCACTGGGCCATCTCAAATACAACGATTGTTGGAGACGGAACCTGACTACGTTCTCGGCTCGATAAACGATCTCCTAAATTTGATCGACTTACTTGCATCTGAAAGCGGTCAGAATGCCGCCACTACAAACATGATCCCATAACAGATCAGAATGACCCCGAACGCTATGAGGGAACCTCTGTAGTATTTTGAGCCAAAGATCTTTACGCCTTTCCTAGCAAAATGAGCCAGACCGGTAAGGAAAGCATAATCCATCCACACGTGAGAGATGTACATCAATATCACGCCAAGCAACGCACCGAAGGCTAACGCTTGCATTATGAGGACGGAGCCGATGGTTAACCACCACAGAATAAAGTACGGGTTCAGACCCGTCAACGCTAGACCCAACATTAGAGAGCCCGTTGGAAGCGTTTGTCTCCGTGGAGTAAGAGTTGCGTTGTTACGTGTCATTGTTTCAACAATTTGAAATACTCCAAAAGCGACTAATCCTGTTCCGCCGACTACCCCGATTAGTGACTTCACAAGAGGTTGACCGATAGCAGCTAATAGACCAAAGGCGAGGGCAAGAACCAACGGAAACTCCACGAGGGTGTGTCCGATCGCGAAGAACAGACCGGACTTTGCTCCTTCTTTGGAACCATGCATAAGAAGCGCGAAAGTGAGGGGACCAGGTGCTAGGGCACCTGATGCTGTGACCGCTATGACTGTTAGAACGAAATCGGTCATGTTCATGCGTTACCTAGCTCACTCGTCTAGTCCCTGCGCTCTCAAGGACAAGAACATCCTCAGTTTCTCGGTAGATTAGTCTATATCTAGCGGTTTCCCAACTCTGCCGAGTGCTCTAACAATATCGTGTTTACTGAGTAATCCTACAACTGTTCCTTCGTCATCTAGAACAGGCAGACTGCCAATTCCCTTGCGTATAATCGTCTGCGCTGCTTGGGCCAAGTCATCGTCTTGTTTAACTGATATGGGATCTCGCGTCATTAAGTCACGCGTCGTAAGCATAGCAACTTCCCTTCTGCTCCCGGAACTAAGAGCCAGATGTGGCTGAACAGAGTCTGTTTTCTTTTGTCCAATTGAGAGAAGGTCGGAGAGCGTTAGAATCCCAATTAACTCATCGTCAATTACCGGTACACTCGGCTGTTTGAATACTATCGCTTGTGCCACGTGCACGACTGGGTAGCTGCTCTTTGCAAAGATGAAGTCGCTTGTCATGAATTCACTGACTTTGAATGCGTTAGGAATCTTTCGCGAAAAGTAATTGCAAAGATCTGTTTCGGTGAGTATGCCAATGAACGGATGCTCATTTGTTACAATTGCGCAAGTCAGATTCTCTATATCGAAAAGGCGGGCAGCATTAAAGATAGGCAGATCCTGGCGAATTTCCGGTGTTGATTTAGAGGAAGCTTCTGATACAGATATTTCATCCAGAGCTCTGTTCGTAGAATCTTCCATCAGGAACCGCGCTAAGTCTCTCTTGGATATCAATCCTACAGGGCGAGTCTTCTCGTCAACAACGACAAGCTGTGAAACTCCACGCTGGGACATGATGTCTCGAGCTTGCAGCAGAGTATCCGACTGAGGGATATTCACAACCCACCCAGTCATGATACTGTCCACAGTATCTTTCTGTGATACAGCTTGCAGGTCGATTATCATCTCTAGCCTACTCTAATTCAGCTCGAAATGGTGATGCGTGGTGGCGATATAAACGCAGGTCAATACTTTCTGTTCTGGTAAGCAATATTTCAAATTCGAAGGCTTGATGAATTGTTTACTGTGATCTACCTTTAGATCGATCTTATTCTGATTCCTCTCCGTTCAAGGTATGAGATTAGCCAATCGCGTGAGTCAGGTTCAAGAGCGATTTCCGGAGGGACGAGTCCCTTAGCTTCAATTCGATTAGTCCCTAACAAAAGTGCGGCAGCAGCGCATGGATATGCGGTTGTTCGCGCCATCGATGTGATTTTGTTCCTTGAATCATAATGGTCAATCATGTCGGATCGGGTGTGTACCACCTTCCCACTCTTCTTTCCTATCACATCAACCCGGAGGAGTGTTAGATCCTTCTCATTTCTTAATGCGAGACGATCCGACAGCACTTGCTCTGTGAATTTGCGCGGAATTACTTTGTGGT
>Ga0187779_10001716_pt1 | contig 13652 bp, 11 predicted proteins | sample 1015_Q2_SP10_10__FD_132435 | JGI IMG/M metagenome (GOLD analysis project Ga0187779, IMG submission 132435) | Tropical peat soil microbial communities from peatlands in Department of Meta, Colombia - 1015_Q2_SP10_10_MG | ecosystem: Environmental > Terrestrial > Soil > Wetlands > Peat | place... | reverse complement strand
GATGGATCAGCGCTGAGCTGGCCGGCCCATTCAAAGGGGCGCCGGGCACATTGCGCTGGTGAGCCGTCCTCAAGCAGCGCTCGGCCAAGACACCCGCGCGTTGTTACCGGCAAGCGCCTTCACCTGTCTGGTCGGTTGGAGTTCTAGCCTAGCTTAGTTTTCCTGGCCTGGCGGCCATCCGGGGCGGGTGAAAATCGCGACCCACCGGAAAGCGGGTGGTCAATAACGGGCTATTTTCCGTTCAGTATCGGTACGCGCTATTCCTGGCCTGGCGATGCGAGCGCCGCTCGCGTTCTTGCGGGAGCGCGGCGTTGTGGCAACCGCGGCGGCGGGTGCGCTGGATGGTCCGGTTGAGGAGGTGCTGGACGGGTATCGCCGCTGGCTGCTTTACGAGCCGGGAGTGCGGCCGCGCACGGTGGTGCGCTTTGAACCTGACGCGCGGCTGTTCTTGTCGGGGCGGCTGGGACCGGAGGGTCTTGACCTTCAGCGGTTGGCGGCCGCGGACGTGAGCGCGTTCCTCGCGCGGGAGTGTCCGCGGCGCAGCGTCGCCGGCGCCAGATACCTGGTCACGTCGAAGCGCAGCGCACCGGACTGCTACTCGTGACTGCAGATATGGGTTAAGGAATTACCATCGTGCGTCCTTCCCAACTGAACGGGGCGCGGGCTTGCTGCGCCCGCAAGCCTGCATTGGAGCGGCCAACTGGCGGTGGTCGTCGGCCATTCCGGGTCTGGTCAGGTGACGTGTGAGGTGACCCGACATACCGAGGTACTTGCTGCGAGGGGCCGACGGAAGGCTGGAGCGCGTGGCGAGCCATTGCCATGTCGTCTCTCTGGGGCCGATCCGGCGCATGACTCGGAGCATCGACGCGACCGCTGCCAGCCGGCTGCCATGGATTCACCGCTCGCTGCCGCTGGTCGCTCGCTGTGTGTTGGCAGCGCCCGCCGCTCGCCTGGCAGCGCGGTGGCAGCGACGCCTACGAAGGTACGACCAGACTCCGGATACACACGAAGGTGCGCGCGATGCAAACCCCGAGGAGGATCGAAGCGCGGCTGGCGGAGATCAGCCGTCAGGTCGAGCGGCGGCAGGCGAGCGGCTCCGCGTTCGCCGGGCGCTTCAGGACGTTCGTGACCACCGCGATGGGGATCGAGGTCGCGGCATGACCACGCTTGCCGAGTTGCGCGACATCGCGTTGGAGTTTCCCGTTCTGCGGCACGCGGTTGACGGGCGGAGCCTGGTTTACCTGGACTCGGCGGCAACTTCGCAGACGCCCCAGCCGGTGATCGACGCGATGACCCGTTACTACACGGAGCGTCGGGCGTCGGTTCATCGTGGCGTCTACCCGCTGGCCGTCGAGGCGACCGACCTGTACGAGGACGCGCGACGGCGAATCGGCGATTGGCTCGGCTCCAGTCCGCAGGAAACGATCTTCGCCGCCAACGCGACGGCTGCGATCAACCTCGTCGCCTATACCTGGGGTCGCCAGAACGTGCAGCGCGGCGATCTCGTCGTGCTCACCGAGATGGAGCATCACTCGAACATCGTCCCGTGGCAGCTGCTCTGCCAGGACCGCGAGGCCGAGCTTGCCTACGTGCCGGTCCTCGACGACGGTCAGCTGGATCTCGATGCCCTGGACGCCTTGCTCGAACGGCAACCGAAGCTCCTAGCCGTGGTCCACGTCTCAAACGTGCTCGGCACGATCAACCCGGTTGCCTCGATCGTCGAGCGCGCGCACGCCGCGGGAGCCGTCGTGCTCATCGACGGGACCCAGGCGGTCCCGCAGCTCCACGTCGACCTTCGCGCACTCGATCCCGACTTCTACGTCTGGACCGGCCACAAGGCATACGGGCCGACCGGGATCGGCGTTCTGCACGCGCGGCGTGAACTGCTAGAGGAGATGCCGCCGTTCATCGGCGGCGGTCACATGATCCGCACGGTCACGGCCGACGACTCCACCTGGACGGAGTTGCCTTGGAAGTTCGAGGCCGGCACGTCGCAGATCGCCGAAGCGATCGGCCTCGGAGCGGCCGTTGATTGGATACGCGCAATCGGGATCGAAGAGATACGCGCGCATGAGGAGGCGCTGGTCGCCGAGGCGCTGCTGCGCCTCGGGTCCGAGGTTCCGGGACTGGTCGTGCACGGCCCGCCGCGGGCGGCCGATCGCGGCGCCTTGATCTCGTTCTCGCTGGACGGCGCGCACCCGCACGACATCGGCGAGATCCTCGGACGAGAGGGGGTCTGCGTCCGCGTCGGGCACCACTGCGCTCAGCCGCTGATGCGTAAGCTCGGCGTCCCGGCGACGACCAGAGCATCGTTCGCGGTGCACAACAGCAAGGCAGACGTGGACCGGCTGCTCGCGGGGCTCGAGCAGGTGCGGCGGGTGCTGCGGCTGTAGGCGGACGCGCAGGTGTGCGGTCAGCCGCCGCTGCCAGCGCCCTGCCGATCCGGCCAGGTCGCCCGCCCGGGCGGGCGCGCCGCGTTCTTGACGATCGCGTCGATGACGCGCGGCCAGACCGCACGCGGCAGATCGTGTCCCATCCCGGGAATCACGACGAGGCGAGCGCCGGGAATCGCCCGGGCCATCGCGCGACCGCCCGAAAGCATCACAAGCCGATCGGCGTCGCCGTGGATCACGGTCGTCGGTGTCCGCACCTCTCGCAGCGCATGCGTCTGGTCTGACGCCGTGACGATCGCGCCGAGCTGCCGGGCTGAGCCGGCCGGGTCATATCCGCGGTCGAAGCAGCGGGCGGCGAGCGCGCGGGCCTGCACAGGGTCAAGGGGATATCGCTTGGACCCGATCGCGCGAAAGGTCGCGACGAAGTCCTCGATGTAGCCCTCACGGTCCGAGCGCGGCCGGCGGAGGAGTCGTGGCAACAGAAGCGGGTGAATCTGGCCGACGCGACGGCTGCCTGTGCTCGACATGATCGAGACCAGCGAAAGCACGCGCTCCGGGTGATGGATCGTGAGCAGCTGGGCAATCAAGCCGCCCATCGAGGCGCCGACCACGTGCGCGGCGCGGACCCCGAGGTGGTCGAGGAGCCCGGCGGCGTCGAACGCCATCTCCTCGAGCGAGTACGTGGCGGCGGAGCGGGAGCGGCCCAGCAGCTGCCAGACGTTGGGTACGCGCGCTTCGCGGAGGATCGTCGAGCGCCCGCTGTCGCGATTGTCGAAGCGAATCACCCGGAACCCGCGCTCCGCGAGCTGCCCGCAGAACTCGTCCTCCCACAGCAGCATCTGCGCGGCGAACCCCATCACCAACACAGCGATGGGGCGTCGTCCGCGCCGAACGTCTCGTAGCAGAGCTCGAGCCGGCCGACGTTCGCAAAGCATTCCCCGGAGCTCATCGTCGACCGTGGAACGCTACCGGCAAGCTTTGGTGACGACGAGGTTGAACATGCGCTGGTGCGCCTGCAGGCGGGCGGCCTGCGCCATGATCGTGGTCGGCGCGAGGGCGGTGAGGCGTACCAGCACGTCCACGCCGGCAGCCTGCCCCGAGTCCTTGAGGTCTGTCGTCGCGGCGCTGACCGCATGCAGCCGTGCGACCGGATTGGTCTTGCCGACCGGCAGCGGCGCCCACATGGCGCTGACGCGGTTGCCAAGCACACCTTGCTCGATGTCCGCGCGGGTCGAGACGGACACCATCGCCTTCAGCACGACGCCGTCGGTCCGCTCGCCGTGCAGACGCATGTAGCGCCCGAGCGCATCCGCCACGACGGCGAGTATGACGTCGTTGACGGTTCCGCCGACGGCGTTCTTGATCATCTTGAACTCGGCCAGATCGCCGCGCACCCAGGTGAAACGGCGATGCCGCCCGATCCCGACGTTGAACGGACTGGGCGGCGCAGGCTGCAATCCGGCCCGCGCCTGCGCACCCACGCCGGCGAGCGCCTCGCGGAGCCGTCCGGCGAAGGCACGGGGGCCGCGCAGGACGGTCCGGACGCCGCGGACTAGCTCGCGCGGCGGCTCGAGCAGGGCGCTCGCCAGCAGCTGCACATCACTGGGGCCGGGACGGGGGATCCAGTCGTGCTCGAGTGGCACCACCGGCACCGGATGCGGCGAGGAGTCGAACAGGACGGTCGCGAGGTCGACGCTCGAGACGCCGTCGATGAGCGCGTGGTGAGTCTTCGAGAGCAGCGTGAAGCGGTTGTCGTTCATACCGTCAACAAGCCACATCTCCCACAGTGGTCGTGAGCGGTCGTGCGGCTGGGAGAAGACCCGGCCGGCCAGGCGCTTCAGCTGCTCGTCGTCGCCCGGCCGGGGCAGTGCGGTGTGGCGGACGTGGTAGGTGAGGTTGAAGTGCGGGTCGTCAATCCATACAAGACGCACCTGACCGAACGGCAGAAACGCCAGCCGCTGCCGGTAGCGCCTCACCCGATGCAGCCGCGACGCGAAGTGCTGGACAAACTCCCCGTACTCCGGCGGCGGGCCCTCGAACACCAGGCAGCCCGCGACGTGCATGTACGCCGAGTCGTTCTCGATGTACAGGCAGGAGTTGTCGAGGGCGGTCAGACGGTCCATCGTGCAGGGGAGGCTGGTCAGGCCGGAACGCATACCGCAAGTGTCGGCTGGTACCCGAACGGATGCTCGAACGCGAGCTTCGCGTCGGCCGGCGGGATGCCGGTGAACGCGTGGTCGCGCTCCGGGTTCTGGAAATCCTCGACCTCGACGGTCAGCGTGCCGTTGCCGTCATCCCAATACATCGTGACGCGTAGGTTGTCAGCCGTCCGTTCGTCAAGTTCGCGCAGCATTGCTATCTCCTCTCTGGGCTCTATCCGATATCCGCGAGCCGAGCGTCGCAGCGCCTGCTGCCACGACGCTGCCACCGATGCAAGGCTGGCTTCCGTGGCAGCGGCTATGCCTGACATGGCAGCGGACTGGCAGCGACGCCGACCAGAGTGGACTCGATAGCGGACCGAGACATAGAAAGACGCGCGATGCAAACCCCCACGAGGATGGAAAGGCGCCTCGCCGAGATCGGCTCTGGCTTTGCGACGATCGAGCAGGCGGTAGCGGAGATCGCCCACGGTGGCATGGTCGTGGTCGTCGACTCGCCCGCGCGCGAAAACGAGGGCGATCTCGTGATGGCGGCCGACAAGGTCACCCCGCAGGCGATCAACTTCATGGCGACGCATGGCCGGGGTCTGATCTGCGCGGCGTTGACGGCGGAGCGCCTGGATCAGCTGGCGATCGGTCCGATGGTGCTCGAGAACACTGATCCCAGGGGAACGGCGTTCCGGGTGAGCGTCGACCACCGGGCGCGGACGACGACGGGGATCTCGGCCACCGACCGCGCGAGCACGATCGCCGCGCTCGCCGATCCTCGCAGCCGTCCGGACGACTTCACCCGCCCGGGGCACGTGTTCCCACTTGCCTACCGCGAAGGCGGCGTGCTCAAGCGCGCGGGCCATACCGAGGCATCGGTGGATATGGCGCAGATGGCTGGGCTCCTGCCCGCGGGCGTGCTCTGCGAGATCGCGGGCGAGGACGGGGAGATGGCTCGCCTGCCCAGCCTGCGGCGCTTCGCCCGAGTCCACGGCCTGCCGCTGATCGCGATCAGCGATCTGATCGCCTACCGGCGGCGGCACGAGCGGCTCGTGGTGCGGGTCAGCGAGGCACAGCTCCCGCTCGACGGCGCGCAGTTCACAGCGATCGCCTACGACGAAGTGCTCGAGCACCGCGAGCACATCGCGCTGGTGCTGGGCGACGTCCGCGCCGTCGACGGCGTACTGGTGCGCGTCCACTCGGAGTGCCTCACCGGCGATGTGTTCGGCTCACGGCGATGCGATTGCGGGCTGCAGCTGAAGCTTGCGATCGACAAGATCGTGGCGGACGGCCGTGGGGTGATCGTCTACCTCCGCGGCCACGAGGGGCGCGGGATCGGCCTGTCGGCGAAGATCCACGCCTACCGACTCCAGGATGCCGGCCTCGACACGGTCGAGGCCAACGTCGCCCTTGGCTACCCGAGCGATCGGCGCGACTACGGGATCGGCATGCAGATCCTGCGCGACCTCGGCGTCGGCAGCATGCGGCTGATGACCAACAACCCCGCCAAGCGCGCGGGGATCGAGGGCTATGGACTGTCGGTGCTCGAGCGCGTGCCGCTCCTGACCCCGCCCACGCCCGAAAACGCGCGCTACCTCTCGACCAAGCAGGCGCGGCTGGGTCACGTGCTCGAGCTGAGCCAGGCGCGCGCGGCTGCCGGGTTGCGGTGAGCTCCGCCGCGGAGCCGGGCTGGCGCTCGCCGGCACCATCGCTCGCCTGGGCGAGCTGGCAGCCGCCGCTCCTCGCACGGCAGCGTGATGGCAGCGACGCCTGCCAGGCTGCGAATTAACCCCGGATACACACGAAGGAGGGCACGATGGAAAGCCCGACGAGGATCGAGGCGCAGCAGGCGGAGTTGTACCGGTGGGACGCGTGCCTCGAGCGCCTGCAGGTGAAGGCGGCGACAACCGCGGGCAGCGCACGGGAGCAGGCCGAGGCCGCGATCAGTGAGCTTCGGCGCCAGCGGAACGCACTGGGCGAGCGCCTCCGCGAGGTGACCTCGGCGTCCGTAGATGGGCGCCGCGAAGGTAGGCAATCGGTAGAAGCGGCGCGGGATGAACTCGCCCGAAGGGCAGCAGAGCTGGAGGCGAGATTCGAGCCACGAGAAAACGCGTGACGGGGTGCGCAATTGGCGCTCGCTCTGACGGCGAACAGAGCGAACGCGAATCGCGGGGCTTACCGATCGACTGGAGTTAGCCATGTGCAACCATCACACCCACTTCTGCGGCACGTGCAGCGCGTGCCAGCGCGACCAGCTCGCACGCTGGCGCCGTCAACTCGCCGATGCGACCACGCTCGCCCGCGGGCGCGGAATTGGACCATGCTCCACGCCCACACCACGCACGTACTCCGCTACCGCGGCGCCGGTGGGCTCGCGGTAGGTCCACGCGTCCGCTGTGTCCGCGCCACGTCACACCGAGTGCTGGATCCGCCCAGTGAGCGATTGGAAGCCGATCACTGCGGTCGAAGCGGCCGGAGCCGATGGTGCTTCGGTCGCGCTCCTTGACGGCGGCGCTGGGATTCCGAGCGCGCTCGAGCGGCTGCTGTCGAAGGGCAGGCTGCGCGCGACGCTATACATGCTCGGGCCGGCGTTCGTCGCCTCGATCGCGTACGTCGACCCCGGCAACCTGGCCGCCAATGTGCAGGGCGGCGCGCAGTGTGGCTACCTGCTGCTGTGGGTCGTAGTGGCGGCGAACCTGATCGCGATGTTGATCCAGTACCTGTCGGCCAAGCTCGGGATCGTCACCGACCGGAACCTGCCCGAGACGATCCGCGCGCGCTGGCCTCGCGGGCTCAACTGGGCGATGTGGATACAGGCCGAGATCATGGTGATGTCGACCGACCTCGCCGAATTCCTCGGCGCCGCACTTGGGCTGAACCTGCTCTTTGGCGTTCCCCTGCTGCCGGCCGGGATCATGACAGCGTTGATCGCGTTGGCGATTCTCGAGCTCCAGACGCGAGGCTTCCGGCGCTTCGAGCTGACGATCAGCGCCCTGCTCGGGATCATCTTCCTCGGCTTCCTGTACGAGGCGCTGCGGATCGGACCGTCGACCACCGGCTCGCTGCACGGGCTGATCCCCAGACTGGACGGCACCAGCTCGCTCTACATCGCCGTCGGGATCGTCGGCGCCACCGTGATGCCGCACGCGATCTACCTGCACTCCGCGCTCACCCAGGGCCGCATGCCGTGCCGCAACGACCATGAGCGCGCCCGGGTGATCCGCTTCGAGCGCCTCGACGTCATCATCGCGCTTGGCTTTGCCTGCCTGGTCAACCTGGCGATGCTCGCCGTCGCTGCCAAGCTCTTCCACACCCCGGCGCTGCACGGGCTGAGCACGATCCAGCAGGCCCACGCCGAGCTCGGGCACCTCGTCGGCGGCACGGCCGCGCTGGCCTTCGCCTTCGCGCTACTGGCCTCGGGCGCTTCCTCCTCGAGCGTCGGCACCTACGCCGGACAGGTCGTCATGGCCGGGTTCGTCAACTTCCGCATGCCGCTGATCCTGCGCCGCGCGATCACGATGATCCCGGCGATCATCGTGTTGGCGCTCGGAATGGATCCGACCCGCGCGCTCGTGCTCAGCCAGGTCGTGCTGTCCTTCGGCATCCCGCTCGCGCTCATCCCGCTCGTCATGATGACGTGCAAGCGCGAGATCATGGGCATCCACATTAACCGCCCGATCACCACTATCGCAGCTTGGATCTGCGCGATCGCGATCATCGCGATGAACGTCTTCCTCATCGCCGAGCAGCTCGCATGAGCTGTGTCAGCCTGGGAAGCGAGAGCCCGCGCCGACCCTCTCCGTCAGGGCTGACGGCCGGCGGGCTCGCGGTTTGCAGCGCCCATCGTGGGCCGGTAGATGCGCTCGACGTACTCGTCGAGCATCCGGGCGGTGCAGAAGACCGGTGCGAGCGTGCGCATCGAGGCCCGGATGCGCGCCAGCCACGCGCGCGGCAGCCCATCGCCGTCGCGCGCGTAGAAGCTGGGGGCGATCTCCCGCTCCAACAGGTTGAACAGGGCATCGGCGTCACGTGCATCCTGCGCGCTCGCGTCGGGGTCGACGTCGCCCTCCAGAGCCCAGCCGTTGCTCCCGTCGTAGGCCTCCGCCCACCAGCCGTCGAGCACGCTCACGTGCAGCGCGCCGTTGATGACTGCTTTCATCCCGCTGGTGCCGCTGGCCTCCAGGGGTGGGCGGGGCAGGTTCAGCCACACGTCGCAACCCCGCACCAGGCGTGCGGCCAGCGCCAGGTCGTAGTCGTGCAGGAACACGACTCGCTCGGGGACGTTGGGCGCGTCCTTGAAGCGAAACAGCTCCTGCACGACGCGTTTGGCCTCCTCGTCGTTGAGGTGCGCCTTTCCGGCAAACAGGAATTGCACCCGGGTACGGCCCAGCCAGCAGCGACAGCACGCGCTCGGGATCCTGGATCAGGAGTAGCAGACGCTTGTAGGTGGCGATGCGACGCGCGAAGCCGATCGTGAGGACGCTCGGATCGAACGCCCGCCCCGCCGCCTCGATCAGGTGTCGTGGCTGACGCTCGACGAGCCGGTCGATGCCGCCGTACTCCTTGACGAACTGCACCAGGTCCGCGCGCTGCACGCAGCGCGCGGACCACAGCTCGGCCGCCGGCACGGCGTCCAGCGGCGCCCACGTGGCGGCATCGCCGGTGCGGCGCCACCATCCATCGCCGAGGTGGCGATCGATCACACTCCGCATCGCGGGGCCGATCCAGCTGGCCGGGTGCACGCCGTTGGTGACGTGGGTGATCGGCACCGCATCGACGTCGCGCTCGGGCCACAGCTCGCGCCACATCGCCCGCGCGACGGCGCCGTGACGGCGACTGACCGCGTTCGCCGACTGGCTCATCCTGAGGCTGAACTGCGTCACGCCAAACGGCTCGGCACCGTCATCAGGGTGGACGCGGCCCAAGCGGATGATCGTGTCGGGATCGACGCCGAGTTCAGCGATCACGCTACGGAGCATGCCGATCACCTGTTCGGGCGCGTAGGTCTCGTTGCCGGCGGCCACCGGGGTGTGCGTGGTGAAGACCGTCCGCCGTCGGGCCGCCTCGAGCGCCGCGACGCCCACGGTCCCGCGCCGGGCGGCGCTCGCCGCCAGCTCGAGCACCGAGAATGCCGCGTGCCCCTCGTTAAGATGCACGAGTCCCGGCTCGATGCCCATGGCCTGGAGCGCGCGTAACCCGCCCACCCCGAGCAGCGCGTATTGCGCCAGCCGAGTGATCGGATCAGCCACGTAAAGCTGAGAGGTGATCCAGCGGTCCAGCAGGCTGTTCTCCGGCCGATCGGCATCGAGCAGGAACAGCGGGACTCGTCCGACGGCAACGTGCCAGATCTGCGTGGTGACGCTGCTTTCGCCGATCGATACCGTGATCGTCAGCGGCTGCCCGTCGGGCGAGCTGACCAAAGCGGCGGGTAAGCGCCCCGGATCCGTATCTATCCAGTACTCCTGCTGCCAGCCGGAGGCGTCCAGGCGCTGGCGAAAATAACCGTGGCGGTACATGAGGCCGACGGCGACCAGCGGCAGCGCTTGGTCGGAGGCCTCCTTGAGAAAGTCGCCGGCGAGCCCGCCGAGACCACCCGAGTAGATCGGCAGCGATTGGTGCACGCCAAACTCAGCGGACAGGTAGGCGACTGGCCGCTCGGGCGCCATCGGACCCCGGGGCGGGCGCGCCTGGTCCTCCTCGAAGGCCCGCTCGAGCGTGCCAATGCGCGCGAGCAGCCCGCGATCGGACGCGGCGCGGGACAGCGCCGCGCCAGATGTCTCCTGCAGCAGACGCACCGGATTCTCCCCGCAGCGCTCCCAGCGCGCCGCGTCGACCGCCCGGAAGACATCCTTGCCGCCCGGGTACCAGCACCACCGGTAGTGTAGGCGATCCGAGCGAGCGGCGCCACCGGCTCAGGGAGGCGCCCCGCAAGATCGGCGGTGCGCCCGGCAAGCCCGGCGTCGACCGCGGTGATGGACGGCGGGACCGCGCTCACCGCCGCAGTGCTCTCATGCGACGGGGGCCTCGGAGTCTGCACGCAGCTCGTAGGTGGCCAGGGTGTCCCCGCGGGCTTCGGCGAGTTCGGCGAGGCCGAGACGTGCGGCAGCCTCGGGGTTGCCGGCGAGCGTGATGTTGAGGCTCTCACGAGCCTGGTGGGGCCGCGGCGTCCGCGACCACTCGAGGACGTTTCGGTACAGCCGCTCGGCGGTCTCGGTGTCGCCGGCCGCGGCGAGGACGCGGGCGAGGTTGACGCGCGCGTGGGCGACGACCCACGGGGCGCGTGCCGCCTCGGCGGTGGCGAGCGCCCGCCGGAACAGCTCCTCGGCCTGGTGCAGGTCGTTGCTTGCGAGTGCGTTTGCACCGAGTCCGGCCAGGGCCAGGGCCGCGTGGTCGGCAAACCCGGCCCGTTCGGCGAGCCCGAGCGCGTCGCGGTACGCCTCCACGGCGGCCGCCGTATCGCCCCGCTGCTCGGCGACCCAGGCCTCGAGTAGTCGCGCTGGAACCTGAAACGCGGTGTAGCCGATTGCTTCGCAGCGATGGTAGGCCTGCGCCGCCGCCGTGGCGACCGTGGAGAGATCCCCCCGGCGCGCGGCATCCATGGCTCGTAAGACGCTGGTCAGCGCGACATCCCAGTCGCTTCCGGCCGCCTCGGCGCCGGCGCGCGCGTCCTCGGCCAGGCTCGCCGCGCGCTCGTGGTCGCCCGCCGACCCCAGCGCGAGCGAGAGCATCGCCCGCAGCAGGACGGATTCCGAGGATGCGGGAGCGGCCTGCGCGAGCGTCAGACCGCGTTCGCCCGCGGCGATCGCGGCGTCGAGATCGAGCTCTTCGGTCGCGAAGAAGCAGACCATCCCGCATAGCTCGATGAGCAGATCGACCGGCGCGTCCTCGGACGCGGCAGCCAGGGCAAGCTCGACAAAGCGGCGTCCCTCGGACACACGCTCCGCGAGCGCGAAGTACCAGCCCACCCCTGCCCCGAGCCGGATCGCGATTCCGGGAGCGGGGGCGGTCCGAGCATATGTGAGCGCGGCCCACAGGTTGTCGTTCTCCACCGCGAGCCGCTTGAGCCAGAGCTGCCAATCGCGCCCACGCAGCTCGTGGCGCGCGGCGTCGGCGAGCGACGCGAAGTACTCCGCGTGCCCCTGCCGCGTAGCGGCTAGGTCGCCGGTGGCGTCGAGTTGCTCGAGCACGTACTCGCGGACCGAGTCGAGCAGGTCATAGCGCGCCTGATCGTCTGGGAACGAGACCGACACGATCGACTTGTCGACCAACATGCCGAGCAGGTAGGTCACGGTGGTCTCGTCGAGCCCATGGCGTACGCCGAGCGCGATCAGCGACGCCAAAGAAGCGCCGCCGCGGTGCACGGCAAGCTCGTGCAGCAGCGTCTTCTCGTCGCCATGCACGAGGTCGTAGCTCCATTCCACGAGCGTCCTCAGCCCGGGGCGGGCAACCTCGGGCGAGGGCCGACCCCCCCGGTTGGCCAGCCCGCGCGTAACCAGGGCCAGGAGCTCCTTGAGGCCCAGATGGTTGACGCGCGCAGCGGCGAGCTCGATCGCGAGCGGCAGCCCATCGACCTGACGGCTGATCTCGGCCACGAGCGGGGCGGCCTCGGCGGTCAGCTCGAATCCCCGCCGGGCCGCGCGCGCCCGAACAACGAACAGCTGCACGGCGGCGCCGGGCCCGCCCGCCGACTCCGCATCGGGCACGGCGAGCGGTGCCACGCCGACCCGGGTTTCGCCGACGACGTGGAGGACCTCGCGGCTGGTGGCGAGCACCCGCACGCCGACACACTCTCTCAGTATCGCCGAGGCAACCCGCCCTGCCTCTTCGGTTGCGTGCTCGCACGCGTCGAAGATCAGGATCGCGTCGGCATCGCGCAGGCGCGCGATAACCCGCGCCAGTGGGTCGGCGCCGCGCGCGTCAAGGGCTTGGGCGACCAGGCGCACGACGTCCGCCGCGCCACCCGCGCGCGCCAGATCGACCAGCCAGGCGCAGTCGCGGATCTCGCTCTGGAGCGAGCGTGCGACCTCGAGCGCGAGCCGGCTCTTGCCCACCCCGGGAGGTCCCGTGAGCGTGACCAGCCGGTGTTCTCGCAGGAGATCGATGATCTCGGCGAGCTCTTGCTCGCGGTCGACGAACGAGGTCGCGGGAGCGGGCAGGTTACCGCGGCGCGGCGCGACCGGCACCGCTCCGATCGCCGGGTCGTGCTCGAGGATCGCCTCCTGCAGCCGCCGCAGCTCCGGCACCGGCTCGAGCCCCAGCTGCTCGGCGAGCACTCGCCGCGCCTCCTGGAAGGTCTCGAGCGCATCCGCCTGCCGGCCGCTCCGATACAGCGCCAGCATCAGCTGCCCCCACAGCCGCTCGCGCAACGGATTCTCCTCGAGCGCCGCCCGCAGCTCAGAGACGATCTCGCGATGTTCTCCGAGCGCGAGCGCCGCCTCGAACCGCTCCTCGAGCGCGTCCACCCGGAGCCCCTCCAGCCGCCGCGCCTCCGCGCTGAACCATGCGGTATCGGTCAGACCGTGCAACGCCTGACCGCGCCACAACCCAAGCGCGAGCTGGATCGCCTCGGCCCCGGCGCGGGCATCGCCCTCCCGCAACGCGACCCGCGCCTCCCCGAGCAACTCCTCAAACCGCAGTGCGTCGACCGACGCGTTCAGCCCATACCCGTCGGGGGAGGCCATGATCGATCCCGATCCCAGCGCGCCGCGAAGCCGCGCCACGTGATGCTGCACCGCGTTGCGCGGCGCCGCCGGCAGATCCTCTCCCCACAGGGCCTCGATCAACGCGTCCACCCCCACCACCCGGCCGCGGCGCAACGCGAGCAGCGCCAGAAAGCCATGGCGCTTACCCCCCGTCACGTTCACCGGCCGTCCGCCGACCAGGACCTCAAACGGGCCGAGAAGCCGGATCTCCAGCGGATCGGTCATGCGAGCATGGGGCCTTGGACGGCCATTCTCGCACGCGCGTCACCGCGCGTGTGAGCGACCGCCTCGCGGGCGACTGCCTCCCCGCGCGTTTGGCTGCGCGGTAGTCAGATCGCGGTGCTTGTCGCGATCCTGGGCTGGTAGCCGAAGGGATGCTCGAACGCGAACCTGGCGTCCGCCGGCGGGAT
>Ga0187779_10001715_pt1 | contig 13655 bp, 13 predicted proteins | sample 1015_Q2_SP10_10__FD_132435 | JGI IMG/M metagenome (GOLD analysis project Ga0187779, IMG submission 132435) | Tropical peat soil microbial communities from peatlands in Department of Meta, Colombia - 1015_Q2_SP10_10_MG | ecosystem: Environmental > Terrestrial > Soil > Wetlands > Peat | place... | reverse complement strand
TTGCCGATAGCCTTCTTCAGCTGGGCGGCCTGGTCCTTGGGGAACGCCTTGTTGATGTCGATGACGTACTGCTTGTCGATCGAGTCAGCGAGGTCGTCGTCTCCGGTGAAGACCTTGACGTAACAGTCGTCAACGAGGGACGGGTGGGTCTCGACCATGTGTTCCTGAACGACGGCTGCGCCGGGCATCGCGTGGTTCAGCACGTGGAGGTACTCGTTGATGGTCTCGGGGGTGACTTCCTTGCCGAGACGCTTCTGGAGGGTCCCGTGGGCGAGGTCGAGGCCTACGATGATGGTCCTGCGGATGTCGTCCCACATCTGCTGCATTGCAGCGTTGTTGACGAAGTGGAGGTCATCGCCTTCCACGAAGACTCCGGTGCCGCTGACCTCATAGGTCATCAGCTGGCGCTGCCCGAGCGGGATACCACCGCAGTGGCAACGGACGGGGTCGTACATCGAGATACCGCGGTCCATCTCGGCCTTCTGGCCGGCCTTGAGGAACTCCATCTTACGCGGGGACTGCTTCAGGCCTTCGCGGGCGAAGACGGTCGAGGTTGCCTGCGGGTCCTCTGCGAACTTCGTCTTCATTGCCTTCAGGAAGAGCTTCTGGGTCCTTTCGATTTTTGCTGCTTTTGCCATGTCTTATCACTCCTTTGGCATGAAGCCGTATTTTACCCTCAGCGCGTGGATACGCTGGATGTATTCAACATACTCGGGGTCGTCGCGGAACCCGGTTCCGACGAGGGAGTGGTACATGGTGGTGTTTGCCTTGAGCCACTTGTTGTCCATCATCTTGCCGACCTTGACTTCGCTGTCAAGGGGAACGCCGACCTGGTCCTTGACGTACTTGACCATGCCGGTCTTCTTGTCGAGGACAAAACGCTGGAGCATATCGAACATCATTCCGTTCTCATCGAGACGGAGGGAGTGTCCGTGAACCGTGCAGCCACGGATACCGGTGAGTGCCGGGTCGAAGAGCTCGGAGTTGACGAGGTCCTTGGCGTACTTCTCAAGGTCTCTCTCACGGCATTCGACAATCTGACGGCCTGACAGGGTACCCGGGTCAATGCCACGGAAGCGGTAGGACTCGAGCCAGGATCTCTGGTAGGGCTGGCATGGCGCATTGTACATCGAGTCAGTGAACTGGATGTAACGGACGCGGTCGCCGGCCTTTGCACCGTCGGTCGGGGTCACGAGCTTGCGGATCGGGCAGTTGGGCTCCTGCTGCTCGGAGAGCGGCGGGTGTGCACTCTTGTAGGCCGAGCCGGGTGCACGGTGTCCCATGACCAGGACAATGTCCTTGTCGGTTACGTCACGAAGCTTCGAGAGCTTGTGGTTCGGGTCCAGCTGCTTGCGCCTGTTCTCGGCAACCTGGGTCTGGCCGGGACAGTACTGGGGTTTATATGCCATTCTTTTATCACTCCATAATTTTTTTCGTTTTCACGATTCGCATCACTGACGAAATGACTTCTGCCATCTTCTCGCGGGTAGGGGTCTGGCCCCGGGTAACGCCGCTCACAATCGCCATCACCGTTCCTTTCGTACGGATCCGGTCTGCCGGTGGCATCACCACGGAAGTCTTCACCCCCTCCTTCGCGAGATCCTCATAATCGATCGGGGTCTGCGAAACGACGACCGCCCTCACATCACAGGCCTGGAGAATGTACCTGACCTTCTGGACGACATGGGAACGAACGTTCCCGTGGTGAAGGATGGCGACCTTGTGCCGTTCGATCTGCGCAATCTCTTTCAGAGTAAGCCCGAAATATGCGCCGATTACACCGCCGGCAATTTTCGGTGCATCGGGAGGGACACCGCTTCCTGCATTCAGTACCAGCGTGCTGATGCTGTATTCGATGCCCTGCTGTCGCAGCCCTGAGGTGATGTCGCATACCGGTTTGGTCACGTGACGGCGTCCGGGTGACATTCCGACAACGATAACGTCCGGGTACCGGGTCTCGGAGATGGTCCCACGCTGGGCTATTCCTCCTCCTTTCCCCATGCCCATCGCCTCGCGGCAGTCAACAACCTGGGTTACTCTTCCAATCGGCATGATCTATTTGGTCCCCTGAAGGATAATCGGGCTGGAATGGCTATTTGGATCCGCCATTCCGATGATCGTCTTGTCCGCGTTCGGTCCGTACTTGCAATAGTCAACAAGCGACGGCTCGGTTTTCATAAACCTTCCTTCCTGAATACGGAAGGAAAAATCGGTGATAACCGATTCTACCGCGGATTTCAGTGCAGGTATTACGTCGCGGCACTCTAGTTCGAGCAGCACCGTGCCAACATGTACTTGCAGTTCAATTTCCTGGCTCCCGACACGAATCTTCTTCCTCATGGGATGAGGATTGGCCAGTCCTTTTGCCGGACCGTAGGGTATCGTTGCGGGAAGGCGGGGACCGTTGAGGATCATCCGCCGGATGCCGGGAACTGCCACAAGGCTGTTGAGGAGGCGTTCGGTGGTCTCCGGATTAAGCAGCCGCTCGGTAGAAATCCTGCACTGGGGGAACGTGGCTTCGGTCATTTGTATCCGTGGGGGTATTAAATACCCTTTGCAATTGCCTGGATCGGCTTCTTGAATGAGTCGAGCTGGCCGAAGGTGTCCTGGTAAATCTTCGAGGTTGCTTCGGGGCCGAACATCTGGGTGCCTGCATCAAGTGCGCAGGCTGCGACGATACAGGGCATACCGACACCTGCAGCGTGCCGGGTAACGACGTGGTTGCCGTTGAACCCGCCGGGGCCGCCGCCACCGTAGATCGAGTGGCTGAAGAACGAGAACCCGACCGCGACACCCATGGTGCGTCCGAAGTCGGAGCCGGGAAGGCCGGTCTCGTGCTCGAGCAGGTCGTTGAAGTACAGCAGGGTTGCGGAAACTGCCTGGGCGAACCGTCCTGCACCGCAGTTGACCATCGTTGCTGCAAGGGTACCTGCTGATGCGTAGGCGTTCCAGAGCATCGGGTCCTTGGTCTCGTAGAAGATGTAGCCGCTCTTGCCCTTCTTGCCTGCCTTGATGACCTTGTCCTCAATGGCACGCTCGACAAGGCTCTGGACGACAGTACCGATGGTTCCGGTCTTGCCGTTCTTCTTGACGAGGTCGTAAACGATGTTGTTTGCATTCAGGCCCTGGTATGCGTAGAGGAGCAGCTGTGCCCGCTCGAACGGGCCGATTGCTGCGCCCATCTCGAACTCGCCGGCCTGCTCAAAGGTTGAACAGAGTGCTGCACCCTGCATTGCATTCCGGTGGGTCATCATGACCGCGTGGTTTGCGGGGATGTTGCGGAGTGCGTAGCCGAGGCCTTCGTTGTTCTGCGGGATGGAAAGGATCGAAACGACGTTTCCGCCCTGCATGTCCATGGTCTGCGGGTAGGTACCCCAGACAGCTGCCTTGATGTAAGACCCGTCGAACATACCGACCTTGTACTGGTCGATAAGCGCGTAGGTGGTGGCTGCTGCGACAGAAGTCGATGCTGCGTCGTAGGTTGCTGCTGCATCCATACGGGCAGTCGGGACCTCAACGAGGATCATCTTGCCGCCGCCGACCTTGGTGATCTTCGTGTTGTCACCGTCGGTGACCTGGACCATGTCCTTGATCTTGGCTGCGAGCGCGTCGCAGTCCTTGACACAGCTGCAGCTCATGCTGCGGCCGAGGATCTGGTTCGATTTGCCGCCCATCTTCCCGGTTTTCAGTGCTTCCTCAATCCCGGCGAAGTTGACTGCTACGGTCCTCTTGGTGAGGTCAATGATCCCTGCCGATCCTTTGTTGACCAGCGGGCTGATCTTGTCGATGGTGACGCCGCTCTTCAGGAGCTTGCCCTCATCGTCGTACAGATCGATTGAGTCCTTGTATTTTGCCATGTAAATTCCTCCAAATGTTATTTGATTGCGCTACAGTACTGTCACTGAACGATAGTGTACACTAACAAGAACACTGGTAATGACTGAAGGTGACTATTGCACGTCCCCTAAGATGGGACATTGAATAATTCCCGATAACGCCATATAATCTTTCCTATCCTTTCCCGGACGACGATAAAATATTAAAAAAACAATAAATACTATATGCGAAGCAATGTTCAAATATTACATAATCTTCCCATTTCATTGTTTTACGCAGTATTACGAATATAGGAAATGGTATCACAAACAGGGAAAAATTATCGGAAAATGTTATATTTTTTTATGCGCTCTGGTTAGGAAAAAAAAGAATCCGGCTGGGGATCCATTGGATTGGCATTGGATCGTTAGACAGTAATTTTTTTTACTTCTTGAATTCCGTGATAGGGCTCGGTCCGAGTTCATTGATCATGTTCACTACGTCGGTTACGACTTTGCCCCACTTTGCACCCTCGGATGCCGAAACGAACGTCATCCTGAACCGGCGGTCATCAAGCCCGATGCTCTTCATCAGGCGCTTGACCATGAACATCCGCTTTGCTGCCTTGAAGTTGCCCTCAAGGTAGTGGCAGTCACCGAAGTGGCAGCCGGAGACGAGCACCCCGTCTGCACCATCGGCAAATGCCTTGAGCACGAAGAGTGCGTCTATGCGGCCTGTACACATGACCCGGACGATCCTGATATCCGGAGGGTACTGGATACGACCGCCTCCGGCAAGATCTGCGCCTGCGTAGGAACACCAGTTGCAGATTATACCCTGAATCTTGGGCTGCCAGATACCGGGACCCCGTTCGGGGATTTTGAAATCTCCAGGAGCTGACATTTATTGCTCACCTCCGAGCAGGAATGCGTCGATTTGCGCCACGATCTGCGGGGTGGCGAAGTGGTTCATCCAGATTGCACCGCCGGGACAGAACCCGCCGCAGGTACCGCATCCTTTGCACTTAGCTTCAGTGACCTGCATGACTTTCCTGCCATCTTTCTCGACAAGCGAGAGCGCGCTGTAGGGGCAGAGATTTACACACATGCCGCAGCCGGCGCACCTCTCCTCGATGCAGGAGGCGAAGTAAGGCTCAAGTTCGACTTCCCCGGTATGGATCGGGATGCTTGCTGCCGATGCGGCTCCTTCAGCGGATGCAACCGTGTCCGGGATATCTTTGGGTCCCTGGCAGGCACCCGCGAGGAAGACCCCGGCAGTCGTTGTACCGCAGGGGTTCAGTTTCGGGTGAGCTTCGAGGAGCCACCCGTCCATCGAACAGGAGACGCCAAAGAGTTTGCGGGTCCGGTTCGTGTCTTCCATGGGCTGGACTGCAGCAGCCAGGACAACGAGATCGACTTCCATATTAACCGGGCGGTCGAGCAGGGTGTCGTCTGCGCTGACATAGAGATTCTTGGTTTTCGGGTCTTCCTGGATGTGGGATACCCGGCCGCGGATGAATTTTGCCCCCTCATCCTGGATACGGTAGTAGAATTCTTCGTACATCTTACCGAATGAACGGATATCCATGTAGAAGATGTAGGGTATCGCACCGGGGATCTTCTCAACGATCTGGTGTGCGTGTTTTAAGGAATACATGCAGCAGAACCGCGAACAATACGGCTTTCCGACACCGGTGTTGTCACGGGAGCCCGCGCAGAGCACGAACGCGATCTTCTTCGGAGTCTCGCCGTCACTCGGGCGGACAAGGTGCCCACCGGTCGGACCGGATGCACAGATGAGCCGCTCGAACTCGAGACTGGTGATGACGTTCTCGTACTTCTTGTATCCCCATTCTTCTTTCTTCTCGATGGGGAAGATGTCATACCCGGTTGCGAGGATCGCAGTCCCGACTTTGACCTTGATCAATTCGTCTTTTGCCTCGAGGTCGATTGCCTTCTTCTCGGGTCCGCAGGCTGTGACACACAGCCCGCACTTGATGCAGGAGTCCCAGTCGATCGTGTAGATAAGGGGGACAACCTGCGGGTGATAGATATAGATCGCCTTCCGCGGTTTCATCCCGATTTCAAAGATGTTGGGCTTCACGACGGGACAAACTGCATCGCAGTCACCGCAACCGTTACAACCGCCGCCGACGATTCCCCGTGCCTCTGCCTCCTTGGGCGTGAGAACCCCCCGGGCTTTCTTACGAATCGTGATATCGAAGTTACCGATATACCCTTCAACGGCATCGACTTCTGAGTAGGTCATCAGGTCGATGTTGGGGCTTCGTCCTACATCGACCATTTTTGGCGTAAGGATACACTGCGAACAGTCGAGGGTTGGGAACGTCTTGTCAAGCTGGGACATGCGCCCGCCAATCGTTGGTGCAGATTCAATGAGGTATGTCTTGATCCCTGCAGCCGCGAGATCGAGCGCCGCCTGCATTCCTGCTACACCGGCACCGACCACCATTGCGGCTTTCTCGACGGGGACGGTCTTCGGGAACAGGTCCTGGAGGAGCGACGCCTTTGCCACGGCGATCCTCACGGCATCTTTTGCCTTTTCCGTTGCACCTTCGCGGTCGTGCATGTGGACCCACGAGTTCTGTTCACGGATGTTTGCCATCTCGAACCGGAACGGGTTCAGACCGCCTTCCTTGGTCGCGGTCCTGAACGTTGGTTCATGCAGGCGGGGCGAGCATGCTGCAACGACAATCCCGGTTAATTTGTGGTCCTTGATCGCCTTGTCAATCTTACCCTGACCTGGTGTCGAGCACATGTACTGGTAGTTGTCGACCCACGCAACACCGGGAATGGTTTTTGAGTATTCCTGTACGGTGGGGATATCTACCGACCCTGCAATGTTGGTACCACAGTGACAGATGAAGACACCGATGCGTGCCTCCTGTTTTGTGGTGCTGCCGGGCGCTGGTGCTGGTGCTGCAGCAGGTTTTGTTGCTGGTGCGGATGCCATCTTTTTTGTCTCCGTTTTTACTGGAGCTGCCGGTTTTTTGGCGGTCTTCGCTGCCGGCTTCTTGCTCTCAGGTTTCTTTACAGTTGTCTTCTTCTTCTCCGCCATTGTCCTCACCTTACAGAACCTTCTGCAGGAACGGCTCGCAGCTGATCGCGTGGAGATCAAGTGCAAGATCCTGCGGGCTCATTCCCTGGGCGAGTCCGAGAAGTTCGGCAAAGTGCAATACCGGCAGATCGTACGAGACTCCAAACTTCTCCTTGATCTCGATCTGCCCACGGTCAAACTGGAGTTGGCAGAACGGGCAGATGTCGGTGAGGGCATCAACCCTGACTTCTTTAAGGTTGATCAGTTTTTCGTTCGTGATATCGAGCGAGTGAACGATATCATATCCGCGGACGCCACCACCGGCACCGCAGCACTGCATCTTGTTGCGGTATTCGACCGGTGTCGCTCCGAGTGCTGCGACGAGCTCCTCCATCCAGGTCGGTCTTTCGGTGCTCATCATTTCTTCCCGGGGGAACTCCCGGTCTTTTCTCGGCTTTATCAGGTGGCAGCCGTAATGGACAGCAATACGCGCTCCGGTGAGCGGGTTTGTGACGCTGTCCCGGATCTTATCGACGCCGATAATCTTGTCATCATAGAGAAGTTCGGCAGTATGGTAGACATTGATAGTGCCTTTATACTCCATATCGATCTCTTTGAGAACTTCGTTAACGCCGTCTTTTAAGTCCTGGTTGTGCTTGAGTTTGTGGTTGACTTCCCAGATTGATTTATAGCACCCGTTGCAAAGCAGGGCGATATCCATTTTCATCTGCTCGGCCAGAACGAGGTTCCGTGCGGCCATTGCATAGAAGACGTTTAAATCGATAGATCCAAACGCTCCCGGTGCAGGGCAGCAGCTTGCTCCTTTCAGGGGAACCAGTTCGACCCCGAGTTTCTTCATGGCCTTGATCGACGCGGCTTCAGATCCGGGATAACGGTTGGGAGCGATGCATCCGAGGTAGAATGCAAACTTGTGTTTTGCTTCGGTTGACATCGTCAGCCCTCCCGTTCTTTGACGATGCGGTCCGCATTCGCCTTGAGTTTGTAATGGTCGAGGATTTTCTGAATCCCCTTGATATATTCAGGATACATGTGTGTTGTGGGTGGATCACGGGTGAGTCCGAGTTTCTCCCGTGCAGCTCTGTTTACGTCGTTATTCGGAACTCCATGACCGGAACTGTAAATTGCCTGGACCGTCTTAAGGAAGTTAACCGGAACGATGTCTCTCTCGAAAGCAAGGTTCCTCATCGACATGATGACATCGGTGGGGAGAATATCTCTCGGGCAGCGGTCCGAGCAGCTGTAGCAGGTTGTGCAGAGCCAGAGATCCGGGTCGGTCAAAGCCTCGTTCTCAAGTCCGAGAACTGCTCTCCTCATAAATTTACGGATCCGGTATGTGCTGCGGGGTGCAGACGGACATGCTGCCGTACAGGTTCCGCACTGGTAGCACATGTGCGGAATGGTGCGTGAAATCGCTTTTACTCTTTTGGTAAACGCTGGATTCGAATCGTCAGCGAAATATCGCTGCTCATGGAGTTTTTTCTCCAGTGCTTCGGGATAGCCTTTTGAACGTGCCATGGTTATGCCTTCCCCATTACGGCTCCCTTGAGCTCGACCTGGCCGGATGTCGATTCCTTGACCTTCGAAGTCCTCGTGGTGAAGAGTTTTCCTTTGATTTTCTTGAAAAGATCCGTCTCGGGGCCCTTCATCCGGATGCCGGTCCTTGAGAGGACAATGATATCTTCACCCGGGCATGCATTCACACAGGCGCCACACAGGATACAATAATCCTTGTTGACTGCGATGGTCGGTTCGATCTCGTGCTTCATCTCTGCTGCCGGTTTAGCCGACGGCAGATAGATTGCATTTGCAGGGCAGATCTCGGCACATGTGGAACAACCTCCGGGACATTTCTCAGCGTGGAACTCGATGTTGCCCTCGAAGACTTTCTCGACCGTGATTGCCTCGGTCGGGCAGTTCCGGGAGCACCACGTGCATGTACAGCAGTTGTCCTGGATTATGTCGACTTTGCCCGCAAGCTTGTCGGAGACAACATTTCGCTCCACGGTGATGCATTCTTCCGGACAGGCTTCGACGCAGACTTTGCAGGCATCGCACTTTGTCTGGTCCCAGATAACGTCACCTTCGACTTTACCGGTTTCTGCGGTAAATTCCTTGTGTTTGACGTTGATCGCAGGACAGAGTGCTCCGCAGACGCCACAAAGTGTGCATTTCTCCTTATCGACCGTAAAGGTGGTCTCAGATTTCAACGCTGTCTGCCGCTCCTTTGCTCCGGCTACCGGTCCCTTGTACGTACCTTCAAAGGCAGGAACATTGCGATCGATCGCGTCGCGGGGGCAGACCTCTTCGCAGATCGTGCACCTGACGCATTTCTCCTCGTCAATTTCTGCCTTCATGTCGTATTGTGGGAACCCTTCTTTCTCGATGATCGGAAGCCGCTCCTTGCCATCCACCTTCAGAGTCAATGCATTGAACGGGCACATGATGACGCAAACGCCACAATACGAGCACTTTTTCTCGTCGATATCGACGGGAGCCGCGTAATTGATCGCCCCCCGTCGTGATGCACCGACAAGCCCGAGGACGATTGCGTCCTCGGGACAGGACTCGACACACACACCACATCCCGTGCAGGTCTCTGAATTCAGGATAAGGTTGTTAACGCTCTGAAGGAGTTTCTGCTCCATCACAACGTTAACACCATCTTTTGCTTTTGAAAACTTTGGAAACAATGCCATGAACTAACCCTCACGCCGTTCCTTTATTGTACCTTTGCCTCTGCTCTGGATTCCCAGGGCCCTGCCAGCCTGATAACATCGTACGGGCACGCCTCGACGCAAACACCGCATCCTGCGCAGAGTTCACTCCTGAAGTCGAGAACAATGGACTTTCCATCCTTGACTGTATAGATCTTGTCATGAGTAGCAGGATCTACCGTATGAAGCTCCAGCGCATCTACAGGGCATGCAACCACACAGTTGTTACAGCCGGTACAATTTTCCATGTTAATATGCACTGCAAATGCCATATTTTTTCACGCACCAGCTATGATCGATTTCAAAAATCGACTATCAAAAAGTGGTCGAAGAATGTAGATAAATGTTCTGAAATTCGCAGCCGAAAACCGACCGTTTTAAGCAGTTTTTTTGTTTTTATTTATAAATGGTTTAAATAGGTTAATTAGATCTGGTATACTTTAACCCTGTATTTTCACGCGCTCTTTTGTTATCATTCAAGATCGCGATCAATTTAGAAACTTTATTCAGGAACCATCAAAGTACAACTCAGGTACCGGAGGTTATCTCATGGAAATCAACGGCGTTACAATCGACGATACGTACGCAGAGGCGTTCCCGACCTGGGTCTGCCGGATTCTCATTACTGCGGTTACGGAAGAATGGGCACGGAAAGCAGCAACCGAAGCTACCGGTTTTGCAACTTCTGCAATCGGCTGTCCTTGCGAAGCAGGGATTGAAGGAAGTATTCCTGCGAGCCAGACTCCGGATGGCAGGCCGGGTGTTGCCATCCTTATCTGTGCGAGCAAAAAGAAACTGAAAGAACAGGTTGTTGAGCGCCTGGCCGAGTGCGTCCTCACGGCACCCACAACTGCTGTCTTTAATGGTATTACCACTGCAGAAGAAAAAATCCCGGTCAAACTCCACTTCTTCGGCGATGGCTATGAATACCAGAAAGAAGTCGGAGGAAGGAAATGCTGGGTTATTCCGATAATGGAAGGAGAATATGTCGGTGAGGAAGAGTTTGGTATTGTAAAAGGAGTTGCCGGTGGCAATTTCTTTGTGATGGGTGAAAACCAGATGGCTGCCCTCCTCGGTGCCCAGGCAGCAGTTGAGGCAATCGATTCCGTTCCCGGAACAATAACAAGCTTCCCTGGCGGTATAGTGGCAAGTGGCTCAAAAGTCGGGAGCCTGAAATACAAGTTTATGCCTGCCTCGACCAATGAGAAGTATTGCCCGACCCTGCGGGAAAAAGTCCCCGACAGCAAGATCCCCGCGGGAATCAAGGCGGTTTACGAGATCGTAATCGATGGAGTCGATGAGAAATCTGTTTCCGCTGCTATGGGAGCTGGCATAAAGGCTGCTGCCATGGTTCCCGGAGTCCGGTTTATTTCAGCAGGTAATTTTGGCGGTACGCTGGGACCATTCAAAATTGATCTGCACAAAGTCCTTTAATTTTTTTTTAAAAGATCCGCTGCATTTCCGATCATTTTTTATATCATTTTGCACGATAATTCTGTTAACGAAAGTTTCGTTATCAAATTTCCCTTTCCGTTATTCATCGGGCTTCAGGGTCAGAACTTATCCGGGCCTGCCGGGAAGAAGATGACCGCAGTTGATACCATGTCGGAAAAAACAAAGGCCGGATCTATAATGAATCCCAATGGGTCTTGTACGAATGACGAACTAAAAGATCCGTATATCATTCACTATCCACGGATTGTCGCAATTTCAAATGAACATGGAGACCAGGTTGAGCTCATTGAGTTTTTTGAGTGTGCGGGCGGAGCGATGTGGTCGAAAAAACAGTATGCCAAGAGCCCCCTCGTTCTCGATGTACGATGTGTCGGTCCGTCAATGAGGTATCTTATCAGGCCCGGTGTGGTCAACCTCCCGCTTGAAGGATCGCGGTTTCCGGCGGGAATCTCTTCATGCATCGTTGAAAAAGATGAGATTGCCATTACGTATATCGGAATGGGTGGTGGCGGTGTGGGGGCTGCGGCATGCCGCTCGGATGCCCGGGGGGTGATCCGGAGCAGGAGCGATCCCGCAGGCGGGGGAAAAATTGCGGGTGCGACAATCTGGATGCCGAAGCGCCAGAGGATACTCATAGGGGTTGACGATACGGACACCGCCGAGGAAGGTGCAACCTGGACGCTTGTTCACAATATTGCAAAGGCTGTGGAAAATGAAGATTCGGTCTACCTGTCCCACACCATCGTGCAGCTCTTCCCGGTCCCGTACCGGACCAAGAACTGCGTCAGTATCGTCGTTGAATTTGCAACAACCAACAGAGAAAGCCTCGTGAACCGTTTCGAGTCCCTTCTCAGAAAATATACCCTCTCGGATAAAACCGGAATGACGGTATATTCCGGGTTTTCCCCTTCCCGGGAACTTCTTGATTTCGGAAGAAGCGTCAAGCGGGGTGAAATCACCCGGGATCTCATAACGGGCCTCAAAGATCCTGCCATCAGTATCGTCATGAATGGCAGGGGTATTATCGGTGCCGTTGCAGCTCTGCCATTTTTTACCAGTTATGAAGAGGCGCTGGAATTATGCAGTGGAAAGATTTAAAATCCAGGCTCCTTGCTGCCGGACCGGTCAGGCTCACCGGTGAACCCGCAGATGCGTACATAGCCAAATCCGCTGCCGGCCCGGGAGCGGGAGGGAACGGATCGATCTTCTTTTCAATGGGAAGCCACAGGGTAAAGTTTGCGATAAGCCCGGAGAGTGCAATCGAGATCGTCCACCGCGGAAACGGCGTGGCAGAACTTTATTATGAAGGGAATTTCATCCCGGGAAAACTTCTGGAGCCGGGATTTCACTGTCCCGGACAGGCGTTTATCACAGTCAGTGGGAGCTGTATTTTCAGATGCCGGTATTGCTCGGTTCCCTGCCTTGATGGTACCCGGAAGAGCATCAGTGAAATTGTCGGAATGGTAGAATCCGTCAAGGACCGCATTCATTCGATAGCGATCACGAGTGGCGTACTTACAAGCATCGAGGAAGAGGAAGCATATGTCTTAAGGGTCATTGAACATCTGCTGCCATTCGGGCTCCCAATCGGTGTCTCAATCTATCCGACGGAAAGGACCCCTGAACTGCTCCATTCCCTCGGAGTGTCAGAAGTTAAATTTAATATCGAGGCGGCAACTCCCACAATCTTTGCGGCAATGTGCCCGGGACTTGATTACGGACTGATCTGGAGAGTACTGGACCGTTCGGTCGAACTTTTCGGAAAAAACCGGGTTTTCTCAAATGTGATAATCGGCCTCGGTGAATCCGACGGGGAAATGGATGCATGCATCAGAAAACTCTGTTTTCATGGAGTTATCCCGGTCCTGCGCCCGCTGAATCCGGTAGCAGAACTTACCGGAGTGCCACGCCCTTCACCAGAACGGTTGAAAAAAATCTTTATCATGCACAAACGTGCGCTTGAAGAATCCGGTCTTGATACAACTGCAGCCCTTACCATGTGCACGAACTGTGCAGGGTGCGATCTCGTCCCCGGGAGAGATGAATGAAAGGTGTCGATGCTGTTGCAAAAGCTATCCTGTCATCATCGGACAGGCAGTATACCGTTCCGGGATATCCCATAACCCGGCTGGGGGAACTCTGCAGGGCCGATATGGTGATCAACGAGAAGACCGCTCTCGAATATGCTCTTGGCGATTCCCTCTCCGGAAGGCGGGCAGCGGTCATCATCAAGAATGTCGGGGTGAACGCATGTGCCGATCCTCTCCTTCAGGCGACAGCGCAGGGCCTTATCGGGGGGGTAGTCCTCGTGGCAGGAGATGATCCTGATGCCACAGGGTCACAGACCGCCCAGGATTCGCGGTATTATGGGGAGATTGCCGAAATTCCGGTTGTCGAACCGGATCGGGAGACGTGCTTTTCGGGTATTGAGGCCGCTTTTGAAGCGTCGGAGCAATTTTCCCGGGTTTCGATGGTCCGTCTTACGCCGCCGCTACTTGAGGAGGATGTAATTGAAGAGCCAGCACCCCGGAAAAACATGTGCGGAAGATTATACGACAGGAGCTGGACAATGAACGGGAGGGTAAAAGAATA
>Ga0187779_10001713_pt1 | contig 13664 bp, 12 predicted proteins | sample 1015_Q2_SP10_10__FD_132435 | JGI IMG/M metagenome (GOLD analysis project Ga0187779, IMG submission 132435) | Tropical peat soil microbial communities from peatlands in Department of Meta, Colombia - 1015_Q2_SP10_10_MG | ecosystem: Environmental > Terrestrial > Soil > Wetlands > Peat | place... | reverse complement strand
TGATTGCTCAGGGGAATCACCATGTTGAAAACGAACCTCCTCCTCTTGTTAGTAGCTTCCTGCGGAACCTTGGCGGCTCAAACTGCAAGCCCGCAGTGGAACACTCCAAAGCCGGGGGTGAAGGAAGTTCAGGTTCCTCTTGCGTCGTTGAAGCCTTCAGCCACGTTCAAGGTTGGCGGAACAGCAGACTGGGTGCTCCTGACCGAAGACGCTGTGTGGATAACAACCACAAAGCCCTACTCGTTAAAGCGCATCGATCCGGCGACCAACAAAGTTATTGCGACTGTCAGGCTGTCCGGCGAAACGTGTTCAGGTCTGGAGTTTGGGTTCGGGAGCATTTGGGCACCGGTCTGCGGCAAGAAGCCCGCACTGGTTCGAGTAGATGCCCATACAAACAAGATCAGTGCCGTTCTCCCAATCGCACCAGCGGGTCGGGAGGGAGGAATCACAGCCAGTGGCGATAGCATCTGGATGGTGACGGACAAGAAGGGCACCCTCACTCGGATCGATCCGTCCACAAATTCAGCGCGACAGAGGATCACGATCCCAGTCGGTTCTTACAATCCGCTGTTTAGCGACGGGATTGTCTGGATAACTGGGGTCGAGAGCAATGTTCTCGTGCCGATTGATGCTTCGACAGGCGGGGTACTTGCCTCGATTCCAGTCGGCTCGACGCCCCGGTTTCTAACTGCTGGCGGGGGTTCTGTTTGGACTCTCAATCAAGGCGAGGGAACTGTGAGCCGGGTTGATACCTCTACAAAGAAGGTCACGGCAACGATCAAGGCTGGAATTCCGGGTCTTGGTGGAGACATCTGCTACGGTGCGGATTCAGTCTGGGCAACTGTATTCGATGTGCCGCTTACTCAGATCGATGCGAAGTGGAACGATGTACTGCGCCAATGGGTCGGCAAGGGTGGAGACTCCGTTCGCGTCGGATTCGGTTCAATCTGGCTAACGGATTACTACCGGGGTTTACTTTGGCGCATTGATGTCCATGCTGCGGAGCCCTCGAATTCTAAGTAAAAACGAAAGGAGGGATCGGTGTACAGAACTATGATTGCGGGAGTTACGGTGCTGCTGATGCTGGGGATCGCCTTCGCCCAAACCTCAGAGGAAGCCAGCGTCAGGCAGGCGGAAAAAGATTGGAATGCGGCGATAGCCAAGCAGGACATGGCCGCTGCAAGCAAGTTCATGGCGGATGACTACGTGCTGGTTAACGTGTTAGAGAGAGGTCCCAGCATCACTGAACGGGCCGAATGGCTTCGGACTCTCGCCGCCATGCGGATCATCTCTTCCCAGACGGAAGTGACTAGAGTCCGGGCGTATGGCGATTCCGCCGTTGTATCTCTGAAAGGCAGTTGGCACGTGGTGTTTCCCGATGGCGGAGAGATTGACGGGAACTACTTCGTTACGGACGTTTGGACCAACCATCAGGACGGGTGGAAGGTAGTTCTGCGGCATTCGGGCCGCTATCCCAAATAGGAGTCTACCGCACACCCACGAAGCCATCATTCTCGTGCCACGAGTTCAAGCCGGGCGGCGATGGTAAGGTGGGGATGCCGCCGTTGGACACCACGTCTATCGCGGTGGAGCGAGGTATTCGGAGGCATCCTACTCCTTGGGGGTAGTTTCCCGTTCTTTCGTGCGTTCACCGATAACACGTATCTGTCGCAACTGGTGCGCATTCAGACCGAACGCGGCCAGTCCGTGGTCGACACAGGCGTGTATGGTTTTGTTCGGCATCCCATGTATCTTGGGGCAAGTCTGGTGTTTGTGGGTGCCCCGTTGCTGCTTGGCTCTGTCTGTGGACTTCTCGTAGGTCTCGCCGCGGTTGGGCTACTTATTCTGCGCATCTTTGGCGAGGAAACGCTGTTAACACGCGATCTGGAGGGCTGCCGGGCTTATCGCGAGAAAGTTCGGTACCGTCTCATACCGCACGTCTGGTAAGCAACTCGCCAAAGATCCCGGCTTGCCGACCACAGTAAGGATGATCTGTGTTACGCAAACTATGCCTCGCCACCGCCTATTTCGTTGCCATCGTTTACATCCTTTCGATTCTGTGGGCTTCTATTTACTGGCTCCAGCATGGGTGCAGGGGGCCGGGTGAGCTCGATGCGTTTATGGCTGCTTTCATGGATACTCCGTTGGGCGGAATCGCCACGGCTTTCTCGTTGTACAACGCCATACAACACATCAGAAAAGGAGAATGGTCCTGGGTTTTCTGGCCTCTTGCGATTATGTTCGGAGTTGTTCTCCTGGGTGCGATTACTCTCATAGCGGTCGTAACTTATTACACAGCATTCCCTCGTTAAGGGAATGACCAACCCGGTCTGGATCGCGGGTAGGCGAGCCTGGCAGACGGGTTCAGCCACAACAGCAGGCCGCTCCGCAGATCATCGCACGTGCGATCATCAGGCTGCCGGTGAGATAACAAATTTGCGAGGCTGCCGGTTACACTGAGCGCATCCAAAATAGCCGCAAATTGGAGCTGGACATGAAGAAGCCCGTTAGCCACCGCACGAAACGAACGCCGGGTTCCTCCGGCACCCCGATGGAATCAGCCTCCACAAAAATCGACCATCTGATCACAAAACTCACAGACTTTCGCGGCGAAACGCTGGCCAGTGTTCGCGAGACTATTCTTGAGGCCGACCCGGAGATCATCGAGGAATGGAAGTGGATGGGAAGCCCAGTGTGGTCTCACGACGGAATCATCGCGGTCGCCACCGCCCTGAAAGATAAGTTGAAGCTGACCTTTTCCCATGGGGCAAGCCTCCCCGATCCTGACAAGCTCTTCAACGCGGGTCTGGGCGGAAACCAATGGCGAGCGATCGATTTTTTCGAAGGCGATAAGGTTAACGAGCGTGCACTAAAGAATCTCATCCGTGCCGGTGTTGAATACAATCAGGTCAAATTGAAGAAGAAGCCGCCTGCAGGTAGTCGAGCGACAGCCAAAAAGGAATAAAACACATTTTTCACTTATTGGATTTGCGCGGGGGGAGGAGCCAGCCGAACATACGTCGTAGAGCGAGGCGCGGTGGAGCATGCTATACTCCGCCGCCAATGGGGGTTCTCCGGAACTAACCCAAAGCGATTTCCAGAGGGCTGTTACGACCTTGATCAATATTCCAGCAATCTTCAATGTCACAAGTGTAATGATCGACCGCCATGTGAAGGAGGGAAGAGGTCGAAAAGTTGCGATCGAGTCTGGCGACGAGATCGTGACTTATCAGGATTTGCTGGAAAGAACCAACCAGGTTGGCAATGTTCTGCGTAAGCTGGGAGTTGATCTTGAGCAACGAGTCCTGCTGGCAATCCTGGACAGTCCTGAATTCCTCTATTGCTTATTTGGCGCCATGAAGATCGGAGCGGTTGCCGTCCCGGTCAATCCTCTGCTGAAGGCGAACGATTACGAATATCTGCTGAATGACACCCGGGCGCGGGTTGCTATTGTCAGCGAAGCATCACTGCCTGAAGTGCAGAAGCTCTCGCCCGGTCGACTGCGGTACTTGAAACATATCGTTCTCGCAGGAAATTCCAATTCTCAGTTTGCCAAGCTAAGTGAAATGATGAAAGCAGAATCGGCCGTATTGGATGCGGAGCCCACCAGCAAGGATGATGCTGCATTCTGGCTGTATTCATCGGGAAGCACTGGAGCTCCGAAAGGATGTGTTCATCTTCACCACGACATGGTGGTCTCATCGGAGGCGTACGCGAAAGGTATTCTGCGGATGAAAGAATCCGATCGTTGCTACAGCGTAGCGCGCCTCTTCTTTGCTTACGGGTTGGGCAATGCCGGCTACTTTCCGCTGTATTGCGGCGCAACCACCATCCTTTCTCCGGGCCGGCCAACACCCGAAGGCGTATTTGCTGACATCGAGCGATACCGTCCGACCTTGTTCTTCTCAGTGCCTACGAACTACGCTGCTTTGTTAGCGCATCGCTGCGGAGGTGGAGAGGAGTTTGATGTCTCCAGCATTCGGCACGCGATTTCTGCCGGCGAATCCTTGCCCGGACCACTGTTCGAGCGATTCAAGCAGCGCTTTGGAATTGAGATTCTCGATGCGTGGGGATCGACTGAGATGTTGCACATGGGGCTGGCAAATTCTCCCGGCGACGTTCGACCAGGATCCAGTGGGAGGATCATTGCCGGTTATGAAGCCAAGATTGTAGATGAACAGGGTTTGCCCGTTCCGAGAGGCGAGATCGGGCAGTTGTTAATCAAAGCAGATTCCACTTGTACGTGCTATTGGAACCAGCACGAAAAAAGCAAAGCGACGTTTGAAGGCGGATGGTTTCGTACCGGTGACAAGTATTACCAGGATGAGGATGGCTATTTCTGGTATGCGGGGCGAGCCGATGACTTGTTTAAAGTGAATGGCCGCTGGCTGAGCCCAACCGAGGTCGAGAGTGCCTTGATCGCTCACCCCGCGGTGCGAGAAGCGGGAGTAGTGGGACGAGAAGACGGAGCGGGCCTCATAAAACCAGCCGCATATATTGTCTTGAATGAAACCTTCATTGCGACTGACTCTTTGCGGCGAGAACTTCAGGATTGGGTTAGCAGCAGACTCAACAATTACAAGAAGCCGCAATGGATTGAGTACCTACCGGAGCTTCCTAAGACCGCAACCGGCAAGCTGCAGCGGTTTAAATTGCGCGAACTTCAAAGCCTTGCTGAAGACACAGAACCCGGAGCGAGGGCTACGTAGTCTCAGTTTAAGGTTCGAAGCAATAGTGCAGCCGCTTGATGTTGAACAGAAATACAGATGGAAATCGGCTGGCGAGCCTGCCAGTTCAGCGGCTCGCCAACCAAATGAGTTAGAAACGAAAAACCACACCAGCGGAAGGCTGGGCTACATGCGTGACCGCATTGGTATTCAGGTTTCGCAGCCCAAAATCTGGCGCACTGTAGACTAATCCGCGATATTCCGCCCGCAAAGAAATATGCCGCACAACAGGGAAGTCAGCCCCACCACCATATACAAACACTCCGGTTGACTGTCGCTGCGCGCCGGCGACGGTGGCAAAGCTGTTATTGGTCGGATCGAAAACCAGCGCTCCTCCTTCGGCGAGGAGATACGGGCTTATCCGCAAGCTGCGCGGGGTCGGCAGGCTGACGACAAAACCTCCGGTCGCCTGGTGAATGTTGGCCTGCACTCGCGACGGACTACCCAGCGAAAAAAACTGCTGCGAGTTCCGGTCGTAGCCGTAAGCAGCCTCTGCTGCAAGCCAACGGTTCAAATGGTATCGATACCCGACCAGGAAACCGCCAGTCTCGGTACCACGTTGTAAATTTCCGTTACCAATCGCGTCCTTTGTGAAAAACCCTGTACCTTGCAGACTGATCTCGGACCGATTCTCCTGCGCTGCTGCAAACGCACTTAGCAGCAACGTCAAACTCAGAGCGATAATTGCTTTGGATCTCAAAGATGTCCTCCTCAACGTTTTTCGACTTAAATTCGCAGGTTCCCCACGCTGCTGCGAACCGGTGGGTCGAGTTGCAGCCTTTATGCCAAACTCGGTGAGCACAGCCAGAGCGCTTCAAAGCTCTGCACGGAGGTGATTTACCTTTTAGTTCTGAATCCGTGAGGAGCTACACGTGTCAGAATGTTTCGACAGGTTTTCGACAAATGACGAGGATTCCGACACTTTAATGGCATCCTTTGCAGCTTGAGGTCATCTTATTTAGACAAGGCTATTGGACCCTCTTCCCGTGCCCGCCCTTGATCCCGGAGAAGCGCGGGAGATCAATATCGATATTGGCAGCGGTAGAACCTTATGGTCACAGCAGCTTCAACTATCCCCAGAATAGAAGAGCAACGTTACCTGGCGCTGCTGCAAGCGGCGAACGCGATTGCTACATGTAACGATTGCAGCAGCGCCTCCAACACCCTCATCGAGAAACTGCACGAAGTGACGCCGTTCGATTGCCTTCATCTGGTTGCATTCGATAAGGACACGAACGCGACATGCTGGAGTCTGCTGGAGGTGGATGGCAAGAGAATCGAAGTGGGCACCGAGGTTGGGTTTGAAGATTGTCCGCTTCGTTGGGTACACGAGACAGGCGAACCACTGACGATTGTCGATTGGAGTCAAGAGACGCGATTCGAGAAATACCGGACATTTCTTGCCGAACTTGGTATTGCCTCGACTTGCACGCTGCCGTTAATCAGAGGGCCGCGACGGTTAGGCGTGCTCAGCGTTGGCCGATTTTATCCGAACGCATACGACGCGGAAGAGGTTCGATTTCTCGGAATCGTGGCGGGTCAGGTCGGGCTGGCGATCGACGCCGCCGTTAACTTCTATATCTCGCAGCGCGTGCAGGACCAACTGAAGCTGATTCTTGACCTGACCAATCAGGTCGTGTCGAACCTCGAATTTCACGATCTTCTTCACGCCGCCTCCGCAAGCGTTCGCAAAGTGATGCGTTGCGATGCGGCGGCGGTGATGCTGGCCGATGCAGATGAGAAGCACCTTGTCGTGCACGCGCTCGATTTTCCCGAGAGCCGTGGAGTTTTCACCGAGGGGGTATTAGTCCCAATCGAGGGAAGCACCCCGGGGGAAGCCTTTAAGAGTGGCAAACCGGTTATTATCAGTCGCCTTGATCCAAGCGAGGTTCCGCCCGAGATGCTCCTGAAGGCGAGGGCGGAGGGTTTGAACTCGTTCTGCGACATTCCACTGATCAGCAAGGATCGCTTGCTTGGAGTCTTGGCGGTCGGAAGACGCGAGGAGAATGGGTTTGACGATGAGGAGGTGTCTTTTCTGATCCAGGCTGCCAATCAGGTGGCAATTGGTGTTGAGAACGCGCTGACATACAGAGAGATTGCGGAACTCAAAGACAAGCTCGCTCAAGAAAAGCTCTATCTCGAAGACGAGATTCGTGGGGAGATGGATTTTGAAGGAATCGTGGGGCAAAGTTCGGGGTTGCGGCATGTATTGCAACTCGTCGAGACCGTCGCTCCAAGCGATTCCACCGTGCTGTTACTGGGCGAGACCGGTACCGGCAAGGAACTGATCGCCCGCGCCATCCATGAGCGCAGTCGGCGCAAAGACCGCACGTTCGTGAAAATAAATTGCGCCGCAATTCCGACAGGGCTGCTGGAAAGCGAACTCTTTGGACACGAACGGGGGGCTTTTACCGGAGCAATCACGCAAAAAATCGGACGTTTGGAACTGGCCGACCAAGGCACTCTATTTTTGGATGAAGTCGGCGATATTCCGATCGATGTTCAACCAAAATTGTTGCGAGCACTGCAGGAGCGTGAATTCGAGCGCCTGGGAAGCACACGAACCAAGAAGGTTGACATCCGGCTGGTGGCCGCTACTAACCGCTATCTCGAGAAGATGGTCGAAACCCGCGAATTTCGCAGCGACTTGTACTATCGTCTGAATGTCTTTCCCATTCGCATTCCCCCTCTGCGGGAACGTCCTGAGGACATTCCTTTGCTAGTGCGCTACTTCACCCAGAAATATGGCCGCCGCATGGAAAAGCAGATTGAATCGATCCCAGCAGCTACGATGAAAAAGCTTTCCGGCTGGCACTGGCCAGGAAACATTAGAGAGCTGGAGAACTTTATTGAGCGCTCAGTAATTCTCACTCAAGGCTCTGCTTTGCAGGTACCGATCGCCGAGCTCACAAATCATGGGCAGTCGTCTCCGGCGATGACCTCAACAGATTCCGCCGAGAGGGACCAGATCATTGAAATCCTGAAGCAAACCTCCGGACGGGTCGCAGGAGATAACGGCGCCGCATCCCGTCTAGGGGTGAAGCGGACCACTCTAATTTCGCGGATGAAGAAGCTCGGTATCGATCCTCGACGAGTTTCATAAACGGCCGACATTTCCCCTCGCCCGCACAATCAAACCGAATGCCTCTTACGTCGAGTGACAGTCGACAATTGTCGAACTCTGTTTCGACACTTTTCGACACCTACTCTCATTGCCGCTTGCGTTTATTCGTGTTCTCAACGGCTTATCAGACCAGTGAGTTTGGTCGTTGGCTTGCCCCTTCAGTCGCGAAAGGGTTCAGATGTTCAAACTCTCCATGATTGAAACAAACGGCCAGCGCAAGCTGGTTGTGGAGGGCAAGTTGGTTGCTCCTTGGACGGCGGAAGTTGAGAGTGCCTGGCGACGGGCGCAGGAAGATCTCCACGGACGAAAGTTGCTGGTCGACATAACAAACGTCACCCTCATCAGCCGGGAGGGGGAGGCAACACTCTTCAATCTTATGCAAGACGGAGCGAGCTTCACCTCCGGCGGTGTCTTAACAAAACATTTACTCCGGCAGTTGGCACGAAGATGCCGCTGCCGGTCGTAGTCGAGTGTATGACAGCAAATTAGAAAGAAGATGAACTCCATCGTCAATTTTCACAAGGCTCAAACGACTAACTGTGTGGAGGAGAACTGTGAACATTTTTGCTTCCAAGCGAGGTAAGACTGCGCTGCACACGCAATATGCAGCAGAGGCGGATTTCTGCCGAATTTTCGAGAAGGACATGAATCGTCTTTACCTGTTGTCGCTGCTCTTAACAGCCGATAGCGAATGGGCGGAAAAATGCTTTGTTGCCGGGCTCGAAGATTCCAAGAACTCGAATCCGGTGTTCAAAGAGTGGGCGCAGTCCTGGGCCCGCCGCACGATCATCATGAATGCGATTCGCATGCTTGCTCCACGTCCGGAACGGACCTTGGCGAGAGCACGTTCAAGTCACGTGGGGAAGCTCAACGATCTGCCTGCCGACCTTGCAGCGGTTGGGGAGCTGTCGGCATTCGAACGATTCGTGTTTGTGATGTCCGTTCTCGAAGGCTACTCCGATCGCGAATGCTCGCTTCTTTTGAATTGTTCGGGGGCTGATGTCGTTATCGGGCGAACTCGCGCCCTGCAGCAACTGGCTTCAGTCGGAGCGCGTCAGAAACTAGCAAACATCCGCGATTCACAATCACAGGGTGGAGATTCCGAAGTGGCGCTTGCGCAGGAAATGATCCCACGCATGGCGGCTACTGCGTAGGCAAAAGGATTTGAGGATGGCAATGACTTCGAACAGAAAAATATCGTTAGGCAACGCCTCGGTCTTTGTGGGCGTAATTCTCTCCGCATTCATGACGACTGCGTGCAGCAGGAGCAGCGTGCAGGCGGCGCCCGCCATGCCTGCACCTCTCGTGACCGTGGTCAAGGCGACTGCAAAAGATGTGCCGCAATATCTGGATGAAATCGGCAGGAACACGGCGTTTGAGTCGGTGACAGTAACGCCGCAGGTCGGTGGGCGCATTGTCGAACGCCATTTCCAGGATGGTGAAAACCTTAAGAAGGGCCAGCTTCTGTTTGTGATTGATCCACGTCCCTACAAAGCTCAGGTTGACGCTGCGCAGGCAACACTCGCGCAATCAAAAGCCGCACTTGATCTGGCCAGGATCCAATTCGCGCGTGACCAGGAAGTAATCGGAGAGCGGGCGATTTCGAAGCAAGATTACGACACCAAGAAGAATGCCGTCGATGTCGACCAGGCCCAGGTTGACGCTGCTGAAGCTGCACTTGAAACCGCAAAGCTCAATCTTGAGTACTGCTACATTCACTCTCCCATTGACGGCAGAGCGGGCGCTCGTCTCGTGGATATGGGAAACGTCGTTCAGGCGAATAGTACGTCATTGTTGTCGATTCAACGCCTCGACCCGATCTACGCAATCTTTACGGTCACCGAAAGCGATCTGCCCGCCGTACAAAAGCAAATGTCGAGTGGCCTGCTAAAAGCGGCGGTTCGATTACCTTCTGATCTGGAAGGCACTACCAGGATCGGTCGGGTGGAATTTCTGGATAACGCGGTGCAGAACGGCACCGGAACCGTGAATCTCCGAGCCACGATGAGCAATCCCGACCATCACTTCTGGCCGGGGCAATTCGTGGATGTAAAGCTCATCCTCAGCACGGAGCGAAACGCCGTCTTGATTCCGAACCAGGCCGCGCAGATCAGCCAAAAGGGGCCGTTTGTATACGTGGTTAAGGACGATGATACGGCTCAGCTCCGCCCAGTAAAGCTTGGACAGCGGCAAGGCGACGACATCGTTGTGACGGAAGGAATTGCGCCGAATGAGCGCATCGTTCTCGCCGGACAGATGTTGGTGCGCCCCGGCGGAAAGGTTCGCATAGCTAATAACGCCTCTTCTGTGCCGGCTTCTGGCGGCGCGAACGCCACCGCGGGAGGGCAGTCATGAATCTCTCGGAACTCTTCATTCGCCGCCCTGTGATGACGGTTGCGCTGACGGTCTCCGTCATTCTGTTCGGACTCTTTGCATATTTTCGTCTGCCGGTCAGCGACCTGCCAGCGATCGACTATCCCGTCATCCAGGTTCAGGTTAACTACCCGGGCGCGACTCCCGAAACGATGGCGAATAACGTGGCCACGCCGCTTGAGAGACAGTTCATGCAGATTCCAGGGCTGGAACTGGTGACCTCGAACAACAGCCAGGGACATTCCAGTTTCGTGCTGCAATTCGATCTGAACAAGAGCCTGGACGGCGCCGCCACGGATGTGCAGGCGGCCATCACACGTGCATCAGGTCAGCTTCCGATCGATTTGCCAAGCCCTCCCACGTTCACTAAAACGAATCCCAACGATCAGCCGATCATGTACATCGCCATCGTGAGCGACACGGAGACGGAAGGTCAGCTTTACGACTACGCCAACACGCAGATCGGCGAGCGGATCAGCATTCTGCCGGGAGTTAGCCAGGTTGCTATTTACGGAACGCAATCGGCGGTGCGTATCAAAGCCGACCCCTCGATGCTGGCAACTCGCAGTATCACGCTTGAAGACCTGACCAATGCGGTTAAGAACGGCACCGCCTACACCGGAGCCGGCCAGTTTGATGGTGCACATCGCAGTTTCTTGTTGCAGCCCCAGGGTCAGTTGATGAGCGCCGACCAGTACAACCAGTTGATCGTCGGCCAAAGCAACGGGGCGCCGGTTTACCTGAAAGACGTAGCCACAGCCAAACAGGGCGTGCAAGACGAACGAATCGACATGCGTGTCTGGGTCCGCGGTTACCCTGAGCCGGGGGCAAATGTCTTCATCGGCGTGTTTCGCCGGGCGGGCGTAAATGCAGTAGATGTAGCCAAATCGGTCCGCGACCTGTTGCCGTCGATTCAGAAGCAGCTGCCGAGTTCGGTTCTGCTGTTCACCGCCTACGATCGCTCCCTCACGATCGTCAACAGCATTCAGGACGTGCAGACCACTCTCTACATCGCCTTCGTGCTCGTGGTGATGGTGATCTTCTTGTTTCTCGGACGAGCCACAGATACGTTGATTCCTGCGGTAGCCTTGCCCTTGTCGCTACTGCTGACGTTCGTGGCCATGAAGATTCTTGGCTACAGTCTGGACAATTTGTCGTTGATGGCGTTGACGCTGGCGATCGGGTTTCTTGTTGACGACGCAATCGTGTTCCTTGAAAACACAGTTCGACTGATGGAAGGCGGACTGAGCGCATTCGATGCGTCACTCGAATCGGCCAAAGAAATTAGTTTCACGATTCTCGCCATGACTCTGTCGCTCGCGGCCGTCTTTATTCCACTGGTGTTCATGAGCGGACTCATGGGACGCATCTTCCGCGAATTCTCCATCACCATCGTGATTTCCATTCTGGCAAGCGGCCTGGTTTCTCTGACCCTGACGCCGCTGATGACCTCACGCATGCTGGGCAATCGCGGTGAAGGCTCGAAGAAAACCTGGATGGAGCGCGTCTTCGGGACGCTGGAACGGAAGGTTCTCGACATCTATGGCCGCCAGCTTTGGTTCTTTCTGCGAAACCGCTGGATTTCGGCAGTAGTCTGGGTAGTCTGTCTGGTCGCTACGGGTTACTTGTTTTATATCGTGCCGAAGGCGTTCCTGCCGGTTGGCGACAGTTCATTTATTCGTGGCGTGCTGGTAGCTCCGGAAGGGTCGTCGCCCGACCAGATGCATGCTTACCAGACACAAGCGGAAAAAATCCTGAAAGCCAATCCCGCCGTTCGCAGCACTTTCACCATGAGCGGGAACGCGCAATTTCTGGGATCAAATCAGGCGTTCTTAATCGCATTCTTAAAGGATCCGTCGCAACGCGCCCCCATCCAGCAAGTGGCGGGTCAGTTGATGGGCGGCATCGCCGCCACGATCCCCGGAGTGGTGGCCTTTCTCCAACCCAATCCCGCGCTGGAAATCAGCACGGGCGCCACCGCAAACGTGCAGGGACAGTTCGCCTACGCGATGTCAGGTATTGATCCGAACGAGGTCTACGCCACGGCCAACAAAATGATGGCGAAAATGCGCGAGTACCCGGGATTCTTGTTCGTGAACTCCGATCTGTACAACCACACGCCCAATTTGCAGGTCGACATCTTGCGCGACCAGGCGAAGCTGTATGGCATCTCCGAGACGAGAATTTTGACACTGCTGCATGATGCCTATTCGCAGAATTACAGCTACCTGATCAAAGAACCGACTGACCAGTATCAAGTGATCCTCGAGGTTGCAGACGATAAGCGTTCCGCGCCCGAAGATCTCGGCAAGATTTACATCAAAGGCGACGATGGCCAGCGCATGATTCCGCTGAGCGCAGTCACGAGTTGGCATCCCATCATCGGTCCCCAGGCGGTGAATCACATCAACCAGTTCACCAGCGTGACCATGTTCTTCAACCTGAAACCCGGTTATGCAATTGGTCCGGCGACGCAATTTGTCGAAACGGCGGCGAAGCAGATTCTGCCTACCGGAGTACAGGGGGCGCTTCAGGGTGAAGCTCTGACGTTCCAGAACACGGTTTCAGACTTGGCGATCCTGATGGTGGTTGCAGTCTTCGTCATGTATGTGATTCTGGCGATCCTGTATGAGAGCTATCTGCACCCAATCACCGTGCTCTCTTCTTTGCCCGTAGCGCTGCTTGGCGGTCTGCTGACGCTTTGGCTCTTCGGCGCCGAAGCTTCGCTGTACGCCTACATCGGGATGTTCATGCTGATGGGCATTGTGAAGAAGAACGGAATCATGATCGTCGATTTCGCTGAGCAGCGTGTCAAGCAAGGAATAGCTGACGACCAGGCCATTCACGATGCCAGCATGGAACGGTTCCGTCCGATCATGATGACCACGGCTGCGGCGCTGCTCGGAGCGATGCCGATTGCGCTGGGTTACGGCGCTGACGGGTCATCGCGCCGTCCATTGGGGCTGGTGGTTGTTGGAGGTCTGGCGGTTTCCCAATTCATTACCCTCTTCGTGACTCCAGCGATCTATCTCTATCTTGAAGAATTCCAGGAGAAGGTGCTGGACCGCTTCTCGTTCTTCCGGTCAGGTCGCGAACGGGCGCCTGAACACGCTCCTGCCTATGCATTGCAGGAGAGCCATGGAGATTAATATGACCCCAAAGACCAGCCTGTCGCTACCAATGTTGATGTTGTCGGTGGTCGTATGGAGCGGTTGTGCTGTTGGACCGAACTACAAGCGCCCGACGGTGGACGTTCCAGTCACGTATCGTGGCGCCTCGACGGAAGCGTCGGCAAGCTCGGAACAGAATGCGGCGCCATCCACTCCCCAGCAATCGGCGGCTTCTCTCGGCGATGAAAAGTGGTGGGATGTTTTTCAGGATGAAGAACTACGAAACCTGATTCGCATCGCTCTCAAGAACAACTATGACGTTCGCATCGC
>Ga0187779_10001712_pt1 | contig 13665 bp, 14 predicted proteins | sample 1015_Q2_SP10_10__FD_132435 | JGI IMG/M metagenome (GOLD analysis project Ga0187779, IMG submission 132435) | Tropical peat soil microbial communities from peatlands in Department of Meta, Colombia - 1015_Q2_SP10_10_MG | ecosystem: Environmental > Terrestrial > Soil > Wetlands > Peat | place... | reverse complement strand
CGTGCTCGCCGGCCAGCCGGTGGCCGAGCCCCAGCTCCCGAGCCTCGGATGCAACATCAAGTGGAAGGCGACGCCGAAGAAGGGAGGAAGCCCGCTGGTGTGAGCGCTGCAAGACGCCCATCCCCCCGGAACGGGTGAAGGCCCTGCCCGGCTGCGACAAGCCACGCCGGATGAGACGGCGTGAGCCGGATCACCCGGCCGGCTCGCCGACCACCGCATCCGCCTCGATCTCCACCAGCATGCGGGGGTCGATGAGGGCGCGCACTTCCACCATCGAGGTCGCTGGACGGATCTCGCCGAAGACCTCGCCGTGCACGCGGCCCACCGCGTCGCCGTCGCGGGTGATGTTCACCACGTACATCCGGGTCCGCACCACGTCGCCCAGGGTGGCTCCCGCCTCTCCCAGCGCGCGCTCGATGTTCCGCAGCGTCTGACGTGCCTGGGCGGCGGCGTCCCCTTCGAGGAAGCCGCCTCCGGGCAGGGTGGCGGTGGTGCCGCTGACGTGGATGTTCCGGCCGACGCGCACCGCCCGGGCATAGCCGTAGAGCGGCTCCCAGGGGGTCCCGGAGACGATCCGCGTCCGGCTCATGTCGTTCCTCGCAGGAGCTCCCGGGCGATGACCAGCCGCTGGATCTCGCTCGTCCCCTCGTAGATGGTCTGGACCCGGGCATCGCGGAGGTAGCGCTCCACGGGAAACTCGTCCAGGTAGCCGTAGCCGCCGTGGATCTGCACCGCCCGATCGCAGACGCGGTTGGACATCTCGCTGGCGAGGAGCTTGGCCATCGACGCCTCCCGGGTGAAGGGACGGCGCTGCTCCTTGAGCCAGGCGACGCGCAGGGTGAGGGACTCGGCGGCGGCGAGCTCGGTGGCCATGTTGGCAATCATGAAGCGGATGGCCTGGAACTCGGCCAGGGTCCGGCCGAAGGCGCGCCGCTCGCGGGCATAGCGCACCGACGCCTCGAGCGCCGCCCGGGCCACGCCGCAGGCTTGCGAGGCGATGCCGATGCGGCCGCCGTCGAGGGCCATCATCGCCAGCCGGAAGCCGTCTCCCTCCCGGCCGAGGAGCGACGTGGCCGGCAGGGCGCAGTCCTCGAACACGAGCGGGACGGTGTTCGAGCCCCGGATCCCGAGCTTGTCCTCCGGCTTACCGACGTGAAGGCCCGGTGCGCCCCCCTCGACGATGAAGGCGGAGAGCCCCCTGCTCCCCTCCCCTCCGGTTCGCGCCCAGACGACGATCACTCCGGCATGGGCCCCGGAGGTGATCCACTGCTTGGCTCCGTTGAGCACCCACGAGTCCCCGCGGCGCGCCGCGCTCGCGCTCAGCCCGGCCGGGTCGCTCCCGCACTGGGGCTCGGAGAGCGCGAAGGCGCCCGCCACCGCCTCCCCGGAGACGAGGCGGGAGACGTGCACCCTCTTCTGGTCCTCGGTGCCGAAGGCGCAGATCAGCTCGGCGCACATGTTGGTCACCGACATGGCAACGGCGGTCGAGGCGCAGGCCGCCGCCACCTCCATCATCGCCAGCGCGTAGGCGACGGCCCCGGCCTCGGCGCCGCCCAGCGCGGCCGGGACGTTGACTCCCATCAACCCGAGGCTGGCCATCTCGCGCAACAGATCCGCGGGGAAGGTCTCGTGTCGGTCCCGGTCGCGGGCGCCGGGCGCCACCCGCTCCCGGGCGAAGGTCCTGGCCGTGTCGCGGATGAGCGTCTGGGCCTCGTTCAGCGCCAGGTCCATGGCCCCGCCCTACTCCACCGCCTGGAGGTTGAAGGGGTACTCGACCGGATGGTCCTTCTTGTCCGGAGGCCTGGGGAAGATCATCCGCTGCAGGACCCCCACCACGCAGGCATCGAGGTCCTTGTCCTTGAGGGTGGTGCCCTTCTTTAGGATTTGGGGGCTCTTCACCGTACCGGCCGGCGTGATCGAGAACCGGGTCGACAGCTTCCCCTGGATCTTCTCCTTCCGGGCGGCGAGCGTCCTCTCGTAGCACTCCTGGATCTCCGGCTGGTGCGCGCGCACGACCTGGGTGATCGAGTCCGGGGTGAAGGGCAGCGCGTTGACGTCAGGCAGCACCACACCGGCGTCGCGCGCCGCGACGGCGGTGGCGTCGGGTGGAGGCGCGAGCGGGGTGCCCCCGTCCACCGCCGTGAGGGTGAGGACGAGGAGCGAGAGAGCCGTGGTCATGGGCGCGCGTCAGTCCTTGAGCAGCCCGGCGGAGATGACCAGCCGCTGGATCTCGCTCGTCCCCTCGTAGATCTCGGTGATGCGCGCGTCCCGCACGTGCCGCTCGGCGTCGAATTCCTTGCTGTACCCCTGCCCGCCGAAGATCTGGAGGCCCTTGTTCGCCACCCGGCTGGCCATCTCCGAGGCGTAGAGCTTGGCCATCGAGCTTTCCGCCGAGTGGCGGACGCCGGCATCCTTGAGGAGGGCGGCCTTGAGCACCAGCAGCCGCGCAGCGTCGATCTCGGTGGCCATGTCGGCGAGCATGAACTGGATGGCCTGGTGCTGGGCGATGGGCACTCCGAAGGTCTTGCGGTCCAGCGCGTAGGCGCGGGCCTCCTCGAAGGCTGCCCGGGCGATCCCCACCGCCTGGGCGGCGATTCCGATGCGACCGCCGTCGAGGGTGGAGAGGGCGATCTTGAAGCCGTCGCCCTCCTTGCCGAGCAGGTTCTCGGCCGGGACGCGGCAGTCCTCGAAGAAGATGGTGCATGACGGGGCGGCGCTGATGCCCATCTTGCGGTCCGGCTTGGCCCGGTTGAACCCCGGCGCATCGGTGGGCACGAGGAAGGCGGAGATGCCCCGGTGCCCGGCCGCGCGATCGGTCATGGCGAAGAGCACGATGGCGTCCGCCACCGGGCCGTTGGTGATCCAGTTCTTGCTGCCGTTGATCAGGTACTGGTCGCCCCGCCGCACGGCGGTCGTCTTCTGGGCGGCGGCGTCGGAGCCCGCCTCGGGCTCGGTGAGCCCGAAGCATCCGAGCTTTTCCCCGCGGGCGAAGGGGACGAGAAAGGCCTGCTTCTGCTCCTCGGTCCCGTACTTGAGCACCGGATCGCAGTAGAGGGAGCTGTTGACGCTGACGATGACCCCGGTGGAAGCACAGCCCCGGCTGATCTCCTCCACCGCCAGGGCATAGGCCACGTTGTCCAGACCGGCGCCGCCGTATGTCTCCGGGACGGCCACGCCCAGCAGCGAGAGCTCGGCCAGCTTGCGCACCGCCTCCCGGGGGAAGGCGTGCTCCTCGTCCCAGCGCCGGGCATTGGGGGTCAGCTCCCGGGCGGCGAACTCACGGCACAGCCGCTGTGTCTCGCGCTGAAGCTCGGTGAGCTCGAAGTCCATCTCACACCCCCCGGAAGGCGGCCGGGCGCTTCTCCAGGAACGCGGACATCCCCTCCCGGCGATCGGCGGAGGGGAACAGCCCGGCGAAGGCGTCGCGCTCGAGCTCGTTGGCCTCGGCGAGCGGGCGGTCCGCCCCGTCGACGATGACCCGCTTGGCGCGAGCCACCGCCAGCGGACCCTTCTTGGTGATGCGGGCGATGACCGCCCGGCAGTGATCGAGCAGCTGGGCGGCCGGGACCACCTCCAGCGCCAGGCCGATCTGCTTCGCCCGGGCGGCGTCGATCATGTCCCCGGTGAAGATCAGCTCCTTGGCGCGGGCACGCCCCACCAGCCGGGTGAGCCGCTGGGTGCCTCCGAAGCCGGGGATGACGCCCAGCGAGACCTCGGGGAGCCCGAAGCGCGCATTCTCCGCCGCGTAGATCAGGTCGCAGGCCAGCGCCAGCTCGCAGCCTCCGCCGAGCGCGAAGCCGTTCACCGCCGCCAGGGTCGGGCAGGGCAGCCGCTCCAGGGCATCGAAGACCCGGTGCCCGCGCGCGCCGAAGGCGAGCGCCTGCTCGGTGGTGAGGTTCATCATCTCCGCGATGTCCGCCCCGGCCACGAAGGCCTTCTCTCCGGCTCCGGTGACGATCAGCCCGCGCAGCTCGGGTCTCGCCGCCACGCGGGTGAGCGCATCCTCGAGCTGATCGAGGGTGGCGGTGTTGAGAGCGTTGAGCGCCTTGGGCCGGTCCACGGTGATCAGGGCGGTGGTTCCCTCGATGGTGAGGCGGATGCTCTCGTCGGGCATGGGCTGGCGCTCCTCAGTAGGTGTGGAAGCCGCGGCCGGTCTTCCGGCCCAGCCATCCCGCGTCCACGTACTGGCGGAGGAGCGGACAGGGCCGGTACTTGGGGTCTCCCAGCCCCCGGTGCATGACCTCGGCGATGAAGAGCACCGTGTCCAGACCGATGAAGTCGGCGAGCTGGAGCGGGCCCATGGGTTGGTTGGTGCCGAGCTTCATCGCCGCGTCGATGTCCTCGGGCGACCCGAGCCCCTCCATCAGCGCGTAGGCGGCCTCGTTGAGCATGGGGATGAGGATCCGGTTGACGATGAAGCCGGGATAGTCGCGGCTGGTGACGCATGTCTTGCCCATCGCCTCCGCCAGCGCGCGCGTCCGGCGGTAGGTCTCCTCGGAGGTCGCCGCGCCGCGGATGATCTCCACCAGCTGCATGACCGGCACCGGGTTCATGAAGTGCATCCCGATCACCGCCTCCGGCCGGCGGGTGGAGGCGCCCACCCGGGTGATGGGGATGGAGGAGGTGTTGGTGGCCAGGACCCCGCCCGGACGGACCACCGCGTCCAGGTCCTGGAAGATGCGCCGCTTGAGCTCCTCGTTCTCGGTCACCGCCTCGATGGCCACGTCCACGTCGCGCACCTCCCGGATCTGGGTGTGGGTAGTGACGCGGCCGAGCAGCGTCGCTTCCGCCGCGGCATCGAGCTTCCCCTTCTCGCGGAGCTTGCCCAGCCCGGCGCGGACCCGGCCCGTTCCCTTCTCCACCGCCTCCGCCGAGATGTCCACCAGGGTCACCCGGGCCCCGGCCACCAGGGCGACCTGGGCGATGCCCGCTCCCATCTGACCCGCGCCCACCACCAGGACGTGCTCGTTCGCCATCGCCGTCGACCTCGTCGTGTCTGGGGTTGTCGCCTCCGTGGCGGCCGCGCGCCTCTTACGCCCCGGGGCGCTCCGGGGTCAACGTGGAGAAGTGGCGATGTGGACCGTCTCCTCGCGGACCTCGACCGTGCGGGTGTCCCCGGCCGTGCCCCCGTCGGCCAGGGCGAGGAAGAGGAGCGCGCGGTAGTCGCCGCTCCGGAGCTGGAGATGCTGCACCAGGCCACCCCGGGGAGGGCTCGGCCACTCCGCTCTGGCCACCAGCGCCGGTCCCTGCCAGAGCTGAACCTCGGCGCGCGTCACGGCCAGGTCCGGGGGAACGTCCCAGACCAGGGTGCGCGGCTGCGGAAACAGCCCGCTGCGCCAGAGGAGCATGCCGGCGCCGACGAGGAGCAGGAGAGGCAGGCGGCGGAGGAACGGATGGCGCAGCGGCCCGTCTGTCATCCGGGGGGCTTGGCCTTGCGGGCGCGCGACATCCGGAGCCGGGTGACCTTGACCCCCGGGCGCCCGCGGCCCGGCTTGTCCTCCGGCACGAGCCGGATGCGGGCCTTCACCTCCACGCTCATGCCGGAGAGCATCTGGGCCAGCTCGCCCTTGAGCGCCTCGGAGCGCAGGAAGCGGCGAAGCTCGTCCACCAGTACCCGGGTCACCTCGGCCTTGGTCCGATCCGCCTGGGCGAGGAGCCCGGCCAGCGCTTCCTTCGGGAGACGGAGCTGGGCGGCGGTGCGCCGGAGCCCCTCCTCGGTCATGAACAGCGCCCCCAGGCCGGCGAAGGCGGCCTTGCGCATCAGCTCCGGAACCACCCCGAAGAGCGGGGCGTTGGGCGGCTCCTCGGCGACCGGGTCGTCGAGGTCGAGGGGGTCTTCGGGTCTCACGTCCGACGCTCCGCCCTAGCCTAGCAAAGGCCGGAGCGCTCAGGCGCCGGCCACCGGCGCCAGGCGGCCCGCGTCGGCGGAGATGCGCCCGGCGATGTTCCTGGCAATGCTCAGGAAGGCCTGGCCCTCGGGACTGTCCGGGTGCGCGGCGACCACCGGATGGCCGCTGTCCCCTCCCTCGCGCACGGCGAGCACCAGGGGGACCTCCCCGAGGAAGGCGATCCCGAACATCTCGGCGGCCCGCCGCCCGCCGCCGTGGTGAAAGACCGGCGTGGCGGCCTGGCAGTGGGGGCAGACGAAGGTGCTCATGTTCTCCACGATGCCGAGCACCGGGATGTGCACCTTGTCGAACATCTGCTTGGCCCGGACGACATCGGCCAGGGCCACGTCCTGGGGGGTGGTGACCAGCACCGCGCCCGAGGATCGGATGGACTGCGAGATGGTGAGCGCCACGTCTCCCGTTCCCGGCGGCAGGTCGACCACCAGGTAGTCCAGTGCACCCCAGTTCACGTCCCGCATCAGCTGCTGGAGGGCGCCGTGCAGCATCGGGCCGCGCCAGATGAGCGCCTGGTCCGGCTCGACCAGAAAGCCGAGGCTCATGACCTTCATCCCCATCGTCACCAAGGGGTCGAGCCGCTGACCGTCCGGGCTCACCGGCTTGGTCTCGGCCAGGCCGGTCATGAGCGGGATGCTCGGACCGTAGAAGTCGGCGTCGAGCAGCCCCACCGACGCCCCGCACTTCGCCAGGGCGACGGCCACGTTGACCGCCACCGTGCTCTTGCCGACTCCCCCCTTGCCCGCTCCGACCAGGACGACGTGCTTCACCTCGGGAAGCATCGGATTCTGGCCGCGGGGCGCGGCCCGCACCTGCGCGCTCCATTCGATGTCCAGCCCCACCACGCCCGGGACCGCCTTCAGCGCGGCCTCGGCATCGGCCTGGATCTTCCCCTTCAGCGGACAGGCGGGCGTGGTGAGCTCGATCCGCGCGCGGACGCGGCCGTTGTCCACGCTCACCGACTTGACCATTCCCGCCTGCACCAGGCTGACGTGGAGCTCGGGATCGATCACCGTGGCCAGCGCGGCCAGAATCTCCTGTTCGGACACCGCCATCGTTCGCACGACCTCCGGTCACTCCTCGGCCAGCTCGAGCGGGCCGGACCTTGGGGGCCGGACTCGCAACCTGTCAAGCCGGGGTGCCGCCCGTGGCTGCGTCTCCCACGGTCATTCGAGCGCCTCGAGCTTCCAGCCGGCCGGTTCGCGACGGACCACCACCGAGCCGCCGCCGGCGACGGGGAAACGGACGCCGCCCGCCTCGGGAACGGGAATTCCCTCCACCGCCACCAGGGCCCGGGCCAGACGAGCCGAGGCGGTCGGCTCGGTGCGAAAGTCCCGGGCCAGCAGCTCCGGCGTGTACCGCTCGCGGAGCGGCGTGCTGAGGAGCCCCCAGGCGCGATCGAAGCGGCCGGCGCGGACGGCCTCGCCGAAGAGGACCACCACCTCCGCCGGCCGGTCCGCCCCCGGGGGGCCGAGAAGCTCGGGGGCCGCCGCGGCGAGCTGCGACAGGCCGGCTCGGACGGCCGCCACGCGCGCCTCGCGGGCGGCCGGGTCCCGGAATCGCTCGCGGAACTGATCCAGGCTGACCTGCGACTGGAAGCTCGAGGTGGTCAGGGCGTAGGCCCGGTCGAGGTTCCCGGCCTCGAGCGCCTGTGCGTACTCGGTTGCCGGCGAGAACGGGGGCGCGTGCGCGCAGCCGATCAGGCCGAGGGCGAGGAGCCGGGGGGCGACCGGCCTCACCGCTCCCCTCCGAAGGCCTCGTGGCCCGAGAGTCCCTCCCCGCTGATCCACGGCCACCACAGCGCCAGCACCTGCGCACGCCGCGGCACGAGCGAGGCGAGCCCCAGGCGCCGGCGCGGCAGGCCGTGCACCACCAGTCCCCCATCCGGTCCGGCCAGCCCGGCCAGCTCGAGCGCCCGGGCCACCGCCTCCTCGAACGTTCCGAGCCGGTCGAGGAGGCCCTCCGCCAGGGCGCGTCCGGCGGTGAAGACGCGACCCTCGGCGCGGGCCAGCACCGCCTGCGCATCGAGCTTCCGGCTCTCGCCCACGCGGTCGAGAAACCGCCGGTACATCTCCTCCACCTCTCGCTCGAGCGCGCCTCGCTCGGCGTCGGTCATCGGCCGGGCCAGCGTTCCGAGACCGGCGTGGGCGCCCCGGGTGTACGCCGTCCGGCGGATGCCGAGCCTCTCGAGGAGCAAGGAGAGATCGAACTTGCCGGCGAAGACTCCGATGCTTCCGATCACCGCATGCGGGCCAGCCCACAGCTCCTTGGCTCCGAGGGAGAGGAGGTAGCCGCCGCTCGCCGCCACCCGGTCCGTGTAGGCGATGACGGGCTTGCGCCGCGCCAGGCGTGCCACCTCGTCGGCGACGCGCTCCGAGGCGAGCGCGCTGCCGCCCGGGCTGTTCACGTAGAGCAGGACGGCCGGGCAGCGCCGGTCCTCCCCCGCGGCTCGGAGCCCGGGCAGGAGGGACTCCGAGCCGGCCACCGCCGGACCGGGCCGGGCTGGGAGCCCCTCTCCCTCGGCGATGATCCCCGCCACCGGGACCACTGCCAGGCGCGGGCGGGTGCGCAGGTTTCCCCAGCGCACCACCGGAAGGCGGCGGCTCCGCCGGTAGCTGTCGAAATCGGGCACGCGGGCGTCGCCCCGCCCCGGATCCGGGAGCCCGAGCAGCGAGGGGAGCTCGGCCTCGTCGGCCAGCGCGTCCACCAGGCCGGCGGCGAGGGCCCGCTCGGCGCTGTACGGCCCCTCGTCGACGCGGAGCCGCGCCTGGTCGGGCTCCAGGCGCCGGCCGGCGCTGACCGCCTCCACCAGCTCCCCGTGGCGGTCGTCGAGCAGTGAATCGAGCAGCATCTGCTGGTTGGGGGAGATGTCGGAGCGGGTGAAGAGCTCGGGCGCGGTCTTGAACTCCCCTCGTCGGACGAACTCCGGCCGGACGCCCAGCCGCTCGAGCGCCTGGCCGAGCGCGGTGGCCTCGAGGAGAAAGCCGTCGAGGGCCAGGCGCCCGGGCCGGGGGAGCACCACGCGGCTCGCCTCGCAGAGGAGCGCGTACTCGGCGTTCCCGGGCGACACGGCGAAGCCAACCACCTCCTTGTCGCGCGCCCGGAAGGCCCGGAGCCACCGGGCGACGAGCAGCCGCTTCGCCGGGGCCATCTCCAGCCGACCGACCTCGAGGACGATGCCCCGGACTCGACGGTCGGCGCCGAGCTCCTCGAGCCGGCGGCGGAAGGCGTCGAGCGCGGCGACGCGCCCGTGGGGTGCCCGGCGCGGAAGCCAGCGCCGCGGCGGCGGGCGATAGGGCGGGTCTCCCTGCAGCTCGAAGCGCACGTAGGGCGGCGCCGGCCGGGCCAGCGCCCACCGCAGCGGCACGCGCACCAGCAGGCTGGCGGCGGTGAGCAGGTTCCAGAGGCCAACGCCGAGGGCGCGCATCATGTCCCGTCCGGGCGCGGCTCCGTCCGCCGTCGCACGTCCACCTGGCCCGGCGGGGCGAGCGCCACCTCGACGGGCAGGAAGCGCTCCACCACCCGGACGGTGGCCTCGAGGCGGGGCGTGAAGCCGGAGGTGGTGAAGCGGGTCGAGCCCGGCGAGGAAGCCCCCAGCGACCCGGCGGCGAGGAGCGCCGCGGGGACGAGGAGCTGGTCGGCCAGGTGCTCGTCCAGGGCACCGCCCGTTTCCATGAAGGCGGCCAGCGCCGCCGCGGCCCGCCCTCCGACGTCCTCCGGGACCTCGGCACGTTCCCCGACCACGGTGAAGGCGGCGAAGGCGTTCTCGAACTGGGCGCGGACGAAGACCAGCGAGCCGGGGGTCCGCCCCACCGGCAGGGGGAGGTTCTCCACGCTGCAGTAGATGCCCCGCTCGCGAAGGGCCATCTCCGCCGCCCGCGTCTCGCGCACCGCCACCTCGAAGGGCAGCCCGCCCACCAGCGCCCGCACCTCGACCTCGTGGAGCGTTCCCCGCGCCGGAGCCTCGATGCGCCCCGGCACCGGAGCGATGGCCTCCACCCGCGCGCGGAACTCACCCTCCCCGCCCGGAGCGAAGCCCGCCTTCAGGAGCGACAGCGACGCCCGGAGTCCGTAGCCCTGCACCCACGGCAGCCAGGCCCAGGCCAGGTGGTGGTACGAGGGCCCGAGCGGGGCGTGGGTGAGGCCTCGGAGGCGGAGGCTGCCGCCCCCGGCCAGCGCCAGGGGGAAGGCCAGGAGCTGGAACACCTGGGGTGCGCTCCCCATCGGGCCGAGCTCGAGCACGTACTCCCCGCTCCGGACGGGCTCGGGCGCGAAGGAGACCTCAGTGGCCCCGAGGGCAGCCTCGGCCGTGCCTCCCACCGCCTCCGCCGCGCGCAGGAGCGCCAGGTGGCGGGGGCGTACCCCGGCCGAGGGATGGTCCGTGCGGAAGCCGGCCAGGCGAAACGGCGTGCCGGTGATCAGGGCCAGCGTCAGGGCGGTGCGCAGCACCTGGCCGCCGGCGGCGCCGTCGAGCTCGATGGGGACGGTGGAGGACACCCTAGGGCTGCTTCGGAGTGACGGGCTGCTCGGTGGGGGCGGTGAGGTCGGGGTGCGGCTGGGACTGGGGAGGCGACGACTGCCGGGTCCGGTCGGCTGGCTGGGGCGTCTCGGTGGGCGCGGTGAGATCCGGCGAGGGGACCCGAGTGCTCTTGATCTCCTCCTCGGTCTTGGTGGGCGCGTCGGCGGGAGCGGCCAGCTCGCCGGTGCCCGCCGGAGTGGGCGCGCCGCCGAGTCGTCCCGGGGGCGTCAGCTCGCCGGCCAGGCCCTTCGCCGCCCCGTCGAGCAGGGTGCGCATCTGGGCGGCATAGGGGGCGCCGTCCGCGGCCACCGCCGACGGGTCGAGCACGCGCAGTCCGGCGGCACCGCCGGTGCGCTCGAAGGGTGCCCGCCACAGCTCGGACCCGCCGGAGAGGAGGAACATCCGGCCGTAGCCCCGGACGTAGGACTGGGCGCCGTCGCTGCCGCCGCGCAGTCCGTAATCCTCGATGACCAGCTCCACCACCGCATCCGCACCGAGGGGCTTGAGGCGGCTGTAGTCCGGTGGGACGGCCGGAACACGCTCCACCAGGAAGAGCTCCAGCGCGCTGGCCACCTGCGCCGCCGGCACGGCATTGGACCAGGGCTTCTCGCCCCGCAGCGCACTGGCGAGTTGGCTCCGGAGGCGCTCGGACATCTCGAACTTGCCCACCGCCGCGTTCATCGACGTGACCAGCTGCGCCTCGCTGGGCGCGGGCTGGGCGGTGTGGACCCCATCGGCCTTCGGCCCGGCTCCCTCCGCCACCCGAGCGACGTAGGCCGGCCGCTTGACGCCGTCCAGGTCGGCCCCCGACAGCTGGGTGTGGCTGCAACCCGCGGCGGCGAGGACGGCGAGGAGGAGCGGTCGAACGGTCACGGGACGGCCGGAGAGGTTACACCCGGGCACCCACCGCGGGGGGAGGAGCGTCTACACCAGCAGGGCGGCCTCTTCACCCGGGTCGAGCGGCAGGCGCGCATTCTCGCGCGCCCGGGCATCGCGGAGCGCCTCGAGGTGTGCGCGCACCGCGGGGTAGCGCTCGGCGACGCGCGCGAAGTCCTCCTCGGGAAGGCGCAGGAGCGACGTTCGCTGCACCGCCCGCACGGTGGCCAGGGCCGGACGGCGCCCGAGGAGGGACGCCTCGCCGAAGACCTCGCCCTGAGCGAGCTTGGCGATGCGAAAGCCTCCGCGCGAGACCTCGAGCTGTCCGGCGAGGACCAGGTACAGCCCGTCCCCACGCTCACCCTCGGTGAGCACCACGTCGCCGGCCAGCACATCGCGCGCCCGGAATCCCGACGCCAGAGCCCGCCGGTCCGCACGGCTGAGGGGCCGGAAGAGCGCCGAGGTGGCCATGAGGTTGGCCACCAGGCGCTGCCGGCAGAACTTCTTCAGGGCGGCGGCCACCCCGGGATGGCGGCGGGTGAGCTCGGTCAGCAGTGTGGTGGAGATCTCCAGGACGAGGGTCCCGTCCGCCACCGCGTCGACCGACGCGACGCGCGGGGCCCCGGAGAGGAGAGCCATCTCGCCGAAGAAGTCGCCCTCGCTCAGGTGAGCCAGGAGGTAGACCTCGCCACCCTCCTCCCGCCGAACCGCCACCCGTCCCTCGCAGATGACGTAGAAGGCGTCGCCCGGGGCGTCCTGCTGGATGATGCGCTCACCGGACATGAAGTGGCGCAGCGGGCAGCGCTCGACCAGCTCGACGAAGGCCTCGCTGGACAGGTCGGAGAAGAGCGGAGCCTTGGGAACCGACCGCGAGGTCGCGTCCACCGTTGAGGGCGCCTCGGGGGCGAGCGGCTCGTCCGCAGCCGGAGCGGCCGCAGCAGGGGGCGTTCCTTCCGGCATGGTGCCCTCGAGCGGCTCGTCCTCCTCGAAGGAGAGGTCGATGTAGCGCGCGTCCTCGGCCGAGCGTGCCGCCTCGGCCGGCGCTTCCGCGGGGGTCTCCGTCGCGGGGGGCTCGGCCGGCGCCGCAGGAACGGGCGCGGCCCGGGCGGCGGGCTCGGCCAGGGTGAAGAGCGGGGCCGGCGGAGGTGGAGGCGGTGGAGGTGGAGGCGGCGCGGCGGCCTCCGGGAGGCGCAGCTCGGCGTCCTCGAGCGAGAGCTCGGCGAACCGTTCCCTGGGAGGCTCCTCGGCAGGGGCCGGCCCCTGCGCCGCGGGCGGGCCCGGCGCCGGCGCGGACGAAGGAGCGTCGACGAGCGGCGGCGCCGCGGGCCGAGAGGTGACCGCCTCGGCCAGGGCCTCCTCGAGGGTCCGCTCGGAGCTGGGCGTGTCGAGGACGAACTCGGTGACCACCAGCTCCGGACCGTCCTCCGCGCGGGCGGCGAGCCGGGGACCATTCGGCCCGGGTGTGGCGGAGGCGGGGGCCGTCGCCGGAGCGCCGGCGGCAACGGCCGGGGAGCTCTGGGGCGGTGCCTCTCGCGCCCGGCGGCCCACCCCGGGCCCCACGCCTCGCTGCGCGTAGAGGTCGGCGAGGATGCGCTGCATCCGCTGGTGTCCGGGCTCCAGCTCGAGGACCAGCTTGCTCGCGGCAATGGCTCGCGCCAGGAACCCGTCGGCGGCAAAGCCCTGGGCTGCCGCGAGGTAGGCGTCGACTGCCCGTGGCTTGTCACCCGCCCGGGCGCAGGCGTCGCCCATGCGCAGCAGCGACTGCCGGTCGTTCGGCGCCGCCGAGCAGTAGGAGGCGTAGAGCGTGGCCGCCCGTGCGAAGTCCCCGGCCGCGAGCGCTTTGCTGGCGTCGGCCTTCAGCTCCGCGGGATCCATGGATCGGCCCAGGGTTCTACCACCGCACCCGGGTCACCCGCGCGGGAACCGGCGCCTCACCAGCGACGGCCGCCCCGGGGACCGCCGCGGCGGGGTCGCCCCGGACCGCGCGGAGCGCCGCGAGGCGGCGTCCGCTTCGAGGGACTCTCGCCGCCCCCGGGCTTCCGGGGGTCTTGCCACGCCTCTCGGCGCCGCCCGGCGCCTTCCGGCCGGCGCCCGAGCGCGCCGGGCGGAAGCGACCGACCCCCACGCGGGGGCCGCCGCCCACCGGCCTGGGCCCGGCCGCCGGCAGCACCGGCTCCGGCCGGGCGCCCCCGCGGCACCCGGCCGACGCCGCCTCGCGCCGGAGCGGGCGGACGCGCGCCCCGCCTCTCGCCGTCCTCGCCGGCGCGCCCGTGACGCCTCGGAGGAAGCGAGAGGGGCGGCGCGGGAATCGCCCGACCGGCGACCACTGCCTCCACGAGGCGGAGCTCGTCCGGCCGCAGCGGTCGG
>Ga0187779_10001711_pt1 | contig 13666 bp, 13 predicted proteins | sample 1015_Q2_SP10_10__FD_132435 | JGI IMG/M metagenome (GOLD analysis project Ga0187779, IMG submission 132435) | Tropical peat soil microbial communities from peatlands in Department of Meta, Colombia - 1015_Q2_SP10_10_MG | ecosystem: Environmental > Terrestrial > Soil > Wetlands > Peat | place... | reverse complement strand
GTCGCCGATGGCTTCATGGAAACCATCATTGGCACCGTTTAAGAAAAGATACGGCTGGTCTTTGTACGCGCGTTGGTGAAAGTTGTGTCCGAGTTCGTGATGAATGGTGACAAAATCCACGCCGCGGACCTGAATGCACATTTTGATCCGCAAATCATCTTTGTTATCTACGTCCCACGCGCTGGCGTGGCAGACCACATCGCGATCGCGCGGCTTCGTAAATAAAGAACGCTGCCAGAACGTGTCGGGTAGCGGCGCGAAGCCCAGCGATTTATAGAAATTCTCCCCATAATGCACCATGCCCTTCGGATCGACGTTCTTGGCCTTGAGCAGTTCGGTCAGATCGTAACCGGCACTATTCGACGGCATCCCGAGCAAAGGAAAAATGTTGCCCCACTCCTGTGCCCAGGGATTGCCTAATAGATCGGCGCGCAACGGCGCATCCGGAGGCACCACGCTCGAACCGTAGTGTTGCGACAGTCGGGCGCGCACAAACGTATAGAGTGAGAGATACAGCGGGCGCACCTGTCCCCATAGTCGGTCCAGTTCGGCGCTGAACTGCTCGGGACTCATGTCGTAATTCGCTCGCCACATCGCGCCGACATCTTTGAATCCCATTTCGCGTGCGCCCTGGTTCGACAGCTCGACAAATCTCGCGTAGCGCTCCCGCATGGGTGCGCCTACTTTGTGCCATCCGGCCCAAAGATCCTTTAGTTCATTCGGATCATCACTCTTCCCCATGATCTTCTCGATTGCTGTGATATCGAGGCACTCATCCGGTTTGCGGCAATACTTGCCTTTGCCGTACTCACCGTTCAGAGCTGTACCAATCGCGGTCATTTCTTTCCGCAACCCTGGGTCGTGAGGAGCGGGAGCGGTCAGGCTCAGCTTCAGCAGCATGAATTTGCGGGCCAGTGGCGCTGGCATCTGCAGGTTCTCGAAACGCTTCGCCTGATCTACAAGTTCGGTCGTGGCCGCCGTGAGCTGATCCTGCGCGTCGGCCGATAACGCTTGTGTGTCTTCCGTGATGAAGTTCTGGTACACCCAGTCGGCATGCGCTCCCTTGACGGTCAGCTCATTAAGTCGCGCCTCCGCCCGGTTCATGAATTCTTCTGCTTCTGCTACGGTTGGCTTTGAAGAAGTTTGTGACTCCATAAGAATTGCCACCAATAAAAAAGATACAAGAAGAATGATCTTCATGATTGCCTCCGGTCAACGATTATGAATGAGGCTGAAGGAATTGTCAGCGGCAGTGCCAAGCCACGTGGGATCTACGCTGGCAAGATTTCACGAATAGTACAAATCTTCCAGCGCCTTCTGCACTTTTGCGGATAGCCCTTCCATGTGGCGGAGATCAGTTCCCAGCGTCGAGATCGGCTCTCCAACTCGAATTTCCAACGGGCGAGATTTGATGTGATAGGTATTCATCGGCAACAATTCGTATGTCCCGACGAGCGCGACCGGCACAATGTCGACCTGCGCTTTGATGGCAAGAAAGAACGCCCCCGGGAGAAAAGGCTTGATCTCCCCGTCAGGCGTTCGTCCGCCTTCGGGAAAAATCACTAGCGGCATTCCCGCTATAAGGCTTTTCAGCGCAGAGCGGATGCTGGCGATCGAACGCGAAGGCGCCTGCTGATCAATGCAGACCTGTCCGGAGCGTTTCAGGTGCCATCCAATCACCGGGTAGGAAAGCAGCTCCTTCTTAAATACAATCCGGAACTGAAACGGCAAGCATACGTAAAGCACGGGAATGTCGAGCGCCGAAGCATGATTCACGGCATAGACGTGCGGTTTGGAGGTATCAATTCTCTCCAGTCCGCTGACCTTCACCGGCGAACAGATGGTCTTCATGATCAGTTGCGACCAAAATCGCGCGAACTGATGCAGGATGCGTTCTTTGTCTCCGAATAGCGAAACCGGAATCGCCACTATTCCGAGAACGACTGTGTAAAGCCAGATCAGGGGGTCGAAGAATAGATAAGAACGGAGGCGGCTCAGCCAGCCGTAGTCTTTGACCTGCAGGGGAGTTTGACTGGCGTTAGCAATCCTGCCGGCCGGAACGTTGGAAGTTATCCGCTGCGATCTGCTGCCAGATTGTTCCTCAACCGATGAATTCACTTCAGACAATTTTAAACCTTCACCCCCAATTGCCTCATGGCTTCGCCAACCACATAGATCGAACCGGTGATCACTACCACCGAATTGCCGTCCAAACGTTCCACTTGAGCCAGCGCCTCAGAAACGCTGTCGCTGGATTGGATGTCGACCGAAACGCGGGATGCTGCTTCACGAATCTCCTCCGCCGTAGCGGAACGCGGGTTATCGGCACGAGTGGCGATGACCTGTTCTGCCAGCGGGAACAAAATTTCTGTCATTTCTCCAATTGCCTTGTCGCGCATGGCGCCGAAAACCAATGTGAGGGGACGATCTCCATAGAACGCCGATAATGTGGACCGCAATGCCCAGGCGCCAGCCGGGTTATGGGCCACATCGAAGACGTGTTCCGGAGCCTTCCCCTGCGGGGGCAAAACCTGAAAACGCCCAGGCCAGTGCGTCTCGCGAATCCCCTGTTCGATTGCGTCAGGAGTGATTTGAAAACCCCGGTTGGCTAACTCCTCGGCCGCAGCAATCGCAAGTGCCACATTGCGTAACTGATGTCTGCCGAGTAGCGGCGTTTGCACTGAAATTTGTTTGCCCATGACCTGCAGTGGATAGCAGGAACTCGGCTCGGCCTGCGTCGGGTCAAAATAGTTTGAGCTGGCCGGCGACACCGGAGGAACGTATGGGACAGCGCTTACAGCCTTCGCGCCAAGTTCGAGAATGGCGTTTCCGATTACGTCGTTGGCCTCCGGCAGTTGAGGCAGAGTAACCACAATTCCGCCACGCCGGATGATTCCTGCTTTTTCCCCCGCAATCTCGGCGACCGTATCTCCCAGGAATTTCTGATGATCGAGCGAAATGTCCGTGATCACGCTGACCTTGGGTTCGACCACATTAGTTGCATCCAGGCGCCCGCCCATGCCTACTTCCAATACCGCTATGTCGACCTTGTTCTGCGCGAAGTATTCGAACGCGATTGCCGTCAACATCTCAAAAAAACTGGGGTGCCATGGCAGATCACCTTCTTCCACGAGGCGCTCCGCAGTCCGGTCTACCAGATCATGCAGCAATGCGAAATCATCATCGCTGATTGTGCTGCCGTGAATCCGGATGCGTTCATTAATTCGCACCAGGTGTGGGGACGTGTAGAGTCCGGTCCGAATCCCTGCCGCGGTCAGTATTGAGGCAAGTGTTGCGGCGGTCGAACCCTTGCCATTAGTTCCCGCGATCAAAACACTTCCGAAACGCTTCTCTGGATTGTTCAGAGCTGACAGCAGAACGCGCATGTGCGCTAAATCAAATTTGCGAGTCTGCGATTGGGATAGCTCGTGCCCCAGCGCGTACATGCGTGCAACTGCGGTTTCGTAAGCAGCTTCAGCCATCAGCTTCTTGATACCCGCCTGTAGATTATCAGTTTCGGCTTATTTGACTATAGTTTGCACGCAGTGGGTAGAAGCGGGCATCTAAAAGCAAAAACAGCAGTTTAAGCGTGACAGACAACACAACGCTGGGGACATCGTGCTGTCGCAGGGGGTACCAACCAAGAGCACAGAGCCTATACGCTTGCGGCTTCTTACCGTGCTAAGCCCCGAGATACAAAACGTGAACGTAGGTGCCCAATCTCACGTTGTAGGCGAGATAATAGCCAGGATCGTCAGGATCTTCGTAGAGCACGATGTCATCGCTGTCCCACAGCCAGCCGTCACAAAGGGCAACATCGACGGCCGCAACGCTGAAATAGAAGCCCCCGAACCAGAAACGACCGGGTCCGCCGCCACCGAGCCGCCATACGTGATGGGGGCCGAATTCACCCGGGAAATGACCGTGCTCCCAAGGGTGATCGAGGTGGTATCGCGCATCCCCGCCGTGGTGCCCAACCCATTCATCGTTCCTCGTATGAACGTGAGGCGCATCCGGATGTCCCGGTTTGTCCGCGTAGTTGGGGTGTTCGGGAGCTGGCTCGTGCGGTGCCGTGTTTCTGGACGGAGTGGGGCCATGAGCCGGAATGTGTCCGCCACCAACCTCTGGCCGGCCGCCGCCAGGATGTTCTTCACCATGCTGCCCTCCACTAGGCCGCTCTTGCGCAATCACAAAGGCTGAAATCATCAGCAGTGCTGCGAGAAATCCAACAGCTTTTTTCATGCCAACCCTCGGATGAATTGATCTGTAGTAGATACGTTTATTTGGTTCAGAGCTGCCTGGCCAAGAAGATAAATCTAGCAGAGTGCCTGAGTTGTCGATAGGTTAAGCGGAACGGCGGCCGGGCTACTGAAGAAACAATTACCGAAAGCCGAACAGCGAAGGTACGGGGTATAATCCCGATATTTGCCGGAGACTGCCTTCCGCCAGAAAGGCGTTTTACCTTTCCTGGCCAACATTACTTCAGCAACAATAAGGAACATCACCAAGGAGCCACGGATGGCCAAAAATCACTATGTCACGAAGCCGAAGCGCCGCAATCGTTCAGGTAAACGCAAGGACGCGAAGCGCATTGCCGCGAACATGGCCAGAATCAAGGAACTCGAAAAGGTTTCGAGCCGAACAGAATAGATTGCGTCCTCTGCTTTAGCAGGGCGATGGCGGGTGTCGAAAAACGTTGGACGAATATATTTAGCGATCTTCGGTCCCCCCTCAGGCGGCTGCGGGGGCCATGAAGTCCAGGGCACGTGTGATGTAGGGCTTCAAGTCCTTTCGCGCAACTACGGCATCGAGCATGCCATGCTGCAACAGGAATTCACTTCGCTGGAACCCATGCGGCAACTTCTGCCGAATGGTCTGTTCGATCACCCGTGGCCCGGCAAATCCGATCAAAGCGCCGGGTTCGGCAATATTCAAATCTCCGAGCATGGCGAACGACGCGGTCACGCCTCCGGTAGTCGGATCGGTCAACACTGATATGTAGGGAACTCGCGATTCATCCAGCCGGGCTAACGCAGCAGAAATTTTCGCCAGCTGCATGAGGCTCACCACGCCCTCCATCATGCGTGCGCCGCCCGAAGCAGAAACAATAATGAGAGGCGATTTCGATTGCATCGCCTGCTCGATGGCCCGAGTGATCGCTTCCCCGACCACCGCGCCCATGCTTCCGCCGATAAATGCGTACTCCATCGCGCTCACAATCACTGAACGGCCATTCATTTTTCCGCGAGCATTGATAACCGCATCCGTCAAACCGGTGTCGGTTTTCGCTTGTTCAAGACGCGACGCGTAGGACTTCAGATCGACAAATCCAAGCGGATCGGTGGAGGCGAGATTGGTGTCAAAGCTCTCGTATTGTCCGTCATCCAGCAGCAACGCGAGTCGAGTGCGAGCATCGATGCGGAAGTGCCTGCCGCATTTCGGGCAAACATTCAAGTTTTCTTCCAGATCTTTTTTCCAGATGATCTGCCGGCAGTCGTCGCACTTCACCCACAGCCCCTCGGTGCGGACCTTCTTCTCGCCCGAAGTCTCTAATTCTCCGGATTGTCGCTTAAACCAAGCCATAAGAGCAGTAGTCAGTAGCTGGTAGTCAGTAGTCAGCGTGCTTGCTGGCTCCTGACTACCGACTACTGACTCCTAATATTCGATTCCCCTCTGTGCCATCACGCCCTTCTCGTAGGCGTGCTTGACCTGGCGCATTTCCGTGACCGTGTCAGCCAGTTCGACAATTGTCGGATGCGCATTCCGTCCCGTCAAGATCACGTGTACCATGTCCGGCTTTTGCTGCAATACCTTAACCACCTTAGCTGGATCCAGCATGCCGTAGCTGATGGCGTAATTAATCTCATCCAAGATTACTAAATCCCAGGTTCCAGATTGTATTGCCTGCTCAGCTTCCATCCACGCCTGCTCGACCATTCGCACGTCTTCGGGATCTGGTTTTTCGGTTCCGACCTTTACGAACCCGCGACCCATCTGTTTCATGACGAACCTGTCGCCAAACGCCTGAACCGCGTCCAGTTCCCCGTAGTGCCACGACCCTTTTAGGAACTGCAGCATTAGCACTCGCATTCCTTGGCCGACGGCGCGCAATGCAGTGCCCATCGCAGCCGTCGTCTTGCCCTTACCGGGCCCTGTGTTCACGATGATTAACCCGCGTCGAACGTCTGACATGTTTGTCAGACCTAATTTTACCTTGCGGCGCTTTAATGACCCGAATGGTAAGGATGGCCTTTGAAAATCGTGAAAGCGCGATACAGCTGCTCAAGCAGTACAACCCGAGCCAACTCATGAGAAATCGTTATTTTACCTAGCGACAAAACCAGGGTTGCAGCCTGCCTCGCCAGCTCGCTGAAGCCGTCCGCCGGGCCCACCGCAAACAACATCGGGGCTGTAGAGCGCTCGAGTTGTTCGTTGAGCCAACTCGCAAATTCTTCCGAAGAGAACTGCTTGCCGCGACTGTCCAGGAGCACGAGTGCATGCCTCAGCCGCGTATCGCGGGCGCAGAGCTTTAGCAATGAACCCTCATCTTTATAGGCGGTCGTTTCTACACCGACGAAGCGCCCCAGCCGCTTAACATACTCGTCCGTGAGCGCCTGAATCGCAGGCTCTTTGGTTTTGCCAATCCAGGCGACCTTGACTTTCATGGTGAGTAATTAGGAACGGAGAAAACTTCACGCGGGAGCTGCCGAAATTCTGTGTGCGGCCCTGTATCCTCCTTGGTTTTAGTCCTTTTCCCCCGATGCCAGCACCACAACCGCGCCAAAATTAATGCTGTCTCCCTCGCGATACACATTCACGGCACGATATACACGTTGGTTTACTTCATCCCAATCGTCAGCGGGCACACGCTCGAGCAGAGGAAGGAACGGCGTGGAAACTGCGCGTGCCTGCTCCCAAACCTCTTCGGCTGTTCCGGGCCAACTCCAACGCACGTTTCTTGTCTCCTCATGAACGTGGCTGAAGCCCGTATCTCGCAGCACCGTTGACAGAGTCCCCGGACGGGAGAATTTGAAAGGATTGGGTCCGTCCGGACTGAGCGCCGGCCCTCCCGCATGCTCAGCCACCACTCCAAACATGGTTTGCCAATACGGCTGATCGAAAGGTCCCCAAGCCAAAAAACAAGCGCGCCCGCTAGGCTTGAGCACCCGGACGGCCTCACGAAGTGCGCCAACAGCATCCTCGAAGAACATCACTCCAAAACGGCTTGTGATGAGATCGAAACTGTTGTCGGGAAAAGGCAACCAGTGCGCATCGGCTTGCCGCAAGGAAAAATTCGTCAGTCCGCGCTGCCGAGCTCGCTCAGCAGCTATCTCCAACAGCTCCGAACTCAAATCCAAGGCCGTGACGTGTCCCTCAAGTCCCACGCGCGAGGCAATGGTGATTGCCGGCTCTCCCGTGCCGCTGGCCAAGTCCAGAACCTTCATGCCTGGTTGGGGTGCGGCATAGTCCACAAGTGCATTTGTCACATCGCGGCCCATCGCCGCCGATTTAGCCTTCCACTTCTCGGAAGCGATCAGGCGGTACGATGATCCCCATTGCGGTGTGGATCGTTGCGCTACGTTCATGTCCTCTCTTTTATGCTCGTTTGCGGGCGCTAGTCCGGGAGGCGGTTCGCCGTGATCTGGCATGCACCAAATCGGATAGATCCAGCCGCTTGGCCGACTTCCAAAGCCGCTCCAAGTCGTAAAAGCGGCGAGACTTGTCGGAAAAAACATGGACCACAAAGTCCACGTAATCCAGCAGCACCCATTCCGCCTGCTTGTAGCCTTCGACGTGGGTTGGGGGCATGCCGACTTTTTTCAGCCGCTCTTCGACTTCGTCAGAGATTGCCTGAATCTGCCGGGGATTGGTTCCGCTGCACACCACAAAATAGTCGGTAAACGCTCCCGATCCTTTTTCCAGCTCAAGAATTGTGACGTCTTCCGCTTTCTTTTCCTGGCAGGCGCTAATGGCTTCTGCTACTTGCCTTTTGACATCATTCTTCTTCATGCAGTCTTTGGCCGTTCTGGTTGGCCATTCGCGTCCATTCTAACGGAGTTGTGGTTCAAGCGACGAGGAAGAGGAGATAACTAGGTAGTGGGTCAGTTTGCTTGTCATCCCGAGCAAGCCGCATTTGCGCAGCGAGGGATCTGGGCGAGCCGCGCGGCCTCGCGCATTTTGCGAGGCAATAATCGCGCGTTGGGCTCGCTTCCTTTCTAAACTGACCCCACTACCGATAGCTAGCGCCCCTTATACACATCCATCTTCTTGATGTACTCAGCCACGGCTGGATCGAGGAGCTTGGTCAGTGTGCGTTTGGTCGACACCGCCTCGCGAATGGCAGTCGCAGAGATGTTTTGCTGAACATTTTCCAGCAAATGAATCGCGACCCCGGGCAGTACCAAATCTCCTCTGGCCGGCTGTTTCGAAAACGGCTTCGTCACCGCGGCTTTCGGTCGCAGAGTCTCTGGGAGCGCGTTGGCAACATCGGCCAGAGAGTATCCGGGACGGCTGGCAACGATGAACTCACACGAGCGGAGCAAGGCCTCGGCTTCATGCCATTTCGCGATGTCATTGAAGGCATCAATTCCGATCAGAAAAAAGAGTCGGTCTGCTTTTTTCAGCGACGATTGAAGCCGCCGAATTGTGTCGACGGTGTAATTTGCGGCCGGAATCTGGCTGGAGTGGCCCTTTTTGCCGCCCACCTGAGGCAATACCGTTTCCGGCGCTTCCAGCAAAGAAGGAATGAAAGCTTTTTCCAACATCGTGGCCAATACCACCATCGCATATCGGTGCACATATTCCGTAGGTTGCGCGCGTTTGTGTGGCGGAACACCCGCGGGGACAAAATAGATGCGTCCCAACGCGAAGCGTTCCATCGCTGCGCGGGCTAACGCGGTGTGGCCCAGATGGATTGGATCGAACGTTCCGCCAAATAACCCGATGTTCATCGTATTTTTCAGGCAATGCTAATGCCGGGTCCTCGCCGTTGCCAGTGTTGGTTCAGATTCTCAGATTTTTTTGGGGAATGACAATCCACAAACCAGCTTTGTTGTACATTCAGCGCACGCCATCGTCCTGATGGGCTTGTCCATCCGGTCAGTGCCCACCTAGCCAGATTCACACGAACCCTCGTAACTGGTCGAGTGCCATTACGGGAAATAGATTGGATTGGTATGCGGCTCCCCCTGCTCCGCACACGTCACATTTCTCCGTCTCGGGCGCCCGTCCTCCGATACGGCGTCGCCGTCCTCAGTGTCATTCTTGCCCTGATTCCCGCGCTCATGCTTTCCGACGTGGTGGAAAGCCGGCTGCTGGTTTTTGCGGTCGCCATCATGGTCAGCGCCTGGTATGGCGGCTGGAAGCCTGGCTTGGTCGCGACTTCGTTCGCCTTGACCGTCAGCAGCTATTTTTCTCTCGCCGGAGGACACTCGCACGCCGAGTACCGCACGGCCATCATACATCTCACCCTTTTCGTTTTTGTGGCGCTGCTCATCTGTTGGTTTAACGCTGCGCTGCGGTCAGCACAGGAAGGCTTGCGCCGCTCGGAAGTGAATTTCCGATCACTGGTCACCAATGCTCCCTATGGAATTTGCCGGTGCGATGCGACGGGAGTTCTTCTCAGCGCAAATCCCGCCCTGGTTTCGATGCTGGGCTACGGTTCCAGCTCTGAACTTGTCGGCCGTAGCCTGCCAACTCTTTATGCGGAATCGCAACAGTGGTTCACGGCTGCGGACTATTTTCGCTCGTCTCAGCGTTTCACCGGTCTTATCGCTGAGTGGCTCCGTAAAGACGGCAGCACAATCATCGCTCGTCTCTCCGGCCGCACCATTCGCGACGAGAAAAACAACACTTTTTTTGAACTATTCGCCGAGGACATCACAGAACACCGCACCCTCGAACAACAACTTCGGCAAGCTCAAAAAATGGAGGCCGTCGGCCGCCTCGCCGGTGGCATTGCTCACGATTTCAACAATCTCTTGATGGTCATCTCGGGCTACTGCGAATTCCTGCTGGAACGCATCGGCCCGGATCCCGCAGTGCGCGGGCCAGCCCAGGAGATCGCCAAGGCCGCCAAACGTGCAACTTCGCTTACGGTCCAATTGCTGGCTTTCTCCCGCAAGCAGATGCTTGCGCCTAAGTTGCTCGACCTGAATGCAGTCGTGACTGAAAACTTGAAACTGCTGACCCGGCTTATTGGTGAAGATATAGATCTCGTGATGATCCCCGGCGGTGAACTCGGGTTAGTCAAGGCTGATCCCGGCCAGATCGAGCAGGTGATCATGAACCTGGCGGTTAATGCGCGTGATGCTATGCCCCGCGGTGGAAATCTCGTGATTGAGACCGCCAACGTCCGGCTGGACGAGAGTTACACCCGCACACACGCGGGAGTAGAGGCCGGCGAATACGTCATGATCGCGGTTAGCGACTCGGGTGTCGGCATGGATATCGAAACTCAAAGCCATATTTTCGAACCGTTTTTTACCACTAAAGGCCCGAAAGGGACCGGTCTGGGGCTATCCACGGTTTACGGGATCATCAAACAGAGTGGAGGTTACATCTGGGTGTACAGCGAACTCAATAAAGGGACCACTTTCAAGGTCTATCTGCCGCGGGTCAGTGGAGCTGGGGAAGTGGTTGCTCCTCAATTACCTGTGCCATTGGCGGAGACCGTGCCCGGGCATGAAACCATTCTGCTGGTAGAAGACGAAAGCACGGTTCGCGAACTCACGCAACAATACTTGCAAGCGCAGGGCTATACGGTCTTCGAGGCTGCCGATCCCAATATTGCCATGCAGATTTCGGCAGCACATTCCGGCCCCATTCATTTGCTTCTGACCGATGTCATCATGCCGGGAATGAACGGTCGCGAACTGGCCCAACGCATCACCGCCTCTCGCTCGGAAACTCGAGTGCTCTACATGTCCGGCTACACCGAAAATGCCATTGGACACAATGGCACGCTCGAACCCGGAATCAATCTTTTGCAAAAACCTTTTACCTTACCGTCACTCCGGGCGCGGGTGCGTCAGGCACTCGACACGCCCATCGTGCAGGAGGCTTTTATGTCCACGGCGTCAAGCGACCTGCCCTCTGGAAAGCGACTACCGGCGCCGTTTCGCGCACAACGGTTCAAGCTCAACTTGCCTTTGCGTTATCGGGAACTCGGACAGCACGACTGGCACGCCGGAACCACGGAAAATATCAGTCGTTCGGGGCTTTTGTTCCGCGCACAAGAGGCAATCGCTCCCAACGTTCAACTGGAAATTAATCTGGTTTTACCGGCGGAAATCGCCGGCCTTGCTTCGACGGAAGTGATGTGCCGCGGCGAAGTGGTACGCACCGTTCAGGGCGAGACACCTGCCATGAGTCCGGCCCTCGCCGCGAAAATTGTCCAATATCACTTTCAACACGGCACCCGGCTGGGCGAAGCCTGAGGCACCGAACCGGCCAATCCTCCCATCTGTTTAGTTGGGCACCACCGTGCCCGTGCTAAAATCGATTTAGTCGCATTTCCCCAAGATGCTCCCAGACGTCCAGCACCTTATCGAACTGCAAGGCGTCGACCGCGAAATTCTGCGCCTCAAGGAAGAAATTGCTTCCTTGCCCAAGCGTGTCACGGCCATCGAGGCCCAGCTGGCCGGAACCAAAGCCGCTCTGGAGAAGGCCAAAGCCGCGATTAAGGCCGACGAAGCCTCGCGCCGCAAATACGAGACCGCCATCCAGGACCTGCAGCAAAAGATCTCCAAATACCGTGACCAGTCCCTTGACGTAAAGACGAATGAGCAATACAAAGCGCTCTTACACGAGATCCAGTTTGCTGAGCAGGACATTCGCATCAACGAAGACAGAATCCTCGAGCTGATGGTCAATGCCGAAGCCCGCGAAAAAGACGTCAAGGCGGCGGAACGCGAACTGAAGGAAGAAGCTGCAGAAATCGAGAGGGAAAAAGCCGACGCTCGCCAGCGCACCGCCGAGGACGAAAAACTGTTAGCCGACTGGAATGCCAAGCGGGACAAGCTGCGCTCCGGTGTCGAAGCCGATCTGCTTCGGCAGTACGATCGCGTTTCCAAGCACCGCGGAACGGGCATTTCCGAAGCGCGCGATCACAAATGCATGGCCTGTCAGGTCATGCTGCGTCCCCAAACTTACAATGAAATTCGCACCGGCACGGAAGTGGTCTTTTGCGACTCCTGTCAACGCATCCTGTATTACGACTCGAGTCGCGAAAAACCTGTCGAGCCGGTGGTCACTCACAAGCGCCGCCGTCCCCACCCCAAGTTCGAAGCCAGTCAGGCCTGGTACTATCGGCCCAATTTTGATCAGCACGGGGAAGTGCTGCTCGCGTTTATTAATGACCACGCTCGCTCGCGGCGGCGCGTCTTCGATTTGGCTACGGGCCGTGAAATCGGAGACATTCTCGAACGGGAAGGCGAGTACCGGTTGGCTTTTCCCGAGGATCTGGGTGACTCCATTCGGCTGAACGGTCAGTGGAGTGAAGAAGAGCTGGATGAATGGGGAAGAGAGTTGCCGATGGTGATCTTGGACGTTCTACACCGCGACCTCGATTTGGCTCGCGCCGAATCGGTGTCCCACACGCATGCTGAAGCTGTGTCGAGTGAGCACAGCGCCGCCAGCTGACGTCTCTAATGGCTGAATTCGAGACCCTTAATGGGTCACGTACGTCGAGAAGTAGTAGACCAAGACACCGAACAGCGCTAATCCAGAAATGCCGTACGCCGTCAGCACCCAAACGCCGCGATTTGTTGTTGGCGATGCGGATGACTGAGCGTCAAGCATTGTTGTCGAAGAATTACTGAGGGCCCGATCGTCCATGAAACCTCCGATTCGGATTTTTGACGGGGAATCCGTCGTACAACCCCACACTGCCGGAAGGCAGGTTTGTGTTGACGAATGTTACTACAGAATCGGTGCCCTGCAACCCCGGAAAGTGCTGTAATTTACAAAATCGGTGTCGTTTCGTGTCCTCATAGTTACTATTCGATAAAGGCTTCCATATCTTGACTTTGGATTAGAGCACCTGTGATCTGCATCGCAGACTCGCGTTGTCCATTGCCGTAAACTAGAGCGTCATGGCTGCCACAAAGTCTGCCAGCAAGATAAGCAAGCCCCCGGTCCAAGACCGTGTGCATGACGTCTTCCGTTCCGACGACCATCCGCTCAACGTGATGTTTGCCCCACGAACCGTAGCCGTAATTGGAGCCAGCGAGCGTCAGGGCGGCATTGGGCGTGCCGTGGTCTGGAGCCTGGTCAGCAGCCCTTTCGGCGGCACGGTTTATCCAGTCAGCGACAAGCATGCGAGCGTGCTTGGGATCAAAGCCTATCCCCGTATCACCTCGATCCCCGAGCGCGTGGATTTAGCCGTCATTGTCACGCCCGCAGCTACGGTTCCCGGAATTGTTGGCGAATGTGTCGAAGCTGGGGTGCGCGCCATCATCGTCATTTCCGCCGGATTCAAAGAGCGCGGGCCGCAAGGTGAAGAACTCGAGAAGCAGATCATGGAACGGCTTTCGGGAACCGGCATTCGCTTGCTGGGACCGAATTGTCTCGGAATTATGAATCCGATCAGCGGTCTGAATGCCACCTTCGCGCCGCAAATGGCAAGACCGGGCAATGTTGCCTTTATCAGCCAGAGTGGTGCGCT
>Ga0187779_10001710_pt1 | contig 13671 bp, 10 predicted proteins | sample 1015_Q2_SP10_10__FD_132435 | JGI IMG/M metagenome (GOLD analysis project Ga0187779, IMG submission 132435) | Tropical peat soil microbial communities from peatlands in Department of Meta, Colombia - 1015_Q2_SP10_10_MG | ecosystem: Environmental > Terrestrial > Soil > Wetlands > Peat | place... | reverse complement strand
CCGGCGGCGCCGTTGAGCGCCGCCAGCCGGAGGACCTCGCCGGTCCGGCCGGCCGGCCCGGCGCGAAGGCGGCGATAGAACTCCACCACCTCCGCCCCGGTCAGCGCGTCCGGGAAGCTGACCCGCTGCGGAAGGAAGGAGATGGCCCGGCGGGAGGCAGGGAGGTGAGCCGGAAGGTGCTCCGCGCCGAGGAGCACCTCTCCCGAGGTCGGCCGGAGGAGCCCGGCCGCCGCCTTGAGCGAGGTGGTCTTCCCCGAGCCGTTCGGCCCGACCACCGCCACCACCTCGCCCGCCCCCACGACGAAGCTGAGCTCGCGCACCGCCGGGTGGCTGCCGTACCACTTGGAGAGGCGGCGGAAGGCGATCACCGGCGCCTCCCCCGCACCAGCACGCCCGCCCCGGCGGCGACCAGGCCCAGACAGGCCACCACCCCGAGCGAGCTCCCCCGCGGGGAGCGCCCCTGCAGCGCCGGCAGCCGGGAGAGATCCGGCGGCCGCGCCAGCGGCCGGTGGTCCACCGCCTTCACCGCCTCCAGCACGGGGAAGGTCCGCTCCGCCGTGGCCAGGGCCAGCGCCGCCGGGCTTCTGACGAGCAGGTCCGCGGCGGTGAAGTTCCCGCGGACGTGGTCGAAGAGGCTGCCCAGGACGTAGGGCCCGTCCGTCCGGCCGTCGCCGTCCAGATCCGGCCAGTCGTTGTCCGACCAGTAGTTTCCATCGAACGCGGTGTCCGTCCGCCGGCCGACCAGGAACAGGGGCGTCAGGTTCGCCACGAAGGCGTTTTCCACGAACCGGTTGTCGGCGCAGGAGTCGAAGAGGACGATGGCCGCGTCGGACTCGGCGATCAGATTCCGCCGAAACACGTTCCGCCGCGAGCCCTCGAGGAAGATTCCCCGCGCGTTGTCCAGGACGAGGTTGTCCTCGGCCAGCGAGTCCTCGCACGCCTGGCAGAGGACGCCCACCGAGGCGAAGCCGCGGTTGCGGAGGAACTGATTCCGGCGAAGCACCAGGCGGCGCGAGTACATGAGCACGCCCCCGGCGGCGCTGTCCTCGAAGGTGTTGTCCTCGAAGACGTTGTCGTCCGAGTACATGAAATGCAGCCCGTAGCGGACGTTGCGCACCACGTTGCCGCGCATCGTCCCGCCGCTCGACGACTGGATGTAGACGCCGTCGCGTGCCGCGTCGATGGTGTTCTCCAGGAGGTCGAAGCGGTGGGTGTTCCAGACGTGGATGCCCGAGCCCTTCTCGCCCTCCGCCTTGCCGGGGATGCCGTGGATCCGGCATCCCTCGACGCGCGCTCCATCCGCGCCGCGGAGGTAGATCCCGAACAGCGCTGCCTCGATGCGGCAGTCGCGGGCGGTGAAGCCGGGTGCCGCCACGTGGATGCCGGCCGAGTCCCGCTCCAGCGCGCCGCCCGCGGCCCCATCGATGTCCAGCCCGACCAGGGTCACTCCCGGCGCCCGCACCCGGAGGACGCTCCCCTTGCCCGAGCCGACCAGCCGGGGCCGGCCGCGCCCGACCAGGGTCACCGGACGATCGAGCACCAGGTCACCTCGGTACTCACCGGCCTGGATCTCCACCGTGCCCCCCGCGGGCGCGGCGTCGAGGAGCGCCTGGAGCGGTGAGGTCTCCCCCGGCCGGGGCCGCCCCTCCAGCGCGCCCGGCTCGATGGAAGGCATCTCCTGGCCGCCGACGGCGAGCACCAGGAGCATGAGCAGCGTCACCGCACGGCCTCCGGAGCCTGGGCCCCGGCCGGAGCGCCACGCTGCCGGAGGGCGATGACCATCGCCGCGGCCAGCAGCGTGACGACCACGACCATGGCGTACGACCCGGGCTGGGGGAAGGAGTAGACGTCGAAGTTGGCCAGCTTGGCGTGGCCGAGGAGGGGGGGCATGAACGGCGCCACCTTCACCGCCGCCAGCGGCGAGAGATCATGCCCGTAGCGGTAGAGCGTGTATCCGAACGACCAGAGCGAGTAGAGGCCGAAGTAGGCGAAGAGCACGGTGACGTCGAGCAGCTGCGCCACCCGCCCGTGGACCGCGGCGCGGAGGAAGAGGAGCGCCAGGATGCCCAGGGCGAAGGGAAGCCAGCGGAACTGCGTGAAGTCCTCGGCCGCCAGGTCCTTCATCCCGATGTAGTGGTTGAGGATGTTGATCTCGCGGACGTCCTGGCCCCGGTTCCCGCCCTGGAGCTTGAAGCTGAAGATGTCGAGCCGCAGACCGTCCGGGTACTGCGGCGCGAACATGGTCAGGTTCCAGAGCGGAAGGAGATTGGCCAGGATCAGCACCAGCGCGGCGACGACGAGGAGCGTGCGCGGGCTCCAGCCCAGAGGGCGATCGAGCAGCTGCTGCTCTCTCTCGAGGATGTTGGGCACGGGGCGCTCCTCGCCGGCCGGGGCCGGTCAGTTCACGGTGGGGCTGACGAGCAGGTAGCCCTGCATCTCCTGGTGGAGCGCGGAGCAGAAGTTGGTGCAGTAGTAGGGGAAGACGCCTTGCTTGTCGGCCTTGAAGGTGACGGTCTTCGTCTCACCCGGGTCGACCACCACGTTGATGTTGTAGTCCAAGAGTCCGAAGCCATGGAGCTCGTCGGTGGTCTGCTCGATGTTGGTCAGCGCCACGGTGACGATGTCCCCCGGCTTCACGGTGAAGCTGGTGGGGGTGATGGTGGATCGGGTGAGGATGGCCTTCACCGTCACCTTGTTGCCGTCGCGGGTGACGCCCGTGTCCTTGAGGTCCCACACCGCCAGGGGATGCTTGTTCTCCTCCTTGGGGTAGACCTCGATGGGGTGAATCTTGCTGGCCCGGATGATCTGGGCGTAGTGCGGCTCGGGCTCGGTGAAGGCGTCGTAGATGAGCTTCATCTTCTCGCCGGAGATGTCCACCAGCTGGGAGGACTCGGGCTGGGAGGGCCCGACCGAGAGGTGGCGCCCGTGGGAGAGCTTGTTCAGCCCCACCAGGTACTTGCCCTGGGGGTCGGTGGTGTCGCCCTCTGCGGCGGCCAGGTGGCCGATGGAATAGGACATCGGCGTCTTGTCCACCACTTCCCAGGTGCCGAGCTTCCACTTGGCGATGGCGCTGTCCACGAACAGGGAGGTGTAGGCGTAGCCGTCGGGACCGAACTGGGTGTGGAGCGGTCCGAGGCCGACCGGCACCTCGGCGTCCTTGATGCTCTCGTACTTGAGCACCGGGATGCCGTCCTCGTCGCCGGTGAAGTCCTTGTTGCGGATGGCGGTCTGGATCTTCTCGAAGTTGAAGACGGTGGTAATGCCGGCCAGCTTCCCCGAGCCGACGATGTACTTGCCGTCCGGGGACACGTCGACGCCGTGCGGGGACTTGGCGCAGGGGAGGAAGTAGACCAGCCCGGGCACGTCCCTCGGGTCGAGGACCCGGACGCCGCCGATCATCTTCCCCTTGCCCTCGGCGGCGGCCTTCTCCGCCAGGCGCCAGTCCACCGCGGCGATGTAGTCGCGCTCCCGCTGGGTGCTGGTCACCTCCAGCTTCCCGGTGGCTCGCTCCGAATTGTAGCAGGTGAAGAACATCCACCCGTCGGAGACCTTCTTCCCGGCGTCGCCCAGGTCGTAGTCGAAGGGCGGCATCTGGATCTCCCAGCCGAGCGACATCTGGCCGGTCTTCGGGTCGATCTTGATGCCGGCCAGCACGCCCTTGTACTCGGTGGCGTACCGGTCGAGCGGCACCACCGTGCCCTTGGGGATGGGAATGGAGAAGCGGGTTCCCATCATCGCGTACTCGGTGTTGGGGGTGACGAAGCTCGAGGAGTGGTTGCCCGAGACATTCGGGATGGGGCCGAGGATCTGCTTGGTCTTGAAGTCGCGCAGGTCGATGCGCGCCACCCGTCCATTCATGTCGTTGATGAACAGCCAGCGTCCGTCGTAGGCGCCGTTGGTCTCGGACAGCGCCGGGTGGTGGGCATCTCCCCAGGTGAGATTCCCGAGCATCTTCTTGCTCTCGTCGTCGAAGCCGTAGCCGGTGGCCGGATAGGGGGTGAACACCGGGATGGTGGAGATGTGGCGCATGGAGGGGAGGCCGAAGACGTAAATCTGTCCCGAGTGGCCCCCCGAGGCGAACATGTAGAACTCGTCCAGGTCCCCGGGCGGCACGTAGGTTTTCTGGGCGGCGACGGCGAGGTCGGAGGTGACCGCGCCGGTCGGCCTGGCGGCCTGCTTCGGCGCGCTCGGGGCGCAGGTCAAGAGGAAGGCGGCCACCGCTGCGGCCGCGCCGACGAGATACTTGGTCGATGTCTTCATGACGGACGTTCCTCCTAGTGGTCGGCCTTGGCCGTGCTGGTTCCCGCTGACTTCTGTCGCTGGTGCTCGGCGAAGGCCTCGCGGAGCTTCTGGACGGCGACCTGCTTCTCCTCCGGCGAGAGGATGATCTGCCGCGAGAGCACCACCGACATCGTCCCGGTCGGCGCGGCGATGAAGTCGTCGATGGTGCGGCCGAACCGGGCCTGGACGTCCTCCACCGCCACCGACAGGTCTGGGCCGATCTGCGCCGGGCTCTTCACCCCGTAGACGCTGATCGAGTGGCAGACGAAGCAGCCGGTCTTGACGAACCAGGCGCCCGGCCCGGTACGCATCTTGGCCTCGGCCTCCTTCTCCTCGGGGGTCTGCGGCTCGGTGCGCGGTGCGCCGGAGAGGAAGGAGGCCGGCACCGGTTCGCGCCGCCAGGAGAGGATGAGCGTCGCCAGCGCCTGCGCCTCCTTGGTGGAGAAGTGGAAGTTGGGCATCACCGTGTCCTGGACCAGCGCGCGCGGGTCCTTGAGATGGCCCACGTGCCAGGCGTAGGCCGTCTGCTGCCCGGAGAGATGGCTGAAGTCGTACTGCTCGGCCGGCTTGTCGCCGACGTTGGTCAGGTCCGGGCCGATGGTACCGCCACGGCCGTTGATCACGTGGCAGGCCCGGCATCCCTTTTCCGTGACCAGCGACTTGGCCAGGTTGATCGCGTCGGCCCCCGGCGTCGAGCGGTCGTAGCGGTGACAGACGTTGCAGTTCATCTGCATCAGGGAGGAAGGAGGAAGCGCCAGCGTGTACGACTCGCCGAGCTGCCTTCCGAGCACCGGCTCCTCCCAGTGCTCGATCGGGCCGTGCGCCTCCTGCGGATCCACGGCGTACCCCTGCCCGCCATGGCAGGAGGTGCATCCGAAGCGCGAGACGGGATGGTTGCGGAGGATGTCCTTGGGGTGGGTGCGGAACGGCTCCTCGGCGGTCTCGAAGCCGGGCCAGCTCACCGCCTGGTGACAGGTGATGCAGCGATCTGCGCGCTGCAGGTCCGGCACCCAGATCTGCTGCGTCCCGGTGGGCAGCGCGGATGCTTTGGCCGCGCCGAACTTCTCGGCCACCATCCTCACGAACTCGGCCTGGTAATAGCGCCAGTCGTGCTTGCGGTCGCTCCAGGCGAAGAGCCCGGTGGAGACGATGAGCACCAGGCCCACGATGGCCAGGATGGTGCGGTCCCGCTTGGCGAACGACGCGGCGCGGAGCGGTTCCATCGTTCAGATCCTCGAGGGGACCTGGGGCCAGGCTTCCCAGGGCCAGTAGAAGTGCCAGTACGGGCCGCGGCAGAACGTCCCGATGACGGTGAGGAGGAGCACGCCGAGCACGAAGAGGAGGAAGACGGCGTTCTGGAACCGCCGGTTGCGCGGAAGCCAGCGGCCCGCCGTCGCCGCCGGGCTCCGGTCCAGCCAGGGCCACACGGTCAAGAGCCCGAGGAGCGCCCCGGGGAGCAGCACCCCGCCGAGGAAGGCCCCGTTGATGGTCAGCGAGCCGACCTTGAAGGTGGTGTCGGTGACGATCTCCTGGAGCCAGAGGAAGTACCAGGGCGCCTTGGCCGGGTTGGGCGTGACCAGCGGGTTGGCCGGCTCCTCGAGCGGAGAGCGGACGAAGACGGAGAGCATGCTCAGCGCGGCGATGGTCCCCAGAACCACGATGCCGATGCGCCGCACCAGGTCGGGCACGGAGTTGACCAGCTCGTCCGGCGCCTGGAGCGTGGTCGAGCGCACGGTGGGCCCGGTGCCGCGAGCGATGCCGAGCAGCGAATAGGTCTTCGTCGGTGACGGCGGCAGCTCCACCTTCTCGGCCGCCAGGCCGAGCTGGTCGGCCCGCGCCAGGCCGCCGTCCTTGCGCACCCGCCACATGTGGTAGGCGAAGAGGACCCCGAGCAGCCCGGGGAGGAAGACGATGTGCAGGACGTAGAAACGGAGGAGCGTCGGCTGGTCGATGTTCCGGCCGCCGATGAGCAGCTCCCGCACCGTCGGCCCGATGGCCGGGATGGAGGCGGCGATGTTCGTCCCCACCGTCACCGCCCAGAAGGCGAGCTGGTCCCAGGGCAGGAGGTACCCGGTGAAGGAGAGGAAGAGCGTGGAGACGAGCATCACCACGCCGATGACCCAGTTCCATTCGCGGTGCTGGGCGCGGCCGAGCGCGTTCTTGTAGGCCCCGGTGAGAAACACCCGGACCAGATGGAGGAAGACGGCCGCCACCATGAGGTGGGCGGAAAGCCGGTGAACGGCCCGCATCCAGCTGCCGAAGGTCACCACGTACTCGATGTCCTTCACCGACCCGTAGGCCCGCTCCACCGAGGGGATGTGAAGGAAGAGGAGCGGAAGCCCGGAGAGGACGAGCAGGAGGAAGAGGGCGGCGGAGACGGTCCCCAGCCAGAACGAGTAGCTCCAGGCGAGCGAGCGCCGGAAGCTCCGCGCCGGGAACCAGTGCAGCGAGAAGTTGGAGGTCACCGCGTCGCCCGCCTCGCGGTCCGACCGGGGGCGGACGCTCCAGAACCTCCTGGGATGGATGCCGGGGGCGGTGGCGAGGGGCTTGGCCATGAGGAGCCTCAGGCGATGGTGAGCCGGAAGTCGCGATCCACCGGCCGGGCGAGGTCCACCACCAGCTGGCCGTCGTCGGCCGCGAGGGAGAGCTCGTACCAGGTGAGCGGCCGCGGGGCGGGTCCGGCGACGTTGGTGCCGTCGCCGGTGTAGCGAGAGCCGTGGCAGGGGCAGAGGAAGCGGTGGGTGAGGCGAAGCGCCTTGCCTCCCACCTCGCGTGTCTCCGGGCTGGAGAGCGCCTCGGCGCGGACGGTGCAGCCGAGGTGGGTGCAGACCGCGGAGATGGCGTGGAGCACCCTGCCCTCGCGGAAGACGAAGAGCCGTTCCTCCGGCAGGTACTTGAGGCCGTCCGGGAACTCGCCCGGTGGCCCGAGCTTCACCGTGGTCGGCGCGTCATAGGACACGTTGGGCACCAGCGAGCGCAGGGCCGCCCCGCCCTGGGCTCCCAGCGCGACCAAACCGGTGCCGATGCCCACCGTCTTGAGCAGCTCGCGCCGGCTGCGCTTCTCCTCGGTCATTGGGCCTCCTCGAAGCGCTCGGTGATGGTGAAGCGCTCCATGGTCATGGCGTCGGTGGGGCAGCGGATGGCGCACAGTCCGCAGCGGATGCACTGCGCGTCGTCCTTGACCATCGCCGAGAGCGGGAGGTCGGTGCCGTCCTCGGCCACGCGCGCCAGCGCTGCCCGCTCGTCCTCGGGGAGCCGGATCTGCTCGAGCGGGACGATGGCCAGGCACTTCTCCGGGCAGATGTCCACGCAGCGCCCGCACAGGACGCACGCCTCGGGGTCGTAGATGGTCTGGACGTGGCAGACCAGGCAGCGCGCCGCCTGGGCGCGCGCCTGAGCGTCGCCGTATCCGGTCTCCACCTCGGCGATGCCGGTGCGCCGGCCCACATCGAGCGTGGGAGGCGACTCGCGATCGAGCAGCTCGAAGCCGGCCACCATCCGGTACTGGGAGGTGGGGATCTTCTCCACCTCCATCCAGGCGCGGCTGCGCGCCCGCCCCCTGGCCAGGTGCTCGTGGATGGAGCGCGCCGCCCGCTTCCCGTTGGCCACCGCGTCGATGAGGTTCCTCGGTCCGAAGGCCACGTCCCCTCCGGCGTAGATGCCCGGTGCGGTGGTGGCCAGGGTGACGGGATCGATCCGGATGGCGCCCGAGGGCAGCACCTCGACCCCGTCGCCCGGGTGCAGGAAGGAGAGGTCCGCCTTCTGGCCCACGGCGAGGACGCAGGCGTCGGCGGAGACCGATTCCAGATCGGCGTCGTCGTACTCCGGAGCGAAGCGGCCGCCGGCATCGAAGACCGAGGTCACCCGGCGCAGCTCGACCGAGCCGAGCTTCTTCTCGCCCAGGAAGCGGCGGGGGCCGCGGCGGGTGATGAAGCGGATCCCCTCCCGCTTCGCCTCCTCGAACTCCTCGTGCCCCTGGGTGGTCTTGAGGACCGGCATCTCCTCGAAGCTCTCCAGCGAGACGATGGTCACCTCCATCGATCCGCCGCGGAGCGCGGCGCGGGCCACGTCCATGGCCTCCTGGAGGCGGGCGTCGCCGGGCTCGAGCTCGGCCGGCGACGCCTCCTGCCCGGCGCGGAGCGCGGTCCGCGCCGCATCGAAGGCCACGAAGCCACCCCCGATGACCACCACCCGCCGTCCGAGGTTGAGCCGGTAGCCCTTGTTGACGTTGAGCAGGTAGTCGACCGCCTTCACCACCCCGTCCAGCTCGACGCCGGGAACGGCCAGGTCCCGCCCGCGCGAGACCCCGACGGAGATGAAGGCCGCCTGGTACCCCTCGGTCCTCAGCTGGGCCAGGCCGAAGGACGGGGTGAGCGCGGTGTTCAGCCTCAGCTCCACGCCCAGCTCGAGGATCTTGTTGATCTCCGACTGGATGAGCGCCCGGGGGAGCCGGTACTCGGGGATGCCGAAGCGCATCATCCCCCCCGCCTCGGCGGCGGCGTCGAAGACGGTGACCGCGTACCCGAGCAGCGCCAGGTCGTGCGCCGCGGAGAGCCCGGCCGGGCCCGCTCCGACCACGGCCACCTTCGCTCCGCGCACCGGCGCCGGGCCGGGAACCACCGGGAGGTGGAAGGCGAACCGGTTCCCCTCCGAGATCAGCGTCTGGCGCAGCCCGTCCTGGGTGTCCGGCCGGGTCGATTCCACGCCGTAGCGCTCGGTGAGGTGCCGCTTGAGCGCGCGGATGGAGATCGGCGCATCGATGGCGCCCCGGCGGCAGGCGTCCTCGCACGGGGCGGCGCAGACCCGCCCGCACACCGAGGCGAACGGATTGGGCGCCCGCGCCACCAGGAAGGCCTCCTCGTCGCGGCCCTCGGCGATCAGCTGCACGTAGCGGCCGGCGTCGGTCGCCACCGGACAGCCGGCCTGGCACTTCACCTGGGCCTTCCAGGCGTCCAGGTCCGGGAGCCGGACCGCCAGCTGGCCGGAAGGGGTCATCCTCACCCCTTCACTGCATGTCGGATGCCATCCGCCGGCCCCGGAACGAAGCGCGAGGCAAGCACGTTGTTTTCCAGATGGACGTGCTCGAACGTGTCTCGCTCCATCATCTCCAGCTCGGCCATCAGCGCCCGGTAGGTGGTGCAGGCCCAGGGCGGCGTGGCGAAGCGATCGCTGAGCGTGCGCAGCTCCAGCAGAGCGTCACCGACCTGGAAATGCTCGGCCTGCATCCAGGCGAGCTCGCGGCGCACGCGCTCGCGGGCGCGCCGCCCGCTGACGAGCAGCGGAAAGAGCACCGCCTCCTCGCGCTCGAGGTGCCGCTCGATGAGGAGGCGGGTCTGCTGGACGGCAGCGTGGAGCGCGTTCAGCGAGGGCTGGCGCTGCGCGTGCGCGTCGGCCACCCGGCCGGCGAGCAGCTCGACCAGCGGCAGGGTCTTCCGGAGGTAGACATGGTGCTGATCGACGATGTGCGAGATGAGCTGGAGATTGGAGAGGGCGCGTGGATCGTGGCCGGCGTTCCCCGGGGGCTCGGCGGCGATGGCCGCCTCCAGCTCCCCGAGCAGGGTGTCCTCGTCGAGCCCGCGCGCGGCGCAGGCATCGGCCAGCGACATCGCCCCCCGGCAGCAGAAGTCGACGCCCCGCTCGACGAAGACCCGCGCGCAGCGGGGGTGCTCGAGCACGATGCTGGCCACCGTCTGGTCGCGTTCGACCAAGATGTGCCGGTCCTGAAGCATCCGGCGTGCCGCCCCTGGCACGACTGGTGAACCGCCGTCCGGAAACCATGGAGAGCCCCGCCGCCGAGCTGCCGCGTCACCGGTCCCTCGCGCCGCGCGAGCATGGCGCCTACGGGCAGCTGGCGGTTCCCATGCTCGCCGCGCTGGCGGGCGGGAGGCCCGGACCGGCGCCCCTCCTCCTCGCGGCGGCCGCCTGGGCGCTGTTCTTCGCCCACGAGCCGGCTCTGGTCCTGCTCGGCCGGCGTGGGGCGCGGGTGCGGGTCGAGGAAGGACGGCGCTCGGCCGCTCGTCTCTGGGCGCTTGGCGCGGCCGGAGCGGCTCTGGGCGGCGCCGGCTGGATGCTCTCACCGCCGGCGGCTCGCTGGGCGGCGCTGGCCCCGGCGCTCCTCGGAGCCGTCTTCGCCGCCCTGGTGGCGCTCGGGCTGGAGCGCTCGGCGCCGGGCGAGGCCCTGGCCGCCGTCACCCTCGCCGGCGTGGCCTTCCCCATCGCCGTCGCCTCCGGGATCGGCGTTCCCCCCTCGGCCCGGGCGTGGCTGGTCTGGTCGATCGGCCTCACCGCGCTGGTGCTCCCCGTGCGGAGCATCGGCGCCCGCCGGCGAGCGGGCTCGTCGGTGGCCGGACGGCTGCTTCCGGCGCTGCTGGGCGCGGGCCTCGGTCTCGGCCTGTTCGGCACCGTGTTCACCCCGCTCGACGTGGCCGCGCTGGCGCCTCTGGTCCTCACCAGCGCCTGGCTCGCCGTGGCTCCCCCCGACCCGCGACGCCTCCGGGGCGTCGGCTGGAGCATCGTCGGCTCGACGCTCCTCACCGCGGCGGCGCTGGTGGCCGCGGGGCGAGGCGTTGTCACCTAATGATGTTCTGGCAACACATGAATAGAACTTATTACCTGGAGTGGGGGCCGTTGGCAGCCGAAGAGGCCGCTGGTGGCGGCCGTTCCAAGTTCGGTTCCACCATGGAACGCATGGAACGCTCCGCCCTGTCCCTCCCGGTGCTGGCCCCCGTTTCCATCGAGCATGACCGCTGCGACATCTGCGGGCTCTCCCCGCTCATCGAGACCGCCCGGGGTCACTCCCGTATCGTCGCCCGGAGCCCGGCCATGCATGAGCTCCTCAAGCGGGTGGCACGCTTCGCCGCCGCCGAGGCGCCGGTGGTCATCCTCGGCGAGAGCGGGACGGGCAAGGAGGTCGTGGCGCGCGCGCTCCACGCCAACAGTGACCGGCGCGACCGGCCCTTCGTCGCCGTGAACGTCGCCGCGCTCCCGAGCGAGCTCCTCGAATCGGAGCTCTTCGGGCATGTTCGCGGCGCCTTCACCGGAGCTGCCACCAACAAGGCCGGCCTGTTCGAGGCGGCGCACGGAGGCACGCTCTTCCTCGACGAGATTGCCGAGATGCCCCTCGGGCTGCAGGCCAAGCTTCTGCGGGTTCTCCAGGACGGAGAGATCCGCCGGGTGGGAGACACCCGGCCCTTCGCCGTCGATGCGCGGGTGGTCTGCGCCACCCACCGGGAGCTGAGCGAGCAGGTCCGGCGCGGGCTCTTCCGCGAGGACCTGTACTACCGGCTCAAGGTCCTCACCGTGCGCGTGCCACCCTTGCGCGAGCGCCGCGAGGACATCCTGCCTCTGACCGAGCAGTTCCTGCGGGACCAGGGTCACCCGGAGGCCCGGCTCTCGCCCGAGGCGGCTCGCGCTCTGACCTCCTACGCCTGGCCGGGCAACGTCCGTGAGCTCGCCAGCGCGGTGAGGCACGGCGTGGCCTTGAGCGCCGGGGAGACGATCCAGGTCGAGGACCTTCCCGAGGACCTCCTCCGGGCCTCGACGGCCGATGCGCCTCCCGGCCCGGCGATGGTCGACCTCCGTTCGCTGGCCGAGGTCGAGCGCGATCACATCCTCAGCGTGGTCGCGGCCTGCCAGGGCTCCCCGTCCGAGGCAGCCCGTGTCCTGGGAATCGGTCGCAACACGCTCTGGCGGAAGCTGCGCGTCTACTCCCTGGCCAGCTGAGAGCCTGGAGACGGGCCTCCGAGCATGGCAAGGTCCGCCGCCCGTGCCCGGCGCCGCTGGAGGACCGCCCGCTGCCCAGCGTCCGCTCGCCCGGGCCGGGAGCCTGGCGCTCGCCGCCCTGGCCGTCCTGCCGCTGCTCATCGGCGCCGCCAACGATGTCCAGGAGATCGACCCGGCCCAGTACGCGGAGATCACCCGCCGGGTGGTGGAGACGGGCGACTGGGTGCGCCTGCGGGACAACTCCGGCCTCTTTCTCAACAAGCCCCCGCTCGCGTTCTGGTTGATGGGAGGCTCCTTCAGGCTCCTCGGCGAGACGTCGCTCGCGGTGCGCCTCCCGTCGCTGCTCCTGGCGCTGGTTGCCCTGCTGGCCACCGCCCGCATCGGCGCCCTGCTCTGGGGTCCGCAGGCCGGCGTCCGGGCTGGCGCGCTGCTCGCCGCCTCGGTCGCCTTCCAGCTCATGGTCTTCGACCCGAAGGTGGACATGATCGTCACCGGGTTCATGGCGCTCGCCGTGATGCTGGTGCTCGAGGCGCGGCGGAGGGGGGCCGCGATGTGGCTCTCCTGGGCGTCGGCCGCGCTGGGGATCCTCACCAAGGGGCCGATCGGGCTGGTCATCCCCGCGCTGGCCGTGCTGCCCGAGGCGCTGCGCCGGCCGCTGGATGCGCCGGACCAGCGTTCCTCGTCCCTCTGGCGACGCCTCCGTCCGCTCCGGCCCGGGGGTGCGCTGCTGCTGCTCGCGCTGATCGTGCCGTGGTACTGGGCGCTGAGCCGTGACTTCGGCTCCTACGGGCCGCGCTTCCTGCTCTGGGACCAGAGCTTCGGCCGCCTCTTCGCCGAGCGGCGCTCCCACGATGCCGGCCCGTTCTTCTTCCTGCACACCGCGCTCTGGGCGTTCCTGCCCTCGGTCCCCTTCCTCGTCGGCGAGCTCGCGCTCCGCTTCCTGTCCTGGCGGCGGGCGCGCTTCGTCCTCCCGCCCGACATGGGCCGGGTTCCGCTCTGGTGGCTTCTCCTTCCCTTCCTCGGCATCTCGCTCAGCACCTACAAGCTTCCCCAGTACGTGTTCTGGCTCACCCCCCCTGCTGCGCTCCTGGCGGCGCACTTCCTCGTCCGCCCCGGGATCGCGGCGCGGACCTGGCGGGCGCTGGCCGCGGTGGAGCTCCTGCTCGGGGCGCTGGTCGTGGGCGTGGTGGTCCTCGTCCTCCGGGCGTGTTTCCCGGCGAGCCTGACCCTGACGCTTTTCTGGCTGGGGCTCACCGTGGGCCTGGTCGCCGGCGGCTGGCTCGTCGCAGGGCGGCTGACCCCGGACTCCCGGCTGCTCACGATCAGCGTCGTCACCCTCACCGCCTTCAACCTCTTCCATGCCGGGTACTTCCAGCCCGAGGTGCTCCGCTTCCAGCCCGCCCGGCGCATCGGGGACACGGCGCGCGCGGTGGACCCCACCGGGAAGGAGCTTCTCTTCGTCGGGCTCCGGGCGACCAGCGCGGCCGCCTTTTACGCCCGGAGGAGCGCGGTGCAGGTCTCTGCGCACGAGGCGGCGGCGCGGGTCCGGCTCGGCCAGGCGCGGGTGGCGGTGGTCGGTCCAGACGTCGCGCCTGCCCTCCGGGAGGAAGGCCTCGACGTGCACGAGCTGGCGCGGCTGCCGGCCTTTCACACCAGCAAGCCCACCCT
>Ga0187779_10001709_pt1 | contig 13675 bp, 14 predicted proteins | sample 1015_Q2_SP10_10__FD_132435 | JGI IMG/M metagenome (GOLD analysis project Ga0187779, IMG submission 132435) | Tropical peat soil microbial communities from peatlands in Department of Meta, Colombia - 1015_Q2_SP10_10_MG | ecosystem: Environmental > Terrestrial > Soil > Wetlands > Peat | place... | reverse complement strand
GTGCCTACGAGGCGAGCGGCACCTCGGCCTCGAACTCGGCCATGCTCTGCACCGGCGGCGGAATCGGCTTCAGCCCCCGGAGGGTGGCCAGCCGGTTGAAGCGGGTGGCGAGCCATCCGGGAATGAGCAGGGCGTAGGTGCGGGCCAGGCGGCCCGGGTCGTCGAGCGTCCTCAGCATCCGGTCCAGGAGCGAGTGGCCGTAGGCGTCCCGGAGTGCGGTGGTGTGCTCCGGCCGGTGAATCCAGGCCAGCACCCCGGGACGGTCGGCCTCGGGGTGAAACTGCGTCCCCACCAGCCCCGGGCCGAAGCGCAGGGCGAGGAGCGCCTCCCCCTTGTCCACCCGACCGGGTCGACTCTCGCGGGCGAGGACGGCGCCGTCCATGCCGGCCAGGCGGCCCGCGTCCAGCCCGGTCGCCTGCCAGCGCCGGTGCTCCCAGACGAAGAGGCGCTCCTCGAAGGGACCGAGGAAATCCGTCCGCCGCCCCTCCTCGGTGACGTAGGCCGGAAAGATGGCGAACTTGAGGTTGGTTCTCGGGGTCATCTCCGCGAAGCGGAAATGCTGGATGGCGATCTCGAAGGAGTGGCAGACGACGAACGCCTCCGGTGCTGCCTCCGGGTGCTGCACCGCGCGGTCCACCATGCGGTCCAGGAAGAGGCGGTATCCCGTACACCACGGCTCGTCCCAGCCGTCGTGGGGCGAGCCCGGGCCGCCCGAGGAGAGCACCAGGTCGGCGGCGTGCGACGGGAGCTCGCCCAGGTTGCGCGGCTGGACGTGCTCCAGGGTGATGGTCAGGCGAGGGTTGGCGGCGCGGACCCGGGCGGCGAAGGCGTCGAAGAGCCGCTTGAAGCAGCGGACGGCCTCGTTGGGCACGCCGTTGTTCATGTCCACCAGGCTGAGGTGAAGTGGCTTCATCCGGGCCAGAACGATGACTATCGCAGAGAGGATGACGCGGGAGCAGCCCTTCGTCGCCGGGCCGCGCTAAGACAGGGGGGACCGCCGGCCGATGACCACCGCTCCCCGCTCCGTTCCCGAGGCCGGACCCGTTGCCGCGCCGCGACCCATCGGGGAGCGGGTGGCAGCCGACTCGCGCTTCACGGGAAAGGGTGTGGTGGCGGCCTTCCTCGATGCCGGCTTCTACGCCCATCCGGACCTGACCCGGCCACACAGCCGCATCCATGCCTATGTCGATCTCATCGGCCAGCGCTCGGGCGTGGAGCATCTGGCGGAGGCCGACGCCTCGAGCTGGCACGGGATGATGTCCAGTGTCGTCGCCGCCGGGAACGGAGCGCTCTCCGGCGGCCGGTATCGCTCCCTCGCGCCGGAGCTGGGCCTGGTCCTGGTCAAGGTGGGGACCCTGTCCCGGGTTCACCACGACGACATCGCCCGCGGCATCGAGTGGGTTCTCGTCCACCGGCCCCGCTACGACATCCGGGTGCTCAACATCTCCTGCGGCGGCGACTACGAGACCAGCTACCTCGAGGACACGCTCTCCCGGTTCGCCGAGGCCGCGGTGCGCGCGGGGATCGTCGTGGTCGCCGCGGTGGGCAACCGGGGCGACCGGCCCGGCTACGTCGTCCCCCCGGCCAGCGTCCCGGCAGTGATCAGCGTGGGCGGGGTGAACGACCTCGGCGATCCCTCCCTGGGGCGGCTCCTCCCCTACCGGTCCTCCTACGGGCCGACCATCGACGGGCTCCAGAAGCCGGAGATCATCACCCTGGCGGATTTCGTCGCCGCGCCCATCCTCCCCGGAACGCCGACCGCACGGGAGGCGGCGCTGCTCGCCCGCCTCGACGCCGCGGCCGACGGCGACCTGAGCCGGCTCATCGTCGAGTATCGCGGCGTCTACGCTCCGCTCGATGCCGTGGAGGGGCGCCCGCCCTACCTCATCCGGCAGGTGATCGCCGCCGGGCTCCACGACGGCTCGGTCATCGACGAGCACTACAAGCGCGTGGACGGGACGAGCTTCGCCGCGCCCATCGTCACCTCGGTGGTGGCGCAGATGCTGGAGGCGAACCCGTCGCTCACGCCGGGACAGGTGAAACGCCTCCTGCTCCGGACGGCCGAGCGGGTCCCGGGCATCGAGGTCGACCGCCAGGGATGGGGCGTCGTCCGGCCGCGGGCGGCGGTGGAGGCGGCCCTCGCCTTCCAGGGCGGGTGAGGTCGGCGGCGGTCGTCAGCCCCGGGCGCGCAGGCGCGACTCGCCCACGACGAGGAGCGGCTCGAGCGCGAGCAGGACCTGCTGCGGCGTGGTGTCCCGCATGCACCGGTGATGCCCCTCCGGGCAGCGGCGCTTGCCGCGGCGGTTGCAGGGGCGGCAGGTCAGAGCGGCCTGCACCACCATCCGCTGGTGGGGGGCGGGGACGATGCTCGCCGGATCATTGGGCCCGAACAGCGACACGGTCGGGACGCCGAGCGCCGCCGCGGCGTGGGAAAGGCCGGAGTCGACGCCCACGCTGGCGGTGCACAGGTCGAGCTGGGCCAGGGCCTCGTCCACCGGGACCCCGACCTGGACCAGCGCCGATCCGCCCGAGGCGGTGGCGATGGCCTCGGCGCGTGCCCGGTCCGCCTCCCCGCCGACCAGGAGGACGCGCAGGCCGTGGCGCCGCGAGAGCAGGGCGGCCAGCCCGGCGGCGTGCTCCACTGGCCACTGCTTGGTCGGCCACCCGCCTCCGGCGTGCACGGCCACCAGCGGCGTCTCAGCGTCCCAGCCCCCGGCCTGGAGCGACGCCCGCGCCCGCGCACTCCGTTCGTCCGAGACCCGGAGCGGGGCGGAGCGCCCGAGGACGGGAAGGCCGAGCGCCCTGGCCAGGCGCTCGAACCGCCGCGAGAAGGAGACCTCGACGGGTCGAACCGGCGCCCGGTGGGTGAAGAGCACCGCCTCCGGGCCCCCTCCGAAGCCGGCCCGGGTGCGCGCCCCCGACCTCCACAGGAGCCAGCTCGCTCGCGGGGACCGTACCGGGGTGAGGGCAGCGTCGAAGCGCTCACCGCCCAGGGCGGCGAGCAGCCTCCCGGCGCGCGGTTCGGCTCCGAGCGGACCGTAGGAGAGGGTCTCCTTCACCTCGGGGCAGAGGTCGAGCACGCCCTTGCCCTGGTCATGGGTGAGGACCACCAGCTCGGCCCCCGGCCAGCCCGCCCGGAGGTCGCCGAGGAGCGGAAGGGCGAAGACGACGTCGCCGATCCCCCCCTTGAGGTAGACGAGCGCCCGCATCAGACGAGCAATCGCGGCGGCACGAGCAGGAAGAGCTGGCACCTCCCGAGAGGCGAGCCCTCCCCGGGGAAACCGAGGCCGATGACCCCCGCCTTCTTCAGCACCAGGCGGTGCCGGACGGCGTTCCACACCAGCCTTTCCGCCCAGGTGGAGAGGTCCGGCTCGTGCCCGACCAGCGCCGCTCGTCCCTCGGCCTCGGCCAGCGACTCCAGGCACCGCCGCAGGTTGCCCCCGGGCCGCAGGTGGTCCGACTCCTCGACGGCGCGGGCCAGGCCGCAGTCACGGAGGATGACCGCCGTCTGCCGGGCGCGCGCCACGGGGCTGGTGACCAGGCGGTCGAACCGGAGCCCCGCGCGGACGAGCTGGCGCGCCACGGCCCTGGTTCGCCGGACACCGGCGCCGGTGAGCGGGCGCCGCTCGTCGTCCCCGGCTGGCTGGCGCGTCCCGGCCAGTCCATGGCGGATGAGGTAGAGCTCGGTCAGAGCCATGCCGGATGCAACCTGGCCCCGGCGGAGCTGTCCTGTCCAGGCCCCCCTGGAGCCCGTGCGGGAATCCCCGTCTCGCTCCGGGCTCCCTGGTAGGTTGCCCGCCCCATGAGATCCCCCCTCGCCGTCAGCCTCTTCGTCGTCGCCGCCGCCACGGCGCACGCCGCTCCTCCGTCCAAGCCAGCCAAGGCTCCCACCGCCGCGGAGGCCAAGGCCTTCGTCGAGAAGCTCAACGCCGCCCTGCTCGACCTCAACGTGCGCGACTCGACGGCCCAGTGGGTCAAGAGCACCTACATCACCGACGACACCGAGCGGCTCGCCTCGGACGCCGACGATGCGGTCCTCGCCCGCACCGCCCAGGCGCTGCGCGACGTCCAGCGCTTCCGAGGGCTGAAGCTCGACCCGGAGACGGCGCGGATGATCTACCTCCTGCAAGTCAGCAGCACCCTCCTGGCGCCCAACGACGCCAGGTCGCGCAAGGAGCTCACCGAAATCGCCGCCAAGATGGAGGGGCTCTACGGCAAGGGGAAGTACTGCGGCAAGGACGGCAAGGGACCGTGCCGCGATCTGGAGCAGCTCTCGGACGTGATGGACCAGAGCCGCGACTGGAACGCGCTCCTCGACGCCTGGACGGGATGGCACGCGGTGGGCGCCGAGATCCGTCCCCTCTACGTCCGGTTCGTGGCGCTGGCCAACCAGGGAGCCCGCGACAACGGCTACGCCAACCTCGGGGACCTGTGGCGGAGCGCCTACGACATGCCTCCGGCCGCATTCGAGAAGGAGACCGACCGCATCTGGGCCCAGGTCAAGCCGCTCTACGACGCGCTCCACTGCTACGTGCGCGCCAGGCTACAGCAGACCTACGGCAAGGAGCGCATCCCGGACGGGGGTCCCATCCCGGCCCATGTCCTGGGGAACATGTGGGCCCAGGAGTGGACCAACGTCTATCCGCTCGTCGAGCCCTACCCCGGGGTGGGCAACCTGGACGTCACCGCCGCGCTCAAGGTCAAGGGGTACGACCCGATGAAGATGGTCCGGCGCGGCGAGGCCTTCTACGTCTCGCTGGGGATGGACAAGCTGCCCGAGACCTTCTGGCAGCGGTCGATGTTCACCAAGCCGGCGGATCGCGAGGTCGTCTGCCACGCCTCGGCCTGGGACGTCACCTACCACGACGACCTGCGCATCAAGATGTGCATCAAGATCAACGAGGAGGACCTGGTCACCATCCACCACGAGCTGGGGCACAACTACTACCAGCACGCCTACTTCCGGCTTCCCTTCCTCTTCCAGAACGGCGCCAACGACGGATTCCACGAGGCCATCGGCGATGCCGTGGCCCTCTCGGTGACCCCCGGGTACTACCAGCAGGTCGGCATCCTCGACGCCATTCCGCCTCCCAACCAGCAGGCCCTCATCAACCGGCAGTTGAAAGACGCCCTGACCCGGGTGGCCTTTCTCCCCTTCGGGAAGGACATCGACCAGTACCGGTGGGCGGTGTTCAGCGGGAAGATCCCCACCGACCGCCTCAACGCCGGCTGGTGGGAGATCCGCCTCCGCGACCAGGGCGTCGCACCGCCCGTCCCGCGCACCGAGGCCGACTTCGACGCCGGGGCGAAGTACCACGTGCCGGCCAACGTCCCCTACACCCGCTATTTCCTGGCGCGGGTGCTCCAGTTCCAGTTCCACCGCGCGCTCTGCCGCGCGGCCGGCCACCAGGGCCCGCTCCACACCTGCAGCATCTACGGGAGCCGGGAGGCCGGGCGGCGCTTCCAGGCCATGCTCGCCCTCGGGGCCAGCCGCCCCTGGCCGGACGCCCTGGAGGCCCTCACCGGTGAACGCACCATGGACGGGGCCGCCCTGCTCGAGTACTTCGCGCCGCTCCAGGCCTGGCTCGCCGAGCAGAACCGGGGGCGCCGGTGCGGGTGGTGAGGGTGGAACCCGCGGCCGATCCATTTGACAACCAGGGTCGGCGCCCCTATGACGCCGCGACCTCGCATCCCGGGCAGACCCCGGCGCGGGTCGGACCCGGGGCGTTCCCGGGCCAGCAACGAAGGAAGGCAACACAAATGGCAGTTGGTACCGTGAAGTGGTTCAACGACGCGAAGGGCTTCGGATTCATCACCCAGGACGGCGGCGGCGAAGACGTTTTCTGCCACCACACCGCCATCCAGGCCGACGGGTTCCGGACCCTGGCCGAGGGACAGAAGGTCACGTTCGACGTGGTGAAGGGCCCGAAGGGCCTTCAGGCGCAGAACGTGCGCGCCGCCTGACGTCTCGCCGAGTGAAGTGACGTCGGACGTCGGCGCGTCCCCATGCGCTGAACGCTTCGCAACGTCCGAGGCCCGAGGTGCTCCCGTGAGGGAAGCATCTCGGGCCTTCGTCGTGTCTGGGGGCTACCGGCCGGGAACCGGCGTGGGCGAGGGCGCGGCCGCGGGCGGCGGCGGCGCCTTGGTCTCCAGGAGCTCGATCTCGAAGGTGAGCACCGCCCCGCCGGGGATGCCGCCCTGGGGCGCGCCCCGCTCCTTGTAGGCGATGGAGGCCGGGCAGACGAGCTTGGCCTTGCCGCCGACCTTCATCTTCTGCACGCCCTCGCCCCAGCAGGGGATGACCTTGTCCAGCGCAAACTCGGCCGGCTGCCCGCGGCGGTAGCTGCTGTCGAACTCCGTCCCGTCGGAGAGCGTTCCCTTGTACTGCACCTTCACCACGTCGGTGGCCTTCGGCTGGGGTCCGGTTCCCTCGACGACCACCACGTAGACCAGGCCCGAGGGGGTGACCTGCGCGCCCTTGTCCTTGGCCGCCTTGTCCAGGACCGGCTGGTCCTTCTTCGCCCGCGCCGCCGCCGCCAGCGGCGGCCGTGTCTGGAACAGGCCCTGGAGCTTCGGACCGTACTCGTGAAGCGCGACCTGCGGCTTCTTGCCGGCCAGGGCGTCGTTGAGGCCCAGCCTGAGGATCTCCTGCTCCGACTTGGAGAGGTTGAGCATCTCGGTGTTACGACCCAGGGTGAAGCCGAGGACGTAGATCGCCTTGTCGTCGGCCGTCTTCATCGGTCCGACGGGGACCTCGGGCTTGGCGCTGGCCGGGGCGGGAACGCCTCCATCGGGTGCCGCGGCGATGGCGGGGCCCGCCGCCGTCACGGCGGCGAGCAGCAACCACTTCTTCTCGAACATGGGTCGGCAGAGCCTTTCTGGCCGTGCCGGCTGACGATGCCGGCGCAGGGCGGGGCCCCTTTAGCGCACTTGGAGGCGACGTGGTGGCCTTTCACCGGACCGGCCGCTTTCTTGACCGATCGCCAGGCGGCCCTACGGTTGATCCATGGACGAGCAGCGCAGATCGGCCCGGGCGGCCCTGGACATCCTCCTCAACAAGTACGTCGGGGGCATCCCCTACACGGCGCGAGCGCGCGACATCAGCACCGACGGGGTGCGGCTGGCCCGCCTCCTCGAGCCGGCGCGGACCGGGCGCCGGGTGGGGCTCCAGTTCCAGCTCCCCGGCTCGAGCGAGGTCATCTACGCCGAGGGTGAAGTGGTGCGCGAATGGGTCGAATCCGAGGCGGCGCACACCCATGCGGTGAAGTTCACGCTGCTCACCGACCGGCACCGCCGCGCCATTCGCGCCTACGTCGAGCACCGCGCGCCTCACTAGCGGCAAGCCGCGCCAGGGAGCGGCCTCCGGGGTGGCGGAGATGACCCGTCCCGTGGCGTCTTGACACCGCTCGACGCGCTCGAATCTCATCGAATTCTCCGGGAGGCGAACCGTGATCCGGTGGGTGCTCTGTGCGTCGGCCCTGCTCGCCGCCGGCGCGACCGACGACAAGAAGGCACCTCCGCCGGCCGCGGCCAAGGCCCCCACCGACGGCCGGACCACGGTGGACTGGCAGGACCAGGTGCTCAAGGCCACCGGGTCGGGCGCGCCGGACATGCGCGCCACCAGTCCGGCCCAGGCTCGCCTCGGGGCGGAGAAGGCCGCCCAGCTGGATGCTTTCCGGAACCTGCTCGGGCAGGCGAAGGGGATCCGGGTCTCGGCCAGCCAGACGGTGGGCGATCGCATGGTGACCGAGGAGATCCGGGCCCGGGTGGAAGGGGTGATCAAGGGGTACCGGGTGGTCAAGAAGCGCTACTTCAGCGACCAGGGGGTGGAGCTGGACGTCGAGGTTCCCCTGGCGTCGATCAGCCTGGCGCTCTTCCCCGCTCCGGCGGATGCCCCGACCCCGGCGGGCAACCCGGGTGGCGATCGCCACACCGGCGTGGTGGTGGATGTGCGCGGGCTGGGCGTTCAGCCGGCGCTGGCCCCGCGGCTGCTCGACGAGGCGGGGCGCCTGCTCTACGGCCTGGAGGTGCTCAGCGACGCCGCTCGCAAGACCACCGGGGCGGCCGGCTGGTTCAAGAGCATGGATGCGGCCACGCGTGCGCGGGCGGTGGGGGACGCGCCGCTGGTCCTGAAGGCGGCCCGCGCGCAGGGCTCGGACCTCATCCTCGCCGCGGCCGAGGCCCGGGCGCTGGGGGAGCTTGCCCCGGCGGTGCTGCAGGAAGGCCGGGTGGCGATTGTTTACAACTGACGGCTGGCGCCGAACCGCGCTTACCCTGGGCTTGCTCCTCGCGTCCGGCCCGCCGCTGGCCGCGGACAAGCTTCCCGACGTCGTCACCAAGGAAGCCACCGGCGAGGCGGCCGTCGTCGGCGGCAACGTGGACCGGGCCCTCCGGGAGGCCAAGGAGGCGGCCCTGCGCGAGGCGGTGGAGCAGGTGGCCGGGGTCATCGTCTCCGCCCAGACGCTCTCCGCCAACAGCCAGCTGATCAGCGACCAGGTCTTCGCCCACAGCTCGGGTTACGTGCGCAGCTACCAGGTCCTCTCCCAGACGCAGGAGAAGGGGGTGGTGCGGGTCACCGTGCGCGCCGAGGTCGGGACGCGCGAGCTCGACCGCGACCTCCAGGCCGTCCAGGCGCTGGTGCGCCGGCTGTCCGGGCGGAAGCTGATCATCCTCGTCCAGGAGCAGACCATCGACGACAAGGGGGTGACCATCACCTCCGGCGTGGCCGCCACCGTGCTCACCGACGCCTTCAAGCAGGACGGGTGGACGCTGGTCGACCCCGCCTTCGCCGCCGGGAAGGTGAGGGTCGCCTCGGCAGTGGCGCTCGGTGCGGTGGAGGCCAAGGAGATCGGAACCCTGAGCAAGGCCGACTACATCCTCTACGGGACGGTGGCCTTCCGCGACGCCCCGGCCGACCCGATGCTGCTCTCCGGGAGCGGCCAGCGGGCTGCCTTCCCCCTCACCGGGGACTTCGACTTCGGAGTGTTCGAGACCTCGGCCGGCAGCCAGCTGGCCAAGGTCTCGGGGAAGCTGCGCAGCAGCGTGCAGGACATGAGCATCCAGTCGCGCGAGGAGAGCGCCTACAACCTGCTCCGCGCTCACGCCGCGGACATCGTCGGCCCGGTCCGCAAGGCGGTCCTCGAATCGCTCCGCTCGCAGGAGCAGAACGGGAGCCGGATCGTCCTCGAGGTGGTGGGGGTGGGCGACTTCGCCTCGCTCCAGGCCTTCACCCGAGAGCTCCCCAAGTGGAGCGCCGGGCTGCGAACGATGGATGCGCCCACGCTGAGCGGCGGCCGGGGGCGGATGGACGTCACCTACCTCGGGACGGCGGCCGCCCTGGCCGAGCAGCTGGAAGGCAAGTCCTTCCGGGGCAAGAAGCTCGCCGTCACGGGCGTGAGCGGCAGCACGCTCGAGGTGACGATCGGCAAGTGAGCGTCCTCCGGAAAGGCCTCTTCGTCGCCGCCCTGCTCGCCTCGTCGTCCGGGCGGGCGGCGGTGGGGAAGGTGAGCGCCCTGGAGGGAAGCGCGGTGCGCATCCCCAAGGGGGGCGCGGAGGTGGCCCTGGCGGCCGGCGCCGCGGTGGAGCTCGAGGACACCCTGCGCACCGCCGCGGGCGCGTTTCTCAAGCTGGAGCTCACCGACGGGACGGCCCTGGCGCTCGGCCCGGAGAGCGAGCTCATCCTGGAAGTGGCCGACTTCTCCGGGCAGGAGCGGGGCTCGTTCTCGGCGCGGCTCCTGGTGGGCAAGTTCTGGACGAAGGTGAAGAAGGCGATGGCCGGCTCGACCTCCCGCTTCGAGGTCAAGGCCGGCCGGGCGGTGGCCGGTGTCCGTGGCACCATCTTCCGGCTCGACGCCACGCCGCTCGTCGCCGGGACCCGGCCGCCCAAGATCCGCGAGACGCTGGTCCGCGTGCTGGAGGGGAAGGTGGGAGTCGACGCGCAGGTGAAGAAGGCCGCCGGCAAGCCGTCGCCTCCCGGCCCGCGCCACGAGGTGCCCGGACCCCAGGAGATCAGCGCCGAGGAATGGGAGAAGCGGTTCGTCGAGCTGCAGGCGCGCCAGCAGGTGGCCATCGGCGACAGCTACTTCCGGACCGGGACCTTCGACCCCTCCAGGAAGGACGCCCTGGACCGCTTCCTCGACAAGCATCCGTGATCGGGGCGGCCCTCGCCGCCTGCACGCTGCTGCTCGCGGCAGGACCGGAGCAGCTCGCGCTTCCGGGCTTCCGGCTCCACGTCCAGGCGCACGAGGACCTGGACGTGGACCAGCTCGGCGCCCTGGCCCGGCCGGGCGTGGTGCTCTGGCTCGAGACGCGGACCAACCTCCTCCGTCGCTCGCTGGCGGAGCGGATCGGGCGCTTCGAGTCGGCCTACGTGCAAGTGCGGCCTCCCTGGACCTCCGCCGCCCGCGCCCAGTTCACTCCCCGGGTGCACCCCTGGGTGTCCGAGGAGGGGCTGGACGTGGCGGCCTACCGCCGCTGGGCTCCGGCCGGGACCGAGGTCGAGCTCACCGGTGAGCTGAGCGAGGAGCGGCTCGGGTGGGTGCTCGCCCTCCACGCGCTGGGGGTGCGCTGGCGCCCGGCGGGTGCTCCCACCGCCGAGGAGTGGAGCCGCGCCGCGCGCCTCCCCGGCCTCGAGGTGCATCCCTCTGGACTCCTTCCGCCCTGCGAGCGGCCCGTCCGGCGAGCGGAGCGCATCCGGCTCCGCATCCCGGTTGCCGACGCGGAGAGCTCTGCGCCGGGGTGCGGGTTCGCGCTTCGACTCGAGGTTCCGCCCTCGGTGGGGGCGGGGGAGGTGCGCGCGCTGCTCGTGGCCCACCCGGGCGCGGAGCTGTGGGTGGAGGTCCACGACGAGGCCGATGCCTCGGCGGCGGGCGCGCTGGTGGGCCTCCTCACCGGCTCGACCCCACCGGCACCGGCGCGGGCGGCGCACGGGGGGAGGTGAGGGTCCCTTTCCGTGTCCAGACGCTCGCCACCCCTGACCGCGCTCGCCGGCACCATCATTCGGTGCCGCGCCTGCCCGCGACTGGTTCGCTGGCGCGAGCGCGTGGCCCGTGTCCGCCGGCGTGCCTACCGCGAGGAGACGTACTGGGGCCGCCCGGTCCCCGGCTTCGGAGATCCGAGGGCCTGGCTGGTGCTGGTGGGGCTGGCACCGGGCGCCCACGGCGGGAACCGCACCGGTCGCGTCTTCACCGGCGACCGGAGCGGAGACTTCCTCTACCGGGCGCTGCACCGCGCCGGGTTGGCCAGCCAGCCGACGAGCGTGTCACGGGACGACGGGCTCCGGCTCGCCGGAGCCTGGGTGACGCTCGCCGTGCGCTGTGCACCGCCCGGCAACCGTCCCCGTCCGGAGGAGCTCCGGCGGTGCGCCCCGTTCCTGGATCGCGAGCTCGCGCTCCTGCGGCCCAGGGTGGTGCTGGCGCTCGGAGCGGTGGCCTGGATCTCGGTGCTCGGGAGCCCCGGGCGCCGCGGGGCCGCGCTGCCCCGTCCCCGACCTCGCTTCGCCCACGGGACGGAGCTCGCGCTGGCAGGAGCGCCGCGCCTCCTCGGCAGCTACCACGTGAGCCAGCAGAACACCCAGACCGGCCGGCTGACGCCGGCCATGTTCGACGAGATCCTGCGCCGGGCGGTCGAGCTGGGACTGTCCGCTCGACCTTGACAGTCGCTGGTGGGTGCCTGTTCTATGCGCCGCGTCTCGAGGGGCCCTTAGCTCAGCGGTAGAGCACTACCTTGACACGGTAGGGGTCAGTGGTTCGATCCCACTAGGGCCCACAGGTTCTTACGAAGCGTTCCGAAGAACGCGCGGCCCGGGATTCTCAGCGAGGCGCCGGATGATGCCGATCCTCGCGGCGCGATCCGGCGCTGGCCCTTGAAGCTCCGCGCCCTTGACGAGCGCCTCGCCTTCCCGATTTTCATCGACGCTCACGGAGATCGAGGTCCACGGCTGACCTTCTTGTTTGCACGATTCGAGGTGTGCGGTAGAAGGCGCCGCCATCCTTTTCGTGGGAGTGACACCGATGGGTTCGAGATCGTTGGGCAGAGCGCTTGGCCTGACCGTCATGGCCAGCACCGCGCTCGTCGCCTGCAGCAAGGAGGCGGACACTGCGCTGGCGGCCAAGGTTGCCGCGGAGGCGAAGGCCGCCGCCGACGCGGTGAAGGCGAAGGAAGCGGAGGAGAACGGGATCGAGGCGTACATCTACGCTTACCCGCTCGTCACCATGGAGCTGACGCGCCGTCGCCTGACGAACGTCGCCGCTCCGGCCGAGAGCACTGCTCCGATGGGGCAGTTCGCCAGGCTGCGTGGCTATCCGGCCGTGGACAACCACGCCGTGACTGCACCAAACGCCGACACGCTCTACACGATCGCGTGGCTGGACGTGTCGAAGGAGCCCTGGGTGGTCAGCGTGCCCGACATGAAGGGTCGCTACTTCCTGCTTCCCATGCTGGACGGGTGGACGACCGTCTTCGCAGACCCCGGGAAGCGAACGACCGGCACCGGCGCGCAGAGGTTCGCGGTGACCGGACCGGGGTGGAGCGGGACGCTTCCCGCCGGCGTCACGGAGTACAAGTCGGCGACCGGGATGGTCTGGCTGCTCGGCCGCATCTACTGCACCGGCACGCCGGCGGACTACGCGGCAGTGCACGCGCTCCAGGACAAGATGAATGCCGTCCCTCTCTCCGCCTACGGGAAGCCCTACACGGCGCCGGCCGGACCCGTCGATCCCAACCTGGACACCAAGACGTCCATCCGCGACCAGGTCAACGCGATGGACGGAGCGTCCTACTTCAAGCTCTTCGCCCAGTTGCTGAGGACCAACCCACCCACCGCCGAAGATCGGCCGATGCTGACCAAGCTGGCGAAGATCGGCATCGTTCCTGGGCAGGACTTCGATGTCGCGAAGCTCGATCCCGCAGTCGCCAGGGGCCTGGCCGGAGTCCCCAAGCCGGCGCAGGACAAGATCATGGCCTGGCTGAAGGAGGGCATTGTCGCCGGCGCCCTGAAGCTCACGGACGGCTGGCTGTTCACGACCAAGACGGGAATCTACGGCACCGACTACCGTCAGCGCGCGCTCATCACGGCAATCGGCCTGGGCGCGAACCGCCCGCAGGACGCGGTCTACCCCACGTCCGAGGGCCCGGACATCATCAAGAAGTACAGCGGCGCGAACAAGTACGTCATGCACTTCAACAAGGGCGCGATGCCGCCGGTCGACGGTTTCTGGTCCCTGACCATGTACGACGCGGCCTACTTCTTCGTCCCGAACTCCATCAACCGCTACACGCTGAGCCAGCGGAACAAGTTCAAGACCAACCCCGACGGTTCCGTGGATCTGTACATCCAGAACGAGTCACCCGGCAAAGCCAAGGAGGCAAACTGGCTCCCGGCGCCCAGGGACGCGTTCATTCTCATGCTGCGGCTCTACTGGCCGAAGGAGAAGCCGCCGTCCTTGCTCGACGGCACATGGAAGATCCCGCAGGTCAGAGAGGCTCACTAGCCAGGACGCCCGCCCGGCCCGGCGACCCCACGGTTCCCTGGGCGAGCTGTCGCAGCGTCTCTCATCACCCCCGGGCCACGTGGCTTCGGGGAGAGCTCGGGGCCGCATGTGCGAGCGCAGGCGCGCGGCACCTCCACGTGACGGGAGCGCGGCGGAGCCGACAAGTTGGGGAGCCATCCCCACGG
>Ga0187779_10001708_pt1 | contig 13676 bp, 9 predicted proteins | sample 1015_Q2_SP10_10__FD_132435 | JGI IMG/M metagenome (GOLD analysis project Ga0187779, IMG submission 132435) | Tropical peat soil microbial communities from peatlands in Department of Meta, Colombia - 1015_Q2_SP10_10_MG | ecosystem: Environmental > Terrestrial > Soil > Wetlands > Peat | place... | reverse complement strand
GCTCGCGCTCGGCCTGCGCCTGACGGGACATGGCGTCCTCGAGCGCCGACGGAATGATCACATCCCGGATCTCCACGGACTGCACCTGGATTCCCCAGTTCACCATCTTTTGTTCCAGGGCCACCTTGAGCCCATGCCCCAGCTCGACCCGCGACTGGATCAGCTCGGCCAGGTCATGCTTCCCGATGGCGTCCCGGAGCGCGGTCTGCGCCGAGAGAATGACCGCCTCGTCATAGTCCTGCACTTCCAGCGCCGCCCGCTCCGCATCACGGACGATCCAGAAAGCGATGGCGTCGACATTTACGGGGACCGTATCCCTGGTCAGGCACGATTCGGCGCCGAACGCCGTTGTCCGGATGCGCTGGTCGACGACATAGGCCACCCGATCGAGGACCGGTACGATCGCGAAGTATCCCGGACCCCGCAGGCCACGATAGCGGCCGAGTCGCAGGACGATCGCCTTCTCCCACTGATCGGTGAATTTGATCGACGCGGCCAGTAGCACCGCCACTCCCACGGCGGCCACAGCCACCAGCGGCGGCGGGGTGCCGGCCAGAAACAGTGCTCCGCCGAGTCCTGCACCGCCCACCAGCCCGGCGAAAAGCGCCGCGAGCGGGTAGCGGGTATCGTTTGGTCGCTGTGTGGTCCTCATGGCGCTCACCTCGTGAAAGTAGAGTCGGTCGTCCCGCCAACCGACGATCACATCACCGGAACCGTACCGGCCGGACCTCCTCATACCGCGGCCGTGCGGCACGGGGGCGGACCACCTTGTTCACCGCTGCCTGCTCCAGGTGCGGGCTGCGCGCCTCGCCCAACTCGATCGGGAGGGCCACTCGCACCAGGATCGTCAGCACGAAGAGTCCGAGGGCCCAGATCCCGGCGGTGACACAGAGCTCGACCCAAGTCGGGGAGTACTCGACGATCTCTCCCAACGGAGACGGCACAAAGCCCGGGATCACCAAGCCGATCCCCTTCTCGACCCAGATGCCGACAAAGAGCGTGGCACAGGCCGGCATCAACCACCGCCGGTTTCGCCGCAGCGGATGGATCATGAGGACCATGGTTGCGGCAATGTTGAGTGCAATGCCGGTCCGGATCCACGGCACCAGGGCATGATGCTCGCCGAGTCCGAAGAAGAGATACCGGGCGCTCAGACTGTGATGCGTCGGGGAGTAGAACTCGAAGATGATGTCAGAGAGCAGCATCACGAGGTTGGCCTGAGCCGCGATGGTTGTCACCGTGGCCAGCTTGTCGATCGCCACGTCGGGAATGGCGTACCTGCTCTGGGACTGGATGAACCCGAGCAGCAGGATCATGAACGCGGGCCCAGCCGTGAATGCCGACGCCAGGAAGCGCGGTCCCAGCAACGCGCTGTTCCAGAACGGGCGCGCGGGCAGGCCGGCGAAGAGAAAGGCCGTCACCAGATGGATGCTGACCGCCCAGACGACGGAGATGTAGATGAACGGGACGTATTTCTGCTTCGCCGGTTCTCGCCCGATGTAGTGGCTGTACAGGATGTAGAACGGAATCACGATGTTCAGCACTAGATATCCGTTCAACATGATGACGTCCCACGCCAGCATCGAACTGGGCCAGTTGAGCAGGCCGATGACCGGCGTCAAGCGCCACCACTTGAACGGCAACCCCGGGCTGTTGGCCGTGACGAACGCGAGGCACATGACCAGCGCAGACACGGCAACGCCTTCCGCGATGAGAACGGCCCGCGCGAAATCGACATCGTGCAGCACGTAGGCAGGGAGCACCAGGATCACCGCGGCCGCCGCCAACCCCACGAGGAATGCCATGTTGGAGATGTAGAGCCCCCAGCTCACATGGTTGTTCATTCCCGTCACGCTGAATCCCCGCGTGACCTGCACGAAGTAGCCGTAGGCCCCCACGAGCATGATGGCGGTCAGGCTCCCCATCCACAGATGGTAGCGACGGTCGCCAGAGGTCACGGAGCGAAGCGCGCTCAGGAGGAAGGGTCGCAGGTGCACGGTCGTCTCAGTCGGAGAAGTACCAGAACCGCGGTTCGGTCGCCAACTCCTCCTTCAGCCGGAAGAGGTGCTTGTTGGCGAGGATCCACCGGATTTCCGAATTCGGGTCGAGCAGGTTGCCGAAGACGCGGGCCCCCGTCGGACAGGCCTCGACACAGGCGGGGAGGCGCCCCTTCCGCGTTCGATGAATGCAGAACGTGCACTTCTCGACGCATCCCTTGTGGCGGGCCCGATTCCCCAGGTAGTGCTGATTGGGGTTCACTTCTTCGGGCGGCACCTCCGGCGCATCCCAGTTGAAGCGTCGGGCCCAATAGGGGCAGGCCGCCATGCAGGCTCGGCAACCGACACACCAGTCATAGTCGATCACAACGATGCCATCCGGCTCCTGCCAGGTCGCACCGACGGGACAGACGGGCACGCAGGGCGGATTGGCGCATTGGAAGCACTGCGTACCCAGATAAAAGTGCCCTTCCGCGGGCACGTCATGCTGATAGGTCGGATCGGCGGAGTCGAGGTCGACCACCCCGTCCTCCATCTCGAAAATCCGGATGTACTGGGTGTCGGCGTGGCGGTCGAGATTGTTCTCGTTGATGCACGCTTCCACGCAGCTCCGGAAGCCCTGGCACTTCGAGATGTTGAACGCATACCCGAACAGGACGCCCGGCTGTGCATCGGTCGTGTCGATGGTGACGTCTTCGTTGTCCCGAAGCTTGGCGAGCCGCTCCAGGCGCTCGATGGTCTCCGCCCGTTCGGCCTCGGTCATCCGGCGGTAGTGCTTCTGGGTGAACTCCTCCCACTCGAGGAGCCTGATCTCCCGCTCCTTCGGCGTCGCGGCATTGAGGGGCGAGCAGGCGCTGATCGCCGACGCGCCCGCCGCAAGCCCGCCCGCCAGGAATCCGAGCGCTCCCCGCCGGTCCATGGGTTTCTGCAGGATGCCGCCATCGTCGGCGGTCGCCGGCCTGGCCGGTGCAGAATCGTCACTCATGGCCCGTACCCCCGGGTTCGCTCGAGCTGTGGCGCGCGGAACGGGATCCTGGCCTGTATCGCCGGACTGTGCGGGTCGTGGCAGTCGGCACAGGCCATGACCACACGCCGCCCTTGCCATCCGTCGAGGCGCTTTCCATGCGCTCCCGCGGCCCACGATTCCACCTGCCTGAAGTGACACTGGGCACACAGCCGATACCCCTCATCGAGAGTGGCATGCTCGCCGCTCATGAGGGTCAGGAGTTCCACGTTGTCCGCCAAGTGGCAGGTCGAGCAGACCGCCCCGGTCTGCGCCGGGTGAACCGGCCGGATGTTGTTATGGGCATCCGCGATGCGCTGGTTCGCCATGACCACCTTCTTGCCCTGGTGGCACGACGTGCAGGGGTACTGACTGATGCCAGCTCCCCGGGTGCGCAGCGCGATCGGCAGGGTGATGGTGCCGAAGGTGCGCGAGTGGCCCGCCTCCGGCGCGGCGCTCCGGAGAGCGACTTCGAAGGGCCGCTGATCAGGTCCTTTCCATCGGAGGACCGGCGTGGCCTGCACCGTGGACAGGACGCCGGGCTCCAATGCGGCATTGCGCGCGGCCGTGGCGGAATCGACCTGGACGAGGGGAACCCCCGGCGGCGGTTGATCCCACCGCACCTGGTGCCCTTCGCGGCAGCCCATCACCGGCGCGATGACCGAGACGCAAATGACCGCACCCCGCATCGCCCGATTCATGGCGTGCCCCCGGAGGTGTCAGCGATCCCGGCGCGGGCAAAGGGTACCGCCTCCGGATCGATCGCGACGTGACACTGCCGGCAGTCCCCCCGCTCCGGGTGTGTGGTCCGAATCTCCGCGACGGCGCCAGGACCGGCGTGACAGGTGAGGCAGTTCTCGCGGAATTGCAGGTCGTGCGGAATCGGAGGTGGAGCACCGTCCGGTGACTTTCCAGGTAGCGTCGGCCAGACCGTCGTGGGCCAGGTGGAAGCAGCGTCCGGCCGCGGCGCACCACCGTTCGGCTGGTGGCACAGCGGGCATCGGGTATTCGGATCCGCCGCAACATCCGCGACCCCTATGACGGAGTCGATACCCACATGACACTGGAGGCAGATGCCGCGCTCGGGGTGCGGGGTGACCGGCACGTAAGCGGCGAACCGAATCGAGAAGCCCCCGCGCTCATGACAGGTTCGGCATGCATCGGTGCGGAACTCGTCCGCAGTCAGGGGATGCGGAATGCGGGGTGGGGCTCCTGGGTATCCGCGCAAATAGCGCACCGTCCTGAGAGTGCGCGGATGGGCAGAGCGCTCTCGCTGGGTCAGGGGAGCGATCGCCAGCATTGACGGGTTGGTACGAAATACCTGGGCTTCAGCCCGGATCGGCTCTGTCGGAGGGAGCACCAATGCGACGGATGGCGGCGGTTTCACCGGTGGCGGTGCTGCGGAAGCCCGCTGGATGGCCACTCTTCCGGCAACGACGGCCGTGATCGCCGAGGCGATGAGATAGAGTCGCAGCGCGAGGGAAGTCGGATGCCGGCTCGACCCGCTCATGTGCTGCCCTTCGCGGCGATCCGCTCGACCCGCACGGCGCAGCGATCACCATCGGGCTGGCCAGAGAGGGGGCAGCAGGCATCCAGCGTCAGCCGATTCACCGGCCTGCCTTCGTCAAAGCAGGGCACGAACACCTGGCCGCGCGGATTCTGGGAGCGGTAGTTGATGCGGGCTTCCAGCTCGATCGCGCCCCGCCGACTCACCAGCCGAACGGTCTCGCGGTTGCGAATGCCGAGATCGTTGGCATCGTCGCGATTGAGTTCAACGTAGGTGTGCGGCAGGGCCCGATGCAGCGTGGGAATGCGCTGCGTCATGGAGCCGGTTCCCCATTGCTCCAACACCGTACCGGCCATGAGCCAGAAGGGGAACTCGTGGTCCGGCGCCTCGGCGGGAGCTTCGTAGGGACGGAGCCAGATCCAGGCGCGATGGTCGACATGGCCGTAGAAGTCGAAATCGCCACGGCTCCCGTCGGCGGCAGGATCGAAGACAGGGTTGTACCGCCACCGCGTCTCGCGGCCGGCAACGTACGGCCACATCACGCCGGCCTGGGCACGCAGGACGTTGAGCGGCGGAAGGGCGCTGGCCGGGTCCGCGTGGAACCGCCCGAACTCCTCCCAGATCTGCTCGACATGGCGGCGCGCGTCATAGGGGAACAGCTGATCGAATCCGAGCCGTCGCCCCACTTCGATCATCTGCCAGGCGTCACTGGTCGCGTCCGCGGGTGGTTCGACGATACGATCGTAGTGCTGGACCCGTCGTTCGGCATTCACGTACACGCCTTCCCTTTCGAGCCACATGGCCGCGGGAAGCACCACATCCGCCTGGTCCGTGGTGGGAGTCGGATAGGCCTCTGAAACCACGAGAAAGCGATCCGCGCGATCGGCCACTCGCCGGTACCGCTCCAGGTTGGGGAGGCTGACCATGGGATCCGTGGCGAGGATCCAGAGGAAGCGAATGTCACCCTTGTCGAACCGGCGGAACATCGAAAGCGCGGGGCCCGCCGGCTCGGGGTCGATGCGCTCGACGGGAACGCCCCAGATCTCCGCGGTAGCGCGACGGGCGTCCTCGTGCTGGACCACTCCATGGGGGAGTGTGTCCGACAGGCTGCCCGCATCGGGGATGGCGCCACCGCCGCTGGGCTGACCGGTCGTGCAGAAGGGACTATTGCCGGGTGAAGCAACTTTGCCCACGAGCAGATGGATATTGTAGAGCAGGTTGTTCATCCAAGTGCCGCGCACTTCCCTATGCACCTCCCTGCCCCACACCGTCATGACCTTCCGCAGGGGATCCCCGTAGAGTGAGGCAAGCCAGCGAATGCTCGCGGCGGAGAGGCCGGACAACGCCTGGGCTCGGGCCGGCTCGAAATCCGCGAGAAAGTCGACGTACTCGTTCCAGCTCGCCTCGCGCGGCTCCTCGGTAAGGAGTGCGTCTACCGCAAGGCCATCGCCGAGATTGGTCCTTCCGCGCTTGAAGGAGACGTAGTGGTCCACGAATTTGCGATTGACCCACTTGCGTGCCACGATCTCGTGGCAGATCCCGTGGGCAATGGCCGGCCCGGTGCGCGGGGCATGCAGCAGCGAGTGATCACAGGCGTAGCTGGTACGCGTGGTCCGGGTAGCGACATCGATGATGCGGACAGCCGGATTCGCCCGCTTGCGGTCCAGCATGCGGGAGAAGAGGACGGGATCGGTTTCGGCCAGATTGATGTCCCACAGCACGAAGATGTCGGCGTGGTCGATATCCTCGTAACAGCCGATCGAGCCATCAGACCCGAAGCTGCTCTGGAGGCCGGCCACGGCACTGCCCGCATAGACGCGCGTGCTGGTCTCGACGTTGTTCGTGCCGAGGCCTCCCTTGAACAGCTTCGAGGCGATGTACGCGTCCGGGACCGTCCATTGCGCCGACCCGTAGAGCGCGACGCTGTTCCGACCGTGGCGCTGAACCGTCTCCTGGAGCTTCCGCGCCACCAGATCGAAGGCCTCGTGAAGTGGGACCTCCACCAGCGCACCGTCGCGCCGGACCCTGGCGCGAGAGAGGCGGTCCGGGCCGTACAGCGCCTGGACCGAGTTGTAGCCCTTCACGCACCCCAACCCCTTGTTCACCGGAGAGTCGGGGTCACCCTTCACCGCCACGGCTCGGCCGTTCTGTACACCGACCAGCAGACCGCAGCCAACACCGCATAGACGACACGGTGCCTTGTGCCATGCGGGTCCCGGCTGTCCTTGATGAGGGTCGGTGTTGGCGGCGGGGAACGCGATGTCGGGAACGAGCGCCGAGGCGGCGGTGACCGCGGAGACGGCCCCAACCCGCTTGAGAAACGTCCTTCGATCGACCTGCCTCATAGGGCCTGGCGGGGTGGAACGCGGGTGGACCGGGAAGTCCCTGGCGGTGCCGGCGTGGCGGATGGACCCTCCACCGGCACGACTGGACCACTGTCAGCTCGGCCCCAGCAAGTGAGTTGCGGTCGGGACACGATGCCTCCAAACGGGATGCCGGCCGCGATCGGCAGGGCTTCACCAGGGATCTCAGCGGGCTGGTTTACGTTAGGAAGGCAGGCTAAGCAGATATGGAACAAACGATGAATGTTTCCTCAAGCCGCCCGGGCAACGCGGCCTACGCCCGGCGACAAGCGGCGAGGATACCGGAAATGAAGCGGGGGCGAGACTCCCTCGAGTCCCGCCCCCGCCCACGGGTTGTACCTCCTACCTGGCTTCTCTAGACCCGCTTGCCCTGCTGGTCGTACTTCGCCTCGTAGCGCGAGCCGCACTTCGCGAGCAGTGTCGTTGCCCGGAACACCCCGTCGCGGCCTAGGCGGCCTTCGACGACGACCTCGATATCGCGCTGGTCGGTAAAGGTGTCCGGGGCGAGTCCGTGGTAGGAGACATCATAGGTCTGCACCCCGTCGCTGACCTTGAAGTCGATCCGCTGCGCGGCGGGATCCCGGGTGACCGAGCCCGGTACCACCTTCGCCTCCATCTTGAGCCCGGTGTCGTAGAAGCTGGGATCGCGCGCGACCTTCTCCGCCAGCTCCGACGGCTTCAGGGAGTACTGCCCGAACTGCTTCACTCCCTGCATCATGAGGAGCGCCACCGCCCCGACGATGATGCCCGCCCCGATGAGAAACTTGTGACCGGCTTTCATTCTGCTCTCCAGGCCAATTGCGGCTCACAATATACTGCCTCACGCGACTTCGCGCGTTACCGCCCGCACCTGTGCGCTCAGCTCCTGCTGGCCTAGCCGGACCCCAATCTTGTCGAGGAACGCGTTGGGCGGAGTCCCACCTGCAAAAACCCACACGTAGTCGTTGGGAAGCTCCCGAGTGCCCCCCGCCACCTGCAGTATGACCGAACGGTCCCGAATCTCGGTAGGCTGCGAGTTGAAGACCACCTGGATCTTGCCGGCCCGCATGCACTCACGTATCCGCTGGTTGTTCCGCTCCTTGAGACGGCTGAAGACATCTTTACGATAGGAGAGGGTGACGCGGTTCCCTTTCTGATAGGCAAGGCCCATCGCGGCCTCCACCGCACTATCCCCTCCGCCCACGACCAGTATGTGCTTGTCAGTATAGGCCTCCGCGTGGATCAGGCTGTACATCACCTTGGGCAGCTCCTCCCCTTGAATCTCCAGCTTGCGGGGTGAGCCGCGCCGACCGATCGCCACGATGACCACCAGAGCGCGGTAGCGCCCCTTGATCGTTTCGATCGTGAAGGCCCCGTCGGGCTCCTTCCGGATGTTCTCCACCCGCTCCCGCTCGTTGATCGTGAGGCCCGCCTTGCCCGCCGCCTTGCGCCAGAACTCCAGCAACTCCTCCTTGCCGATCTCCAGCTTTTTGAACTTGCCATAGATGGGAAAATCGACGGGGCTGGTCATGACCAGCTTCTGGCGCGGGTACTTCGCGACCGTCCCCCCGAACTCTTCTGCTTCGAGCGTTACATAGGAAAGACCCTTCTCGACCGCTCGCAAGGAGGCGGAGAGACCCGCCGGCCCCGCCCCGACGATGGCCACGTCGACGATCTCCCCGACGCGCCGGCGCCGGAGCGCGGGCACCCGCCGGACGATGTGATCGACACAGTCGCGCCCCTGGTTTACGGCGTTCTTGATCAGGGCAAGCCCTCCCAACTCCCCGATCACGAACAGATTCTCCACGCTGGTCTCGAACTCCGGCGTGAGGGCCGGCATGTCGGCCGTCATGCTGGGCGCGGCCATTACGATCTCGATGGCGCCCACCGGACAGGCCTCGGCGCAAAGCCCATGGCCAATGCACTTCGGCCCGTTGACAAGGGCGGCTTTCCCGGCGACGACGGCCAGCACGTCTCCCTCTGGGCAAGCCGTCACACAGGCCCCGCACCCGATACACCAGTTGATATCGATATGCGGGTGCTGCGCTCTCGGCCCGTCGGAGCTGAGTCCAGCGCGCTCAGCAGCTTCCAACGCCTTGCGCTCCTTGCGCCGATGCCGCGCAAGGTGCGAGAGGATCGACAGAATCAGAACTGTCCCGAACGCCAGGTAGATGAGATTGTCCATCGCCAGAAGCCTCACGATTGACCACTTCGTTGCGACTGCAACATTTCGTGACTGTTCATGAAGACAGTGAGACCCGTCACCTCGTAATTAGCTGCCGCCAGAGCAACTACATAGCTTGACCCAACCCTCAGGCAGGCTTGTATTTCCGCCCCAAACGACTCGCACGGTTTATGCCCTATCGGGACGTGTCAGAGCTGCCGAAAACTGAAGAAACCAACAACCACGAACCGGCGAATGACCAGATCAAATCTGGCCGCGCCCCGGCCGACGCCTGCTCCGGCCGAAGGTAAGCGCCAGTTGCCGACCCAGCCTCCTGCCCCAAGCCGCAGGGCCGCCTCTCCACCGGCCAAGCCCAAGGAGCGCGCCGGCTCTAAGCTGACGGGCGTCTTCGTAGCCATCGGACTCCTGCTGCTGGGAACCTTCCTCGGGCGCTCGTACTACTTCGCGCCCCTCACCGATCGTGCCCGTCACCCACTGCACGAGTGGCTGCGGCCCTCGGGATATGTGGGACAGAGTGCCGGCATCGCCGCCCTGCTCATCTTCGTGTTTCTCTGGCTATACCCGTTTCGCAAGCGCTACCGTTGGCTCGCGTGGACGGGGGTGATGTCGAAGTGGCTGGACGTTCACGTGTCCCTCGCGCTGATCATCCCCTTCCTGCTGGCTGTCCACGCGGCGTGGCGCTTCGACGGGGTGATCGGGCTGGGCTACTGGTCGATGATCGTCGTCTGCCTCAGCGGCATCGTTGGCCGGTATCTCTACGTTCACATCCCCCGAAGCGCCAGCGGCCTTGAGTTGACGGCGGAAGAAATTGCCGCCGAGCGTCGCACGCTCATGGGCGAAATCGCCCGGACGACAGGCCTTCCGCAAGCCCAGGTCGAGACCGTTCTGCGTTCGGATCCGACGCCGCTCGAGGGAGTCGGGTTCATGAAAGCGCTGGTCCTGATGGCAAAGGACGACCTCGATCGCCGCCGAGCGGCTCGTGCACTACGCCGGATCTGCCGCGCGAGGCAAGACGGCGGACGGCTCGACCGGAAGGTGGTTCGCGAGGTGGTCCGCCTGGGCAGCCGGGAGATGGCGCTCACGCAGCAGGCCCGCCTCCTCGGCGCGACCCGCGAGATCTTCCGCTTCTGGCATGTGGCCCACCGCCCCTTCGCGCTGGCCGCCCTGGTGGCCGTGATGGTCCATGTCGGCGTCGTGGTGGCCATGGGCGCAACCTGGTTCTGGTGATGCGGCTCGGGCGGTTCGGAGGCCTCATGATGCTCTCCCTCCTCCTCTCCCCGCTCCGTGGCGGAACCACCGGCCTCCTCTCCGGCCAGGTCTCTCCCGGTCCCCTGGCGAGCCCCCACGCCGAGCTCGAGGGCACGCTCAAGTGCACCAAGTGCCACGGCGGGGGCAAGGAAGCCATGCCTGGTCGCTGTCTCAGCTGCCACCAGGATATCGGCTGGCTCGCCGATCGTGGCAGGGGCTTCCATGGGACGCCCGCGGTGAAGAGCCAGAGCTGTGCGGCCTGCCACCCGGATCATGCTGGGAAGGACTTCGAGTTGATCAAGTGGCCCGACGGCTCCCGGAATCGGTTCGACCATCGGCGTGCGGGTTGGGCCCTGACGCAGAGCCATGCCCAGGCTCGCTGCGAGAAGTGTCACGATGCGCGCTTCCAGGCCTCGCCGGCGGCCAAGCTCTCCGCCCGAAAGGCACCAGGCGGATGGACCGGCCTCGAGCCGGCCTGCACCTCTTGCCATGAGGATGTCCACCGGGGTGCGCTGGACCAGAACTGCACCAAGTGCCACGATGCCGGGAAGTGGACCGTGACGCCCGGGTTCAGCCACGACAGCACCGCGTACCCGCTCACCGGGAAACATGCCCAGTTGAAGTGCGGCGCGTGCCATCTCGACGCGAAGCTCTCGCCCAAGCGTGATCCCCAGGGCAATCTCATCCCCGTCTACAAGCCGGTCCCGCACGAGACGTGCGCCTCCTGTCACGAGGACGTGCATAAGGGGCAGTTCGGGCCGACCTGCAGTCGCTGCCATTCGACCGTGGGGTGGAAGCAGATCGACAAGCAGAGCTTCGATCACGAAAAGACCCGATACCCTCTTCGTGGGAAGCATGCCACGGTCACCTGTGCCGGCTGTCACCGTGATTTCTCGACACCAGAAGCGAAGAAGCCCGCTTTCCAGACGTGTGGTGCCTGCCACAGGGACGCCCACAACGGCACCGCCACCCTCGCCGGCAAGGTGGTGGACTGCGACAAGTGCCACACCGTGAGCGGCTTCACCCCCGCCAGCTTCACCGTAGAGCAGCATCGTCAGGCAAAGTATCCCCTCGAGGGGAAACATGCGGAGGTGAAGTGCGGGGCGTGCCACCAGAAGGAGACCACGACGGCCTCTGCCACACGGTGGGGGAGCGCCCGGGTGGTCATCCGTCCGGCCTTCGCGCGCTGCCTCGATTGCCACCAGGACGACCACGCGGGACAGTTGGCGAGCCGAGCCAGCCACGGCGAGTGTGCCGATTGTCACCGCGTGAGCGGCTGGACCCCGAGCACCTTCGACCGGCCTGCTCACGCCCGTCTCCGGCTCCCTCTCGACGGACGCCACGCCGACGTGCCGTGCCGCGCCTGCCACGGAGCCGATCGCCAGGGGTTGCCGCCCCTGCCGAAGGTCTCGCTTGGCAAGGCCGGCTTCCTGTTCAAGGTCTTGGAAGTGGAGTGCACCGCCTGCCATCTGGACCCGCACAAGGGCCGCTTCGCTGCGGGCGGCCCGCGGGCAAAGCCCGAAGGGTGTCTCGCCTGTCACGACAGCCGCGCGTTCCGTCCGTCGACGGCAGACGTCGGGGCCCACGCCAAGTTCGGTTTCGCCCTGGAGGGTGCCCACCGGGCCACCCCCTGCCTCGATTGTCACGATGAACTCAAGAACCGCCCGGCGGTCGCTCCGAAGCGCTCCACCCTGGTGCTCGCGAGGACCTCGTTCCCCGAGCTCCGCTTCGAATCGAATCGCCGGAACTGCGTCGACTGTCACCAGACGCCCCATGGAGACCAGTTCGACGGCCGCCCGGATGGGGGAAAGTGCGAGGCCTGCCACACCGTGGACGCCTTTGCCCCCGCCACCCGGTTCGACCACACCCGGGATGCGTCGTTCTCGCTGAAGGGGGCCCACGAGACGGTCCCCTGCCAGCAGTGCCACCGGGTCGAGACCGTCGGGAACCGTCCGAAGACGGTCCGCTACCGGCCGCTGTCGGGCAAATGCGAGAGCTGTCACGGCAAGGAGTCGAAATGAGACACCTCATTCCGTTAGGCATGCTGCTGCTCGCCGCCGCTCCCCTCGTGGGACAGGACCGGAGTCGTTCGCCCCACGGGGAGCTTGCGCTGGAATGCCGGACCTGCCACAAGTCGGAGGGCTGGACCCCGGTGGCGATCAGCAAGACGTTCGATCACGCCAAGTTCGGCTTCGTGCTGGCCGGCGCCCACCAGACGGCGACCTGCCGTGCCTGCCACGAAAGTCTCGATTTCAAGGGAGTTCAGACGCAGTGCACCGCCTGCCACCTGGACATTCACCGCGGGGAGCTGGGCGCCGACTGCGGCCGCTGCCACACGTCGCGCAGTTTCCTCGATCATGATGTGATGATCCGCGCGCACCAGCTGACCCGTTTCCCGCTGGTGGGCTCGCACCTCGCCACCGACTGTACCGCATGTCACGCTCCCGCCGGCCAGGGTCGGTTGCAGTTCGTCTCGACCAACACGGATTGCGTCTCCTGCCATCAGGCGGACTACGATCGCACCACCAGTCCGGATCACCGCGCCACCGGCTACTCGACCGACTGCGTCAACTGCCATCAAGTGGTTCCAGGATTCGCGGGAGCCTTCTTCAACCACGTCCAGTTCCCGCTCACCGCGGTCCATGCCGGTCTGCCGTGCACCCAGTGCCACAAGCCCGGGACCCTGCCGAACAGCACTCCCAACACCTGCGCGGGCTGCCATGGGCCCGGCGGCATCATCGCCGACGTGTATACCACGACCACGGCGCCTCCGCACGCGGCGTCCAACCTTTCGCTCACCTGCACCAACTGCCACCAGCTGCTGCCGGCGTGGGCCAACGCGACCTTCGACCATACCGCGCTGACCACCTTCCCGCTGACCGCCTCGGCGCACCTCGCCACCACCTGCGCCTCCTGCCATACCACGCAGTGGAAGGGGCTCGCGACGACCTGCACACCGTGCCATCAGCAGGTGTTCGTGGCGCAGAAGGACCCGGACCATGTGGCCGCTGGATTCGCCACCGCGGTATGCACGCCCTGTCATACCTACACGGCCGCGACGACGACCTTCGCAGGCGGGACGTACGATCACACGGCCAATACGACCTTCCCGCTCACCGGCGCGCACATTGGCGTGGACTGCGCGCGCTGTCATACCACCGCCGTGTATCGTGGACTGGCCGTGGCCTGCGTCTCCTGTCACCTGGCGGATTACAACGGCACCACCAACCCCAACCACGCCGCGGCGGCGTTCCCGCAGACCTGCGACAACTGCCACAAGGTGGTCGCGGGATGGACCGGCGCGACCGGCGGGCACACCGCCGCGGTGACGATCTCATCCAGCCACGGGAACGCGCAGTGCTCGGATTGCCACTCGAGCCCCACGGACTTCTCG
>Ga0187779_10001707_pt1 | contig 13677 bp, 11 predicted proteins | sample 1015_Q2_SP10_10__FD_132435 | JGI IMG/M metagenome (GOLD analysis project Ga0187779, IMG submission 132435) | Tropical peat soil microbial communities from peatlands in Department of Meta, Colombia - 1015_Q2_SP10_10_MG | ecosystem: Environmental > Terrestrial > Soil > Wetlands > Peat | place... | reverse complement strand
TATTCGACATCACGAGAGTACACAGGGAGACGATGATGAGAATGAAACAGATGGGAACATACTTCGCATTGTGTGGATTGTGTATTGCCGCCTCCTCTCTTCAGCCAGCGGCGCAGAATTCAGGTGCCTCGACTGGCCTTCAATCCGCTTCCATCGAACACGATGGCCAACACGATTTTGACCCGCTCATCGGCACTTGGAAATATCATCTGCAGCGCAGGTTGCATCCTTTGACAGGTTCAAGCACGTGGGTACAACTTGACGGCACAGGCGTCTGCTACAGGATTTGGGATGGTCGTGCGCAAATGGACACGATCGAGGTCGATGGTCCAACCGGACACATCGAAGGCCTCACCCTCCGTCTGTATAATCCCGAGTCGCGTCAGTGGCGCCTCTATTGGGCCAACAGCAAAAACGGTATCGTGGATCCGCCGCAGGTTGGCGAATTCCGCGATGGGCACGGCCAGTTCTTTGCCCAGGACACAATCAATGGAAGAACGATCCTGATTCGCTTTGATTGGTCGAAGCTGAATACAGATTCTCCTCACTTCGAACAGTCCTTCTCTGATGACGGAGGCAAGACTTGGGAAGTAAATTGGATCACTGATCAGACTCGCGTAAGAGAGGAATCGCCGAAATCACATTGAGCGTTATTGTCTAGCTTGAGGTTGAAAGCCAGAGCAACCCGGCATATGATCCCGGCAGATAGAGCGAACTGCAATCTGCTATGGCTTTTCAAGTCGCCGCGCGAGAACTGGATCGCATCATTGTGGTGGATGTTGTCGGCCGACTCACGTTGAGCGATAGTCGCACTCAGCTTCGCGACTTGGTCCACGTCTTCATCGGCAACGGCCACAGGAAGTTCCTAATCAACCTTGCCGGCGTAGATTTCATCGACAGCGATGGTTTAGGCGAACTGACTCGCTGTTATAGCATCGTCAGACAAGTGGGCGGCGACATGAAACTGGTGCATGTCCAGAAGAAAGTCCAAGCCCTTCTTGAACTGACCCGGCTGGTTAACCTCTTCGAGATCCATTACGAGGAGCACGCTGCTGTGCAAGCATTCAGGAGTCCCTGATTTCTTGGCTGATCCGCAAGATCCAGTTCCATCGAGGTAAGGCTCTTCCGTTCCCCCTAAATGATTTGCGCACCCTGCAGTTCGGAATTGGCTGTAGTTTCGGGAGACATAAAGCTGCCGCCACCCTTGGAGAAAAGAGATTTACTCGAAAACGTCTCTTGGCGGCCCCGACAGCGGCAGGCGCACACAGAATGTGGTTCCTTTGCCGGGTTCGCTGGTGAAATTGATCGTTCCACCGTGCCGGACCACCACGGAGCGCGCAATCGCCAGGCCCTGACCCGTGCCACGCCCCACCTCTTTCGTCGTAAAGAAAGGATCGAAGATTCGTTCTCGAATACTCTTCGGGATACCGCAGCCACTGTCTGAGATCGAGATCAGAACAGCATCGTCCTCGAGCGAGGTACGAATTCGAATGATACCCTTCTGGTCCGTTTCTTTCTTTCCATCCGCGATGGCATGAGCCGCGTTGATCAGGAGATTCAGGAGAACCTGATTGATTTCTCCGATATTGCAAATGACTAGGGGTAACTCGGCCAGTTCAGTCTCCACATCGGCGACATACTTCAGCTCGTTGCGCGCAACAGTAAGCGTGCTCCGCAAGGCCGCGTTGATGTCAGCGGCAGCACTTTCCCTGCGGTCTGGATGGGCAAAGTCCTTCATCGCACTCACCAGCGTGGCGACTCGGGTCACTCCGTCTAGAGACTGGGCGATGGCCTTGGGAATTTCCTCCAGCAGGTACGGAAGGTCCATAGTTTTTTCGGTTTCGGTAAGTTCGTCGCCCGAAGCGTGGAAGCCAATGTTGTCAAGCCGCCACTGGCGGTATTTTTCCAGCAGCTTTGTGAGAGTCGTGAAGGCATCGCGGAGAAACCGTGTGTTATCGCTGATGAACTGGATCGGTGTGTTAATTTCATGGGCAATGCCGGCAGCGAGACTGCCCACCGCTTCGAGCTTTTGCGCGTGACGCAGGTTGATCTCCAGACGATTACGCTCGGTGACGTCCTGCGCGACCACCAGCCGCGCTTTCCGGCCTCCGTAGTTAAGCTTGTGGAAGGAGATCTCGACATCAAGGTAGCTTCCGCTTTTAGTAACGTGCTTTGATTGTTTCCGAGCCTCGACTGTGGACGGACGCTGCCTGAGATAACGAAGGATGGTTTTCGCGTCCTCGGCAGGGCCAATCTGGGCGATGTTCATGCGCAGGAACTCATCCACGGTGTAGCCGTATTGCTGCACCGCAGCATCATTGACTTCCAGGAACTTCAAGCTCGCCATGTCGAGTACAAATGCGGGATAAGGAATTGTCGCGAACAGCAACCGTGCGCGCTCCTCACTTAGCCGCAACGATTCTTCGGCGCGCTTATGCTGGACAAGATAGGCGGCCAGAAGAAAGGTCAGCAAGATTCCGCCAATCAAGGCTGTCGAGCTGCTCCAGCGCGCGGGACGGAAACTGTTGGATAACGGGTAAGCCACGAGTTCCCAATTTCGGCCCCCCACGGCAATGATCCGCTTCGCTTGAAAACCACGGGGGAGATCGTCGACGCCGTCGAATTGTGCGCCTTTGGGATAAAGCAATCTCTCCCCGGCCCTAGCATCCCGGTCGAAAATCGCCAGGTTCAGCCCTGAAGCTGATCGGGAAATGGCACCCGGTTTCTGCACGATATCGGCGACGCGGAATACAGCCAAAGCAAAGCCGACTAATGCGTTACGCCGGGCCTCACTCGTTGGCGGCTCAACCGCTCCCCGGTAAACGGGCCGGAACACGAGAAACCCGTATTGGTCAGAAGTTTCCTGTATCAACACGATGCGACCGGTCGCGGTCAATTGGCCCGTTTCCGCCGAACTTCGCAGAGCCGCAAGGCGAACGGGATCGGAAGCAAGATCGAAGCCTAGCGCCTTTTCGTTGCCGTGGAATGGCGCTACGTAGAAGACTGGGAAATATTCGTTGCGTTCCCCGGCTCGGTTGAGATGTCCCACTGATAGCCGTTCCGTGAATTCGAAGGACGAGAAACCATCCGAACGGACTTGTTCCTCCCAGACGGAGCGCTCTTGTCGTGGCACGCGCGGAATCCATTCCAACCCCTGCACCGCCTGAGTTCGTGCCAGCAACGGCGCTGTGAACTGGTCGAACTCCTTGCGCGTAGTGCCGTTGGCATGATCGAAAAGAGCACCGATCGAAACCAGATTATTCAGCGCCAGGCTAATATTCGTTTCTAAAGCATCGAGACGCTCTTGCGCCATGCCGTTGAACGATACTTCGGCATTTCTAGTTTCCAGGTTGCGGAAAGCAACAAAAGCTATGCCGCTTAGAAAAATGCCTAGTGCGGCGATGCCCAACGTAGATAACAGGCGACGCACAAACTCCTGCCTCCTCGTGATAATCGGCCGCGAACCGCCCCGCATTAGTGGCTGTCTAATTCTGGTCCCCGTGATACGGAAGGACGTATCTTCCCCATCGGCGCGGCCAACTCGGGCACATCGGCAGGTGACAACGGTAATGTCTCTTCGAAGAAAGAAGTTAACGGTTTGAACGTGCTCGACCGATTACGACGCTGAGGTGCCTTTTGCCCCTTTATGCGGTGTTTCTCGGCAACACCTCGTTGCCTGGGCTTCTTCAGCCGATCATGCTCTGGGCAAGCTTGATCACGTTGCCTCTGCTGATTTATCAAATCACGCGCTTAAAGGCGCGCTTAGACCGCCGCGAAGAATTGTTCCGACTCATTAGTGAAAACGCTGCTGACATGATCGCCCTGGTCGATGTGAACGGTCGACGGCTGTACAACAGCCCCGCCTATAAGAAGATCCTGGGATATTCCTCGCGAGAGTTGGGAGCCACTTCGGCCTATCAGCAGATTCATCCCGACGACGTACAGAAAGTAAAAGCTGCGACCGCAGAAGCTCGGCGCACCGGAGTGGGCAAGAGGTTGGAATACCGGGTCCGTCACAAGAACGGAAGTTGGTTGGTTCTGGAATCCACTGCCAGCGTCATTCGGAATGCAAAAGGTCAAGTCGAGAAGATGGTCATCGTAAACCGGGATATCACCGAACGAAGAATGGCCGAACAGAAGCTCGAACACCATGCGCTGCATGATGGCTTGACTGACTTGCCCAATCGGGCGCTTTTCCTGGACCAATTGCACCGCGCGTTTGACCGCACCAAAAGAGACCCGACCTATAAGTTTGCCGTGTTGTTCGTCGACATCGATGGCTTCAAGGTATTCAACGATACGATGGGACACGTCGTCGGCGACAGCCTCATAGTCGAAATCGGCCGCCGCTTGGCAAACTGTGTGCGTTTGGAAGATGTCGTGTCTCGTCCTGCCGGTAACGCAGGAGATGGTTTTCACCACGCTGACGAGGTTCTGGCGCGATTAGGAGGAGATGAGTTCACGATTCTGATCGGTTCGATCCAGGATCCGAGCGATGCCATACGCGTCGCCAATCGCATCCAGGATGCATTAGGGCCTTTTACCGTTGCGGGACGTGATGTGTTTATCTCCGCCAGCATTGGGGTCGCCCTTAGTTCCACGCCACGTGCGAGGGCGGAAGATCTCTTACGGGATGCGGACATCGCCATGTTTCGCGCCAAGACCTTGGGCAAGTCCCGCTGCGAATTCTTCGATCAAGAGATGCACACCAAAGCTGTACGTCAACTCGAACTCGAGACCGATCTGCGTCGCGCGATCGAGGACCACGAATTCCGCCTTCATTTTCAACCCATAGTAGAGCTGAACACCGGGCACACCGTGGGTTTTGAGGCTTTGGTGCGATGGCAGCGGCAGGGGTGCTTGATCTTCCCTGACAGCTTTATCGGCGCCGCCGAAAGTACCGGTTTGATTGTTCCCCTGGGAAAATGGGTTTTACAGGAGGCCTGTCGCCAAGCGCAGCTTTGGCAGGAAAGCAACGCCCAATCACTGACAGTAGCCGTAAACATTTCCCCTAAGCAGTTTGCCGATCCTCAATTGGTGAGCGATGTCAAAGATATTCTGGCTGAAGTGCACGTTAACCCTTGTAAACTGCACCTCGAAATCACCGAAACAGTAGCCATGGCTGATCCTGAGAAGACCAGGGACATCTTGTCCCGTCTGAAGGAACTCGGCGTGGGGATTTGTCTGGATGATTTTGGAACGGGACATTCTTCTCTTGCGCGACTGCGCCGCTTTCCTATAGACGTTCTTAAGATCGACCGCTCCTTCATTTCTCACATGGATTCTGACGCTGAAGCCCGGCAAATTGCTCGCCTGATTATTGAGTTCGCGCACACCATGGATCTGCGCGTCATCGCCGAAGGTATTGAGACCAGCACTCAGGCGGATGAGTTGAGAACCTCCCGTTGTGAGTTTGGCCAGGGGTATTTGTTCTCGAGGCCGGTCGATCACAGCGGTGTTACGCGCTTGATTGCCACCCAACGCGCCTAACGCCTGGGTCTCGCAACCTTCCCCAAATCTGAGTCCCAATCCATGTGCAGCTGGTATCTCGCAGTGCGCCCGAGTTGGTTACTCCTGTAAAGCAAGTCCGGCTATCTGCCGATCTGACAAAAGATGACTGTGCTTTCGCCTCTTTGCGGGAACGAAGTAAACCACGAATTGCGATTATTGGTGGTCGGCGCCGTGCAGATAGCGCCGGAGGAAATCCCTTTACCCGTCGTGCAAAGGAGCGTGTCGTTTGCGAACGATGGGAAAGAAGCTCTGCAGATCCTGCGCTCGGAGGATGGGCCTGCCATCGTCCTGTTTGATTGGATGAAGTACTGTCCTGCCATCTGGAGAGAGATCTGCGGTTTGAGCTACCGCAGACATCTGTATCTGATCGCAGTTCTCAATCAGGACGAGCGAGAACAAGAAGAAAAACTTCTGGAACAAGGCGCAGATGACTGTGTGTTTCGGCCGATAGACTCGGAAAACCTCCGACTCCGACTGCGCTGTGGATCCCAAGTCATTCAGGAACGTGTGCTGCGGGACAGCGAACAGGGGTATCGGATTGCATTCGAGCAGTCAGCCATGGGAATGGCCATGATCGAACTGCCCACCGGAAGATTCCTCCAGGTCAATCAGGCCTTAGCCGACTTTCTCGGCTACACGCAAAAGGAATTGCTGGCCAAGAAGATCATGTCTGTGAGCCACCCTGACAACGTTCCCTCATCTGAGTTCTTGACGGATCAACTGGCAGCCGGGCAATTCCATGGCGAGCAGATCGAACGACGTTACCTCCGCAAAGACGGCACGATGGTTTGGGCGCTGATCTCAATCTCGCTGGTGCGCTATGAGCAAGGCAGTAAGGTTACCGCAGTGCAATTTAAGGATCTCACCAAACGGAAAGCAGCAGAGGCAGCTCAGCAGCGTGCCGAAACGTTCGCCCAGGCGATCATGGATAACATGGACGATCTGGTGATGGTAGTGGAAACGCCGGGTAAGTTGTACTACGCGAGTGCCTCGCATTTGCCCGCTCTCGGATACTCCCCGAATGAACTGATCGGTCAAAGCGCTTTCTTGACCCTTCACCCCGATGATCAACCGCTGGTAGAACGCGCTATGCAGGAGGTCCTTCGCAATGGGCGCGCGCCCATTATTGAAGTCCGTCGAATTCACAAGGATGGCACCATATTGCACTTTGAAGCACGCGGGACTCTGGCGCGAGGGGTTTGTGACGGTAAAGACGGAATTGTGGTGGTCTCACGAAACATCGATGACCGCCTCTTGGCAAGACAGAAGTTGCAGGACGCTGCCGCAGAAACTGAGTTATTCCTGGAGTCTATTCCTTCCATCTTGATCGGCCTGGATGAGCAGGGACGAATTACTCGCTGGAACCGCTCGGCAGCGGAAGTGTTTCACTTCTCAAATGACCAGGTCAGCGGCCTGCCCATCGATAACTGCGGAATCAGATGGTTGCACTCGGAGATGGGCTTTGAGGTCTCACGCTGGTTGCAGACAGAGGGAGCAGGCCGATGTGAAGAGTTGGCATATGAGGTAAACAATCGGCGTCGCTATGTCGGGTTCAGCGTACATTGCCTGCAAAGCCAAGCGGATCATGCTACCCGCTTCATCGTCACCGGTGCCGAAGTAACCGACCGCAAGAATTTAGAAGAGCAACTGCGTCAGGCTCAGAAACTGGAGGCGATTGGACAATTGGCTGCCGGCGTGGCCCATGAAATCAATACCCCCACTCAATACGTTGGGGACAATATCAGGTTCTTGAAGGATTCCTGGAATGGAATCGCCGATCTCTTGCAACTCAGTCGGAGCCTTCGCGAACAGTCAAAAGCTGGTTCTGCGGGGGAGGAGTTGCTCGAGAAATTTGATAACACCCTTACAGAGTCGGATTTGCCATATCTGCTTCAAGAAGTCCCTCGTGCGATCGACCAGTCCTTGGACGGAGTAGAGCGGGTGGCCCGAATCGTCAAGGCCATGAAGGATTTTTCTCACCCAGGTTCAAATGAGAAACGGCCCATAGATCTCAACCAGGCCATCGAAAGCACCGTAGCTGTGGCCCGCCACGAATGGAAATACGTCTCGACGGTGGTCACCGATCTTGACAAGACTCTTCCTTTGGTGCCCTGCCTGATTGGCGAGTTCAACCAGGTGATCCTGAATCTCATCGTTAATGCGGCACACGCCATTGCCGCGGCTTGCGCTGAAGGTCTGCGCGATAAAGGAAAAATCACCATCCGAACCTACCGCCATGGTGACTGGGCAGAAATTGCCATAGAGGACACCGGAACTGGAATACCCGAGCATTTGCGATCCAGAGTCTTTGAGCCATTTTTCACGACCAAACCGGTGGGTCAAGGAACCGGACAGGGACTGGCGTTGGCCCACTCTGTCATTGTCAACCAGCACCGGGGTCAGATCTGGTTTGAGACTGAGGTTGGGTGCGGAACTACTTTCTTCATTCGCCTGCCGCTGCTGATACCGGAGGCTCAATGAGTACGCGGATTCTATTCGTCGACGACGAACCCATGCTGTTGAGCGGCCTGGAACGCAGTCTGCGAGGCATGCGCAAGGAATGGCAGATGGAATTTGCCCCTGGATGACGTCAGGCTTTAGAAGCCCTGGCACGCACTCCCTTCGATGTAGTGGTCACCGACATGCGCATGCCGGAGATCGACGGAGCGCACCTGCTCGAAAAGATCAAAACCAAATATCCACGCACCATGCGCTTTGTCCTCTCCGGACAATCGGATCGTGAGACCATCTTGCGCTCGATTGGGCCGACTCACCAGTATTTGTCCAAGCCCTGCGACCTGGAAGACCTTAAGCAAAAAATCACACAGGCGCTTGCCCTGCGCGAGTTGCTGGAAAATCCTAAGCTCAAGGAAATTGTGTCCCGCCTGGATACGGTACCCAGCTTGCCTGACCTTTACGTGAGTTTGACCGAGGCGCTGAGTGATTCCGACGTTACGGTGACGAAGATTGCCGATATCGTCCAGCGCGATATGGGCATGACCACCAAGGTATTGCAGTTGGTTAACTCAGCTTTCTTCGGACTTCCTTCTCAGGTATCGAGTCCGCACCATGCCGTCTCTTTGCTTGGAATAGACAACATTCGCGCGGCGGTTTTATCCGTGCATGTTTTCTCGCAATTGGAAGGGGGACATAACCCCAGCGTGACCGACTTATGGCCTCGTAGTCTGAGGGTCGCGGCTTTTGCAAGGGCGATTACTCGCGCGGAAAAAGCTTCCCAGCGCTCTGAAGATGATGCCTTTGCCGCCGGCCTGTTGCACGACATCGGGCGCTTGGTGCTGGCCAGTTCGTGTGGCGCGGAATATCTCGCGGCTTTAGACGGCGCGCGGGGTGGAAAAATTACGCTCGCTCAAGCGGAGTTTCAAAGCTTCGGTTGTACCCACGCAGAAATCGGGGCCTATCTGCTCGGTTTGTGGGGCCTTCCTGCCTCAGTGGTCCAGGCGGTAGCTTGGCATCACACTCCTGCTCGGTCCGCGGCGGCCAAGTTCGGACCGGTGATCGCGGTGCATCTCGCGGCGCAGTATGACCATCGTTTGCATCCGGACGCGAACAATCAAATTCCTGAACTGGATGAGGACCTCTTAGGGAAGCTTGGGTTGCTGGATCGCACCGAGACTTGGTGGAACATTTGTCGGGAACTCAACACAAAGGACACAAACCATGACTGAGAAAATTCTTTTGGTCGACGATGATGTCAACATTCTAAGTGGATACCAGCGGAGTTTGGGCCGCGAATTCCGATTGGAAACAGCCCCGGGTGCCAATCAGGCCCTGCACGTGATGACGCATTCCGGACCTTACGCCGTGGTCGTTACAGATATGCGTATGCCCGGAATGGATGGTATCCAGTTGCTCGCAAAGATTAAAGATCAATTTCCCGAGACCATTCGGGTGATGCTGACAGGGGCTGGGGACGTCGAAAGCGCCATCCATGCGGTGAACGAGGGAAATATCTTTCGGTTTCTGGCCAAGCCATGTGACAGGGAACTGATGTCCAGAACCTTGACGGCTGCGCTCGTACAGTATCGGCTGATCACGGCAGAAAAAGAGCTATTGGAGCGCACCTTGCATGGCAGCATTGAGGTCCTTACCGAAGTGCTGAGCTTGATCAATCCCGCTGCTTTTGGAAGGGCCATGAGGGCTCGCCGATATATTCATCACCTGGTCAAAGTGCTGGGTCTTGAAAATGGGTGGCAATATGAGATCGCGGCATTGATGTCGCAGTTAGGTTGCGTCACGCTTCCTCCAGAAACCATTGATGCGGTTTACGCGCGCCAGGAGCTTTCTCCCGAGGAGCAGGCACAATATGACTCCCACCCCAGCATTGCCGGGGATCTGCTTTCACGAATCCCGCGCCTGGAACCCATCGGGTGGATGATTAAGTACCAGACTCAAGTGGCGCCTTTCGATGGGGACACCGAGGATCGCCAAAAAGCTGACATGCGGACCGGGGCTGAAATACTTCGCCTGGTTCTGGACTTTGAAACCTTGATAAGGCAAGGCTCGTCCAGAACCGAGGCGGCACATAACCTGCGCCGAAAATATAAAGGATTCAGCTCGCGTTTCTTTGAGGCTTTGGTTGAGCTAGATCCAAACGCCGAGGAGAGCGAAGTACGAAGATATTGGGTCAACGAACTTGCACCCGGAATGATCATTCAGCAGGATATCCGAACATTTTCCGGACTTCTGGTGGTATCGAAGGGTCAGGAAGTCACCCAGCCCCTGATTCTCAAACTCAAGAATTTCGTCGAAAGGAAGGCTATTACCGGAGACGTTACGGTCTGCCTACCCAAGCCTGCGGCAGCTTCAGCTGCTGCCGGGAGCTAGCAGTCTGAAAATCTGCGCCTCCTCACCTCATTTTCGGGATGTAACTTCCGAACTCTATTCAAGCGGTCAATGCGGGTCGCGACGACCGATAAAGTTGCCATGCAAACGCTCCCAATCCCATACAAATCACAACCAAGCGGACCAGCCCGCCAACATACGGGATGAACTCCACGACGGTTAGGATCAGCAGGCCAACCAGGAGTCCCAGCAACCAATCGCCTGTAGTCGTTCCGGTCGATCTCAGTATTGTTCTGCCTACGAAGGTTCCAACCCAAAGCTTTGCCAGGTAGAGTGCAGCTAGATACATCGCGAGCAACATTAGCGAGAGGGGGATGCCGACTAGCGTGATGGCGGCCACGACTATGGCCACTGGTACGCATGCCAGAATTCCAAACCCAAGCCCGAGGCTGCGCCAGCCGGAGCCGACCCGTTGACTCGTGTCCCGGAAGAACCCGGGAAACAAAAGCAGTCCCAACCATCCGACGAGCATGGCCGCAACCAGCCAGAGAGCTTGGTGAAGGTAGTTTCTGGGACGCGTGAACCGGCTCTTCCTGACACGCACCTGAATGTCACGTTTGCCCGCAACCGTCGCGCCCTCGGCGATGTGCACTTCATTCAACCGGCGCACGCGAGCGCTCAGGTTGCCGTCGATGCGGGCCCTATCCGTCAGTGTAAGGCCGCCTCCGGTCATGGTGAGATCGCGGCCGACCGTACCACTGACATCGGCATTACCAGCGAAGATAGTTGCACTGCGTTTCACAGTGCCCTCGAGGCTGACATCCCCGCCGCCAGCCACGACACCTTCCCCCACCTGTGCTCGATCATTGATGCGCAGTGATTGCACCCAGCCATAGAGGCTATGTCCTAGTTCGCCATCCAAGTCCAGAGATTGCGAAAAGTCGTAGATCCGACCTTCTATCGTTCCGCTCACCACCGTTCTCTTAGCAAAACTCACCAAGTCACCTTTGACAGTGCCACGCACCTCCACGGTTCGTCCAAACGCCAGCAAGTCCCCATTGACTACGCCTTCCACACGTATGCTGTTGCCGGCCGCCAGCAGCGTGTCATCCACAGTCTCATTCGCCGGTACCGTGACAAACTCACCGTGACGTCGCTCCAACGCAAAACTGGGCAACGATAGCGAAACCAACACAGTCAGCAAGCAGAGACCCGCATGGGATCTCCACCGGCGCCCCAGCAGCAGTGCTCCCCCCAACAACAAAAAGAATCCCCCCAATGCAGCTGCATAGTCACCGAGCATGGCAATACCTCCGTGTGCGAAGTAATAAGAAAGATTGAAGATCAGGTTCGTGAGGCCATCCGTGCTTACAGGATCGAACCATTCCAGCGCTGACGGAATGTTTAGCTTATCGATCCACGGCACCACGATCGAACCTAGTGCCAACACCGCGGCCACAATCGCCAGATCGCCCCAACCCCAAGACCTCTGCGCGGGCGTGAAGCCGGCCGGGCTGGGCAGTTCTTCCGCAACCTCGTGCAGAATTTCACTCAGCACGCGGTTCTCAACCCGCAATGCGTCCACTAGCTTCCGGCAGCGCTCACACGTTGCCAGGTGATCTCGCAAGCGGTGCGCCTCGTCTGGCGGCAATTCGCCGTCCACAGCGAGAGCACACATTTGTTCCGAATAACATTCCATGATCACTTGCTCCTATGCGCGAGTCTCCGCCGCAGCTCCTGCTTGGCTCGAAATATCAGCGCGGCCACGTAATTCCTGTCCAGGTCCAGCTGCTGCGCGATTTCGTCATAGCTCAACTCGCTGTAATAGCGCAAAACCAGCGGCACGCGATAGCTCTCCGGCAGGCGTGCGATGGTATCCCGCACTTTCATCCTCTCTTCCGTGCCGATCACAGCCCCCAGCGGCGACGGTTCCGGACTTACCGCATCGACAACGGCGGCCTGGTCTTCAATTTCCACAAATACCTTTCGTCCACGCTGCCGACGCCGCAAAGCGTCAATGCACTGGTTACCAGCCACCCGTAGCAGCCATCTGGGGAACGGTATCGAACCGTCGTAGCTCCCGATCGAGCGCTGCAGCTTTAGAAAGACTTCGCTCGTGGCATCTTCCGCGCTCTCCCGCGACTCCAGCATGTATCGGCACAATCCGAATACGCGCCGGACATAGCGGCGATAGATCTCGGCCAGCGCCTCACTATCGTGACCACGTGCGCGCTCTATTACGTTTTCCAATTCCTGCCCCTCTATCTGCAGGCTTCCGCCCTCGCCGGACTGCGATCCTTTCGCCATGTTCTGAGTGGCGTCCATAAGAGCAGTACGCTCCAGATCGAAAAATGTTGCAACACATTTTGGGTGGAGGCAGTCCTCATTCCAGTTTGAGAAATAACATCCTGTGGGCACTCTCAGTCAGAGATTTCGAATCTTAATTGCAGCGTTTGCCGGAGCTCGCTGCTGAGAGAGAGCACGCCGCGCACAGCCGTGGAGGTGAGGCTCTAGGAGGTTGCCGCGTGGGGCGGTGCGCAGAACTGGCAACACGTGGTTCGCAAATCTTACTGCAGAGCGGTCTGGCTAGCGCAGTTCGCTTGGCCAATCGCTGCCCCGGTGGCGTTGAAGCGAATCACACCATCCGAGTTCGAGCAGAACGCGCGGCTGCCGGTTTGGCCCTTCGCCGCCGGAGTGCCTTCCTCTTCATAATCGACGTTGATGCCGCCTGCGGCTGTGATAGCAGGGTCGGTGAAGTAGTAGCCGCTCTTGGGCGTAGTTTTCGCATTCGACAATACCCAGTCAAGCAGACAAGCATTGCCTGAGGTCGGTGTCGCGGTGCCGCAACCGGTGCTGGCAGAAGGCCCTAACGCTGAAAGCGTACCTGCAAAGCCGATGTTCGGGAACTGCGACCGATACGTAACCTGCGCCGTGTTGATGGTACGAACCGACTGCACCGCAGACGACTCGTTAGCCGCAATACGCGCCCGCAGCAAGTTCGGAACAGCAATGGCAGCAATAACCAGGATAATCGCCACCACGATCAAAAGCTCAATGAGTGAGAAGCCCCGATGTTTTCGCATTTCGTTGACCCCAGCGTGTCTGCTAATTATCTTCGCTCTCTGCCGTAACCGATAGTTACGAAAGAAACGTGCAGGCCCCGGGGAAAACAAGTCTTAGTTGCTCGTGATCCTCTTTGTGTGGGGCGCGACGGGTGGCCCAGGTTCGCGTCCTGCTTTTGGACGCTAACCTGGGTTCAAGAATACCGACGGCTGGCTTGCCTCTCCCGATCTCTCGGCGGGTGGGGTGGCTGGCTTAGCTTTCTGCTCAAAATTGGGGGTGCTCCGCTCCTTGCGCTTATTG
>Ga0187779_10001706_pt1 | contig 13680 bp, 15 predicted proteins | sample 1015_Q2_SP10_10__FD_132435 | JGI IMG/M metagenome (GOLD analysis project Ga0187779, IMG submission 132435) | Tropical peat soil microbial communities from peatlands in Department of Meta, Colombia - 1015_Q2_SP10_10_MG | ecosystem: Environmental > Terrestrial > Soil > Wetlands > Peat | place... | reverse complement strand
TTTATTTTCGCGATACCAAGGTGCCGGCAAAAAACCTCGTCGGGCCATTGAACGGGGGTTTCCAGGTGTTCAACCGGATGATGATTCCTGAGCGAATGACCACTGCCGCCGGCGCCCTCGGCATGGCGCGATGCTGCCTGGAGATTGCGACACGCTATAGCGACAGGAGAAAGGCCTTCGGAGAGACGATCCGAAAATTTGAAGCGGTCAGTTTTAGGGTGGCCGATTCGATTGCAAAACTCGACGCCGCTCGGAGCCTTGTCTACGTTACGGCAAGGCATGTGGATGAAGGCTTTGATTCGAGACGGATGGTCTCCGAGGCGAAAAAGACCTCCACGGAGATGCTTTGGGAGGTCGTCAACCATTCGATGCAGGTCATGGGCGGAATTGGATACACAAACGTCTACCCGATCGAGCGTTTTTTCCGTGATGCCAGATTGCAGATGATTTGGACCGGCACGAATGAAATCATGAATCTCCTCATCCAGCACGAATTCTACAGGGAGACGTTGAAGAGAGAGAGTGATGTGAGGGATGTAGAAAAAGATGCGATGGATCTCGAAGGAGACGAAGAGAAGGTGTATGAGTAAATAATCACCGTATCCCAAATACCGTCGTCAAAATAATGACCAAACATAATGACCAAATTCTCCTCAATCATCCCTCTCCCCTTGGGGAGAGGGCGGGGTGAGGGGGCCGAGATATGGAGACGAGCAAGCGTATCTGTATTACCGGGATTGGAATCGTCTCTCCGATTGGGATCGGGAAGGAGGAGTTCCTTTCCTCATTGAAAATCGGGAAATCCGGTATCGAGGAGATTAAAGAATTTAATACCGATTTTTCCCCCGCAAAAAAGGGGGGACTGATCCGATCCTTCCATCCGAAAGATTTCATACCTGTGAGCAAGATCCGGCGTCTTGACCGAGCAAGCCAATTTGCGATCGCAGCCTCGAAATTAGCTTTGGCAGATGCCCAGTTCACTGTGACTCAGGAAAACAGCGCAAGGGTTGGAGTGGCGCTTGGTTCTGGTTTCTGTGGCCTATCGAGTTCAGAGGAATTTCATCGCGGACAGGTCTTAGGAGGTTTCTTAGATTTGAACCCCATGCTTTTTCCCAATACAGTGCCTAATGCTCCTTCAAGCTATGTCTCCATTGAACTCGGAATCCGGGGGGTTAACTCCACGCTGGTCCAGTCGTTCTGTACGGCGGAGGCAGCCGTATCTTTTGCCTGCGATCAGCTTCGAAAAGGAAGGGCAGACCTCGTTCTTACAGGTGGGGTAGATGAGCTGAGTGAGGTTCTGTTCAGAGGGTTTTCAGACCTTCGTCTCTTGGCCACGGATGATGGACATGGAGAAAAATCTTGCCCTTACGATAAAACGAGGAACGGGTTGGTATTGGGAGAAGGGGCTGGATTATTGGTCATCGAGAATGAAGAGCATGCCAGAGCGAGGGGGGCGAGGATTTACGGATATATTTTAGGTTATAGTTTGACGGGAAAATCGCTTAAAGGAGATGGGTCCGGGGATTTGAGTCGTTCCATGAAGATGGCACTCAGCGAGAGAAAAAACACTCCCGTCGATTATCTCAGCGGGGCTGGGAATTCATCCAAAGTATTGGATGCCTTGGAAGCGAAAGCGGTCAAAGAAACATTTCCCACACAGTATCCTCAGATTCCTGTCAGCTCAATCAAGTCGATGATGGGAGAAGCCATTGCATTCGGGGGGATGAGGATGGTGGCCAATGTGCTCTCCATGGCGCATGGCTTTATTCCACCCACCATCAATTATCTGAACCCGGATCCGACCTGCGATCTCCGTTATGTGGTCAATCAAAGGCTGGACGGAGAGATTACAACCATCCTCCATCTTGGGATTTCACCGGAAAATTGTTTTTCGACTATCGTTATTGGTGCCGAATGGAATGGATAACCAGCCATTGGCAATTGATTCTTTCTTTTACACTCATCCATTTTACTTTGGGCCGATCATGTTCTGTGGCCTTTGCCATTTTGGTCGCTAGCATGCCTGTCTTCGTTTATTTTCCACTCGCCCTGGTCTATGATTATGTCCAAATTCCTGTTTACGGATTTATCCTGGAGCATTCAAGCAAAAGCGTTTTTCCTGTACGATGGTTGAAGAAAAAAGCCGATCATGTCTTGGCCCGGATGGATGAAAGACCAATTCTGAAAAAAGTGATGTCGCTCGGAAATGTAGGATTGATTCTGCTTTCTGCCCTTCCCATTCGGGGCTTTGGGATCCTTTCAGCGAGCGTCGTTAGTTTCTTCCTTAAGAAAGGAAGAGTTGAAGGAACCCTTCTCCTGATGGCCGGCTCCTTCATCGGTATTTTCATCATCATAGGGATCGCGAATGGAATCTTTAAAATTATAGCCCTGTTTTAGTGTGGCGCGGCTCGCACTTTCTTACATAAGTCCATTTACTCTTCTTGTCATTCCGGGCCTGACCCGGAATCCAGGGTTTCTGAAATGGATTCCCGCCTTCGCGGGAATGACGGCTTAAGAGATGACCCACTACGCTTAGGTTACCCGAGCGATTCAGTTTTAGAAGGTAAATTGAGATGTCGCAGATGAAAGAGGTCCTTGAAAACCTTCCACACGCTTTTCCTTTTCGAATGATCGATCGGCTTCTCGAAATTGAAGAGGGAAAGAAGGCAATTGCCCTGAAGAATGTCAGCATCGATGAGCCGTATTTTTCTGGTCACTATCCAAAGGAACCCATCCTACCGGCGGTCTTGATGGTGGAAGCGATGGCCCAAACCGGGGGGGTGGCCTTTCATACGTCATTTGAGGAGGAAGGAGGGATACCGGTCCTGGCAAGGATCGAAGAATTTCGATTGAAGAGAAGCGTTATCCCCGGGGATCAATTGATTATCGAAGCAGAGGTACTACACGTATTTTCCGATTTGGCTAAGGTCAGGGTCCTGGCCAAAGTGGACGGTGAAATCGTCGCAGAGGGGACACTTATTCTGGCAAAAACCCCTTCCCCCTAGATCGCACCGTGACGTCGCAAGCTTACGCTTCGCGCCTACTAAAGCGGATATTAATTTCAACGATAGAAACGCCAATTTTCCGGTTTTTGCTATTGCGTGTAAATAGGCGGCGGAGACATTTATTCTTTTGAAGAACCCAAAAAATTGCTCATTGCTTTGATAAAGGCCATGAAATAGCAGTAAAGGACTCCACAAACCATAGCAAAAGGAAGAATGAAGATTAGCGCATTCGCTAAAAATGATTCAGTAATCGGTGGTAAAATTATTGGACGTTGGAAACTTATATGAAAGCACCAGTAAAAAATTATACTTACTACAATCCCCACTCCACCAAAGATTCTATCTCGAACCATTCTTTTATATTCTTTGAGTATCTCATCGAATCTGTATTTACCAACTCGCTTCCTAACTTCTCCCTTTATGGATAACCACATTGCTCCCCAAAGAATTAGAAGCAGAGCAGAATCAACAATCAATCCTTTATATGAAAGTAATTCATCCATGCAGATTGCCCCCTTTGCTTTCCCCTCAATTTGCACATAACGAGTTGCGAGCGAGTAAAAATATCTGTGTTGGACAGAGAGCTGGGACTAGGTAGCTTCCACCTGATTTTTGACCAAACGGGACCCGTATTTCTATTCTACTGTGACAAGGTCTTCGATATCTTTATATATTTTTGGTCCAATCCCCGGGACACTTGTTAGCTCGGACACTGACTTAAAGCCTCCATAAGTCTTTCTATGCTCAATGATAGACATGCCAACTGTATTTCCAATGTGAGGAAGCTGCATTAACTCATCGATCGATGCTTTATTGATGTTAACTGGGCCTTTTAGCCCTCGGACTTTAGCCCGCTCCTGCCTATAGGCTTGATAGTGTTGGTCCAAATGCTCTTTGGCTTTGTCAAAATTTGCAGGGTCAACCCATTTTACTTGACGAATTCTGCCCAATGCGCTCTTCAAGTGATCTATATCGACTTCTCCGACATGATTATGATGGGGAAGATGTCGGATTTTCTTCCCGTCCTTCGTAATCTCGATGGAGGCAAACGCAGAATCTGGAAGGCTATCGATATAACGCTGGCTCCACTTGTCCGCCAATGCTTGTGATACAAAGAATAAAATAAACATTCCCGCTATCCCGAACGACCAGCTTTTCAAGCCTTTTATTCGCATGTCTTCTTGCCTCAAAAGTGAGATAACTATGGGTTCTGTTTCATGCCTTGCTGAACTCGCAACGATCTGCACGAAGGAAGACCTTGTCGTTTGGCCTTCAATGGCCTTAATTCCTTTAGTCGGAAAGAAGTTCAGAAGGAGTATAGCTAAGAAAAATTATCATAACCGGAAAATATGTCAATTGTTTTCTGAAGTTCAGATATTGGAGGGTAGAAATCAGACTCTTCTGACCTAGACACTGCTTTTTCGAAATTCCTTTATACACAACAAGATCTTCCAACTTCTCTGACAACTTCCAGATTTTTATCTTTAGATAACTTCAGCCCATTCCTCTCTTCAGTCTAATGTCCGAAGTCTATGGTCTTACTGTCTGAACTACACTACCTCCGGTTGGAACTATTTCCATATACCTATGGCGATTTTAAAGTCGTTGATTTATGGTTATTGATAAAAAAACGCAAGGGGTCGAGGAGTCTAGTGGTCAAGGGTTCTAGTAAGGATTGAATCATTTCTTGAACCCTCAATCCATTGAATCCTGGGCCCCTTTGGGGCAGCTTTAATACGATGAAAGAGCGAATCACAGAGCCTGGAATTATTGAAGATCAGGAAGTGGCGGAATATTACAACCTCATGGCGAAGCGCTATGGAAGGATTCCTTGCCAGAGGGTTCTCAAGCGGGTCTTGGCCAGGGGGATTGACAAGGGAAGGGCCGTTGACGTGGGAACAGGTCCCGGGACATTCCCCATTTTCCTGTCCAAGGCCATTCCGGAAATTCGATTCAAAGGGATTGACCTCTCTCCGGTGATGGTCGAAATTGCGAGAAGAAACGCAAAGGAGGAGGGATTGGCCGACAAAATCGAATTTGAATTAGGCTCAGCTTACTCCCTTCCTGTCGAGGATCATTCTCTCGACCTTGTTCTCTGTATTACTACGCTTCACCATTTAGAGCGTCCTGTCGACTTTTTCAACGAGGTTGCCCGCTCCTTGAAGGTGGGGGGGGCGTTTGTTATAGTTGATTTCCATCGGGATGCCTCTTTTGTATTCATCGGAATCTTCAGTCTTCTTTGGAAGGCGTTTTTCGGGAGGCATCCGAAGGCGAGGAGAGGATTTTTGGAATCGATCCAGTCTTCCTATACACTTAAGGAATGTTTGGGCTTCTTAGAACGATCGAGATTGGAGCATTGGAATCTTTACACACGTACCGTCGAGATGTGGATCGAATCGGTGGCGGGAAAGGACCAAAAGGGAGATTGCTAAGGTTCCGTAGCTGTCATTCCCGCCCCGCATCAAGTACGGGGTAGACTCCAGCGGGAATCCAGTTCAAAAATACTGGATTCCCCCGTGTCAAGCACGGGGCAGGCTTAGTCAAGCCCGGAACGACAATCAAAGTGAAGAGACTTTTAACCGAATACTGCTGCGATGAGCATGGATTTTGAAATGGAGGAAGTCGACTGTCCCATCTGCGAAAAGTCAGGAGGAGACCCGCTCCACACGGAGGGTTCCTTCCAGATGGTCCGGTGTCCCTCGTGTCAGTTTATCTTTCTCAACCCTCGGCCCACCGCTGCAGCGCTTCATCATTTCTATCAAACGTATCTCCCGGAAGAAGAGTCATCAATTGAATCATGGGAGAAGATGATGAAGCCTGTTTTCAGCCGGGCGGCCAATCTGCTCGGGCGATACCGAAAAAACGGGCGGCTCTTGGACGTGGGGACGGGTTTTGGTTTTTTTGTTGCTGAGATAAAGAATAAGGGGTGGGAGGGAACGGGTGTTGAGATTTCGCAAAGGGCCTTAGACTATGCGAGGAACGTTTTGGGGTTGACTGTTCATTCCGGGCCGTTGGAAAAAGTGGGGTTTCCGGATAATCGTTTCGATGCGGTCACGGGATTCTATATTATCGAACACCTTCCCTTCCCGAAGGCCCTTCTCACGGAATGTTACCGGATTCTCAAACCAGGAGGACTCCTCCTGTTGCGGTATCCTCATACCACCCCTATCAAGAATTTCCTCTGTTTTCTGGGCGTTAGAAACCGCTTGTATGACTTGCCTGCTCATCTCTGCGATTTCTCACCGAAGACGGTCCAGGAATGTTTGGAGAAAGTTGGCTTTGAAAAATGCCAACATTCGATCGGGGGATACACGCTACCGGAGGATTTGGGGAAACGGATCTCCTCCATTCTTTTTGGAAGTTTCGCTGAAGCACTGTTTCATCTGAGCGGTAAAAGGTTTCTTTTCCCTGGGGTCAGCAAAACGATATTGGCATTTAAGGCTAAAGAATCGTGATGGATACGTTGCATCCGGGTGGTAAAAATTTGAATGATTTCCTTCCTCCTTGACTGGGGGGGCCCATAGTTCCCTTCCTCTTGATGGGGGAGGGCGTGGGTGGGGGTGAACAGAAAAGACTACCCCCACCTTGATCCTCCACCACAAGGGGGGAGGAAGATTTTTGGGGTGCCTTATCTTCTGAGTAACTTGGAAATAGAATTTTAATCGTTTCCGGACACGAAAAACGGACACGCTTGCGCGCCGGAACGCTTGCCTGCGCGAAGGCGCTCCGGCGGAGGCAGGCTTCAGCGTGCAGGCACGGACACGTAGTTAGGTACTAGGTTTCAATGAAAAAACGAGCAGTAATTACAGGTCTGGGTGTGGTGAGTGCCGTGGGAAATAACCTCCCCGAGTTCTGGGATTCTCTCGTTGAAGGGAGAGACGGGACAAAGGAGATTACGGCGTTTGACGCCTCGGGCTACCGGACGAAGATTGCGGCGGAGGTTTCCCATCTGGACCCTGAAGCCCATTTTTCAAAAAAAGAAATTCGGCGCCTTTCCCGATGCGATCAATTCGGTCTGATCGCGTTCAGAGAGGCGTGGAAATCTGCGCGGTTTAGCCAGGATTCTTACGATAAGGAGAGGGTAGGAGTCGTATTGGGAGCGGGTTCCGGCGGCATTCTCTCGGTTGAAAAATATTTTAGAGACTATTACCGGGGAACGAAGAAGTCTTCTCCCTCTCTTCTGATCTCTTATTCCCTCGCTACCACGACAGACCATATCGCTCTTGAATTAGGTCTGCAAGGGCCACGAACGACGACCGCAACCGTCTGCTCTTCGAGCTCTGCCTCCATTGGTGTGGCCTCTGAGATGGTCCAAATGGGGTTAGCCGATGTGATGGTGACGGGTGGAAGCGACTCTCTCTGCGAGGTCTCTTACAGCGGATTCAGCAGCCTGAAGCTGGTTGATCCTGAAAATTGTAAACCCTTCGACAAGAGGAGAAAGGGCTTGGTCATTGGTGAAGGCGCCGGCATTCTGATCATCGAAGAAATGGAGCATGCCTTGAGGAGAGGTGCTCCGATTCATGGAGAGTTTTTAGGATATGGGATCTGTGCGGATGCTTATCATCTCACCGCGCCTGAGCCCAATGGAGAAGGCGTGGAAAGAGTGATACGCCTTGCTCTCCGTCATGCTGGAGTCACCCCGGAGGAGGTCGATACCATCAATGCTCATGGCACGGCCACGCCTTTCAATGACATTGCCGAGACAAGGGGAATCAAACGGGTTTTTGGAGAAAGGGCAAAAGAGATTCCGATCAGCGGAATCAAATCCATGATAGGGCATTGCCTTGGCTCTGCGGGCGGTATTGAGGCTGTGGCAACCGTCATGACCTTGGAGAATGGAATTATTCCTCCTACCATTCACTATGAAGTGCCCGATCCCCTTTGCGATCTGAATTATACGCCCAATCGATTTATTAAAAAGGATGTCCGGATCGCCCTCTCAAGCTCGTTTGCCTTCGGGGGGAATAATGTGTGCTTAGTTTTTGGGAAATATTAAAATAGCAGATGGCATATGGCAGATAGCATATAGCGTTCAGCGATAGCTGGTTTCTTATACCATAAGCTATTCGCATAAGCCATTAGCAGGAGTTCATGGACCATCGTGTTGTCATTACGGGTTTGGGAGTAGTTTCCTCGATCGGCGTGGGAAAGGAGACTTTCTGGGAGAATTGTCTTCGGGGCATCTCCGGGATTAAGCCGGTTCAGGGGTTCGATGTGAGTTCTTACCGCTCTCGATTGGGAGGCCAGCTGCCGGAGATCGATTTCAAGGCTTTCATCAAGCCAGCCAATCTCAGGAGGATGGATCGGATCGGCAAAATCGTGGTTTCAGCCGTTCGATTGGCCATAGAGGACTCAGCCCTCGACCTAAAGGAAGAAGACTCCAGCAAGATAGGAATTTCAATCGGCACAGGCCTGGGCAGCTCAGATACAGTAGACCAGTTCTTTCGTTCCCTTCTAAAAGAGGGCCCACTTGGGGCTGCCCCCATGCTGTTCCAGACCGCTGTACCCAATGCGATCACGAGCCATTGCGCCATCGAATACGGAATTAAGGGGGTGAATATCACTTTTTCCCATAAAGAATCCTCTACAGAGATGGCCGTGACTTTTGCTTATCATCTATTGAACGAGGGAAGGGCAGATGTCGTGTTCACAGGAGGAGGCGACGAGTTGAGTGAGCCCCTCTATCATGTCTACTCAATGCTTGGGGCTTTATCGCCCGGAAGAGGAAAAGGGTTGGAAGGGATGAGGCCCTTTGATCAGGCCCGGAACGGAATTGTCCTGGGTGAGGGAGGCGGAATCCTCGTCTTAGAAACATTGGAGCATGCAGAGAAGAGGGGAGCGAGAATCTATGCCGAGATGGGCGGTGTCGGGCTTGCAGGAAGCACGGGTGGACTTCTTCGATATGACGTAAAGGGAGATTCGATTGCGAGGGCGATGTCTTTAGCAGCGCGAGAGCTCGATGCCGTTGATTATATTTCTGCGGCCGCTAATTCTACACCGGACCTCGATCGGGGAGAGGCCCTGGCGATCAAAAAGATCTTTGGAAAAAGAGCGAAAGAGGTTTCCGTCAGCAGCCTTAAATCGATGCTCGGAGAGTTCGACGGTTCGGGAGGGATCAGGGCTTGCGGGATGGCGTTGAGCCTTTATCATGGGGCGATCCCCCCGACCATTGGAACAGAGCGTTTCGATCCGCAATGTGATTTGAACGTGGTCCTTGGTCAGCCGAAGAAAAAGGATATACGTTCTGCTTTACTTAATGCATGCTCGAATGGGGGATCAAACATCTCCCTGTGGTTCAGGCAGTATTCTAGATCGTGAGAATCCCGTCTTCGGATCCGCCGTTTTGAATAGCCTTGAGATTTGCCAATCAAACAGCCTCTACGACCGTGGCGATCCCGACTCCTCCCCCGCCGCAGACCATCTGGACACCGGCCTTTCCGCTTGTGCGCTTGAGGTGGTGAACCATCTCCCCGAAGTACATGGCTCCTGACGCGCCAATCGGATGGCCCAGTGCAATGGCACCGCCCGTCGGGTTGAGCCGGGGATCGAGGCGGTTGTAGCCAAGCTCGTCTGCAAACTGGAGCAGTGGGGAGGCAAATGCCTCATTTGGCTCGATGATGTCCATGTCATCGATGGTCTTGCCAGCACGTTTGAGGGCCTTCCTCACCGCCGGAATAGGAGCCAGAAGCATGGGAACTGGCTCGCCGCCTGCCACGGCGCATGCCGCGATTCTGCAGAGGGGCTCAATTCCCAATGTTTCGGCCTTGGTCCCGCTCATGAGCAGGACTGCGGCAGCGCCATCCACGATCTGCGATGAGTTGCCGGCGCTGACGAGTCCGTTATTCTTGAACGGAGTGGGAAGCCCCATGAGATCTTGAAGGTATGCTTCCGGGTCAGCCACCGCCTTTGGCCGAAGGACCTCATCCTTTTGTACGCTCCGGGTCACGCCCTCCCAAGTGAACTCGAAGGGAACGATATGATCCGCATACCACCCCTTCCGTTCAGCCTCGACAGCCTTTTGCATGCTCCACATGCCAAAGCGCTCCAGGTCTTCACGGGTGTGCCCCTGGTCTGCCGAGATCATCTCGGAGCAAACGCCCTGAGGCACCAGCATGCCGATCTCCTCAAGGCGAGACGACAAACGGACCGGATAATTGGCATCCATGGCCACCTGAACGTCGGACATCATACCATAATGGGACATAATCTCAACGCCCCCGCAGACCATGATGTCTCCCTCTCCCACCATGATCTCGTGTGCAGCGATGTTGATGGCCTTGAGGCCAGCATTGCAATACTGGTTCACGGTACAGCCTGCCGCCACCTTGGGAATGCCAGCAAGGAGTGATGCAATCCGGCCAATATTGATGCCCTGCTCGCCGATCTGGCTTAGACACCCAATAACGACATTCTCGATTTCTGCTTCATCGAACTTAGGGCAGCGAGTGTGGACTCTTTTCAACAAACCCCGGAGCGTATTGGCCATGAGATCCTGAGCCGATGCCTGGCAAAGCTGGCCCGCTTTCTCCATTCCCTTCCGTCCTGACTTTCCGATGGGAGATCTCACTGCATCTACGACTACCACTTCATTTAGCCTCTTCATACTGGTGCCTCCCTTCTTTCAATCGTCTCCGTCATCCTCCCTCCAGCCGAGACCTGTAGTGACTCTGCGCCATCGTCCCTAACTTTACCCTCAGATCGGTTTGATTATAAGAAAAAGTGGGCTCCACAGCAAGACAAAAATCCCATTGGCGATCCGCAGTTGAAATTAAGAAGAGTTTGCCCAAACATCCAGGGATTGTTCCTTCCAGAATCGATATCATCTCTGCAGGGAGAGCAACTTTCTATAAACTCCGACGATATAAAATGTTTGGTCTGCAACGACTGTAACAGTTTGTGGGGATGGCGCGATGTAGCCGTCGACATCACCAAACAAGACCAGGTGGGATCCAGCGATCAAGTTCCCACTCCAGAATCTTGTGCCCATAAGAAGGTAGTCAACGTAGATGGCCCCGCCTACAGGCGTGGTCGTCACTGAAAGCGTACCTGTTTCCTGGGCGTTGGAGGGGGTCACCTGACCCACAAGGAGAGAGATAATGACAATGGCAAGTAAAGCCAAAAGGATGCGAAGCATCCCACACAATATAGCAGTTCTTCTACAAGAAAGAAATACTCCATTTTCCTTTGAGTTGGAAAATGAGAACTTGACAGTGGCTTCACTGTACGACCCCTCGTGCATTTTCCGAGAATTTTCACAAAATATATTGACATTCGGTCACGCACAATGATAATTTACCCGCCAAAGGTCTTCCTCAATGCCAGGCTTAATACTTCAGTATCCGATACGAACTCTCGACAATCAATCGTTGTTCCCCGCTGGGACGCTTGTGACGGAGGAAACGTTAAGCGTGGCTATTGGTTCACAAAGGGCGGTTTCGTATCAAACATATCCCCTGCTCATGTACGGTTCGATTCAAGAAGACTGTTTAGATTTTCTCGGCTTCCCTCCTTACCCGACCATTTTCCAAGACAGAAAACAAATCGACGGTCTGTTCGGCCTTTTAGAAACGGTTCGTTTTCCCATCCCCATTCTGCAATCGCTGGATTATTTTAAGCAGCGTGACTTATTCACCTATACCCATGTGCTCATGGTGTTTGCTTTGTCTACCCTCCTGGCAAAGGATCTGATACCGGATTACCAGGACTATGTCCAGTTGTCTTCCACCGGTCCTACCCACGACATTGGCAAAATCTGCGTGCCCTTGCACATCCTTAAAAAGACAACCCCCCTCACCAAAACGGAGCGGAGTTTCTTGGAACATCACGCAGCAGCGGGCTATGTGTTGCTCAGCTATTACTACAAGGACTTCCGGTACCTCGCCTGTACGGTGGCCCTTGATCATCATGAGAGGAGGGATGGCTCGGGATATCCACGAGGTGTCCCGCTTAACGATCCGTTAACGGAAATCATCGCTGTGAGCGACATTTACGACGCCCTGATTATGCCCAGGCCTTATCGATCTTCGGCCTATGATCATCGAACAGCCCTGGAGGAGATAACTGAAATGGCGAAACAGAATAAAGTGGGATGGGATGTGGTGAAAGCGCTTATTGCTCATCATCGCAAGTCTCGGCCGTCCTACAAAGAGATAACCATCTCCACCGAAAGAAGAGGCACACCTCCCGCCTACAATGTCCACGATGTTTTAGAAGACGAAACAGACCCGAAAGACAAAACCTTGTAGTCCTTCATATCGTTCGTCACCCCTGCCGTGTTGGCAAGCGCAAGCCGCGAATCAGAAACCCCTCTTACCCCTCCTGAAGCTGTCAAAAAATTACGCTGGTACTGTTCCAGGTCATTCCGGCGAAAGTCGGAATCCAGTTTTTTCAAGGATTAAGAGTGCTCTGGACGTCAGTTCCCACCGGGGAGGCGAATACAATGTGATTTTTTCACAGGCCCCTTTAGTAAAGGGGGGGCGAGGCTTTGGTGTCTTGTCCGGTCACTTTCCTTGTTTCTCTATGAACCAATCGATGAGCCTGCGAGCAATGCTGATTTTCCCGGGAATTTGCGGCAAGCTGTCCACCTCGAACCAGCTTGCATTTTCGATCTCGTCATCATTGAGTGAAATCTCACCGCCTGCGTAGGTGGCTGTAAAACCGATCATGAGCGAGTGGGGAAAGGGCCAGGGCTGACTCGCGAAATAGTTGATGTCCTTGACCTCAATTCCCACCTCCTCTCTGACTTCTCGCATTACTGCTTCTTCCAGAGACTCGCCCGGTTCCACAAATCCGGCAAGGACGCTGTACATTCCTGGCATAAAGTGACGGGATCGGGCCAGAAGCAGTTGGTCGCCTCGCTGGACAAGCACAATGATCGCCGGGGCCAGACGGGGAAAATAAAGCAGGCCGCATCGGGGGCATTCTTTTGCTCGTTCCGTGGTTTTCATATTCAACGGAGCCCCACATCGGCTGCAAAAACGGTGTGTCCTGTCCCAATCCACAATTTGAACCGCCCGGGCTGCAATCCAGAACAGGTCTTCGTCCAAAGAACCGTACAAACGGCGCAAGCCTTCAAAGGTCATGCCCGCGGGCGGAATTGTTCCTTCAGCGACTTCGGCAGTGTAACAAGGCCGGTTGTCAAGCCGGCCCAAATAGTGGTGAGATAAAGGCCTCAATCCTAATTCCCTTAAATCGGCAAGGCAGGGAAGACTTGCTGGAGAAGGTTCCTGATAAACGAGAAGTTTACTCTTTTGGAAGACGAACCACCAGGCAGGCTCTAATCGTTCTGTCGGGGGAATAACGCCCGAAATAAATTTTCCTTTGTGGACCATATCGGACCTTGGACAATCTATTGTAAAACGATCGAGGGTTATCAGCTACTTCATCCTTCGTAAAGGGTGGAAAATTCGACGGAGGCTTAAGCGCTGTGTTATACTTTTTAGTCATGTCTGATGCGGATGTTGTCATCATTGGAGCAGGGATGGCAGGGCTTACGTGTGGTTGTCTTCTCGCTCAAAAGGGGTTGAAGGTTGTGATGATCGAGAAGAATCGGAAGGTGGGCGGCTGCTGCACCTCTTTTCAAAAGGAGGGATTTTCGTTTGACCTCTCAGTGCAATCGTTAGGCGAATGCCAAGAGGGGGGAAGGGTATGGAGGGTCTTGAAGCAATTAAACCTT
>Ga0187779_10001705_pt1 | contig 13680 bp, 15 predicted proteins | sample 1015_Q2_SP10_10__FD_132435 | JGI IMG/M metagenome (GOLD analysis project Ga0187779, IMG submission 132435) | Tropical peat soil microbial communities from peatlands in Department of Meta, Colombia - 1015_Q2_SP10_10_MG | ecosystem: Environmental > Terrestrial > Soil > Wetlands > Peat | place... | reverse complement strand
CTGGAAGTCGAGCAACCCCAGGTGGGGATGGGCGTGCACCCGCAGGATCGCCTCCGGTCGGGTCGCGGCGACCTCCTCGATCTCCACGCCGCCCTCCGCCGAGCCCATGACCAGGACCCGCTGGGCGGCCCGGTCGAGCGTCGCGGCGAGGTAGTACTCGTGCGTGATGTCGGCCGCCGCGGCCACCAGCACGCGGCGCACGGTGATGCCCTTGATGGACATGCCCAGGATCGCGGTGGCGGCCGCTTCGGCCTCGGCCGGTGTCCCCGCCAGCTTCACGCCGCCGGCCTTGCCGCGGCCGCCCACCAGCACCTGGGCCTTGACCACGACCCGCGCCGCCCCGGTCGCGAAGGCGGCCTCAGCCTGCGCGCGCGCCTGGGCGGCCGACGCCGCCACCTGCCAGGGCGGAACGGGCAGCCCGGCAGCCTGGAGCAGCGCCTTGGCGTGGTACTCCTGGAGCTTCATGGGGCGGCGCCAGCATACCCGGGCCGGCGTGTGGGCGTTCGCGCTAGGATGGGCGGGGCCGACCAGCGGGAGCCACCCGCCGCGCGCTCATCCGGAGGTCGAGGGTTGCTGCTCCGCTACCGCGGTCGGGAGGGGATGCTCGCCTGGGCGTTCCACCGCATCAGCGGGCTGGCGATCTGGCTCTTCGTCGTCGTCCACATCGTCGACATCTACCTCGCCGGTGACGACCCCAAGGCCTACGACACGATCCTGCAGGTGTACGCCAGCGCCCCGGGACGCGTCGCCGAGGTCCTCCTTGGCGCGGCCCTCCTGTACCACGCCCTCAACGGCCTGCGCATCGTGATCATGGACTTCTGGCCGCGCCTGACCCACTACCACCGCCAGATGTGGTGGGCCTCGTGGGTCATCTTCGTGGGCCTTGGCCTGCCCGCCGCGTTCATCATCCTCAAGCCCATCTTCGTGTCGTGACGAGGCGCTCCCGATGAACCAGCGCATCAACCGGCCGCGACCCCAGGGGGGCGGCCTTGAGCTGGCGACGTGGTACCTCGTGCGCCTCTCTGGCCTGGGCCTGTTCGTGCTCGCGCTGGCCCACTTCAGCATCCTGCACTTCCTCTTCGACCCGTCGCAGGAGACCTCGAGCTTCATCTTCGGCCAGCGCTGGAACGACCTGGTGTGGCGCGCGCTGGACTGGTCGCTCCTGATGCTGGTCATCCTCCACAGCTTCCTGGGGGTGCGGACGGTGGTGGGTGACTACGTCAAGGGCGGTGCCCGCACGGCCCTCATGTCGGGCCTGTACCTCCTCGCGCTGCTGCTCTTCGTGCTGGGCACGATCGTCGTCGTGGGGCTGCCGGCGAAGGTCCTGGCGCTCTGATGGTGGAGATCACCGCCCGGCCGCGCGGCGCCGTCGAGCACGTCTACGAGGCCCTCATCGTGGGCGCCGGCGGGGCCGGGTTGTGGGCCGCGCTGGAGCTCGCCCGCGCTGGTGTCCGGACGGCGGTCCTGACGAAGCTCTATCCGACCCGCTCCCACACCGGCGCCGCCCAGGGGGGCGTGTGCGCGGCCCTGGGCAACCAGGAGGAGGACCACTGGGAGTGGCACATGTACGACACCGTCAAGGGCGGCGACTACCTCGTCGACCAGGACGCGGCGGAGGTGCTGGCCCAGGAGGCCATCGAGCGGGTCATCGAGCTGGAGCACATGGGCCTGCCGTTCAACCGGACGGCCGACGGGCGCATCGACCAGCGGCGCTTCGGCGGCCACACCCGGAATTTCGGCGAAGGGCCGGTCCGCCGGTCGTGCTACGCCGCCGACCGCACCGGCCACATGATCCTGCAGACGCTCTACCAGCAGTGCCTCAAGGCGGGCGTGCTCTTCTTCGACGAGTACCACGTGGTGCAGCTGCTGGGCACGCCGCAGACGGGGGCGCAGGGCGTGGTCGCCTATCGCCTGGCCGACGGCGAGCTGCAGGTCTTCCGGGCGGCCGCGGTGCTGCTGGCCACCGGCGGCTTCGGGCGGATGTTCCGCGTCACCTCCAACGCCTACACCCTGACCGGCGACGGGGTCGCCCTGGCCTACCGCGCGGGTGTGCCGCTGGAGGACATGGAGTTCTACCAGTTCCACCCGACGGGCATCGTGGGCCTGGGCATCCTGCTCTCCGAGGCGGCCCGGGGGGAAGGGGCCTACCTGCTCAACGACAAGGGCGAGCGGTTCATGAAGACGTACGCCCCGACGCTCATGGAGCTGGCGCCTCGCGACATGGTCAGCCGGGCGATCATGCTGGAGATCCGGGCCGGGCGGGGCATCGGCGGCAAGGATTACGTCTACCTCGACGTGCGCCACCTGGGCCGCGCGGTCATCGAGGAGAAGCTGCCCGACATCACCGACTTCGCCCGCATCTACCAGGGTGTCGAGCCGCTGACCGAGCCGGTGCCGATCCAGCCGACGGCCCACTATGCCATGGGCGGCATCCCCACCGACATCCACGGACGGGTCGTCATCGACCCAGCCAACACGGTCATGCCGGGCCTCTATGCGGCCGGCGAATGCGCCTGCGTCAGCGTTCACGGGGCGAACCGGCTGGGTACCAACTCGCTGGTCGACCTCCTGGTCTTCGGCCAGCGGGCCGGGCGATCGATGGCCGATGACGTCCGCGGTGCGCCGGTGCCGGAGGTGCCGCCGGACGCGCACGAGCGCGTCGGCGCCGAGCTCGAGGCGCTGCGCGGCCGGCATGAGGGCGAGAACCCGTCCCACCTCCGGCGCGAGCTGGCCGCGGCGATGATGGACGACTGCGGGATCTTCCGCTCCGACGAGGGCCTGCGCAGGCTCGTGGTCAAGGTCCGCCAGCTCAAGGAGCGCTACGGCACGGCGCGCGTCCAGGATCGCGGCATGGTCTTCAACACCGACCTGCTGGAGGCATGGGAGGTGGGCTATCTGCTCGACTGTGCGGAGGCGACGGTCCATTCGGCGGTCGCGCGGACCGAGAGCCGGGGTGCGCACTTCCGGGAGGACCACCCCGAGCGTGACGACGCGGGGTGGCTCAAGCACACGCTCGCCACGCGCGCCGACGGTGGTCCGCAGCTGGCCTACAAGCCCGTCTCCATCACCCGTTTCCAGCCCAAGCCCCGGACCTACTAGGGCCCCCACACGTGCAGGTCGACGTCCGCATCCTCCGCTTCGACCCCGAGCGGGACGCCAAGCCCCACTGGGAGGCCTACCAGGTAGAGGCCGAGCCGATGGCCCGTGTCCTCGATCTGCTCCACACGGTCAAGTGGGAGCAGGACGGCAGCCTGACGTTCCGCCGCTCCTGTGCCCACGGCGTGTGCGGGTCGGACGCCATGCTGATCAACGGGCGCAACCGGCTGGCCTGCAAGATCCGCGTCGACCAGCTGGGCCGCCGGATCAGCGTCGCCCCGCTGCCTGGCCTCCCGGTCATGAAGGACCTGGTGGTCGACATGGACGGCTTCTTCGCCAAGCTGCGCAGCGTGGAGCCCTTCCTCATCGCGCAGGACCCACCGCCGGCCCGTGAGCGGCGCCAGTCACCGGAGCAGCGCGCCCGCTACGACGACACGACGAAGTGCATCCTGTGCGCCGCCTGCACCAGCTCCTGCCCCTCGTTCTGGGCCCAGCCCGCCTACGTGGGCCCGGCGGCCATCGTCAACGCCCATCGCTTCATCTTCGACTCGCGCGACCAGGCCGCAGAGGAGCGCCTGGAGATCCTGGCCGACAAGGACGGCGTGTGGCGCTGCCGCACGATCTTCAACTGCACGGACGCCTGTCCGCGCGGCATCAACGTCACGCAGGCCATCCTGGAGGTCTCGGCGGCCATCGTCGAGCGGCACGCCTGAGCGCGGTCCCGGGTGGCGCGGCGGGTGGGCCACGGCCCGAGCGTCTGGTCATCCGGACCGATGGGGCGGCGCGCGGCAACCCCGGCCCGGCCTCCTGCGGGGCGGTGCTGATCGACGGGGCACGGCCCGACGCGCTCGACCCCGACGCCCCCCCGCTGGTCGTCATCGCGCGAGCCCTCGGGGTGCGCACCAACAACGTGGCCGAGTACGTCGGCGTGGTGCTCGCCCTGCGCGCGGCGCACCGCCTGGGCGCCGTGGAGGTGGACCTGCGGCTGGACTCGAAGCTCATCGTGGAGCAGCTCACGGGTCGCTGGCGCGTCAAGGACCTCAAGCTGCGCGGCCTCTTCGAGGAGGCCTCGCGGATGCTGGCCGGCTTCCGTCGCTGGAGCGCGGTCCACGAGCCGCGCGCTCGCAACCGCGCCGCCGATGCCCTGGCCAACCTGGCCCTTGACGACCCGGCGGCCGCGACCCGGCTGATGGCGGAGGTGGCCGCCCGGTCGGGCCTGGCCGCGCCGCTGGACGAGCTCACACAGGGCGCGTAGCATCCACCGGCCAGCGAGGCGGCCGGACGGTCGCGGGCCGCACGGGCGACCGGGCGGCGCGAGGAAAGTCCGAGCTCCACGACGCAGGGTAGCGGGTAACACCCGCCCGCCGCGAGGCGAGGACCAGTGCCACAGAGACGAGCCGTCGTCGCGGCGTGAGCCGGGACGACGGGTGAAACGGGCAAACTCTACCCGGAGCAAGGCCAAATAGGAGGGCGCAACCGTGGCCTCGGCCACGGGGAAGGGCAGCGTCGCCCGGCCCTCGGGTCGGCCGCTCAAGGCGGCGGGCAACCGCCGACCGTAGATGGATGACCGTCCACGCGGCGCGAGCCGCGGGACAGAACTCGGCTTACAGGCCGCCTCGCTGGCGCCCGCGTTGGCCTGTGGCCGTCAGTCCTCGTCCGGGCGGAAGATGTGGCCCGCGGTGCAGGCGTCGCAGATCGATCGCGCCGATTCGAGGTCCCCCAGCGGCAGCGACACGGTCCGGTCGGGGTACAGGCATTCGACGTCGTAGACCGGCCGCGGCCCTCGCTCGACGGCGATGAGGCGCCGGTAGGTGCAGCGACGGAGGTGCCGTTCGGGACCCGCGTCCGGTACGGCCTCGGGCTGATGCAGCAGCTTCAGGAGCGCCATGGCCCGGCGAGCCTAGCATCGGCTCCGGGCGGTGAGCAAGCGCACCAGAAGTACGACGGGCAGGCGAGGAAGTACGCCTGCTAGACTCGGCCGACGACGACGTCCATGGAGCGACGGTGACAATCCCAGCTCCCGTGCCCGTGCCGAGCGGGCCTGCCGCCCGGCTGGCGCAGGCTCTCGCCAACCTCCCCGGCCGGTCCCCCGACCTCACGGTCTGCCCTTTCCTGCGGCTCGAGACCGGGGAGGCCCTGGCCGCTCCCGGGCCCGCTGTCGACGCTGGCCACCGCTGCGTGGCGGGGGCTGCGCCGTATGCCCCCTCGCCGCTGCAGCAGCAGCTGGTGTGCCTCGTGGCAGGGCATGCCGCGTGCCCGCGGTACACCAAAGGCATCCCTGCCCTCGCCGCCGCGGCCGCAGTTGGGGGAGGGCGGGCGGCGCTGCCGGTCTCGGTCAGGCTTGCCGCCCTGGCGGTCGTCGCGATCGTCGCCGGTGCCCTGGCCTTCGGTCTGCTGCGGGGGAGTGGCGGCACCCCCGGCCCGACCGCGAGCCCGACCCAGGTGGCCGTGGCGTCCGTAACGGCCAGCCCCAGCCCGTCGCTGACGCCGGCCCCGACGCCGAGCCCGACACCCACCCCGACGTTCCCGCCCAGCCCCACGCCCACCCCCAGCCCCAGCGCTCCGGCCACCCCGACGCCTTCCGGCAGCGGGTCGATCGCCGCGCGCTGGGACGGCCTGCCGCCGTGCCCCAACGGCCAGGCCTGCTACCTCTACACCGTGAAGTCGGGTGACACGTTCATCGGCATCGCGACCTTCTTCGGCACCACCAAGGCCGGCCTGCAGGCCCTGAACCCGCAGATCACGAACCCGGCCCTGATCCACAAGGGCGAGCAGATCAAGGTTCCCCCGCCGCCAGGCTGAGGCGCGGCGAGCGAGTCCTTCCGATGCCGTCGGTCTCGCGCCTGGCCGCGTGCCCTGCGCCGCAGCGTGAACATCCGGCGTTGCCAACGACGGCGGAAGGCGTCGTGAGCGGCCAGGACGCCGGCTTCCGGCGTCGGCTCGTGCATCACAGGTGCGGCCCGTGGGTCGAGTGGCCGGTCCGCCGTCGTTACACGCATCTGGTGTTCACCGCGTGGCCGACCGATGCCCGGGCCTTGGATGTCGCATCTCGTGGCCGACTCGTCAACGGGCGCCTCTAGCTTGGCAACCACCACGGCCACCACGTGGGGACACCCGTAGGTCCGCATGCCAGGGTCACACGGGATAGCGGGTCGGGCACGTAGACCGACCCTGGGTAGGCCGGCACCGCCTGCGCGACGATCCAGATGGTCACCGCCAGCGGCACGGCGAGCCCCGCGAGGTGGCCGATGCGCAACCCCCAGCCTCCGCCGACGAGCGCTCCACCCGCAAAGCTGAGCACCGTCAGCGCGACGACGCCGGGCAAGGTGAAGTACAAGAGGCCAAACGCGCCGCCGGGGCTGAAGTCACCACAGGCCGACTGGGCGGCCGCGATGAGCTGCCCGGATCCATACCCCAAACCCAGCCCGACCGGGAGGCCGAGGCCGGCCCACAGCCAGGCCCGATGGGGTGGGCGCCAGGGGAAGACCTGCCAGCCACTCGGCGGGTGATGTCGAGGCGACGGCGGTCGCTGGCTCATGGCACCACGGCGAGCTCAGGGTGCGGAACGCCCCGCGAGGCTGGGCAGGTCACGGTGACAGTTCACGCCGTTTCGATGTCGAGGTTGACCAGCCCCTCGAGGTCCATGTCCCGCCCATGGTACGAGCCGACCGCCTGGCTGGCCGTCCCGTCGCGCCGCTCCTGATCACCAACACGGGTGGTGGCACGTGCCGGCGGGCGTCCGTGCGACCTGGACGGGGGCATCAAGGGCGCTGGACCCGAGCATGACCGCCTCCGGGTTCAGCCACGATCACGTCGCCGATCGCGTACCACCAGGCTGGCTGGTGAGGCGAGGCTCCTGGCGCAGACGCCCGAGCGGGGCCAGGCCCCGCTCGGGCGTCCGGGCAACCCGGACCTCTGCGGGTTCGCCCCCCGACCCCTTTCCCATGCCCGGCGTGCAGAAACGCGTTGACGGGGGTCTGGCGCGGTGTATCATGCCGGCCACGTGGCCCAAAGTGGCGCGAAGTGGGGAATAGAGGTGAACCAGCCGCCTCGCGAGGTCACGACCCACCCGTCGGTGGGGCCGACCGGCCGAACGTGACGGTGATGTCACCTCGGACGGCTCGCGTGACCCGCCTCATCCGGCCGGTCGCGAAGGGGCCGGCTGGTCCGGGCAGCGAGGTGCGAGGGACGGGTGTTCACCGGGGAGTACCGGCACACGGTCGACGCCAAGGGTCGCGTGGCGATCCCGGCGCGCTTCCGTGCGCGGCTCGACGGCGGCGCCTATGTCTCGCGCTGGATCGACGGCTGCCTGGGGCTGTTCCCGCGGAGTGACTTCGAGGACCTGGCGGCGCGGGTCGCCGCCAAGCCGGTCACGGACGCTGGTGCCAGGACCTTCTCGCGCTTCGTCTTCTCCGGGGCCTTCGAGGTGGACCTCGACGGCCAGGGCCGTGTCGTCGTCCCGACCGGCCTGCGGGAGTGGGCGGGCCTGGAAGGCGACGCCGTGGTGGTGGGATCGCGCGACCACATCGAACTGTGGGCTCCCGCGCGATGGGCCGAGTACAGCGCGGCGATGACCTCGCCCGATGTGCTCGCCGAACACCTCCAGGGCCTTGGCATCTAGCGCATCACACGCGTCTCCGGGATCCGGACGGATCCGCATGTCGATGGTCGGCGACCGATCGGAAGGGCACCTGCCCGTGATGGTGGAGGAAGTCATGGCGGCTCTCTCGCCGCATGCGGGCAGCTTCATGGTCGATGCGACGGTCGGTGGCGGAGGGCACGCCGTCCGGATCCTGGAGGCGTCCGCGCCTGACGGCCCCTTGCTGGGCCTCGACGCGGACCCCGCGGCCATCGCCCGCACGGCGGTCCGGCTACGACCATACGGCACCCGCGTGACGCTGCGACAGGCCAACTTCGAGAGCCTGGGGACCGTCGCCCCCGCGGCCGGCTTCGGGGCCGTCGACGGCGTCCTGCTCGACCTTGGCCTGAGCTCGTACCAGCTGGCGGACGAGGCGCGCGGCTTCTCGTTCCGCGCCACAGGGGCCCTTGACCTGCGCTTCGATCCGAAGGCGGGACGCCCGGCGTCGGCCCTGGTGGCCGAGGCCGACGCCCCCGAACTGGCCCGGCTCCTGCGCGACTTCGGGGAGGAGCCCTTCGCGGGCCGCATCGCCAGGGCCATCGTCCGCGAGCGTGCCACGCAGCCGCTCGGCACCGCCGACCGCCTCGCCGCGGTCGTGGCACGCGCCGTCCCCGCGCCTCGCCAGCGCCGGCGCATCCATCCGGCGACCCGCACGTTCCAGGCCCTCCGCATCGCCGTCAACCGCGAACTGGAGGTCCTGCCGCGGGCGCTCGAGGCGGCGGTGGGCCTCCTCCGGCCGGGCGGGCGGCTGGTCGTCCTCAGCTATCACTCGCTGGAGGATCGCCTCGTCAAGCGCTTCGTCACGCGCGAGCGACGTGGCTGTGTCTGCCCACCCGAACTGCCGGTGTGCGTCTGCGGCCACCAGCCCCGCCTGCGGCCGGTCGGGCCGCAACCCGGGCGGCCCACTGCCGCCGAGGTCGCGGCCAACCCCCGGTCGCGCAGCGCCCGCCTGCGGGTCGCCGAACGGCTTGCCGCGTGAGCCCACTTGCGCGGGGTGGCACCCCGCTGCCATCGCCATCGCAGCCCAACAGGAGGGTCGGATGAGCCGCCATCAGGCGAACCGCCGGCGGAACTACGGTCGCCGGCAGCACGAGATCCATGAGCGCGAGGTGCGACCGCTCGACTGGCGGTCCGACCCGGAGGCGCCCGAGGCCGAGTGGACGCACGCGGAGCGCGCGTACATGGAGGGGCCCCGGCCGCTCCCGTTCGGTGACCTGATGGGCCATCCCCGCTGGCGCTGGATGGCGGGTCGCGGCTGATGGCCGTCTACCCGGCGGCTCGCCAGCAGGCGCTTGCCGTCCCGCGGCGGCGCCAGGGCGTGCATCAGCGGGCCCGCCGGGGGGCGAGCCGCGTGGGCCTCATCCTGGGAGCGATCCTCGTGGCGTTCCTCCTGGGCCTGTTCTACCTCACCCAGACCATCGGGACGGCCACCGCCGGCTACGACACGGATCGTCTGACTGCCGACGGGGCCGCCCTGGACCGGCAGCTCAGCACCCAGGAAGGCCAGGTCTTCACGTTCGGTTCGGAACAGAACGTGCTCCAGGCAGCCCAGGCGAACGGCCTCGTCGACCTCGGCGGGCGCCAGCCGCTGCGCGTACCCGGCCGCTGATCGCGCGATGATGGGGCGCACCGATCGCCGCCTCCGCCTCGTCATCCTGTTGCTCGTGCTCGTCGTGGGGGCGGGCGCCCTGGTGGTGCGCCAGGCCTACTGGGCCATCGTGCGAGGGCCCGAACTGGTCGACCTGGCCACCCAGCAGACCCAGGCGAGCGAGACCATCGCCGTCCAGCGGGGGGCCATCTACGACCGTACTGGCAAGGTGCTCCTGGCAGGCACCGCCTATCGCGACCAGCTGGTGGCCTACCCCGATCAGCTGACCCCGGCCGAGCAGGCTGCGGAGGCGACCTCGCTCGTGTCGCTCCTGGGCCTGGGCGGGAGCGACGCCACGGCGCTGCGCCAGAAGATGACCGGCAACGCCGCCTATGTCGTGCTGGAGCCGGCCCTCACGGCCGACCAGAGCGCGGCCGTCCGGGCCGGCCTGGCCGCCAGCGGGCCCGACCAGCTGACCGAACTCGACCTGGTCCCCCAGCCCTACCGCGTCTACCCCGATCCCGGCGGCGCGCCGGGCACGACCCTGGCCAACCAGCTGCTGGGCTTCGTCAATGCTTCCGGCCAGGGCCAGTACGGCATCGAGCAGTACTACCAGGATGAGCTGGCCGGACGCGCCGAGGTCATCGCCGGCACCCGCGACGTGAACGGGCAGCCGATGCAGGGCGCCCAGTCGGTGGTCGACGCCGGGCAGGCGGGCGCCGACCTGCAGCTGACGCTGGATGCCAGCCTGCAGCTGCAGGTGGAGAAGGAGCTGTACGCCGCGATGGTGGCCGATGGGGCGGCCTCGGCCAGCGCCGTGGTGATGGACCCCACGAGCGGGGCCATCCTGGCCTGGGCTTCCGTGCCCGGCTATGACGAGAACGACTACCAGACCGTCGCCGACACCGACGCCGGCCGCTTCGTGGACCCGGTGATCAGCACGATCTACGAGCCCGGCTCGGTGATGAAGCTGTTCGTCGCCGCAGCCGGCTACAGCAGCGGCCTGATCAAGCCGACCACCCGCTTCGACGACAGCGGCACCCTGCGGGTCGCCAACGGTCGCATCTACGACGCCGACCGGCGGCCCATGGGCATGCTCGCCTTCCAGGACGGCATCGCCTACTCGCGCAACGTCGTCGCCGCCCGGGCCGCGGCGACCCTGGGCAAGAGCACCGCCGCGGCGTCGCGGGCCCTGTATGCCACCTGGGCGGCGCTGGGTATCGGCACCGATACCGGCGTGGACGTCAGCGGCGAGGTGCCCGGCCTGGCCACCGACCCGTCCAAGTCACCGTGGACCCCCATCGACCTGGCCAACCACAGCTTCGGCCAAGGGGTCGCCGTGACGCCGCTCCAGCTGGCCACCTCGTACGCCACGATGGCCAATGGCGGCTTCCGCGTCCAGCCCCACGTCGTCGCCGCGGTGAATGGCCAGGCCGTCACCGTGCCGACCGGGGTGCCGGTGCTCTCGAGTGCCGTGTCGGCCCAGCTGCGGGCCCTCATGACCCACGTCGTGACGAGCGTGCCCTACTACCACGCCGGCACCTACATCCCGGGGTACACGGTCGCGGGCAAGACCGGCACCGCCCAGATCTGGGACAACAAGACCAACGACTGGGTGCCCAACACGTTCGACTTCAGTTTCGTGGGCTACGTCGGCACGAGCGGGCCACAGGCCGTCATCGTCGTGCGTCTCGATCACGTGCAGCCCAAGGTCATCGCCCAGGGCCAGTTCCAGCTGGCCATCACGTCGTACCAGCTGTTCCGGCGTGCGGCCCAGGACACGATCGTGGCCCTGGATCTGCCGCCCCAGGCTGCCACCGCCTCCGGCACGGCCGCCCCCGCCCTGCCGACGCAGCAGCCGGGCATGCCCCAGGTCCCCGACGTGCCGCCGCCCTCGACGCGACCGTGATCGGTCGCGTGGGAGAATGGCGGCCGACCGTGACCGAGGCGACGCGACTCCCGCCGCCGAGCCCCGCGCGACCTGCCTTCGACGCGCCTGGCCTGGCCGCGGCAAGTGGCGGCCGGCTGCTGCGCTCCGGTGCGCGGCCGATCCGCGGGGCAGCGGTGGACTCGCGGCTGATCGAGCCGGGCAACCTCTTCGTGGCCCTGCCCGGAGCCCGCACGGATGGCCACCGTTTCCTTGACGCGGCGGTGACGGCCGGCGCGTCCGGCCTGCTGGTCAGCCAGGCCCCGGACGCCGCGGCGCTCGACCGCCTCGGCGACACGACCGTCGTGCTGGTCGACGACGGCCTGGCCGCGCTCGGCCGCGTCGCCGCGGCGTGGCGCGGTCGTTTCCGACCGCTCGTCGTCGGCGTCACCGGCTCGGTGGCCAAGACCTCGACCAAGGAGGCGATCGCCGCCGTCCTGCGCACCACGCGCGAGGTCCTGGCCAACGAGGGCAACCAGAACAACGAGGTCGGCCTGCCGCTGACCCTGCTTCGCCTGGGCCCGACCATCCAGGCGGCAGTGCTGGAGATGGGCATGTACGTGGAGGGCGACATCGCCCACCTCGCCGCCCTCGCCCGGCCGGCCATCGGGGTCGTCACGGCCGTGCGGAGCGTCCACCTCATGCGGGCCGGCTCCATGGCCGCGATCGAACGTGAGAAGGGCCGGCTCGTCGAGGCCCTCCCGTCCGGCGGCACGGCCATCCTCAACGCGGACGATCCGCTCGTGGCGGCCATGCGCGGCCGCACGCCGGCGGCCGTGGTGACCTACGGCTTCGGGCCGGGCGCCGATGTGACCGCCCGGGAGGTCGTCGCCCGCGGCGTCGACGGGATGGCGTTCCGGCTCATCGCCGGAGGCGTCGACGTGCCCGTCCGGATCGCGGCGCTGGGGCGCCACAACGTCCACAACGCCCTCGCCGCCGCAGCCGTCGGCCTGGCGGCCGGCATCGACCCCGCCGCGATCACGGCCGGCCTTGCCTCGCCGTGGGGCGCGCCGCATCGCAGCACCCTGTTGCGGGCCGGACCGTGGCTGGTCGTCGACGACACGTACAACGCCGGGCCCGACTCCATGGCCGCCGCCCTGGACATGCTGGCCGACCTGCCGGGTCGCCGTGTCGCGGTCCTCGGCGAGATGCTGGAGCTGGGACCTGGCGGCCCGGCCGCCCATCGTGAGGTGGGGCGTCGTGCCGCTGGGATCGCCGCCCTGCTCGTGACGGTCGGCGACGGCGCCCTGGAGACCGCCGCCGCGGCGCGCTCGGCCGGCCTCTCCGCCGACGCCATCCACCACGTGGCCGATGCTGCGGCAGCGAGCCGCCTCCTGCTGCCCCTGCTGCAGCCGGCCGACACGATCCTCGTCAAGGGCTCCCACGACGTGGCGCTCGAGGCCGTGGTGGCCGACCTCGCACGGGCCGGCGCGAAGCGGCGGCCGGCATGAACGTCCTCCTCGTGCAGGGCCTCCTGCTGGCCTTCGCCCTGGTCGTGATCCTCATGCCGCTCTACGTCCGCTTCCTGCGCTACGTCGGTTTCGGCAAGCGCATCCGGGTGGACGGTCCGGGGACGCACCTGGTCAAGGAGGGCACGCCCACGATGGGCGGCCTCCTCGTCATCAGCGTCGTGGGAGCGCTGGCGCTGCTGCTCAACCTGGTCGACGCCTCGACCTTCGCGCCCCTCGCCACGATCGCGCTGGTGGGCGCGCTCGGTGCCGTCGACGACTTCCTCAACGTGCGCACGGGCGACGGCCTGCGCGGCCGCTACAAGGTCATCTGGCAGGCCGTGGTGGCCCTCATCGCCGCGTTCAACATCCAGCGCACCTACCACATCACGGCCCTGGCGGTGCCCTTCATCGGCGCCGTCGACATCCCCGCGTGGGCCTACATCGTCTTCGCCGCCTTCGCCATCGTGGCCACCTGCAACGGCGTCAACCTGACCGACGGCCTGGACGGGCTGGCCGGCGGGACGCTCATCTTCGCCTTCGTGGCCTACCTCATCATCGCCCTCGCCAACGCCCCGCTGGCCCAGCCCAACCTGGCCGTCCTGAGCGCCCTGATCATCGGCGCGCTGCTTGGCTTCCTGTGGTTCAACGTCCACCCGGCGCAGATCTTCATGGGCGATTCGGGCTCCCTGTCGCTCGGCGCGACGCTGGCCGTGACCGCGCTCATCACCGGCCAGGTCCTCATCCTGCCGCTCATCGGGATCATCTTCGTGGCCGAGGCCGGCTCGGACATCCTGCAGGTGGGCTACTTCAAGCTCAGCGGCGGCCGCCGCATCCTGCGCATGGCGCCGCTGCACCACCATTTCGAGCTGGGCGGCTGGGACGAGGAGAAGGTCACCCTGCGCTTCTGGATCGTGGGCGTCCTGGCCGCGATGCTCGGCGTCGTCTTCTTCCTGGCCACCGTGGACAAGCTGCGGTGACG
>Ga0187779_10001704_pt1 | contig 13681 bp, 13 predicted proteins | sample 1015_Q2_SP10_10__FD_132435 | JGI IMG/M metagenome (GOLD analysis project Ga0187779, IMG submission 132435) | Tropical peat soil microbial communities from peatlands in Department of Meta, Colombia - 1015_Q2_SP10_10_MG | ecosystem: Environmental > Terrestrial > Soil > Wetlands > Peat | place... | reverse complement strand
TCTTTCTTCGATAAATCCTCTAGCCTTTCAATAAATGCCAGAGCCTCGGTCGGGGATCGCCCACCCAAGTATTTTGAAAATGGTTGCGTTGTAATACGGATGGTCTCTAATTCGTAGCCGCCCTTTTCAAATGCGGTCCCCGCCTGATGAAGCATCGATACCGTTTCCGCGATCTGCTTTTCGTAATGGGTGGAATCAATCCTTACGTATGCCGTGATGGTCCGAATTTTCGGTTTGTGATGGAGTTCGGACGCGAAGGCAGGAATGACCGCCAAGCGGAGAGCCAAGCAGGCCGTCAGCCAACAAAATCGCGGGAGCAGGTTCGATTTGCGCAAGAGGTCTCCTTTAGAAAGAACGGACTCGCAGTGCTACCCTTTACCGCCGGACCCTTCGCCAGCGCATTTTCAATGGAGCGTAACATAGTAGTTTCTCTCGATGCGGAGTCAACATGACTACAACTGTAAAAAGAATTTTCATCATGTTCTCAACTTTCACGATCGTTGTGTTCGGCGTCTTTTTATTCAACCAAACCATACAGATCGTCCAATCTGCCCGGGCCGTGAATCCCGTATTCGGAGAAGGTGTGATGTGGGGGCTGGTTTTCACCTACCTCGCTCTGCTGATCGCGCCGCTCATCATCTGGTTTCGCTTGCCGAGGCGAATGGCACCCCCAACGGCCTCCGAGGGTGAGGCTTACGACCGCTTTCTTTTGGATTTCAAGAGACGGCTGTCGCGAAACCCCCGACTGCGTGGAACGGCATTGAATTCGGCATCCGACATCGAGGCCGCTCTTGAGGTACTCGACAAGCACGCCGACAACGTTGTCACATCCACCGCCTCAGCAGTCTTCCTCAGCACCGCGGTTCTGCAAAGCGGTCGCCTGGACGTGCTGGTCGTCTTCGCCGCACAAACCCGGCTTATATGGCAGATCGCACACGTGTACTATCAGCGGCCCTCGCTTCGGGACTTCGTGCAACTTTACGCAAACGTCGCGTCCACAGCCTTTATCGCCGCCGGTATCGAGGACATCGATGTAGATGTTCTGGTCGGAACAATTTTCGGCTCGACTGTGGCAGCGATTCCAGGCATGCACCTGCTGACCAGCTCTGTGCTTTCGGGGTCCGCGAATGCATTCCTGACGCTTCGAGTAGGCATGATCACCAAGGAATATTGCCGTTGCACTGCACGGGTTGAGAAGAAAGGACTGCGGCGCGCCGCCACGGTTCGAGCTGCCAAGCTACTGGGTTCAATCGTACGCGACGGAACGGTAAAGCTTTCTCGGGCGACGCTGAATGCCTCGAAAGCCCGGATGAGCGAAACCTTCCGCCGCATGACGCGGAGAGGTGGGACCGCGGAAGCCAGCTAAATGTCTGGGAGAGTTCGGTAGTGGTGCAGTTTGATAAGGAAGCGGGCCAAACGCGCGATTGATGTGTCGCAAAAAGCGCGACACGACGCGCGGCTCGCCCAGATCCCTCGCGGCGCAAAAGAGGCTTGCTCGGGATGACAACGAAACTGCACCACTACCGAGAATTCTGCAGGGATGGGGTGCGATGCTCCGCGGTGGCCCTTTGCGAGTCCGACCAGGATGCGGAGGGGAGTCCGGGATCACCGAGAACTATTGCTGGAGTGCTATCTCGCTCCAAGGACTTCTGGTAAAGATAGCGGCGGGCCCAGTCGCGGCGAACGACATGGGCGATCTCGTGGGACAAGACAGCCGCCCATAATCCAGAGTTCTGGCCGGCCAACTGCGCAAGACCGCTCTCGATGTAGATCGTTCCTTCCGGCGAGGCATAAGCGTTCAGCTGTTTGTCATCAATAATGCGCAGCTCCCAAGGAAATCTTGTGTCGGATGACGGGAGCTGTTTGATGAGCCGTGTGAAAACAACGCCGCCGATTGCGTAACGGCCGGTTGGGGGAGAGCTCTGCGCGAAAAAGCGAGAACGAAGACGAACTCCGGTCTCGACATCGACCTTGAAGTTGGGAGGAACGTCAGGGCGGTCGAGAAAAGGCTCATGAACTTGAGCGAGGCTCGCCGTCAAAAAGACGTTCGGCAAAATGGCAGCGAACAGAAGTGCGAGGGTGACCCGGTTCCTTCTCGTTCCTCCCCGGAGCGGCAAATGGCCGCGTACACTGACCCCCTAGCTCTCTGGACGAACGTCCAAGCAGAGAAAATTCTAAAAACTTTTATCAGGAGTGGCGAGTTCCGCGCGGTGACTGTAATCACATCGGAGCACGCTGCGCCGAATCGACTTGCGCTGAAACGGACCACAACTAGCTCTGGTTCATGGTTTTTCGGTTGCCATCGCCTGCACGGCAGCCTGTGAAAGCAAGTTCTGATCCTGTTGTTGCAGTGGGTTGGGTAATTTCGCATAGAACAGGCTTTCGGCCTGATTCTGGCCTTGGGTGACGATGTATTCGACAAATTCCTTCACCACTCCGGGCTACCTAAGCAAGAAGATTACGGCTTGAGGTAGAGACAGTCCAAACTGCCGCCAACGATTCCCGTTCGGCTTTGCTGTCTGAGGTCCGAGCACTCTCCGCTGATGCGAGCTAAAACTGGAAGCATGTCATTTGTCGAATCAGTCGGAGCGATGATCGTCCCGATGCATCTCGTCGAGCAGCTTGGCCAATACTTCAGCCCTTTCTGAACTGCCGAGTTCCCGCTGCAGTTCCTGCAGTGCGAGCGCAACAATGTGGTAGTGATGAGCTCCACAAAGTTTCGGGTCGGATGTCACGTCGAGCCATACTTTGTGCATGAGCTCAAGGTCCTGTGTGCGCAGGCGTGGTGTGTGGGGGCCCAGCGAATACTCATACACAGTGCCATTGGGTGCATGGATTTCGAGGGCGAGCCGGGGTCTCGGCTCAGGCAGCCGTTCCCAGGCATCGCCGGTCGACTTTGCCTGCTCATCAGTGGTGAGTTTGTTCGAGAGTCCGCACACGATGCGGCTGGAATCCAGCCGCGTCGCCGTCACCATAATGGCCTCAAACACATCGGTAGCAGGAACCACCAGCAGCGATACCGGTTTGCCTTCTTTTTCAGCCACCGCAACCGCCGCCGTAAACAATTCCTGTTCGTAGTGGTCGAAGACCTGAGAGGCATCCATTACCGCACTGCCACTAAATGAATGCTCACGATGATAAAGGCGCGCGGTCATCACGACTACGTCTTGCCGGAGGGTATCCGTGCTGCGCAAAATATCACGCAAGTAATAAAGATTGCGGGGATCGCGTACGGCTACCAAAATGTTACCCGGCCGCACCCCCAGCGCTCCGCTGCCGAGTTCCTGATTGCCGTAGATGCGAAACTGGTCCAGATTCTCAGGCTTGCCGTGGCGTTCTCTCGCAACCCGGTGCTCTGAGTACGTGAAAATGGCGAAGAATACGAGGCTGAAGGTCACACCGGCGATCGTCGCTTCCGATTTCGTAAAGAGATTCACCATTGCGGTTAGCAACAGTACCGCCGAAATCACCAGCAAGCCGACGGGAATCTCGCGCCCACCAACATGGAAATTTCCCGGAACCTTCCATTCGCGGTTTTCCGGTTCTGTGTATCGCAGAACCAGAACCGCCAGCGACTTCAGGGCGAAACTCCAGATCACGCCAAAGGCGTACAGGGCGGCCAGCATATAGACGTTACCAAGGCTGGCGATAATCGTCAGCAACTGCATACCGGCAATCAGGTTAATGATGCGATGGCTGGTACCGTATCTGCTGTGCGGCTTCTGAAACCACGAGGTAAGCACTCCGTCTTCGGCCACCCGGTTCAGGACCCCGTTGGCGCCCACGATAGAAGTGTTCTGGGCACCGGCCAGAATAAGGACTCCCACGATCACCACGAATGCGTGGAAGATCAACTTCAAGCTCGTCGGACCGACCAGGTACATCGTGATTCCGCCGATCAGGTTGGCAAAATAGTTGTGACGTATGCCGTCCGGGATAATCATCACCGCAAAAAATGAAACCAGCGAGGTAAACAGCAAGCTGTAAACGAAGATGACCAGGCCGGTTTTTTCGAGATTCTTGAGTTTGGGATGCTGAATCTCGCGATTGACCTGGGCGAGCGTTTCTTCGCCGCTCATCGCCAGCACGGAATGACCGAAGCCCACAAACATGATGATCCACGTGAGATGAGCAAATGGTGTCCCGAACAGCCACCCGAGTGACTCCTTATTCAGCTTCATCACTCCCGGATGCAACGGATTGGGAGGGATCTGGATCGGAACGCGCAAGGCCGTGATAGTGCACCAGACAATGAGGATCACCACCATCACGGTCGTGATGACCATAATCTGCAGCGCCTTCTGGCTAGATTCGTGAATACCTTGAATGTTTTTCCACCAGAAATAAAGAACTATGAGCACCGCAAAAGCTGCAGCGAAGTGGTCCTCCGAGAATGTCAGAGGATGATGCAGGTAGCTGCCCATGTCTTCGATGAAACCTGCCAGGTACTGCCCAGCAGACACGGCGCTGATGGGCCCGGTGAGCACATAATCAAAAAGAAGCGCGGATACAGAGAACTTCGCCAGCGTTCCCCCCATGGCTTCTTTAACCACGCGGTACACGCCGCCCCGCACGAACATGCTGCTGGATTCGATGTAGAGAGCTCGAACCGCGTAGCTGAACAACATGACCGCAAGAATGAACCATGGAGCACTCTTGCCAATGACTTTCTCTGCGTCACCGCCCGCGTAATATGCGGACGAGGCCAGATCGGACAGCACAATGGCAGCCGCTCGCCAGAAGGAGATGAAGGTCAGCATCACCGTGGTGGCGACGAACACCTTCGCCACAGGACGGCGCACATTTTGAATAGACGAGGACATTACCTGCAGGCAACCCCAACTGGCCAAGAATAAGAAGTTAACACAGCCGCCGATTTAGTGAGTAACAAGGATGCAAGGGGTGAGCCGCAGCGGACAAGCGAAGTCATTAACGGGCCATTGTCATTCCCAATGGGCTTTCGCGCTCGGGAATCCGACGTTCTAATGCCAAAAGCAGATTCCTCGTCAGCTGCGCTCGGGAATGACAAAGGGCAAATGACGTCATTTTCGTTGTACGGCAGCAACACATTGCAAAGGGCCGCCCGATCCCTTAACCAGCAGCTCGCGATTTTACCGTCCGAAAGGCAACCGTCATATCCAGGAATCATCCAACTGGTCAACAAAGGTGACAATGGCAGTCCGGCGCCAATGTTCACCTTAAGGATGCAACGTGGAGAATGCATTTCCAGTCTTCGTGCCTGTTCGCAAGCGACTGATTGCCGAGTTTATTGCGAAACGGGAAGAGATTTTGAAAGCATGCTCGCAGGGCCGACTAACCGGTGACACTGAGGAGAAACTCAAAGAAATCGACTTGATGCTGGAGGGACTGGCCGCTCAGGAACTACCCAACTGAAGCTTCCACTCATCCCCGTCAAACCTCATATCGCGAGCAAGCCAGCGAGCCTACTTTCATGAATACTGCGTGGCTCTGCGATGTTCGACCGAGACCGATTACTGGAACTTTGTCGGCGGCTATCCCAAGAACCCAATGCCACAACTCGGCAAGCCATCATTCGCGAGCTGATTGTCATCCTGCAGATCGAGCAAAATGACATTCGCGAAAGGGTACGGAACGCGATCGAGCACCAAGTTTTTTACGCGCTCCTTCTTATTGCTTTGGCAATATTGGCTTTGATTGCATCCTGTTCTTTCGCCAGTAACGCTATCAGTTCGTCAGTTAATTCGATGAGCTTCTGCGGGTTTTTTTCGACAGCTATTCTGCGACACAGTTCAAGCATTCGTTGGTCTGGCATTGTACCTCTGCTTGCGTCCTATTTCGGCTCGGGGTCTAACGACGCACTGACATTGATTTGGCCACTGGAAACGGTGATCGTCCGCTCCCACAACTTGAAGCCACCCTTTTTAATGGAAACGCGGTGCTGGCCGGGCGCAGCCCCGATTGTGGAAGGCGTGCTCCCAACGTAGTTCCCGTCAATTTCAATGTCGGCTCCATCCGGATTAGACGAGACTTGCAGCTGCGCCTGCTGAGCTGCAACGGGAGGGGGAGCAGAGCTCGTCGTAGCTGCCGCGGGCATGAGTTTTGCATCAGCGGCCACGTTGGTGGAAGCCTCAGCTGCTCGGATTTCTTTGGCATGCACCGCCCAATCTTTGTTGATGGCCTCGCAAGCCTCCTGGACCGAACCACCCAGGGACATCGTGGATTTACTGACGATAGAATCGCCGCTGATGCGGTTGAAGACAGCTACCTTGTTCTTGTGCCGCACCCAGCTTTTTCCGCCTTCGTGATCCAGCACCACCACGTAGTCGGATTTCTCTAGTTTGTTATTGGTCACGATCTCGGTACAGCGCTGGCCAAAAGTCTTCACGATCTCGGCAGTTTGCGGACGCGCTCCTCCGCCGCCATGAGAAGCGAATGCGCCACCCCCACCACCGCTGTTGCTGACATACTCCCACGACTGGCTGTCTGTAATGAAAACTCTGGCCTTGTCTGCCGTTTCAGTTTTGGCTGGCGCCGCTTGTGCCGCGGCCAACTGCATAGCTAGAAATGGCAGGATCAGGGCAAGGCGATTGCGCATGTGTCCCCCTGGACGAAACGCGATTCGCTGGAGAACTGCACACCCCAACGGGCCAAACCTTACCTGCAGCGGAGATGAGTGTCAAGAGGAGGCATGGATGCTGGGTCATTTTTCCAAGGCCATCCCGAAGCGACTCTGCGCCCGCCGATTGCGGACGTCTTCTGGCTCCGGTCCGAGCCGGTTTGCGACTTTGCGCACTGCGGTGCATCAAATAATGGTGCTAAAATTCAATTCGTCTTTATAAGGCTTCGCTCGGCAGGTACAGTGAGTGTGCGCGCGCCAGGGGAGGGTTTATGGCCGGAAATGGAATTCTTGAAGTAACTGATTCGAATTTTGACCAGGACGTGCTTAAGTCCGAGACACCGGTCCTGGTGGATTTTTGGGCGACCTGGTGCGGTCCTTGCCGGGCGATTGCGCCCATTGTTGAGGAGCTTGCCCAGCAGTATCAGGGCAAGGTGAAGATCGGAAAAATGGACGTCGACCGTAACAGCGCGACGCCTATGCGCTACGGTGTTCGTGGCATTCCGACTCTGCTGGTGTTCAAGGGTGGCCAAGTCAAAGAGCAGATCGTTGGCTATGTCCCGAAGGAAACCATTCAGAAGGCACTGGACAAGCACATCAGCTGATGTCCGGTGTGCCCCTGTGGTTTTAACCCGCCCGGCGACCAACCGGGCGTTTCGTTCTAGCGGGACCAGGAAGGCGGAATCCACAAGCCTTCGCCAGCTTCTCCCAGCCCCACATGCCATATGCTGCCGGACCCGGCAAAGGGAAGCCGAGTTGATGAGCCAACATGCAGACTTGTCCCCGGTGGTGCGCATCGTGCGTAATCATGTAAGCAAACATCGCAGCGCCAGGACGCCAGCGCCGCGCCCATCCGTCGCGATGAAAGGTCTGCACTCGGCTTTGCGCTCCCAGAGCATCTTTCAGCATTTCACAGCACAGGGCAGCACTCTTAGCTAGCGCTGCCCGTGCCTGTTTCTGGGTACATCGCTTGTAATCAAGCTCGGGCGATAGCTTCAGGTGTGGCGCGGAAAGCCTCAACCATTTCCGCCGAATGTTGTGGACGTGGGCATAAATTGCGGCGATTGTACGCCCGCGGTGACCAGAAAATTCCGCCCGCCAGGCCCGCGGATCGAGACGCTCCAGCAAGAGCTGGTTCATCGCCTCATTGATCGCATAAGCTTCGACCATTTCTTCAGGAAGGGTCAAACTCTGCGTGAAGGAAGCGCGCGGCATAGCAGTGGCCTCAGGAGTCTAAGGATAGGCGCCAGATCAGTATTTTCTCAGAACCCCGATGACCCGGCCTTGAAGGTCGACATTCGCGGCGGGCACAATAATGGGCTGCATGTTGACATTGGATGGCTGCAGTCGAATGTTGTCGCCCTCCCGATAAAAACGTTTGAGCGTAGCGTCGGAGCCGTCCACTAATGCAACCACGATATCGCCATTGTGCGCAGTTTTTGCCTTTTCCACCAGCACGTAATCGCCGCTCAGGATGTGCTCGTCTTGCATGGAGTCGCCGCGCACCTCGAGCACGAATACTTCTTTCGAACGAACAAAGTCCGCAAGCGAAATCGTCTCCGGATTTTCGACAGCTTCGATGGGCTGGCCGGCAGCAATGCGGCCAAGCAGCGGCAATACCATCGTCGTGTTTACGCTCATTGCCTGCTTCAGGCGGCCTTTCGGCGGGAGCAGGTCGATAGAGCGGCTGCGATTGTAGTCGCGCGTCAGCAGCCCTTTTTTCTCGAGATTCGTGATGTGCTTGTGCACCGTGGCCAGTGAGTTCAGCCGCATGCCCATGCGAATCTCGTCGTAAGACGGAGCATACCCGTTTTTCTGCACGAAATCAGAAATGAAGTCGTAGAGTTGCCGCTGTCTCTTGGTGATCGCCATGCCCCAATTGTAGGCGAATATAAAGCGAAGTCAAGACCGTATTACCCTTCAGGAATCCTGGTTACACATCAGACTCTCCGCGGATCAAACAAGATATCTTCCCGCTTTTCTTCGGCCCACGGCACCCGCTTACGCCGGCCGCCGGTGCTCGGCCCGCGCCCGTTCGATGTAGTGGCCGGTCTTGAGCTCGACACGCACCAGCTCACCAGCCGCAATAAACAGAGGAACGCGGATGGACACGCCGTTCTCCAGAACGGCTTCCTTCCACGCGCTGTCTTGTTGCGAATGGGATGGCGCTGCCGTGATCATCACGCGCGCATCCATAATTTCTGGAAGCACTACGCTGATCGGCTCGCCATTGAAGAACTCAACCGGTACCTCCATGCCAGATCCGAGAAATTTTGCACCCAGGCCCAGAACGCTGCTGGGGATCTCAATTTGCTCGAAAGTCTGGGGATTCATAAAGGTGCAGTTCTCCCCTTCGGCAAAAAGAAATTCCATCATGTGACGCTCAAGTTCCACATCCTCCAATCGCTCCTGAGGGCGGAAATGCGGCTCCCATAGTCGCCCGCTCCTGACATTGCTGAGCTTGGTCTTGACCACGCCACCCATCTTCGCGGCGCCAGCTCTTGCTTCAACTTCAAGCACCTTGTAAGTGTCTGCTTCAATGCGCAGTACCATGCCTGCTCTCAATTCTGACGCAATGACCATGAGAGACCTCCAGCGCAGATTCCAATCTGATTGTCGAGCGAACTGGTCGATGGGTGCAATGACGCAAATCACCACGGAGCGTGCTTGGGCGGCCTGGATGCTAAGATTATCCGTTTTGCGGCTACGAAAATGTTTAAGGAAGAAAACTACTGGCTTGAAACCGTAGCGATTCCGCCGGGCGAAAGCGGCCCCTTGCCCGGCAATGTTGATGTTGCCGTTGTCGGCAGCGGCGTGACCGGACTTTCCGCCGCACGGGCGCTCGCGAAGCGCGGCGTGAACGTTGCGGTTCTCGAAGCTCAAACCCTGGGTTGGGGCGCAAGTTCACGAAATGGCGGCATGGTGCTCACCGGAATGAAGCTGCCGGTGCCGACCCTGATCTCACGCTATGGTCGTGAGAAAGTTCAGCGGATGTACGCGGATTCTATAGCCTCCATCGATTGTGTGGAGCAGATCGTTCGAGAAGAGCAAATCGACTGCAATTTCTCGCGTTGTGGTCATCTGGAAGTTGCCTGCAAGCAGGCGCATTTTGACGGCTATGCCAAATCAGCGGAGCTGATTGAAAAAGAATTCAATCACAAGCTGCGAGTGGTTGACCGAGGGCAGCTGCGCGACGAAATTGGTTCCAGCATTTATTTTGGCGGCCTGGTGGATGAAGTCAGTGCCGGTCTGAATCCGGCGCGTTACGTTGCGGGGCTTGCGACCGCGGCAAGGCACGCCGGGGCATCACTTTTCGATCACACCCGGGCAGAAACCGTGCAGCGCGAGAGCAACAATGGCACACAGAAATTTCGCCTGCGTACATCTAAGGGCAGCATGCTCGCGCGCGATGTACTCCTCGCTAGCGGAGCTTACACCACCAACGCCAGTCCCAAACTGCGCAAGAAAATCATTCCGATTGGCTCTTACATCATCGCGACGGAAGTGCTGAGTGAGGCTCTCGCTCAGGAATTGAGCCCTAAGAATCGCATGATCTACGACTCCAAACACTTCCTTTATTACTACCGGCTCACTCCGGATCGACGAATGCTGTTTGGTGGCCGCGCCGCATTTTTCCCCGAAACCGACAATACCGTGCGCAAGAGTGCGGAAATCCTGCGCCAGGGAATGATCAGCGTTTATCCTCAATTGCGCGACGCCAAAGTCGAATTCGTCTGGGGAGGGACACTCGATTTCGCTTTCGATGTCATGCCACACACCGGCCGCATCGACGGCATGTACTATTCTGTCGGATATGCCGGTCACGGTGTTGCGATCGGCACTTACCTGGGAACGAAACTCGCCGGTGTAATCTGCGGTGAGCCCAACGACATTCCTTTTAACGCGATCCCTTTTCCCAATCCCCCAATTGGCCTTCGGAGCGGTCATACCTGGGCACTGCCGCTGGCTGGTGCTTATTACAAATTTCTTGACTGGGTGAGCTGACCTTCCATCGTTGTCATTGCGAAGACACCGCGACGAGGAATCTGCTTTTTCAGAACAGCAGATTCCTCAGCGCTAAAGCGCATTCGGAATGACAGGCTTAAGGCGTGGGTAGAAGGGCAATGCAGTAAGACTTATCACAAAGGAGCATGTCCAGGACCTGTGAACTCACAGGCGTTCCCTCAGTTTCCTTTCGTACCTCGCCCTCATTTGCCGCATAAACAAATAAGCAACCGGTCCAAGCAGTATCGCCACCGGCCCCCACCGCAAAGCAAAGCGATCACTGCCCAACAACGCGACCCCAGCCATGACCAGCGGCGCACCGACCACGTAAAGCAATCCCGTCCGCCCCCACGGAATGCGGAATGGCCGCGGCAGATCGGGAAGCGTCCGCCGAAGCTTCCACGCGGCAAGCACCGTCATTACCGTGGTTGCGATCCGCAACCACATGTAGACCGTAATCAGCTGAACCAGAGTATGGAATGCCAGCAGCCCGTAAACGGCACAGGACAGCAAAATCGCGACCCAGGGTGTGCCGAAGCGGGGATGTTTCGCGCTGAGCACCGGGGGCAAATACCCGTCTTCTGCCATAGCAAACGGCATGCGCGTGCTGGTGAGTACGGTGGCATTGAGAATGGACGCGTTCATCACCGTGGCTGCCAAGGTCATCCAGAATGCCAGCCAGCCGCCGCCGATCAGCTGCGCGGCATCGGAAAAATATCGGGTGTGCCACTCCTGCCAATTGCCCAGAGCGGCAAGCGAAAGCATGGTCGGCAAAAAGTATGTCGCAATCGATAACGGCACAACCATAGCCAGCGCAATCGGGTAGCTGCGCTGCGGATTGTCCACTTCTTCCGCCACGGTCGAGAGCTGTTCGTATCCGGAATAAAGCCAGAGCCCAAGAGCTAAGCCCACCCCGAAAACCTGGAACAGCGGAACATGCGGCGGGATCAAAGGTGTGAATGGATTGTGTCGCCATTTGGTCGCGGCAATGGCGCATAAAACCGCGACTGGTGAGAGCGCGAAGACCTCCAGCGCCGTCGCCACAACTCCCACCATTTGAATGCCGCGCACGTTAACACACGCAATCAGAGCAACCAGTGCCAAAGAGGTGAAATAGTGCTTCCATCCAACAACCTGCGGAAAGAAGAAACCCAGATAGTCGCTAAAGAGAACCGCGTAGGCACTGCCCAGGATGAACGATGCACTCCAATTCCACCATCCCGCCAGGAATCCCCAGAAGTCTCCGTACCCGGCACGAACCCAGCGATAGAACCCGCCCTCAACCGGAAAAGTAGTGGTGAGTTCCGCCGCGACCAGCGAAACAGGGATGCACCAAAAAAACGGCAGGATGAGGTGATACAGCAGAGTCAGCCCTGGTCCGCTGTTGGTGACCTGGTCTTCTAAGCCAAATGGCCCCGCAGTCGTGTACGAATACATGACGAACACGAATGCGAGAAGTCCCGCTTTCCGTGCTTGCGAGCCACGAGTCGAACGCGAGTGGGCAGGGGCGGCCATTCAAAGACCGCAACAGTTGTAAAGGAAATTGCCTCATCCCGCAAACGAAGGGAATCTCGAGTTGCTTGGAGTGACCGGCCGCCTATCTCACTCCGTTGTGGATTTTGGCGATATGCTGTGCCAGCACGCGGCGAATTTTATCGGAATGCCGCATCCCGTTGGCGACGAGGCTCACATAGGACGGGCTCACTCCCAAATCGTCGGCCACACGCGCGTATAGCCCAAGGTGCAATTTATGAATTCGCAGAAGATGCGCCTCATTCAGCTTGCTTTTCGGTTTGTTGCCATTCGTCCCCACCATCTGCCCTCCCCCCCAACAGGCGCTATATCACGGATACAGCATCCCAATTTACTTTACCCGTGGCCGAGGGCTCCACGCTGTGATTTATGTCACAAATCCTTGTGATTATTCGGCACAAGCCGGGAGTCATCACCGCATTTATGTGCTCAACAATCTATTCTTTCGCTGTGCACAGCCGACGCCCCGCGCGGGGCGTGACACACCTCGCGACTCACGTGGCACACATGCCCCGCTTGAATTCGCATCTAAAACGGGCCACACTGAACTGAGTTGCTACGCAATACTTAAGGAGATGTCATGGCATCCCAGGTAGAGGAAACGGTTCGTCAGCGCGCGAACTTTGCTCCATCCGATTTCAATCCTGAAAGGGATCTCCCCAAAGGCTTTCTTGAATTTCTGTTGCCCTTGCACACACAATTCACCCCCGCGCAACAGAAGCTGGCGGCCAAACGTGCCGAGGTCCTGCAAGCATCTCATCGAGGCAGACATCCCAATTATTTGCCTCCGTCGGAGGCCACCACAACTGATTGGCACATTGAAGTGCCCGACTGGTGCGCCGACCAGCGCAATCAGATGACCGGCCCGGCGGATGACGCCGAGCTAACCGTGAAGCTGCTGAATTCGGGCTCGCCCGCGGTCATGATCGACATCGAAGACTCCACCGCCAACACTTGGCAAAACATCATGCTGGCTGTGAAGAATACCATCGCCGCCTACAAATACGAACTCGGCTACTACGACCAGAAGCGCAAAAAACAGGTCACCGTCCAGCGCTCCAAAACCGTGACTTGGGTGCGCCCGCGCGGACTACACCTATCGCAAGGCGGCGTTCTCAAGAACGAGCTTATCTCGGCTTCGCTGTTCGATGTGGCGTTGATCTGGTATCAGATCGATCCCGCGTGGCTTCCGCACAATTTCTCCGTCTACATTCCGAAGAGCGAATCTGCGGAAGAGGCTTTTTGGTGGCGCGATCTATTCCAGGCACTCGCTAAAACCAAGGGTCTGCCCAAGGACTACATCAAATGCATGGCGCTGGTCGAGTCACATCCGCTGGCTTATCAGATGGAAGAATTTCTTTTCAACTTGCGCGGGCATTGCCTCGGCCTCAATCTTGGCCGCTGGGATTACATGGCGTCCCTGATCGATTTCATGTTCGAAGATCCCAACTGGATCCTGCCTGACCGCAACACGATCCCTCATGACGTGCCCTTCTTTCAGAATTTTCGCATGCTAATGCCGGAGATCTGCCACAAACATGGGGC